>Ga0335078_10002507_pt1 | contig 27788 bp, 20 predicted proteins | sample Lox_Sample_32_FD_206711 | JGI IMG/M metagenome (GOLD analysis project Ga0335078, IMG submission 206711) | Soil microbial communities from Loxahatchee National Wildlife Refuge, Florida, United States - Lox_Sample_3.2 | ecosystem: Environmental > Terrestrial > Soil > Wetlands | place: USA... | reverse complement strand
CAGACTGCAGGCGCAGGCTATAGGTACGAAAGAATGACGAGAACTGAAACTGTCGCCGATCAGAAAGCTGCCAGGTATCGCTGGCCACGAATACTGACGTATGCGTCAGATCGGATTGCCGCGGGTCAATCGTGTCGCCCGGAACCGGCACCTCAAGGGGAACGAGCCCGGGGATGTGCGAAAAACCGTAGTAGCCTGCGCCGAACAGCGTCAGCTGATGGCGGCCGAAAGTGAAGGATCGTTGCCCGTTGATTTTATACTGCTTGCGCTCCTCGGGAGTCGCAAGAAATCCGTTGCCGCCGGCGATCTCCAGTCCCAGCCAGGCCCCGGTCTGCGGATTGCCCGGGCTCCAGCCGGTCACGACATCGTAATCGCGAGGATCGCCGCTCAGTTCGAGGAATGGCTCCAGCCGGGGCCGCAAGCCGTAAGCCACAGCAAGATTCACGGCGTTGTTGCCGTGCCGCACGTCGAAGGCCCCAGCATCGGTTTCCACATTGCCAATCGCCGCCGGAATCAGCAGATTCGGATCGGCGTATCCGTTGCCGTGAGCATTCGCGGGCAAGTTATTTTGAAAAAGGAAATCGCCGATCTGGATGTATTGCGCAATTGGTTCGCCGTGGTCGCCTGCCACTCCGGGAGCAAAGTATTGTGGCGCCTTCACGCCGCCTGATGCCGTCTCGGAGGGAAATCCCGGTATGGAAATGGGAGCACCAGGTAAGCCAGGATTGGCTTCCAACAACTCATCGGCAGAACGGACTTGGCGAGAAGGGTCGGTCGCCAGTTCATCTGCCTTGGCCGTCACATTTGTAGCCGACGAGGTGCCGAGTTGAACCTTCAATTCGGTATCCGCCGCAATCGAAACAGGCAACGTCAGGGGAGCAAAACCGTCCGCCGCAACCTGCAACTTGTAGTCGCCGGCGCCCAGTGACAGATGAAAATTCCCCTGCTCATCCGAGACGCCGCTCGACGGCCCAGCCTGCAGCTTTGCGCCGGGGACTGGGCGACCATCGGCGCCCGAAACCTGGCCGCTTAACTCGAAGTAAACACTGGCGGCCGTCACTGCGGGATCCGCCGGCCGCGCTGCGTCGGAGGCAGCCAACCCAGCACCGGTCAGCAGAAGCGAAAGCGCGAGTATGTGGATCGCTTTCCGCATGTTCGCTCCTATCGTGAGACTGCCGTCTGCGACAGGCTGGCCAGCGCGACCTGCGCCTGCTGGGACTCCAGTGTATGCAACTCGACCGATTCGCGCAGATAGCGTTCCCCTGCCACGCGGTCCCCCGACTTGAGTGCGATTTCGCCCGCATGACGAAGCATCCTGGCATCACGGATGCCGACAGCGAGCGCGCTTTCGATCTGCTTCCGAGCTTCGTCGTACCGTCCGTTCACGTAAAGCGCCCAGGCATAGGAATCCACCGTAAACACATCATGCCGCCGCGCAAATTCGCGCTGCGCGACTTCCAGAGCCTCTGCCGGACGATTGGCATAGTCCGCATAATACGAAACCAGTTCGTGGTTGGAATTGTCGGCACGATTGGATTCGAGCAGCGACTTCTGCTCGAATTGCCCGAAAGCCTTCTGCGCTTCCTCCGTTCGTCCGGCTAACTGCAGAGCCTGCGCCAGATCGAAGAGATTCTCGGCGTGCGGAGCATTCTGATAGCGCTGCCGCAATAGCTCAACCGCCTCGTTATATCGCTTCTGTTGAATTCGCACCTTGGCCAGGTTGGCCAGCGCGTAATGATAGGCAGGAAACATGGCCAGCGCCTGCTGTGAAAGCCGCTCTGCTTCTTCGATCTTCCCCCCCGCCAGATTCAGGTGCGCCATCTGGGTCACGATCCAAGCGCAATCCTCCGCTTCGCTCGGCGGCGTTGAATCGTATGCCATTTTCATCAGTTCCAGCGAGCCTTCCACATCGCCGAAGAGTTCGCGGAGATACGCCGCACGCGTCAGGCCAGGAATATTACCGGGTTTCAGGTCGAGCATCCACTGGGCGGCTGTTTCCGCATCCTTGTAGTTGCCCAGCTCCACGTTGGCGTCGGTGAGAAAGCCATAAAGCATCACGTCGTCCGGCGTCTTCTCATTGAGTGTCTTGGCTTCCTCCAGCGCTGCCGCAAACTCGTGCTTGCCCAGCAGCAACCAGACCTGGGTTCCCTGGCCGTCGAAGTTGCCGGGGGAAATCTCAAACGATTTCTGCAGTGCTTCCTGCGCCCTGGTGTAAAAGCTCACGTCAGAAGTTTCGCGTGCGCGCCGCGAAAGCGCCAGTGCTACCGCGTTATAAGCCTCAAAATCCTTCGGATTCTTCTCGATCAGCTTATTCGCCTGAGCCATACTCTGCTCGGCGGGAGAAAGTGCAATGGCAGCGGGGGAACTTGTGCCTTGCGCAAATCCGGCGGCGGTTCCCAGTAGCAGTATCAGAAGAGCGGCAATCCGTTTCATGACATTCCTCATTTCGTTAAGAATTGGAGAAAAATCCGTGGCCGCATGGTGGCGGCCACGGAACTGAGTTACTTCACCGGGCAAATGTCATTGGCCTGACCGGAACAACCCTTCTGGCCGGGTCCAATGTGGTGGCTGTTGCGTCCGCTGTGCGCGGGCTTCACATAAGGGAACGTCGCGCCGTAACCATCCTCGTTGATGTTTACGCCATCGCCGATGCGCGTGCCGTACTTCTGCTGATCCACAAGGATACCGCCTACAGCTCGCGCTGCGATATCCACTACGTCGTCAATGGGGCGACGGCCATTGGGGAAGCCGGCATTATCCCCGACCAGGAAGCCGAGGCGCTTCTGCTCGCCAACCTTCGTCGGAGGAATGCCGGTGTTGAGCCGCAGCAGGTCCGCGATCGGGCCGGTGTCGCCCGAGCCGCATCCTGGGCAAATCGGCGGTTCATATTGCACCAGCAGCAATAAATCATTCCGAGGTGGCGGTGGGACCGGAATTCCCAGCGAAGCAAACAACTGCGCCAGGAGAGGATCGAGCACGAACTTCGAGAACTGCTGGTCGTTCTTGGGATCGTCGGTGCTGAACTTATCTTTGTGGCCGGTGCCGATGATCAATTCATTGATCAGCGAATTGCCTTCCCGGTTCACTTGCCGCCACTGACTATTGTCGTCACCAACATCGTTCGAGCGGCGCACAGTAACCCGCCGGCGCGAGGTGGATCCGTAGGTTCCGATCACAGCGTCCTTGTCGCCGGCATTGTGCAGTTTGTGATCCACGGTGAGCATCGTGGTGGGAACTTCCAGCACGATGGAATTAACGTTGAAGCCGGCAACCGAGTCGGACGCGTAGTTGTGCATGTCGTCTTCGTCTTCCTGCTGGCTCAGAACCCCGCCCACTCCCATGCGGAAGTTCAGCGAGTCAAAGGCCGCGCCCAGATCAATGTAGAAGGGATCATCCACCGTTCCCGCGAACACACGTACGCCGTTGCCCAGATCGTATATTCCCTGCTTGAACAGGTCATCGTACTTGGGCATGGTTTGCGGGCCCACGTTGGAAGGCACAGCATAAAGAGTCTTTCCGCCCGTCAGATCGGTCTCAACACCATTTTTCACCATGCTCACGGTATAAGTCTGGCGCAGGTTCAATCCTTCCGAGCCTTTGCCCGAGAGCGACGTAATCGGCGGAATATTGGCGATGCCGCCGACAAAGCCGGTGAACACGTTGGGCAGGCGGATGTCGGTCTTGAAACGGAAGCGGAACGTAACGTCCTCCACTCCGTCACGATTGTTGTCAACTTTCATGTCATAGCGAACGTTGGGATCGAAGGGAAAGTAGTTGGGACCGTTGGAGGGTTCCAGGAATCCATCTACGTTCAGGATCATGGTGACCTTGTCCGGGTGATCGTAGCTGACAAACGCGTACCAGTCAGTCACGTCCGCGCTCCGGTCCAGAGCAGTGATCGGTGCTTCGCGATGGCTGGATGCAAACAGTCTGGCCGGAACCAGCGTGAACAGCGCCATCGTGAAGGCAACCGTTGCGATCAGTCGCTTCATGGGGATTTCCTCAGTTTGGATTGGCAGAGATTGCCGGTCGGAACTCAAATGCCCGGGGCGCGGCGCCACGCCCGGCATTCGTGACCAGCTTTCGTCTACGAACTCAAGTACGGTGTGATCGGAGCAATGGATTTGTGAAGATCGTCGAATCTCGATCCTGATTTTTTGTCAGAATTTTTTTCCGATTGCGCAATCCGAAACGGCGCGTGAAGACGTACACAGAGATCGCTCTGATTAAGTCTTCGAGGTAGGCGCGGGCGTCCTCGCCCGTGCGGGATCCAGTCGGACGCTGATACTTAATCGGAGTTTCCCTGACAGGCTGCTGGAAAAATTCTTTGTTTTGTCATCACCAGCAAAGCGAGGGATCTGCACTTCGACAGAATCTCCGGGAGAGTGCAGATTCCTCTCACGCTCTCGCCGCGCAAGCGCGGCTGTGAGCGGCTCGGAATGGCAAAAGGGTAGTTTTCCGCAGCCCGCTAAAGATCGTTTGAGGGAGCGCGTTGCCGGTTACGGGCCGGTCCCTGGGTTTTCCAGCAGAATCGGCGCTGCCCCGATGGTTACCGCTCCGTTTGCGATCAGGCAGGGAAATCCGTCGAGGTCCTGGCATTGGGTAAATCCGTCGGGCACGTTATACGGGGAAGTGGCTTGCCAGTTTGTATTGCCGGAGTCGATTTCGACAAACCACACCGCTTGCGCGCGGTATCCACCGGGTCGCGCCAGGTTGACGAGATACGTCGTGTGGTAATGATTATCCATCCTGGGACATCGCGAAATATCCACAAAGTTTCCCGATGAATCCTCGCATCCCGCCGAGGTGATGTTGGCTCCCAGCAACCAGTTTCCCGCCGACCGGTAAGCTTCGCCGGCATTGGTGAGTTCCTCCAGGTTGGAATCCCAGAGCGACGCGCCATTGTCCCACATGTACCAGATCGTGCTCGCCACCCTCAGACCCGCGTTCAGCAGCAGATAGCGCGCGGCGTAGGCTTTCTGCCCTATGTCGGGAAGCCGCGCGCTCCCATAAGATCCTTCCGTATTGAAAATCGGACTCTGAATGCCGAAGTGCGACAAGACTTTCATCCAGAGATCGTGCAACCCGATCATGTTCTCGGGTATTGCGTACGTCGGGTCATATTCGTGGGTGGTGACATAGTCGAAATCGGTAGGTCCTCCATCTCGCCAGTAGTGTTTCATCCAGGAAACGCTTCCCGAGGGAGCGAGAATCATGGCGTTGGGATCATAGGCCCGAATAATGCGGGAAGCGATCTGCGTCATGGTGACGAAGTTCGACATCGCATTCGGTTGTTTCGGATTCCACTCTCGGGCAACCGACGGTTCATTCCACAATTCGTACATGTGAATGACGCCATTCGCCTGCGATCCCTGCGACGAATAGCGTTGCACAAGCTGCGTCATGTAACCCGAAAAGTAGCTCCAGTCAGCGGGAGCGTCGCAGGCTCCCAGTCCGTATTTGCAAGAAGAATCATTGGGGTCCGAGCTTGCCCAGGCAGGTGTTTGACCGACCTCGTAAAGCACCTTCACGCCGTTGGCCTGCGCATCGCTCACGAAAGAGTCGAGCCTCGACCAGTCGAAATTCCCCTGCGAGTGTTCGATGCTGAGCCACATCGTTCCGCAGTCCCAAAGCCGAACAGCACTAAAGGGATTTTGATCGGTAGATACCGACGGCCATCCCGCACCGTTATCGTGCAGATTCAGCCCAAAGAAGCTCTGATCGATGGCTCCGAGAAATCCGCCGTCGTAAACGGTCAGCAGCAGCGAGGTTTGGGCTTCATTATTGTTAGAGTCAAAGACTTGCACCGTAAGGTTGTAAGAGCCAATTGCGTCCGCCGTTCCCCACAGCAACCCGCTCGGAGTCCATTGGATCCCCGAACCATCCAGGCCGTAAATCTGCCACGTGTAGGGGGGCGCGCCTCCGCGCGCATAAAGCTGAAAACTGACCGGCTGGCCCTGCTTGGCTAGCGGAATCCGCGAAGTCATGACCGCCAAATCCGCCAGGCAAAGCGCTGATGTTCCCAAAATGAAAATAATAAGGACAGCGATTTTCCTCCCGATGTGGAACACGCAGCGAGGTTTGGCCAGAGGAAGTGGCATGCAGTCGCGGAATTGTGCAAGTCGCGAGCGCGGTGGGACAAGATTCCACTAGTACATGCGAAGAGCCTGAAGGTTTTTCCTGGATTCTTTCAATCCGAATCAAGTTTGACGCGGAGAGTCCAACCCGCTGCTTTTTTGGCCACGGCAACGCATGGATGAGAGTGAACGGTGTGAAGCTGGTTTTTGTGACTTGCGCGTGAAATATTCGCTCCTGCTCGAGAATTTCCCCGTCTTCGTCCCGGAACACTTTCGGATGGCAGGCCATCCCCCGGTGCAGTGGCCAGCCTCGGTAAATCGCGACATGCGATAATGAGCTGGTGCCCCAGCTGGTGCCCCAGGTTCCGCGAGCGATTACGCGAGCTAACCTGGGCTAAGAAATACTCTGGCCGATCCGCCTTGCACTTCTGTCTGCCGATCTCTCGCCATCCATTCCGACTCGATTCCTACCATTCCCACTTCCCGCCGCGCACAATGTCGAAAGCTGCTCCAATCCCCCGGTTCCTTGACCAGTCCTCGCTATACGCGGCAGGATGGGAAGGCTGGTACGGGTGAACACTGTCCGCCTCAGGTCAGCTCGCAACACGCGCTCGCGGGACCTGGGGCACCGTGCCGAAGCTGCCCGCTAATGTGGAGGGGCTGGGCGGAGTCGAACCGCCGACCTAGAGGTTAGGAACCCCTTGCTCTATCCAACTGAGCTACAGCCCCTTGCAGAATAGGTTAGCACTTGGAAGGGCGTGGGAAAAAACACGCGCAAGCGCCGGTGAATTCAGGTTGTGGGCTTGCTCTAATTTTTCTCCGACTTGGCCGATTGAACATACAAAATCAGGCAGCATAGAAAAGCGAAAACGATTGGAGCTACATCTCTTAAATCTCGATTCAATCCGTATATCGGGAAGTGGCGATGCGAGGGCATGGGGAATGGCGAAGGCGGCAACCGATAAGTGCTGACGTAGATATATATCAGGACCGCAATTTGAGTCACGGAAGCGACACCGAATACCGTGGTGCCGACCAGCGCCAAGAGACGCAGCGTTCTTTTCATTGCCGCGGATCATACAATCTGCTAAACGGATTGCCAAGCAGGTTGCCAAATCGGTTTTTCGACTTCGCAAAATGGCCCGCGAAAACGCCATTTTGCTGCGCTCGAATGACAATGACAAAGATCAGGGTTAAGCAGAGTTTCCCTGGCGACAGTCAGTGCTGCGGCAGGATCGGCAAGGCGGCGTGGGAAGAAAGCGCGGGCTGCTGGGGAGCGCGCCAGGAATCGAAGACCGACACCTGATGCACGCAGGAAACGGTGCAATGCGGCGCGCAGCCCTTTTCGGTCACATACTCGCGCCGGATGTCGTTCAGCGTGTAGTTTTCCAGAGGAACGCCGGGGTATCCGCGCTGCTGCGAACAATAATGCACCAGACCGTTCTCACAGATGTATAAATAACGCGCGCCGGCGCGGCAACGCCACTGGTTCGGGCGTCCCTGAGCGATGTTTTCCTGGAAGGCGTTAATCCGCGTGAAGCTCTTTTTCTCCATGGATTTCATGGCATGGTAAATCTGCCGCTCCTCCGCGCTTAACGGCTGCACCTGTCCGCCGCCGTCGTGAATAATGCCAATGGTCGAACTGAAGCCCAGTTCGAGCGCGCGCCGTCCGATAGTCAGCGCGTCCTGTGGATGGCGCACGCCGCCGCCCACCACGGAATTAATGTTCACGTGGAAGTCGGCATATTCGGCGAGATTTTCCAGCTTCTTATCGAGAACCTTCAGGCTCTTTTTCGAAACATCCTCCGGATTGACGTTATCAATCGAGATCTGCAACCATTCCAGCCCAGCCCGGTTCAGCCGCTCGATCCGCTCGGGCACCAACAGGTAGCCATTGGTGATTAGTCCGGCGATCATGCCGCGTTTGCGAATGCGGCGAATGATGTCATCCAGCTCCGGATGCAGAAGCGGCTCGCCGCCGCTGATGGTGATGACCGCGGTGCCCAGATCGGCCAGCTTGTCCACACGCTGAAACATGGTTTCCGTGGGCACAGGCTTGGAAAAATCGTCGAACTCGTTGCAGTATTCGCAGGCGAGATTGCAGCGCCGGATGGGGATGATGTGCGCCAGCAGAGGATGATCAGTCGAAGCTAAGGCGCGCGCGACCATTTTCGCGCCACGAAGATTCCGGTGGAGCGCCTTCATCCGGCGGCGCAAAATTGTACGGCGGGAGGGCATAAAGTTGTTCGATCTTTTAATTAGAGCATAAGGGCCGCCAAAGTACGTCATTGCAGCAGCGTTCGGCGGAATTCGAAGGCCGAATGGACATTCGAGGAGGTTGCACCGAGTACACGGCCTACTCAATCAGTTTGCGCCAAGATTCGTGCTTCGGCCACAGCTCATGACCTGCATCCTGCAGAGCTTTCAACGTGACTCCGGCAAATTCCTCACTCACTAGCACGTAGTCAGTATCATACGTAGAGATTGCGAAAATAGGCACTCCATTCCGAACCAGTGGATTGATGAACGACGCCAGTATTCCGACCTGAGAGAAAGCGAAGGGACCCTCGATCTTAAAGCACATCCAGTGGGCTTCGGCCTTCACTCCCGGAGGAACATTATCCCCATGGCAGACAATCGAGAGCTCGTCGGCTGTCCGAGTCGCTGAAGTAAAAGGCCCGGCCCATGCCCACTCGGGCAGGGGTGCGTTGCCCGGTAGGCGGCATATGGCAAATGGCCCTGGGATCCAGCTAAATTTGAGCTCGATTTGCTTCTGAGGCTTGTCGTTGCCTTCGCCAGTGATCGTGGACATCCCTTGTACCTTAATCCAACGCTCGTCTAAACACCGCCCCGGAGGCACAGGGAAACACTGGGCCATCGAGCCTCGGACAAAATAAGCCTAAGAGCGGCCCGCGGTGGCGTCAAACAGATTCAGGAATTCCAACTTCTTCTGCGGTGGAAGAAACGACGCCTCGAAGGAATTGCGCACCAGTTCGCGCAGATGCTCGTCGGTGAATCCGAAGGTATCTTGGGCAATCTGATATTCGCGAGACAAGGAGGTAGAGAACATCGCGGGGTCATCGGTGTTCAGCGTCACCATCACTCCCTGATCGAAATAATCGCGCAGCGGATGCTTTGCCAATGACGGACAGCAACCCGTGCGCAGGTTGCTGGTCAGGCAGATTTCTACAGGGATTTGGCGGGTCGAAAGCTCATGCACGAGTTCCGGATCATGGCAGGCAGTGAGGCCGTGCCCAATGCGCTCGGCGTGCAGATTCAATGCTCCCCAAACCGATTCCGGACCGGCCGTCTCCCCGGCATGAGCCGTAAGACGGAGGCCATTAGCTTCGGCGAAAGCGTAAACATCGCGAAATAATTCCGGCGCCGCCTGACGCTCATCACCGCCGATGCCAAATCCCACTACGCTCGCGCTTTGGTAGCGCACGGCGAGATCGGCCACCAGTTGGGCTTTTTCCGGGCCAAACTGTCGGACAGCATCGAAGATCCACAGTAAAGAAACTCCGAATTCGCGCTCGCCGCGCTCGCGTCCGCCTTCCAGGCCCTTGAAGATAGCGTCGAAGTCCTGCCCCCGCCACAGGCAGACGCCGACCGATACGTAAACCTCGGCATGAAGCACGTTTTCGGTTTTCAGGTTCTGCATCAGGCGATAGGTGACGAGTTCGTAATCTTCCGCGATCTGCAGGTCTTCGGTGACGGTTTTGAAGGCGCGCAGGAAGCCGGTGAAATCCTGATACTGATAGAGCTGTTCGATCTCTTCGGGCATGCCTGGCCTGCCATGCCGTTGCCTCAGTTCAAGCAATGTGGCGGGCTTGACCGAGCCTTCGAGATGAAGGTGCAGCTCCGCCTTAGGAAGCTGGCGGATGAAGCTGGATGGTGCAGATTCCGGCATTTACCCGATTGTAGATTCTTTTCCACCACAGAGGCACAGAGACACTGAGGCCGGATCGAGATTTACTGAAGCCTGACAGCTGATGGCTATTTTTTGGCAAACTCGCTGTGATGCCGGCTGTAAAGCCGATAGATCGCGAGTCCGATGGCGAGCCAGGCGAAGAAGCGCAGCCAGGTCAAGATAGGCAGACCCGACATCAGCAGAACACAGAAAAGCACGCTCAAGACAGGGGCGGCGATGCCGCCGGGAGCGCGGAATCCGCGATGGCGGTTGGGATCACGACGGCGCAATATGATCACGCCGATCGAGACCAGCACAAATGCGAACAGGGTTCCGATGTTGGAAAGATCGGAAAGCGTGCCAATATCGAGAAATCCGGCCGGAATGCCCACCAGAAAGCCGGCGATCCATGTCGCGGTTGCCGGGGTTCGGAAGCGGGGATGAACTCTGCCGAACAACGTAGGCAGCAGGCCGTCGCGCGACATGGAAAACCAGACACGCGCCTGCCCGAGCTGAAAAACCAGCAGCGACGAAATCATGCCCATCATCGCCCCAAAGAGCACGCCCAGGTGAATCCAGGTCAAGCCGCGCGAGCCGGTGCTGGCGGCAAGCATCTTCATGCTGTTGACCACGGGCGCGGCGTCATCACGCACCAATTGCCAAGGCACCAGGCCGGTGAGGGTAACCGCGACTCCGATGTAGAGAATGGTGCAGATGACTAACGTTGCGATGATGCCGATAGGCAGGTCGCGCTGCGGGTTGCGCGCTTCTTCGGCAGCCGTCGAGACCGAGTCGAAACCAATATAGGTGAAAAAAATAATCGAACCGCCGGTCAGGATGCCCGACCAGCCTTCGGGTGCGAAGGGATGCCAGCGCCCAGGATCAAGATAGTGCGCGCCTACGATGATGAAGGCCAGAATCGCTGCAATCTTGAGAATCACCATGAGGTTGTTGGCCTCGGCCGATTCGCGGATACCGCGCACCAGAATCACGGTCAGGATCATGACCACAAGAAATGCCGGGAAGTTGAATCCGAAGTGAAGACCCGGCGTGTACAGTACGTTACCTTTCAGATCCGTGAGTCCCCCGGGAAGATAGGCCGGAGATATCCAGCGAAGAGCGGGATGGACGCCGAACCAATCGAACATGCCAACCAAGTGAGCTGAAAAACCGACGCTAACGGCCATGTTGCTGACCGCATATTCGAGAATCAAATCCCAGCCGATGATCCAGGCGATCAGTTCTCCCATGGTGGCGTAGGTGTAAGTGTAAGCGCTGCCGGCGATGGGAATCATGGAGGCGAGCTCTGCATAACACAGGCCGGTGAACGCGCAGACGATCGCCACCAGCACCAGAGATAGGGCCAGCGCCGGGCCGGCGCCGGGGCGGCCGAGGGTGGCATGGTGCTTGATCATGAAATCGAGCAGGGGAGCGTTCAGGATGGATGAGGTATCGAACTTCTGCCCGCCGATGGCCGTTCCAATGACGGTGAAAATGCCCGATCCGATGACGGCGCCAATGCCGAGCGCCGTGAGGGAAACTGGGCCCAGGCTTTTCTTGAGCCTGCGCTCAGGTTCCTCCGAGTCGGCAATCAGCTTGTCAATGGACTTGCAGCAGAAAAGCTGATTCTCCGAAGTGCGCACGGACTGCGACGCGTGGTTGGTATCGAGCGGTGTTTGCGCCAAAGGGTCCCGTTTCCATTGGCTGTGTGGGGCGGGCCTTGCAGCCCGCCCTGTCCGGGTCTGCGGCCCGGACCCACACAGCTGCGTTATCTCTTCGCCTGGCCGCGGGCCAGCTTCTTCACTTTGCGCTTTTGCGAGCCGCGCGCGTATTCCCGCGGTTTCAGCGGTTTCTCGGTTTTCTTCTTCTTGCGCGATGTGCGCTTTGCTTTTTTGCGTTCTTCCCTGCTTAGTTTTTTTGTATTTGCCATGAGTGCATCCTGGAATTTGTAATTTGGTAATTGAGTAGATTGGTAATTTGCAGCCGACTGAGACTAGTTGCCTTCAATTGCAAATCAACTCAATTACCAAATTACTCAATCGTTCTTAGGCTCTCTCCAACTGGGCATATTTCTCCACCAGCTTCTTCAAGCCGAACCTGGGGAATTGTACCGTAATCTTGGCTTCGTCGCCTTCCCCTTCGCGGTGATAGACCGTTCCTTCGCCATATTTCGGATGGCGGACTTTCTGACCCGGGCGGAATCCTTTTTTGCCAATTGGCTCTGCGACGGGGACTCTGGGCACGCTAAACTTCTTCCCTCTTGAGGCGAAAAATTCGGCGATATTGTCGATTGAATTGTATTTTGGCCCTGACGACGAGCCCGCGGCGGCGCGCCGCTGGTTGGCCATTTTCCAGTTGGCGCTCTGATCTTCGTCTTCATAGGCGTAGTGTGTCTGCTGGTGTGGCGCGGGCGCCTCCGCCCGCGATGATGTTCGGCTGCGGCGGGACCCGCCCAGTTCCTCCACCAACTCCGACGGCACTTCCTCAAGGAACCTCGACGGCACGCTCGCCTCCGGCAAATCCGTGCCATAGCGGCGACGATAAACGGCTCGCGTCAGAATCAGCGTGTCCATGGCGCGCGTCATGCCTACGTAGCACAGGCGGCGCTCTTCCTCAATGTCGTCAGGCTGCAGGAAGGTGCGTGAATGCGGAAACAGGCCTTCTTCCAGGCCGCAGAGCAGCACCAGAGGAAACTCCAGTCCTTTGGCGGCGTGGAGAGTCATCAGCGTGATCTGAGCGCGCTCGTCGTAGGCGTCGGCGTCGCTGACCAGGGCGGCGTGGTCGAGGAATTGATCCAGGGTTTCGCCGCGGTCGCGCGAGTCCATGGCGGCATTGACCAGTTCGCGCAGATTCTCGATGCGCGAGTAAGCCTCCGGCGTATCTTCGGCTTCAAGTTGCTTAATATATCCGGTGCGGTCAATCAGGAATTTCAGCAGTTCCGCAGTCGTGGCCGGCTCGCCCGGTGTGCGGAAGGGCTTTACGGTGTCGGCATCTTCTTGATCGGTTGAAGAGGCCGCCTGGTGGCCGCCCGAAGAGCCACCAAATTCGATCGCTTCGTCCCCAAAATCGAAGGCGGTGGGATCAAAGGAAATCTGATCATTGTCAGGCGATTCATCGCTCCGCGCAGGAACGACTTCTGGCTGTGCAGCGGGTCCGTCATCAGCCGCCGTCCCCACCAGACGCTCCTCATATTTCCCCGCCAGCATCGCCTGCCCATCTTCAATGATGCCCTGAAAAGCCTTGAGCGCAGCCAATGCACGCGGGGGCAGGAGTTGACGCCGTACGGCTTGCGAAATCGCTCCCCACAGCGAGACTCCGCTTTCGAGCGCGATCTGCTCCAAGGTTTCGACCGTGGTCTTGCCGATGCCGCGCACGGGAGTATTGATCACGCGCAGCAGCGAAATCGAATCGTCCACGTTGTGGATGACTTTCAGGTACGAAATCAGATCTTTGATTTCGGCGCGCTCGTAGAACGAAAACCCTCCCACCACGTGATATTTCAGCTGATAACGCCGCATCGCCTCTTCAAAGAGCCGCGACTGCGAGTTGGTGCGATAAAGAATGGCGGCGCGGGAATTCTTGCCCTGCTCGACCGCATCGCGCAGGAATTTCGAGACGTAGTCAGCGGCAAAGAGGGCTTCGTTCTCGCCATCGGGGGCTTCGTAATAACCGATTTTCGTTCCACCCTGCCGATCGGTCCAAAGGTTTTTGCCTTTGCGCTTGAGGTTATTGGCGACTACAGCCGAGGCGCCCTGCAGAATGTTCTGCGTGGAACGGTAATTTTGTTCGAGGCGAATGATTTTCGCCTCGGGAAAATCATTTTCGAATTCGAGGATGTTGCGAATGTCGGCGCCGCGCCAGGAATAGATGGATTGATCTTCATCGCCCACGGCGCAGATGTTGTGGCGCGATCCTGCCAGCAGGCGCATCAGTTCGTACTGCGGGCGATTCGTGTCCTGATACTCATCCACCAGAACGAATTGAAAGCGGCGATTGTAGTATTCGCGAACCGAAGGCACAGCCTTTAGCAACCGCACCGCTTCGAGCAGCAGGTCGTCGAAATCGAGCGCATTGGCCTTGGCTAGTTCTTTTTTATATTCAGCATAAATCTGGGCTACACGCTCGGTCTTGGGATCGGCCGACTGCAGGTAGATTTCCTGCGGATCGAGCATGTGGTTCTTGGCCCAGGAAATGTGGGCGAGCACGGAGCGTGGCGCGGTTTGTTTGTCATCAATGCCCAGACGCTTCATGACCGACTTGACCACCTGCTGCTGATCGCTTTCGTCATAAATCACAAAGCTCTTGGTCAGCCCGATGGCCGGAGCTCCCGGTTTCGACGAGGGGATGCGCAGGGTTTCAATGTCGCGACGTAACAGGCGCACGCAGAAGGAATGGAACGTTGAAATGACTGGCCGGGCGACAGAAAGGCCGCCGACCAGCTTATCCACGCGCTCGACCATCTCAGAGGCGGCCTTATTGGTGAAGGTCATGGCCAGGATTGAATCGGCCATCACGCCAAGGTTCTCGATCAGATGGGCGATACGGTAGGTGATGACGCGGGTTTTGCCGCTGCCCGCACCCGCCAGGATGAGGACCGGACCGTCGGTGGTCTCGACTGCCTCACGCTGGCGCGGGTTGAGTTGGGAGAGAAAGGACAATGTTAGAAAGTGGCTCCAGGGGGTCAAGCTAATTTTACAAGGGATTCGGAAACAACGTAGAGCGTTTCAAGAACCCCTTTTGCACATGGACTTAGGAGGCAAAAGGATTGAATCATGGCGCTCTGCGAGGGGTGACTTACTCTCGGTTCCTAACCTGATCTTGATCTTATGTGATCGAGAACTTCCGGACAAAGGAGCTATTTTACGCGAGGTGATTCGACCATCTTGGAATGTTGGTAGCATATCAAATGGAGCATCGAACATTGCTCCAGCACGGGCTTCATGCAGCCGGCCGGAAAGGCACGATCCGCTGCTCCGCCATGAATGAATTTCCCCGCAAGGGCGCTCACCGTTCGGGTAAGCCGGATCGGCGAAAACCTCGTTTCTCGCGAGATCTAGTCGTGCTCTACGAGGACGATGCCATGGTGGCCCTTAACAAACCGGCCGGGCTGCCGGCTGTGCCGGTGCAAGGCTCCGATACGCCGTCCGCATGGTCTCTGCTTTCTGCCAAACTCAGTCGGAGTAGACAGCGAGCGTTTGTTGTACATCGCATCGATCGTTTTACGTCCGGGGTCATGCTCTTTGCAAAAACCGAGCCGGATCGGGACGCACTGGTTCAACAGTTTCTCAGCCACACTCCGGTTCGGACCTATCTCGCAGTTGTTCGCGGTCATCTCAGCGTCAAAGAAGGGACGCTGGTTCACTACCTCCGGCGAGAGGGAATGTTTCAAAGGTTGACCACAGCGAGCGCCTCCCAAGCGACTCGTGCCGAACTTCGGTATCTCGTCGAACGCCGTCTTCGCGCCGCCTCGCTCCTCCGAGTTACGCTGGTGACGGGGTTGCAGAATCAGATTCGGGTGCAGTTTTCGGCAATCGGTCACCCGGTCATCGGCGACCGGAAATACCACCCGGCGGAAGGACTGGAGCGGCGAATTGCTCGCGTCGCGCTTCACGCGGTGCATCTGCAGGTCGTGCATCCACGTTCGGGAGAGAGCGTGTCGGTTGATTGCGAACTGCCAGCGGACATGCATTCTCTTGTTCGCGCATTGTCGCCGACCCCGCGCCCGCGTGGGTGAGGATGAAAAAGGCTGTCGGCGTTGCCATTGATAGTTCCGATGTGATTCACTGCTGCAATTTTGCAATCAGGCGGCGTTCTGCCCAAGGTAATCGCCCCCGGGCAAGGAATTGGATCATCAAGCAGTTAGCGGAGCGATAGAAAAGAATCCTTTGCTCTGGACCGCAGACTTCAACCATTGACTGCCGGGAATTGGGCTATTGTTTCTTGACCGATGGCGCGGGCGCAAGCCTTCCCGCCTTGCACTCCTCGCACGGACACACATCTCTTAGAAACTGCCAGGAGTAAATTCCCAGTTCGTGGCCGTCGTTCCAATGAAACTTAATGGCATACTTGCCCACGCCGTCGGCGGAAGTCGGCTTGGCGGCGGGCTTGAACATGGGCAAGGCTCCGGGAGCCGGTTTCGGTGGATCGCCAGGCTTTCTCCCGCTCTTGCCGCGTTCTTCGTCGCACAGGGCGCAGGGGCAGGCATCCCGCAGAAAAGAAAAAGAATAGTGCGATTGATGGCCGTCTTTCCACTCGATGTCCATGCCTGAGCCTGTGGTCAGGTTCACTTTTACGGACTTGGGATCGGCGGAAGGGGCCACTTACCAGTATCGCATAGGTGATTATGGGCCTTGAGAGCCGCTATCTTGTTAAGCCGGACGCCTTTTCGGAAAGCAGTCTTCCCCGTGCTGTGTTAGATTTCTAACTTTAATATTTATCAACGTGGTTCGGCATGTCCTCATCCCTGCAGAACGTTCGGCGTCCGGCGGTAAAGGTGTTCGTCGCCACCACGGTGATGCTGACGTTCATCTCTTTCTGGCGGGCGGCGGCGATCGTCCTCTCCGACCTGGCTTCTTCGGCCTACTACGCCGGGGGCGACGCCGAGAAGGTCATCGGCAAGAGCGCTCCCTGGTTCATTCTCGCCGTGATGCTGTTCAGTTATGCCGTGCGCGCTCTCTATATCGAGTCCAGCAGCATGTTCGTGCGTGGAGGCGTGTATCGCGTGGTCAAAGAAGCGATGGGCGGAACGCTGGCCAAGTTTTCCGTCTCGGCTCTGTTGTTTGATTACGTGCTCACCGGACCCATCAGCGCCGTCTCCGCGGGACAATATCTGGCTGGCTTCATTCAGGATATCGGCCAATACCTTCATCATCCGATAGCGTTCTCTCAGGATCATTTTTCCGCCGTTTTCGCAGTTGTCGTGGTTCTCTACTTCTGGTGGAAGAACACCCAGGGGATTCACGAGTCGAGCGAGAAAGCGCTGCAGATCATGATCGTCACCACGGTCATGGTCGTGATTTTGATCGTGTGGTGTGCGATCACAGTTCTACGTGTGCCCGTGCAGTTGCCGCCCAATCCGTTGCACCCCGGCGTGATGCTGCTGAATAAGGAATCTTTGGGCTGGCTGAACGGCACGTGGCTCAGCCAGTTGACGCTGATTATCGTGTTCGTCGGTTTCGGCCATTCCGTCCTCGCCATGAGCGGCGAAGAAACTCTGGCGCAGGTTAACCGCGAGATCGAGCATCCCAAGCTGAAGAATCTGGAGAAAACCGGGCTGGTGATTTTTATTTACAGCCTGCTGTTCACCTCGCTGGTCTCCTTCTTCGCGGTAATGATCATTCCCGACAAAGTGCGGCCGGACTATTTTGCCAACCTCATCGGCGGCATCACCATGTATCTGGTCGGCCCCACCATGCTGAAGTTAGTCTTCCATGCGTTTGTGGTGCTGGTCGGTGTCCTGATTCTGGCCGGTGCACAAAACACGTCAATCGTGGGCGCCAACGGCGTTCTGAATCGTGTGGCGGAGGATGGTGTTCTGACTTCGTGGTTTCAGAAGCCGCACACGCGTTACGGCACCAGCTATCGCATTATCAATCTGATCGTGGGTATGCAGTTGCTGACCATCCTTTTGAGCAGGGGCAATGTGTATCTTTTGGCGGCGCTGTATGCATTCGGCGTGATCTGGAGTTTCGCGCTGAAGTCATTGGCCGTGCTGGTATTGCGCTACACAGAACCGCAGAACCGCGAATGGAAGGTTCCAGGCAATCTCCACATCTTTGGCAAAGAAATACCTCTGGGCCTGATCGCTATTTCGCTGGTGCTGCTGATGACTGCCTTGGTGAACCTGTTGACGAAATCGCAGGCTACCATTGCCGGGGTCACGTTCAGTCTGGCTTTCTTCGCCATTTTCACCTATTCGGAGCATCGTGTCGCCAGAGAACGTCACGGCAAACCGGAGAACCTGGACCAGTTCCGCGTCTATGGGAATCAGGAACTGGGCAGCGGCGCGCTGGGAGTGCGGCCCGGCAACGTTCTGGTGGCGGTGCGCGATCCCAGGAATCTCTACTATCTGCGCGATGTTCTCCGCGTCACGGACACCGCGCGCCAGGATGCCGTGGTGATGACCGCCCGGCTTTACCATCGCGAGCATACCTTCAGCGGCAGCGAAGTGCTGGAGACGGCAAGCATTTTTGATCACTATGAGCAGGAGCTGTTCACGGCTGCGGTTGCCGTTGCGGAGAAAGAAGGCAAGCCGGTTTCGCTCCTTGTGGTTCCGGCGAGTGATGTTTTCGATGCGATTGTGGTCACCGCGCAACGTCTGGATTCCAGCCGCATCATCTGCGGTCTTTCCAACAAGCTCAGCACGGATGAGCAGGCGAAACTCACCGGCGACGCCTGGGAGCGCCTGCCTGAGCCGAGGCCGCGCGTGACGGTGGAGATTCACTCGCCCAACGGGTCGGTGCGCGAATATCTGCTCGGGCCACATACGCCGCGCATGAGGCCGCAGGATCTGGAGCTGATGCATAAAGTCTGGCTCGATATCACATCCGATCCTAAGTACGCGGGCGCGCACCATTACCACATTGTGGCTTTGGCGCTGGAAGAATTGTGCCGCGAGCTGAACAGCGATCAGCGCGACGAAGTGCTGGCGAAGCTAGTGGAGGAAATGCACAAAGATAACCCAGGCTGTCAGACCTGAAATCGCGCCACGGATTTCACGGATGAACACGGATCTTCTGGAGAACTGAGAACCGAGAACCTGCATTTCTCCGGGATGCGCGGCCCCAAGGGAAGCTCTGATCACGTTCAAGAGAAAAACGACAGCAGGTTTCTCGACTCCGCGGAATCCCCCATGAACAGGCGATCCGCTTTGCTCAAGATGACAAAACTGAAGTTAGTCAGAGGTTCCCTGGCGCTTTAGAATCTGGCGCAATGACAGGGTCAAGTCGGGATACTGGAATTTGTATCCGCTGGCCAAAAGCTTCGCAGGTTCTACGCGTTGGCTGGCCAGCAGAAGTTGATTCGCCAATTCTCCGAACGCCAACCGGGCGGCGAAAGCGGGCATGGGCAGGATTACCGGGCGCGACAACACGGCGCCGAGGACCTTCGTGAATTCGGCATTGGTGACTGGATTCGGCGAGATCGTGTTGACCGGTCCGCGCAGCGAATTTGTGCTCATGATGTGATGGACGGCGCCCACAATGTCTTGCACGTGAACCCAACTCCACCACTGGCGACCGCTCCCGATTCTCCCGCCCACGCCCATCCGGAACGGCGTCAGCATCTTCTTCAGGGCTCCACCAGCTGGGCTTAACACTAGACCAATGCGCATCGGTACGGCGCGAATCCCCGCTCTCGCTGCAATTTCCGCTGCCGCCTCGGACTCACGGCACACCTCGGCAAGAAATCCGCTTCCTGGCGAACTTTCTTCCCTGAGCAATTCGTCGCTGCGATCGCCATAGTAGCCAATGGCCGAAGCGGAAATCAGTACCTTGGGCGGTTTTGCCGCCTGGACCAGAGCTTCCGTTATATGGCGCGTGCCCAGCACGCGGCTGTCGCGAATCGCCGCCTTCTTCGCGTCGGTCCAGCGGCCTACGATGGGTTCCCCAGCAAGATGGATGACAACGTCGAAGCCAGAAACTGCAGCGGGATCGAGCGGCTGTGCTGGATTCCAGCGCAGGCCGGCTGAACCGTCGCGCACCAGGCGCGTGATTTCGTAGCCTGCCGCAGTCAGTGAGGGCAGCAGCGCGGCGCCGATCGGGCCGGACACTCCGCTGACCAGGACTTTTCGGGAGACGGCGTTCACACCGCTACTGTATCAGGCGCTAGGGTTGCGACGACAGCCGCCGCGAGGAGGGCTGCTAATTGTTGCCAAGCACGGTGTACTGGTCGCCATTGTGAAATTCCTGAATTTTCTGCGCGCCGAGCTTCTCGTACCAGTTGCGCCATATCTTGGAGTCGTTCGGCAAAGGCTCGTTGCTGATTTCTCGCAGCGCTTGGAACACCCAACTGCGCGTAACGTCATTCAGCGCGCCGTCATCGGAAAGATCAATCAATCCCGGGACCGCCTTCATGCGCTGCTCGCGGGTTAACATGCCGGATTTTGCCAGGCTGCAGCCCGCGCGCTCGCGCACATTCATAGAAACATCACTGCGGAGAACGTCAATGAACTCTTTGATCGTGTCATCGGTGCCGAGATGCGCCAGTCCCTCGACAGCCCAGAACCGTGTTTGCTCTTCCGGGTCGTGGGCGTACTTTACCAGCAATCCGTAAATACGATCCCGCTCGACGCCACGATTGGCCAACATGCCCAGCTCCCAGGCGGCGAAAGGACGATTGCCGGGACGGTCTTCGGCAGAACGAATTAGGCGGTCCACCGTTTCTTCGGTCTTGGGCAAGTCGCGAACCGCGAGATTGATCTCGATGGCGGCGGCTCGCACCCGCAGGTCGTTCGAGTAGAGGGCGGTTTCCTGCAAGTCTTCCCAGCGCTGCGTCGGCTTCAGCTTCCCGCGCCAGTCATCCACAGACTTCTCGATCCAGGCGGTCGCGCCCTTGTCATGATTGATGGCGGAGGAAAGAAGAAATTCCATTTCGACCTGCGGCGGTTGTGTTTGCATCCATTCGATGTTGTGCTCGGAAAGCTGGGAATGGTCGGCGGAAACCGGCTTGCCGGGTACGGGCAGATCCTCACCTGAGGTGACTTTGCTGCCGGGGTTCGCGGTCTGCGCAGCGCCTGCGCTGGCCAGTATTAGCCCGAGTGCCGCCAGAGCTAGCCAGTTCTGCCTGGCGGTGAGCTTGCCCAGAGAAATGCGGCTCATTGAGGCAGGCTATGAGGCTTTGATCCTGCCATCAAATTACCGGAGTCACATCTGGCTGCCGGGAGGCCGTCCCCCGATTTTTCCGTGAAAGGGAAGAACCTACGCGGTATAATACCGCCGCTCAATAGCGGTACCGTCTGAGGCTACAGTCCTAAGGGAGGCAGTTATGCGAACTTCCCGGGTTTTCTTCCCCGCACTGCTAATATTGGCGCTTACCGCAACTGCCCCATGGCCCGCGCAAGCCCAAGACTACAATATTGACATTCTGCATGCATTCACCGGATTGCCGGACGGAGTTGGGCCCAACCCGCTGATCCGCGACGCGCAAGGGAATCTTTACGGCACAACCGCAAGCGGAGGCATCCTCGGTTGCCCGAAAGGCGTGGGCGGCTGTGGAATGGTCTACAAAGTCGCTAAGGATGGCCACTACACCATTCTGTATAAGTTCAAAGGGGGGAGCAGCGACGGGGGATTTCCCGGCTCCGGTGTTACCCGAGATGCTGCCGGAAATCTATTCGGCACAACCGAAGGCGTTAATGGCTCTCCCTCCACGATCTATGAGATCAAAAAAAACGGCGGTGAAAAGATACTTCGCTACCTTGGCAATGCCAATTTCGCCGATGGCGCAGCGGCCAACTCGGCCCCAATACTGGACTCAAACGGCAATCTCTTTGGCAACACATCGTATGGCGGCGATTCCTCTTGCGGCTTCAATGGGAACGGCTGCGGTGTCGTGTATGAAGTGCAGGCAAACGGTGCGTTCCGTGTGTTGTATACCTTTACTTCGCTGGCTGGTGGAATTGAACCCGTCGGGAGCCCGGTCGTCAATTCCCAAGGCGACCTCTTTGGCACCGCCGGGCTGGGCGGAGATCTCACCTGCGATCACCCCAACGGTTGCGGAGCTGTCTACGAGCTTGATCACGCCGGCAAATACAGAATCCTCCACAAATTTACTGGAAAATCGGATGGAGCTTTTCCCGTGTGTGTGACCGACGACGGTGCCGGAAACCTTGTGGGTGTAACCGGCGCAGGCGGTGATCTTAGCTGCTATCCTCCGTTCGGTTGCGGAACCATATTCCGGATCGACAACACCGGGAAGTTCAAAACGCTTTATGAGTTCACTCCGTTTACTGAGAACAACAACGGGCACAGTTGCCTGGTTCGCGACTCCAAGGGGAATCTCTACGGCACCAACTCCTTGGGTGGAACCCATAATGCGGGTTATCTGGCGGTGCTGCATACTGCCGGCGAATACACTGTACTCTACAATTTTGCCGGCGAGAATTCGACCCAGGGAGGCGTTCCGTTGGGTGTGGTCCTTGGCACGAATGGGGAATTTTTCGGCGTCACGGCTTTAGGCGGGGACCTGAGTTGCGGTATCGAGAATGCCGGATGCGGGACGGTGTTCAAACTGACCCCCTGAGCCGGCGGGAACTGGCGTACCTTTCGCTCCCATTTTCGCGGAGCACGCTGGCTTCCGGCCCGTGCATAGTACTGGTCGGCAAAATCGGAGGTTCCAACCTGTCGTAGGCAAATACTAGAAAAGCGCATCCCAGGTAGATGCCGCCAGATTTCTTTCTCTTCCTGCCAGAGCCCTGCGGACCCGAGCCTGCAACAAGAGAGGCGGCGCAGCCGTTCTCGAGCCTCCCGGCGGTATAATTTGTCTCAAGAACGCCGCTTCACTTCGAAGCCTATAGCCGTTCCGAGGCTATAATCCAACATGCCGACTCTGCGCGAACAGATCGCCACCACCGCCCTCACGGTCACCAAATTCCGTGAACTCTTGCGGCGGATGCGCGCCAACCGGCCGGGCGATAACCTGGATCTGGTCCGCAAGGCATACGACTTTTCCCAGAAACACCATGCCGGGCAGGCTCGGGCCTCGGGCGAACCGTATCTTGTCCATCCTCTTGGCGTCGCCCTGGTTCTGGCGGAAATGAAGATGGACCCGGTAGCGGTAGCCGCCGGCTTGCTGCATGATTCCGTCGAGGACACCTCCGTCACCATCGTGGATATTCGCAAGGAATTTGGCGAGCAGGTGGCGCACATTGTTGAAGGCGTGACCAAGATCAGCCAGATTGACTTTGCCAGTCGCGAAGAGCAGCAGGCCGAGAACCTGCGCAAGATGATGCTCGCCATGGTGGACGACATTCGCGTGGTGCTGATCAAGCTGGCCGATCGCCTGCACAACATGCGCACGCTCGAGCACCTGCCCGCGGAACGGCAACAGAAGATTGCGAAAGAGACTCTGGAGATATACGGGCCCATTGCCCACCGTTTGGGGATGGGCAAAATTCGCGGCGAGTTGGAAGATCTGGGATTTCGCTACACCGATCCCATCACTTACGAGCAGGTACGCGAAGCGGTGGAGGCACGCCGCAAGCAGGGAGAAAAATTTCTCGTTGGCGTGGAGTTGGTGTTGCGCGACAAGCTCAAGGAAGCGGGCATTACGGCGCGCGTGGAAAGCCGCATCAAGCGGCTGTTCAGCATTCATCGCAAGCTCGTGCGGCAGAAGATCAGCGTGGAGCAGGTTTACGATCTCTATGCCATGCGCGTGGTTACGCAATCCTTGCAGGACTGTTATGCGGTGCTGGGGATCGTACACAATGTGTGGCGGCCGGTGCCGGGACGGATCAAGGATTTCATCGCCATGCCGCGGCCGAATTTTTATCAGTCGCTGCATACGTCGGTGATCACGGAAGACGGCACGCCCTTTGAGATCCAAATTCGCACCGAAGAAATGCACCACATGGCGGAAGAGGGAATTGCGGCTCACTGGAAATACAAAGACGGCCCGGTTTCCGCGCAAGATGAGCAGCGTCTGGCGTGGCTGCGGCAGGTGGTGGAGTGGCAGCGCGATGTCTCCGACCCGACGGAGTTCCTTTCCACGCTGAAAATCGATCTCTACCCGGAAGAGGTTTACACATTTACTCCCAAGGGCAAAGTCGTGGTTCTGCCACGCGAATCCACGCCGATTGACTTTGCTTACACGATTCACACCGAAGTCGGCCACACCTGCGTGGGAGCGAAGGTGAACGGCCGCATGGTTCCGCTGAGGCATAAGCTGCACAGCGGCGACATCGTCGAAATTCTTACTCAGCCGGGACACAAACCGAGCCGCGACTGGCTCGGCATCGTGAAATCGTCGCGCGCGCGCAACAAGATCAAGCACTGGCTGAATCTGCATCAACGCGAGCGGGCGATTGAGATTGGCCGCAAGCTGATCGAAAAAGAAGCGCGAAAATACAGGGTTGCGCTGAAGGAAATCAAAGAAGAGGAACTGCAGAAGATCGCCTCCGATTACGGACTTGGCCAGCCTGACGATCTGATGGCGGGGATCGGATACGGAAAGTATTCGGCGCGGCAGGTGCTGGCGCGTTTGACGCCGGCCGCCGGCGGGCCGCTAACACGGGAGGCCGACGCAGACAAACCCGGTGCTCTTACCAGCGTGGTGCGGCGCGTTTTCGGCTCCGACAGCAGCAACGCGATCCGAGTGAAAGGCCACGGCGATCTGCTGGTGTATCGCGCCCGCTGTTGCAATCCGATTCGCGGAGAAGCGGTGGTCGGCTTTGTGACCCGTGGCAAGGGTGTGGCCGTACATGCTCAGAACTGCCCGAACGTGGTGAACCTGATGTACGAACCGGAACGGCGGATTGATGTCGAATGGGCGCACGACGAAGATACGCCCAGTTCGTATCCGGTAAAGATCACGGTCTTCTGCGACGACCGCTTCGGCATGTTGAAGCAGATCGCGGCCGTCATCAGCGACAGCAAAACCAACATTCGCAATATCGAGGCGCGCACCGCCAACGGCCAGGGCAATATTGACGTCATTCTCGATATCGCCGATTTAAAGCATCTGGAAAACATCATCAACGGGGTGCGCAAAATTCCCGGCGTTCACGATGTGCAGAGGTTGCAGAAAATTTGAAAGGCAGTGAATAGTGGTTAGTGGATGGTTAAGGGTGGATAATCCTGACGTGAACTGACCACTAATCACTACCCACCTGATGTTGGAGGGTTTTCATGCGCGACGTAATCGCAACCAAGGATGCTCCTCAGGCCATTGGCCCCTATTCGCAGGCGATCCGTGCCAACGGATTCGTTTTCGTCTCCGGGCAGGTAGCCATTGACCCCGCGACGCAGCAGGTTATCGGCGGAGACGTGACGGCGCAGACCGATCGTGTGATGAAGAATCTCTCTGCTATTCTCACCGCAGCGGGAAGCAGCCTGGGACAGGTGGTGCGCGCAACGGTATTCCTGAAGAATATGAGCGATTTTGCCGCCATGAATGAGGTTTATGGCAAGTATTTCAACTCCGCGCCGCCCGCGCGGTCTACGGTCGAAGTGGCCCGTCTGCCGAAGGACGTGCTGATAGAGATTGATGTGATTGCGTTGGCTTAACGGTCCGAGGGCAATTTTACGGATTCGCACCGTCCAATTTAGAATTGGAGCCAGACTTTCGAATCAGCAATCCATTAGGAGAACACTTGATGCTGAAAACCGCGTTCTTGATCACAATCCTCGCGCTCCTGGCTGCCGCTGTGGTGGCGCAAACCAATTCCTCGAAACCCGATAACAGCGCGCCCACGAAAGTAACAGGCAAGCCGCATCAGGCGCTCGGAGGCCTGGAATACTGGGACATCAAGGAAGGCACAGGCACGACCGCGACCAACGGCCACAGCGTGTCCGTTCACTACACCGGTTGGCTCACCAACGGCAAGAAGTTCGACAGTTCGCTGGACCGCGGGGAGCCGTTCCGATTCCAACTTGGCGCCGGGCAAGTGATCAAAGGCTGGGATGAAGGTGTCGCTGGAATGAAAGTCGGCGGCAAGAGGCAGCTACGTATCCCGCCGGAGCTTGCCTACGGTGATCGTGGCGCGGGTGGCGCGGTTCCCCCGAACGCTACGCTGATCTTTGATGTTGAATTGCTGGGCGTGCAGTAGAAATCGAAGCGCGGGGACGCGGAAATTCTTCATCTTCACGCGGCGGACAGTGGGGAAAGCTCAATCTCCGCGTCCACTGCCTTGGCCGGATGCCGGCCCTCGAATGGCAAGACCGATAAGAATCGCATTGATAGTGGTGTCCGGTCGTGGTAATGTCCGGGTGCAAGTCCTTCTGGTGGTTTGATCTGGAGTCTTGGAGGTTCTTCATGATTCCGCAATCTGCCGTGCAGAAGTTCCGTGATTCCATTCGAGGACAGTCATTGTGCCCTGGCGATCAGGGCTACGATTCCGCCCGCACAATTCCCAACGCGATGATCAATCGGCGACCAGCCATGATTGCGCGCTGCGCCGGAGCCGCCGACGTGATTGCGTGCGTCTTATTTGCGCGGGAGCACGATCTCCTCGTCTCCATTCGGGGCGGAGGACACAGCGTGGCCGGGAAATCCGTCTGCGACGATGGGCTGATGATCGATCTCTCGGCCATGAAGGGGATCAGGGTTGATCCCGCCCGGCGAACCGTGCGCGCCGAGACCGGCCTGAAACTGGGTGAGTTTGACCGTGAGACCCAAGCTTTTGGTCTAGCAACGACTCTAGGCGTGGTTCCGACCACCGGGATCTCCGGCCTGACCTTGGGAGGCGGGTTTGGCAACCTGATGGCCAAACATGGTCTGGCCCTTGACAACGTAATCGGCGTGGATGTGGTCACGGCCGACGGGCGTCTTCTCACTGCCAACGCGCGAGAGAACGAAGATCTCTTTTGGGGTGTGCGCGGCAGCGGCGGAAATCTCGGTGTCGCAACTTCACTCGAATACCGGCTGCACGAAGTTGGGCCAGTCCTGGGTGGGGCGGTGTTGTACCCGGTGGCGAAGACGAAGGAGGTTTTACATTTCTGCCGAGAGTTTGCCGAAGGCCTGCCCGATGAGGTCGTGATCCAGGGCGGCGCCTTTAGCCTGCCTGACGGGACACAGGTTTTCGGCGTCGCCGCGTGCTATTGCGGGTCGTCGTTGTCGGCGGGGGAGAGGATTTTGCACCCGCTGCGGAAGTTCGGTTCACCGATGGCGGACATGATCAGCGCGATGAGTTATGTCCAAATGCAGAGCTTCTTTGAAGCCTTCTTCCCGCCGGGTCGTCACACGTATGTGAAATCCAACTTCCTGCAGGCTCTGAGCGATGAGGCGATTGAGACCATCGCGCAGTGGGCGGGCAAGAGCCCTTCACCCTATTCTTTCGCGCCCTTTTTTGAGCATTGGCATGGCGCCGTGAGGCGCGTGGCTGTGAGCGAGAGCGCTTTCCCTCATCGCCAGCATTCGTGGAACCTGTTTGCCTGGTCGGTCTGGATCGACCCAGACGACTCGGAAAAGAACATCCGCTGGACCCGCGAGTGCTGGGAAGCACTGCGTCCATTCCTCGTCGGAGGCGCTTATGTGAATTATGTATCTGACGAGGGAGAAGCCGTGGCGCGCTCGGCTTATGGAGCCAACTACGACCGCTTGGTAGCACTGAAAAACAAATACGATCCTACCAACTTCTTCCGCATGAACCACAACATCAAGCCGATGGCGCCTGCGGCGGCTTAGGCCTGCGCTCAAGCGAGCGCAGCAAGCCTTAACAGGTCAGGATCATTTGGACGGCTGAACTTACCTAGGATTTACGCTTTGACAACTTTGCCGCTGCGCAGGCAGGCGGTGCAGACGCGAATGCGCTTGGTCACGCCCTTAACGCGAGCGTGAACCGGACGCAGATTCACATTCCAGCGGCGCCGCGCCACGTTGTGGGCGTGGCTGATGATATTTCCGAAAAGCGGCTTCTTGCCGCAAACATCGCAAACTTGTGCCATAGCTACTCCATAGAGGTTCGAAACCGGTGGTGCAAACCACTAATTCTACCGGAGTTTGGGATTCACCACAACTGAACCCGGGGTATGGAAGAGCCTACCCACATCGTATCCCCGTGGCAATACTGAAGTGCGTGAGCCAGAAGCGTCGGGTGCAACTGATTGAGAAACTTCGCGGAGGGTTCGGGGATGGGGGTGCGGGGG
>Ga0335078_10002506_pt1 | contig 27793 bp, 22 predicted proteins | sample Lox_Sample_32_FD_206711 | JGI IMG/M metagenome (GOLD analysis project Ga0335078, IMG submission 206711) | Soil microbial communities from Loxahatchee National Wildlife Refuge, Florida, United States - Lox_Sample_3.2 | ecosystem: Environmental > Terrestrial > Soil > Wetlands | place: USA... | reverse complement strand
CCGTGAGCTCGCGCCCCGCGCAGATGCCGACGTCCGAAAAAGGGACGCGCCGCTGGATTCGTCGCGCCGACGTGTTCCGCGAGATGCTCGAGCGCGCGTACGGATCCGAGGGAACGCCGTCGGACGTGGCGACGCACCTCGAGCGCATCGACGCGCTCGCGAAGCGCGTCGCCGATTTGCGCGCAAAGAGCGTCTCGGAGCAGGCGAAGCTCGAGGATCTCGGCAAGCGCGGGCGCGACGATCGCTTGCGCCTCGGTCACGCCGTCGACGCGCTCGGCGCGGACGCCTCGCGCGCACGCGAGGAGCTGCGCGCCGCGGAAGAAAAAATGCAAAGCAGCAAGAAGCGCCAAGAGACCGCGCGCAAACAGTTCTTCGAGTGCCACAAGTCGATCACGTATTGGGAAGGTCGCAGCGGGTTCGCGGAGCCGTACGAGGACTTGATGAACGCGTACCGCGACGCGGCCGACGTGATCGAAGGTTGGATCGCGGCGCGCAAGAACGAGCGCGAAGCGGAGAAGACCCTGGAGACGCACCAACAAACCGTGCGCGACCTCGAGTTCCAACTCATGAAGCTGCGCGAGTCGCTCGCGATGCACGAGCTCGACACGGAGGCCGAGCGCGAGGCGATCGAGGGTCTCGTCGCCGGTTTGACGCACGAGATCGACGCGGCGGAAGACGAGCTGGTGTCGCTTGCTGCCTCACTCGTCGAGCCGCTGCGCGCGCGTCCCGAGCTCTCGACGCTCTTTCGCCGCCTCGAAGCCGCGTGACAACGGACGAGATGCGCTAATCTTCGAGCATGCGGACTTTCGCGGTCGCTTCGGTCTTCGGCGCGCTCTCCGTCACTGCGGCATGCTTCACCGGAAGCGGGCCGTCGAGTGGTCAGCCCGACGGCTCCACGGCGCAAGTCACGTATTACAAAGACATCGCGCCGATCCTCCAGGATCACTGCCAGCAGTGTCACACCACCGGAGGCATCGCGCCGTTCACGCTCCTCACGTACGACGACGCGCACGCGAACTCGGACGCGATGGTCGCGGATACGCAGGGCAAGATCATGCCGCCGTGGGGCGCGCAGAACACGTCGGAGTGCACGACGCGCTACGGCTTCGTCGGCGATCCCAGCTTGAGCGACGATCAGATCGCGACGATCGCCGCGTGGCACCAAGGCGGTGACGTCGCCGGCAATCCTGCGGACGCGCCGCCTCCGAACAACACCGTGCTCCCCACGGATTTGCCCGACCCGTACACCGCGCTCCAACCCGCGGTGCCGTACACGCTGCCCGCGACGCAAACGACGGACTACTTCCGATGCTACGTGCTCGATCCGCAGCTCACGCAGACGACGTGGGTGACCGGCACGAACGTGAAGCCGGGAAACAAGACGATCGTGCACCACGCGCTGATTTATTCGGTGCCGGGCACCGCGACGATCCCGCCGCCCACCGACGGCGTTCCGAATCAATACGATTGCTTCGGCGGGCCGGGCGTGCCGAACCCGCAGCTCATCGGACTGTGGGCGCCGGGCGGCGTGCCTTATCAATATCCGGACAGCGTCGCCCATCCGCTCGACGCGGGCACGAAGCTCATCATGCAGATCCACTACCATCCCCACGCGAACGCTTCGCCGGATCCGGATCTCACGACGTTCGAGTTCACGACGACGACGACCACGCCGCAGTGGGCGGTCGGAACGATCCTCCTCGGCAACTACGCGAACGCCGTGTCGAACGGCACCGGCCTCGAGCAACCTCCGTTCTTGATCCCCGCCGACACGGACAACGTCATCCGCACGATGGACACGACGCTGCCCGCGTCGAAGATTCCGATCGAAGTGGGTCTCTTGATGGTCGCGGCGCACATGCACCTCGTCGGCGTCGACGAGAAGATCACGATCACGCGCGCGAACCCGACGCAGACCGATCCGCAGAACGAGTGCCTCTTGCAAGTTCCGCAGTGGAACTTCAACTGGCAGCGCGGTTACCAATACGATTACGGCACCGATCTCACGAAGCTGCCGCAAGTCGGTCCGGGCGATCTCCTCCAAAGCCGCTGCACGTACGACAACACGATGAACAACGCGGCGCTCGCGGAGTCGCTCACCGAAGCCGGCCAGAAACAAACCGCGCCCGTCGATCTCGGCGAGCAGACGACCGACGAGATGTGCCTCGGCGCGTTCTGGTACGTGTATCCGGCGAGCTTGCTCGGGCTCTGACTCAGACCGGATCGCGGCGCTTGAGCATGATGAAGAGGATCGCGAGCATCGCGGCCGTGAGCAAGCACAAGACCGCCCACGGGTAGCCCGTGTACTCCCAATTCTCGAAGCCCCACGCGCCGGGCAAAGTGCTCGACTGAATTTGCGCGACGGCGCACTGAAAGTGCCCGTCCTTGACGAAGTCGGGGATGCTGTTCAATCCCGGTTGGTGAAGATCGATCAGCCACGCGGGATCGCTCTTGATCGCCCAGCGCTCTTGCGAAATCGATCCTTCGAACCCCCAGCGCGCGGGCATGATCGTCATCAGCGGGCGCAGCATCGGGTTCGTCGTCATCGGAACCATCAAGCCGCCGAGCACGACCTGCGGGATGAGCGCGATCGGCGTGAGCGCCATCGCCGCTTCGGCGGACGCGACGAGCGTCGAGAGGAGCAAGCCGAGCGCGGTCGCGTTCATCGCGAGCGAGATCATCGCGACGAGTTCGAGCCCGAACGCTTGCGGCCCTCCGTTGAATCCGAGCGCGAAGAAGACGATCCCGAGCAGCATCGCGCATTGCAAGATGCAAACGCCGCTCAAGATGACGTACTTCGACATCACGTAATTGAAGAGCGACAAGTTCACCATGCGCTCGCGGAGATAAATCGCGCGCTCGGTGACGATCTCGCGCGCCGCGTTCGACGTGCCGAACCACACGCACGACACGACGACGAAGAACATCGCGGCCGTGTGATCGTTGGTCGGGTGCATTTGATCGAGCAGGTTCGTCGTTCCGCTGCCCGCCGCCGAGCTCTTCTTCGCGATTTCTTGGAGCGCGCCGAGGCACCAGAAGGGAATCGAGTTCTTCTGACCGCCGAAGACGATCGCGAGCATCACGCCGATGATCGGCGCTTGGAGGAACATGATCGCCGCGCCCACGCGATCGCGAATGCGCACCTTCCAATAACGCGACATGAGCAGGCGCAGCTGCCGGAGGAGCGGAGTCTTCGCGCGCTGGCGCGTCCCACGCTGCGCGACGTCCGTGCCGACGGCGCGCCGCCCGGAGTACATCTGTTGGAAGACGGGATTTTGATTTTGGTAGTACTCGGCGCGCCACTGGCGTGACGCATCGAGGCGCGCGATCGCGCGCTCGGCGGTCGCGTCGCGCTTTTGCATCTCGGAGAGCGTGTGACGCTCGCGCACGTTGAGCATGTCGAACATGTCGCGCGGGTTGTCGATGCGCGTCGCGTGACCCGTGTAGCTCGCGCGATACGGGCTCTGCGGGTGCTCGATGATCGATCCGAAAAATCGATACGCGGCTTCGCCGGTCGGGCCGAAATACGTGGGGATTCCCCCGTAGCCCATCACGAGGCACAAATTGAATTTCTCGAACTCGTCTTTCGCGGGTTGGTGGATCGTGACGATGATCGTCTTGCCGGTCTTCTTCGAGAGGTCCGCGAGCAAGTTGACGAGCGCTGTGGTGTCGTCGGCGGCGAGACCGCTCGTCGGCTCGTCGAGAAACAAAATCACCGGATCGGTGACGAGCTCGAGCGCGATGTTCACGCGCTTGCGCTGACCGCCGGACAAAACTTTTTTCTCCGGCTTTCCGATTTGCAGGTTGCGCACGCCCTCGAGGCCGAGCGATTTGAGCGTGTCCTCTACGCGCCGATCGATCTCCGCTTCGGAGTAGTCGGGCGGCAAACGGAACTGCGCGGAGTATTTCACCGCTTCGAACACCGTGAGCTCGGGGTGCACGATGTCGTCTTGCGGGACGTAGCCGATCGATCCGCGCATCGCGTCGTAGATCGCGTAGAGGTCCTCGCCGTTGATGCGCACTTGTCCCGCGCTCGGCGGCAAGTAACCGTTGAGCGTCATGAGCAGCGTCGTCTTGCCCGCGCCGCTCGGGCCCATCAGCGCGATGAGATCGCCGGGGAGCGCCTTGAACGACACGTGATCGACGAGCGCCTTCATCTGCCCTTTGTGATCGCGGTCGGGGACTTCGAGGAAGAGATCCCACGCTTCGATTTCGTAGAGCGGCTTGCCCGCCCAGTTCTGCGCGTCCTCGACGACGACGTTGACGTTCGCGCCCGCGATTTGCACGAGCAGCGGCATCGGTCCGATCTGGACCTTCTCGCCGTTTTGAATCGGAACGCGCTGGCCGGGCTTGATGCGCGCGCCGCGCACGAACGTGCCGTTCGCCGAGCGCAGATCCTCGATGAACAGCGCCTCGCCTTGCCGGACGATTTGCGCGTGACGCGAGCTCACTTGCGGATGCGCGACGACGATTTGATTGTCCGGCGTGCGGCCGATCGTGATGACGCCGGTCTGCAGCTGCGCCATGTTGAGCTCGCCGATGACGGTGCGGTGGCGTCGCGCGGGCGCGTCGCCCGACTGACCGGGCTGCGCGGTCGGAGGGTGCGCTTGGTTTTGTTGGAGGGTCGGCGGCGCGGGAGGAACTGCCGGTTGCGCGGCGGGTTGCGCCGGCGCGTTCGCGGTTTGCGCGATCACCGCGACCGGAATCGGCACCGGACCGAACGCAATGACGCCGTTCGGATCGATCGGCACGGGTTGGTTCGGCGGAATTTTTTGTCCGCCGACGTACGTGCCGCTCGTCGACGCGTGATCGACGACCATCATGCGATCGAGCATCACGGTCGCGTGCTGCGAGCTCACGGCGCCGTGCGTGACGACGAGCGACGCGCGCGCAGGATCGCGCCCGATGACGACGTAGCCGCGCTGCGCGGGAACGTGCTGACCGTGCGACATGAGCATCGTCACGATCGCGGGATGCGAGAGCGGAAGCTTCGCGGAGCCGAGCGTGAAGACCGTGCGAAAATCGAAGGGCACGGGTTGATTCGGCGCGACGGGCGCGCCGTTCGCGAGCGTCGGCGCAGCGCCCGCGTCGAAGAACACGAGCTGCCCTTGTTGCTTCACGATGCGCGCGTGCTGCGGCGCGACACCCAACGCGGCCTGCAGCACGACGTCGCAATTCGGTGCGCTGCCGATCGTGATTTGCTCGCGACCGATGGCGGTCATTTTCGCGCGAGCGTAGTCGAAAAGCGCGATCAGGTGAAAACGTTCGCCGGATCGAGCATCGCGCGGACGCGCTCGGATACGGCGCGCGGAACGAGCGGCTGCGTCGCGTCGAGCGTCGACTTTGGCGCGTCGGGTGACGAGACCACGTAGCGCGTCTCGCCGCGTCGTCGCACTACGTGCACGGTGGCTTCGCGCAGCGAGCGCAACGCGTTCTCGAGCTTGCTCCGCGCGATCACGAGTTGCGACGCGACCGGTGGCGCCGGACGCGGAGCGCGCGGCGCGACGTAATCGAGGAACGCGACGCCTTCGCTCGATGGATGCGCGCGGATCACGAGCGCGCGACCGCGCGAGACGAAGGCCGCGACGTGGTACGCATCGGGCGCGTCGAGCGCGTCGGGCACGCCGTCGAGATCGACGTCGATGCGCTCCACATGGAGCGCGATCGGGTGCGGCGCGAGATCGAGCGTCGCTTCGGCGATCACGCCGAATCCGCGACCGCCGAGCGCGGCGTCGAAAAGCCACGCGGCTTGCGCGCGCGAGCACTCGACGACGCGACCGTCGCCGGTCACGACGACGAGCGAACGCACGTGGTCGATCACGAGCCCACGCGCGTGGGATCCTTTGCTGAAGCCGCCGGTCGCGAGCACGCCGCCGACGGACGCCGCGAGAAATCCCGTGAGCACGGGCGGCGCGAGCCCGCGCTCGCTCGCGCGGCGCACGACGGATTCGAGCGTCGCGCCCGCGCCGACCGCGATGCTCGCCGCGCGCGGCGCGTCGACGGAGTCGAGGCGCTCGGTGGTGACGACGACGTCGGCGCGCGCGTCCGCTGGCTCGCCGTGTCCGCGCCCGCGGATCGCGACGCGCTTCTTCTCCGATGACGCCCACGCGAGGATCGACGCGAGCTCGCCGACGGTCGCGGGGCGCGCGATGCGCTCGCACGAATCGCGACGTGAGGTGACGATGTTTCGCGCGCGTCGCGCCTCGAACGCGCGCGTGAACGAGACGTACTGCAATTTTTCGACGCGCAAGCGCGCGGTGCGCGCCTCGTCGTTCGCGCCGTCGCACGCGCACGCGTAACGCGCGTTGAGCTCCGCGTGCGGCAATCCGGCGGTGCGCTCCGCGCTCGCGGGCAAGAACACGTCGCGCCGCGGATCGTGCACGAACCCGAGCCCGACGAGCCCCGCGTGCCACGGCGGATCCGCGCGCACCCAGAGCCCGAAGCCTTCGAAGTGGTCGCGAAAGCGCTCGGCGATGGCGTCGATCATGTGCGTGCCGAGGCGCGCGCGGCGAAGCTCGTGCTTCACGCTCAAATTCACGACGTGATGAAATCCCTCGGGCTTGAACCCGGGGTGCTCGCGCGCCGGCACGTTGATGCGCGTGCGATCGACCGTGAGGATCACGTCCGCGGATTTCGCGACGTGCACGGTCGCGACGATTTCGTCGCGCTCCTCGAGCGTCATCGCGAAGCGGTGACCGGTCTCCGCCCAGAGCGAGCGAACGCGCGCGGGCGAAATGTAGTTCTGCTCGATGTCGTCGACGAGCCAACTCGGGAGGTGCCCGCCGTTCTCCGCGCGGGCGTCTTGGATCGATCGCACGAGCAGCTTCGACACGCCCTCCGCGACGCCCGCGCGCGACGCGTCGACGACGCCGAGTCGCGCGGGACCGAGCGGCGTCTCAATCTCGACGACGCGCCCGACGAAGATCGGATTAACTCCCACCGAACGCATGATCACGGGTTGCATCGTCGCGCGCAACGAGGCGGCACAAATCGGAGCGTGCATCGACGCGATGCGCGACGCGGTCAGCGACGTGATCGTGCTCGATCACGGCTCGACGGACGACACGGCGTTCGTCGCCGCGCGCGCGGGGGCGCGCGTCGTGCGCTCGGACGCCGCGTCGCACGAGCTCGCGCGCAACGCGTACGTGGAGCTCGCGCGGACGCCGTGGCTCCTCGTGGTCGACGCAGACGAACGCGTCGTCGACGCGTCGCGCGTGCGCGCGCTCGCCGATCGCGCGCCGTCGGACGTCCTCGGATTCGCGCTCGAGCGCTTCGATTGGATCGGCGACGGGCGCTGGGCGTCGACGCGCATCGTGCGACTCTTTCGGCGCGACGATCGCGTCCGGTATTTCGCGAGCCGCGCGCACGCATCGGTCGCGAAGGCGATCCACGACCACGACGCGCGTGTCGCGCTCGGAGACGCGCCGCTCCAACACCTCGACGCGCTCCTCGATCGGCCCGCGCACGCGAAGCGCGCGAACATGCGCGAGCGACTCGAAGCCGAGCTCGCGCGCCCCGACGCGCCCGCGATCCTCCGCTGCCTTCTCGCGCTCGAGCACTTCGCGATGGGCGACGATGCGCGCGCCGAGTCGGAGCTCGCGCGCGCTCTCGCAGACGACGCGCGTTGCGAGCCGATCGTCTCGCTGTTTCGCGCGCAACAACACCTCGCGCGCGGCCGCTTCGACGACGCGGAGCAAAGCGCGCGACGCGCGCTCGCGCTCCGCGACAATCCGCGGTTTCGCGGGCGAGAGAGCGCGTTCGGCGTGCTCGCCGACGCGCTCGATCGGCGCGGCGCGCGCGACGCGGCCGTCGCGACGCTCGAACGCGCGCTCGACGAGACGAACGTCGCGAGCCACCACGTGAATCTCGCCGCGCTCGGCGTAGACCCGCGCGCGCACTTCGCCGCGGCGCGCGCGCTCAACCCGTGGATCGGCGACGCGCGCACGTTCGCGCGCTCCGACGCGCCGAGCATCTTCCGACAACAAGACGCACTCCTCTCGCGCGTCGACATGCGCGAGCTCGCGCAGTCTGCGTGATCTAATCTCGGACGCCGACGCGCGATCCGTCGACCTGCACTTCGAGGCTCGCCGTGAACGTCGACGCGTCGGCCGACGTGTCCGCGATCGCGGGCGTCGGATCGTCGACGTTCTGCGAACGCTGCTCGACGCTCTCGCGCGGCACCATCCACAAGAGCACCGCAGCGGCCATCGCGAGCGCGCCCGCCGCGGGCACCATCAACGAAATCGATCGGCGCGGACGCTCCGCGCGCGCCGCGACCTCCGCGAACGCGAGCTCGTAGCGCGCCTCGCGCGAGAGCCGCGCCGCACACGGCGCGCACGACGCGACATGCGCTTCGACCTCCGCGCACTCCACGTCCGTGAGCGAGCACGTCACGTACGCTTCGAGCGTCCCTTGCGCGATGTGGCTCACGATTCTTCCTCGAACGCGCGGCGAAGCTCTTTGCGAACCTCGCAGACGATTTGTCGAACGCGCTGCACCGAGAGACCGACCTCTTCGGCGACGTCCGCGTGGCTCAGATTTCCGCCGCCGTAGACGAGCGAAAAAACTTTGCGCGCGCTCGGCGAGCACTTCGCGAGGACGCGCTCCGCGCGCGCGAGCTCCTCTTCGCCGATGAGGCGCTGCTCGCTCAGCGGTCGGGGATCTGCCGCGTCGAACCCGCCTTCGCCGAGCAACCCGAGCGCCATGCCTTTGCCCTCGCGGCGCGCCGCGTCGAGCGCCAAGAACGTCGCTTGCGTGATCGCGAGCGACGGAAGCTTGAGCTCGCGGAGCTTTCCAGCGCGCTGTTGCTCGAGCAGACGGAGCCACGCTTCTTGCGCGACGTCCTTCGCGCGTTCGATCGGGAGGCCCCGCGCGAGGAGGGCCACGACGACGCGCTGGTTGTGCTTCGCGACGAGCGCGTTCCACGCCGCTTCGTCGCCGCGCAGCGCGCGCTCGGCCAAGTCGACCGGCGCAGCGACTTGGACGGACGGCGCGCTCGACGAGTCGCCGCGCGCGGATGTCGGCGCGACGAGTCGCGCGATTTCAAGCGGTAAGGTTGCCATTCGAAGGGCCCGAACGTGAACGTTCGGACGCGAGGAAACATACCGCACAAAATGAGCCGGGGCTCCTCCCGCTCACTCCTCGCGCATGAACGGATACCCGACTTGCACCGGCGGAACGAACGCTTCCTTCACGACGCGCGGCGAAGCCCAGCGCAAGAGATTGTACGACGCGCCCGCTTTGTCGTTCGTTCCCGACGCGCGCGCACCGCCGAACGGTTGTTGCCCGACCACCGCGCCCGTCGGTTTGTCGTTCACGTACAGATTTCCCGCGGCTTGACGCAGCACGCTCGCGGCGTGCGCGATGGCGGCGCGATCGCGCGCGAAGATCGCGCCGGTGAGCGCGTAAGGGCTCGTCTCGTCGATCCAGCGCAGCGTCTCGTCGATCACCCCAGGGCGCGCGTCGTCGTACACGAACACCGAGAGCACCGGACCGAAGAGCTCGGTTTGCATGATGGGATGCTTCGGATCGTTCACCTCGACGAGCGTCGGCGCGATGAACCATCCCTTCTCGCGAGACGTCTGCTTCGCTTCGGTCGACACCTCGCACGCCGCGTCGTGCGTGACGCGCTCGATCCACTCGGTGAGGCGCGTCCACGCGCGCTCGTTGATCACGGCGCCCATGAAGTTTCGGAAGTCGCGAACGTCGCCCATTTTGATCGAGCGAATTTCGTCGAGCAGGCGCGCGCGCAATTTCGGCCAGAGCGATTTCGGAACGTACGCGCGTGACGCGGCCGAGCACTTCTGGCCCTGATACTCGAACGCGCCGCGCACGAGCGCGACGGCGAGCGCGTCGATCTCGGCGGACGGATGCGCGAAGACGAAATCCTTCCCGCCCGTCTCGCCGACGAGCCGCGGATACGTCCTGTAGCTCGCGATTCGCTCGCCGACGCTCTTCCAAATCGATTGAAACACCGCGGTCGATCCCGTGAAATGCACGCCCGCGAGAGATGGGTGCATGATGCATGCATTCGCGACGCTCGCGCCTTCGCCGTGCACGAGGTTGATGACGCCCGGCGGGAGCCCTGCGGCTTCGAGGAGCTTCATCGTGTGGTGCGCGGCGAGCGCTTGGTTCTCCGCGGGCTTCCACACGACGACGTTCCCCATGAGCGCGACGGACGTCGGGAGGTTGCCGCCGATCGCCGTGAAGTTGAACGGCGTGACCGCGAGCACGAACCCTTCGAGCGGACGGAGCTCGAGCGCGTTCGAAAATCCGTCGGGCGAAAACGGTTGCTCCGCGATGCGCGACGCGAAGTGAACGTTGAAGCGCAAAAAATCGACGAGCTCGCACGCCGCGTCGATCTCGGCTTGGAACACGGTCTTCGATTGACCGAGCATCGTCGCCGCGTTGAGCGTCGCGCGCCACGGACCCGCGAGGAGCGAAGCTGCGCGCTGAAAGATTCTCGCGCGCGCATCGAACGGCGTCTTCGCCCACGCGGGCGCGGCGGCGAGCGCAGCGGCGATCGCCTTCTCCGCGACGCCCGCGCCGCCGTGGTGCGCGACGCCGAGCTCGAGCGCGTGATCGTGCGGCGCGCGCACCGGAAACGACGCGCCGTCGCGCATCTCTTTTCCGCCGACGACGTGCGGAAGATCCACGCGCTCCTTCGCCATGCTCGCGAGCGCGTCCTTGATCGATTTTCGCTCGGGCGATCCGGGGGCATACGAGAGGACGGGTTCGTTCACGGGGTGCGGCACGTGCGCAGCGACGTCGAGCATGCACGCAATGTAGCGCTCGCGCGGCGTCAGAGGGAGCCCGAGCTCGGCGTCGTCCCGCGCGGCGCGCGCGGCGCGCTCGTCGACGTGGGAAGTGTCGTCGGCGTGACGCGCGGCATCGTGACGGTCGGAGTCGGGATCGGGACCGCGCTCGCGCTCGGCGCGGGCGAGAGCGCCCGGTGCGCCGCGTCGCGCGCGCGGACGACGCGCGCGTCGCCGTCGCCGATCGGGTCCACCTTCGCCGCGCGATCGAGACCCTCGAGGCACTCCTGCCACGCCCGCGGATCGCTCGCCGTCGCGCACGCCTCGAGCGCACGCTCGCGCTCTTCGCGCGCCTGTTCGATCGGCGCCTTCGCGCTCGCGCTCGGCGTCACGACCTCGGGCACGACGCGCGCTTCGGGCTCGGGCTTTTTCCGAAGGATGTAGAATACAATGATCGCGGTGAGGCCCGCCGCCGCGAGCGCCGCGACGTACGCCGCCCACCGAGCGCGAAAGTGCTCGCGCATGCGCGACACGCGCTTTCGAACGCGCGGCGCGGGGAGCTTCTCGCTCGCGGCGATCGCTTCGAGCTTCTCGCCGTCGCCTTCGCGGAGCATCCACTCGAACGTGCGCTTCGCGTCGCTGCCCGGCGGGAGCTCGTTCTCGGCCCACTCGAGCAAATCCTTGGCGCCTTCGCGACCGGAGCTCGGCGCGGCGTGCGCGTCGTCGTCGAGATCGTGCGTGCGCTTCACGCGTCGATGAAAGTCCGCGATTTTGTTCCGCGCGACGCCGTACACCCAGCGCTTGAGCGCGTCGGCTTCGTCGGGTGCGCTCTCCGCGGCGAGCGCGTCGGCGATCACCGACTGCAAGACGTCGTCCGCGTCGCTCGCGGGCACGCGCGTCCGCACGTGCGCGCCGAGCGCGGCGAGAAGCGACGGGTCGGAAAGGAACGCTTTGCGATCGATTGTCACGGGCGCGCTTTACGGGAGGTTTACAAGCCGATCGTCGCACGAGGTGAAACGTCTGTGACATACTCTCGCCGTGAAGCGCGTCTTGGCTTTCTCGATCGCTCTGCTCGCCGCGTGCGTCGAGCACCCGATCGGCGATCCCGCCGGCGACCAAAACTACGACGATCCCGACGATCCTGGCTCGACCGGCGACAACAACAGCGCGCCGGACGCGTCGGGCGACGCAGCCGGTCGCTTCTGCGTGGCCGCGCGTGACTGTCCGTCGACGATGGTGTGCGCGTATTCGATCGCAACCGGGTGCAGCGCGGACGGCGGAATCTGTCTCCCGTTCGACGGCGGAAGCGATCCGCAAAATTGCAACGCGCCGCTCGCGTGCGGATGCGATGGAACGAACGTGATGCTCTGCGCGCCCGCGGGTTACTCGCCGGAGACGCCCGTCGCGTCCACGAACGCGTGCAACGCGCCGCCCAACGACGCCGGTGACGACGCGAGCGACGACGCGAGCGCCAGCGACGCGGGCGACGCGGGCACGGACTGATCGCGCTCAGTAGCGTTTGCGAGCGAGCGCCGCGTGACGCGAGTCCGGCGTGAACCCTTCGACGGTCTCGAGCTCTTCGGGGAGCGGACCCGCTTGGTACTGGCACTCCATTGAGCGCACGGCGATCGTCGCGGGCCACGCGGACGCGTCCGCGCGAAACAAGAGCGAGTGAGCAAGGTCGTCGGTGAAGATCAGCGCGCCGAAATCCTTGTCGTCGTCTTGCGCGGGGATCGTCGCGTCGAACGCGGCGACGCACGCGTCCGGTGAGCCGGCAGTTCCTCGGATCTCCGCGCGGTCCGTCGCGAGCACGATCGCGACGCCGTCCGAGTCGACGACGACGGGCCTTCGCGATCCGAAGACGTACGGCGCGTCGACGCGATATCCGTTCGGGTCCGGCGCGCCATCGCACGCCTTCGGAACGTCGCCGATCGATTTCTGCGTCGCGATCGGCGTGAACGCGCCGAGCTCGGGCTCCGCCTTGAGCCCGATGATCCACGCGCGCGCGGGATCGCGCAGCGTCGCCGCGAACGCGGGCTTGCCGTCGACGCGGATCAAATCGACGACGCCGTCGTCGTCGCCGAGCCCGCCGAGCACGGAGTAGAACGTGCGCTTGCCGTCGCTCATGTTCGTCGCCGCCCAGTTCTCCGGGCTTCGCGCGAAGAGCTCGGTCGTGCCGTCGATCGTCGCCATGAACGCGGTGCCGTTCGCGTCGCTCAGCGAGTCGGGCACCTTGAGCTTCTCGATCTTGCCGTCGTCGCGGAAGAGTTGGATCGCGATCGGCTTCGGCTCGCCGTTCGCGTCTTCTTCCGGATACGACGCCGCGCGGAAATACAAACCGCTCTGCGCGAGCGCGAGCACTTCGGGCAGCTCGCTGAACGACGGTTGCGCGTCGCGGTCGTAGCCGCCCTGCGGATCTTTGTTCACGCGAAACGGAGGGTTCTTGTTCGCGGTCGCGTGCGAAACCTTGCCGTTCGAGTCGCGGTACCACGCCATCTGCGCGTCGACCGGGTTGTAACGACCGGGTCCCTTGCGCTCGCGCACGTAGCTGTATCGCAGCGCGACGACGCCGTCGGGTTGCACGTGCACGGTCGTTCCCGATCCGAATTTCGGCGAAGGCGGCGGCGCACCGAGCAGCGGCACGCTCGTCGCCTTCGTCGTCGACTCGCCGCGCTTCGAAATCACGAGCGCGATCTTGCCGTCCTTGTCGCGCGTCGGGAGGACCCAGCGATTCGCGCCGTGATCGACGCTGCTCACCGTCGGAATGTTTCCGCCGCCGAGCTCGATCCATCTGTCCTTCGCGCTGCAGCGGAGCGGCTTTTCGTATTGTGGTTTGCTCGCTGCGACCGCCTCCGCCGTGCCGCCGTCGGCGCTCGTCGTCGTCGGCGCGTCCCATCCCCAGCGCACGCCGCGATCGGTCACGCAGCCGAACGTCGAGCACGCGTCGATGCTGCCGACGTACGCGGGCGACGTCGCGACGCCCCACGTCTTGCCGCCGTCCGTCGATTCGTACGCCTTCGGATCGGTCGTGCCGACCGCGTTCGACACGCCGTACCCGTGCACGCCCGCGAACGCTGCGTGCGCGACGGGGACCTGCAGGTTCGTCGTCGCGATCGTCCCGCCTTCTTTGTACGTGAACATGAACGCGTCTTTGCCGCTGCGCGCGAAGCCGCGCACCGTGCCGTCGTCGTCGATCGTGAGCGTCGCGCTCGGGTAGTCGATGGATCCGGCGACGCGCCCGATGACTTCGGGCGACGCGCTCCCCGACTTCCATCGATAGAGGAACGCTTCGCCGTCGCGCATCGCGAGGCTGTAGATCGACGACTGCGAGCCGCTCGACGCGAAGCGCGCGTGCCCCGCGACGTTCGTGTCGTCGCCTTCGACGACGTCGCTGAACCCCGCGCTCTTGCTCGCGCGAACGCGCGCCGGCAAACACGCCGAGTTGTACCCGGGCCCGCAGCGCCGACCGAGGTACACGAAATCCTCCGCGCCGATCGCGAGCGACGCGTCGCCGTGTTGCGGGATGCCGCCTTCGATCGTCGTGTCCTCGCGGAACGTCTTCCCGGCGTCGCTCGATCGAACGATGCGCGTGATCCATCCGAGCGATCCGCCGTCGATGACGAAGTTGTTGTTCTTGCCGTACGAGTAGCGCGGCGGCACGCCGCCCGTCGCGTCCTTGTCGATCCCGCCCGCCACGCTTCCGCGCGCGTCGCACGCGAACACGATGTCGTCGCCGCGGATCGCCGCGTCGACCATCTCGCAGCCGTCGAGCTCGTCGACTTTGCGCGGCTTCGAGAAGACCCCGCCGTCGCCGAGCGCGAGCGTCCACACGCGCTCGTAGCCGCTTCCGGCGACTTGTATCGCGCGGCGACCGTCGATGCGGCTGATGGTCTGTTGACCCTTCGTCGAAACGAACCGTCGCGCCGTGCGCGCGGGCGAGCTCCCTTGTTGGAACGTTCCCCACGCGGGATCGAAGCGCATCGACTCTTCGACGCCGTCGACCCACAGCGCGCCGTCGCGCGCGACGAGCGACTGCACGCCGATGCCCGGGCTCTTCGCCACCGTCCACGTGAGCCCGTCGTCGCGCGTGCCGTAGAAGCGCTGCGGCGCCGTCACGAGAATTCCTTTTTCGCCGAGCATCGCGACGTCGATCACGACGCTTTCCTTGGAGACTTCGATCTTGTTCCACGAACGCCCGCCGTCGATGCTGCGCTCGAGATCGCCTTTGCCGTCCACGACGAGGATCGCCTTCTTTCCCACCGCGACCTGTCGCGCGCCTTCGACCGGTGCGCTCCCGCGCGAGAGCGCGCCGAGCGGCTCACGTGCGACGTAAACCGCACCGCTTGCGCCGACGAATCGAAATCCGCCGCCCTCGAGCTTCTGAATTCCGACGAGCCGCTCGGGTGCGAGCGTCTCGGCGCCTTCCGTCGCGCCGGTCACGCTCTCGATCCACCGCTCGCCGCCATCGCCGACCTCGAGCGTGCTCCCGGAATCGAGCTCGATCGACGAAACAGAGCGCCAGCGCGCTGAAAACGCGAGCGTCCATTTCGATGGTGTCGCGAAGCCGGGTCCTTGCGGCGCGCTCGCGTCGAACGCGAGTGTCGTCGGTTTCGCGACGTCAGGCGCGGGAGTCGCCGGTGAGCACGAAAGCGAGCACGAGAGCGCACACACGAGAGTGAGACGCATGGATGGTGAAGGTATCAGACCCTTAAAATCTTTTGCGATTGGCCGTCCATTTCGCACATGCGGTTCCTTGACCGATCCGTCGGACCACGTGACAATGTCATGTTGGGTCAAGTGCGCTTATTCATCTCCAAACTGGTCGGTTCGGTTTTCGTTGCAGTGGGTGCTCTCGTCGCGGTGGGTGCGTGCTCGGCGAACCCACAAGACGTCTCCAATGCAACTTGTCACGCGGGCGTCGAAGGGTGCTCGTGCTCGAACGCCGGTGAGACCGCTGCGTGCGGCACCGAGATCTCGCAGACCGACACGACGGTCACGTGTGGCATCGGACAAGCGACGTGCACGAACGGTGCGTGGAGCGCGTGTACGAACGAGCACACCGAGACGCGAAATCTCCCGGGCATGATCATGAACGCCAACGGGATCTCCACCGACGGCAAGAGCGTCCCGTGCACGAACTTGTGCGATCCGAATCAGTGTCAGTCGTACGAAGACGGACCCGGCGACGTGGACGCGTCGGGATTCGCGATCGTCGACGGCGCGCTCAGTCTTCAGCAAGGCGACTCGAACGGCACGGGGCCTTGCAACGGCCTCGGGTGCAACGTCGTCAAATGCCAGGGCAACGCGACGACGAGCATCTCGGGCTTCGTCTACGACCCCGCGGGCGTCAACCCGCTCTACAACGTCTACGTCTACGTCCCCGTCGATCCCAAAGGCACCATCGCGACCCTCCCGACGGGCGCGACGAAAGATCAGTGCGCGAACCAGACGACGATCACCGCGGTCACCGTGACGACGACCGCGGTCGACGGATCGTTCAAGCTGACGGGCGTACCTTCGGGCGTGAACATTCCGCTCGTCGTGCAGAGCGGGCAGTGGCGCCGCGAGATCATGCTGAGCGCGGGCAGCGTCCAGCAGTGCGTCAACAACACCGTCTCGACGTCGAGCTGCGTCTCGGCGATCTCGAACGCGAACTGCACGCTGCGCCTCCCGCGCAACCACACCGACGGCTACGACTGGACCAACGCGACGTACGATTTCGCGGACGTTCCCCAGCTCGCCATCGTCACGGGCAACGCGGATCCGTTCGAGTGCTTGCTCCTCAAGATCGGCATCGATCCGAACGAGTTCGGATCGACGACGAAGAACTCCACGCGCCGCGTGCACTTCTTCGAGAGCCCCGACGATCCCGGCACGGTGCTCGCGTCGACGTTCGGCAATCGCGTGACGGGCGATCAACTGTGGAACACGTCGAGCATCCTTCCGAACTACGCGGCGATCCTCCTTCCGTGCGAGGGCGCGGCGGTCGACAAGATGAAGCCGACGAAGTCGGGCATCCCGTACACGAAGAACACGCCGCCGAACGGCGTCGACCCGTACGCGAACATGATCAACTACGCGAACGCCGGCGGGCGCGTGTTCGCGACGCATTTCAGCTACGTGTGGATGCAGTACCCGCAGCTCTTCGGGTACGTCACCGGCGACAACTGGGGCGCGGTCGCGACGTGGGACCACACGTATTCGACGCTCTTGGGCATGAACACGTCGTCGTACTCGACGCAGGATCCGCTCAACGCGACGATCGATCAGACGTTCACGAAGGGCGCTGCGTTCGCGCAGTGGCTCCTCGACGTGGGCGCGTCGGCTTCGCTCGGATCGCTCGCGCTCCACCAAGCGCGTCACGACTCGACGGCGCTCGGCTCGACGACGCAGGATTGGTCCATCGCGAACGACACGGGCAGCGGCGTCACGCCGCAATCGTACAACCCGAATTTCACGTTCAATACGCCTTACCCCGCCGTGCCCGCGAATCAGTACGGACGCGTCGTCTTCAGCGACTTCCACGTCTCGTCGAACGCGCTCACGAATACGAACAACCAGAACAGCTGCACGGCCAACACCGACTGCGGATTCACGCAGACGTGCAACGGTTACCAACCGGCGGTGCCGGGGAGCTGCACGGAGACGTGCTACTCGGCGAGCGACTGCGCGAACACTTCGTACACGTGTCACGGCGGACAGCTCGGCACGTGCGTCGCGAAGGCGTGCACGAAGAACAACCAGTGCGCGAGCAACAAGTGCACGGGCGGGACGTGCGCGTGCTCGTCGAACTCGCAGTGCGCGAGCGGCGTGTGCTCGGGCGGCGTGTGCACGGCGTCGACGTGCGAGTCGTCGTCGCAATGCGGCAGCGTGCAGACCTGCGGCGGCACGCTCGTTCAAGGCACGTGCACCAAATCGTGCACCACGCAGAGCCAGTGCACGGGCGGCGAGCTGTGCGTCGATTCGAATCACAACCTGTGCGTCAATGGCCCCTGCACGTGCAGCGGATGCACGACGTCGACGCAATGCTCGAGCAAGCTCGCGAACCCGACGTGTACCGGCGTGCAACCGACGCAATACGGAACGTGCTCGCCCGCGATTCCGAACGGCGCGCCGAACAACTCGAACGGCTGGTTCCCCTACGCGTGCGCGAACCAACCGATGATCGCGCAAGAAGAGGCGCTCGAGTTCATGTTCTTCGATCTCACGTCGTGCGTCGCGCCGGACACGGGCAACCAAGGCAACGGACCCCCGCCGTACAAATCGGCGACGTTCACGCAGGATTTCACGGGGAGCTGCGCGTCGGGACAGAGCATCAAGTGGCGCGAGTTCGACTGGCAAGCGAACATCCCGACGGGCACGTCGATCGTCTTCGCCGCGCAGTCCGGCGCGACGACGACGACCCTCCTCAACGCGACGCCCGTCACGATCGCGACGACGACGACGAGCACGAGCCTCCCGAACTTCGACGCGGCGATCATCGACACGTCGACCGGCGGCACGACGTCGGGCACCGGACCGTTCAACACGGCGTCGCCGCCGATTCGCTCGGACGCGGTCTTGCGCATGACGATCACGATGAACCCAGACACGACCCAGACGCTCACGCCGACGCTCTCGAACTGGAAAGTCCAATACGACTGCGCGGACTCGCAATGAAGAAGATCATTTCTTGCTTGCTCGCGACGGCGTTCGTCGCGAGCGCCGCGTGTCAGAATTCTTCGAGCACCGCGAACGACGCGGGCGGCGACGCGACGAACCCCGACGACGCGCAGACCGGCGGCGACTCGGCGACGAAAGACGCGACGAGCACCCAAGACGCGAGCGCCGACGGATCCGACGCGTCGGACGCGTCGGACGACGGGTTCGACGGCGCGACGGGGTGCACGTCGGACGGATCGTGCACGTGCTCGCAAGGGACCTGCACGCCCGGTTGCTTCAACGGCTCGTGCTCGTTCGACTGCTTGAAATCGACGGACTGCATGCCGTCGTGCAGCGGCGGAGGGTGCACGATCACGTGCGAAAACGGCGCGACGTGCGACTCGTCGTGCTCGGGCGGCGACTGCACGTTCGTCTGCAAAGCGGGGAGCACGTGCACGAATTTGTGCGCGGGCTCGATCGGCGGGTGCACCTTCGAATGCGATCCGCAGGCGACGTGCAACAACTCGTGCCCGAAGGGCAACTGCACGACCCAGTGACCAAGAAGATGACGCAGAGGTAGCTGGCGATGGGGAAGCGCGATAACTTGGACGATAGGATGAGGGTATCTCGACTCGTGATGGGCGGAGGGTCGGCGGCGGCTGCGGTGTCGCTCGCGATCGCGTGCAGCGCGCCTCCGCCTCCCATCCTCGGCGACCCGGACAGCGGGACGACCGACGTCTACGTCCCGCCGTGCTCGGTCCCCGCAGAAGGATGTCCGTGCGAAGAAGCCGGCGTCCAAGAGGTGTGCGGCACCGTCTATCACTACGCGGGCTCGTACACGACGTGCGCGAAGGAATACATCACGTGCCAAGACGACGGCACGTGGAGCGACTGCGTGGGCCCGACCGTGTTCGGCGCGGACTAAGTCGGCGAGCTCATCCCGTGGCCACGGTGAATTGAATCGGACCGAAGCGCAGCGACGCGTTCTTTGGGACCTCCGCCCACGCGCCGGCCGCCGTGCGCTCGCCGTTGATCCAAACGCCGTTGTTCGATTTTTCATCGCGCACGAAGAGCACGCCGTTCTCGACTTTCATCGTCGCGTGGACGCCGCTCACGCGCGGCTCGGTGAGGTGAATCGCGCAGCGCGCGGGATCGCGCCCGACGAGCACCTCGCCGCCCGCCACGACGCGGAACGTTCCGAGCGAGCTCGTGAGGATGAACGCTTGCGGCGCGCCCGTGACGCCGTACGGATTCGGCGGCGGCGTCGGGATGGGCACGTTGTTCGTGAGCGGGTACGAGCCCGGCGCCTTCGCCGTCGCGTCGAGCGGCAGCGGTTGACCGCACGAGAAGCACACCGACGCTTGTCCCGGCGTCGACATCGTGAGCGATCCGCACGACGGACATCTCACTTGCGTTGTCGCGGCGCTCCCATCCGAACGCGTTTGCGGCGGAGCGCCTACGGAGGGTTTGGCGTGAACCCTCCTCCTCCGGGTGGACCTTGTCCGTAGGGTGGTGACCCTCCGCCGTACGGAGGCGGACCATAACCGCCCGCGGGCGGCGCGCCGTAACCGCCGCTTCCGCCGTACGGCGGAATCGGTCCGCCCGCGACGATGGGCGCGGGCGGCGGCGCGGGTTGCCTGCGATTGCGTCCGCCGCCGCTGCGCGCGATGACGAGCACGAGGAGCGCGACGACGAGCACCGCGGCGCCCGCGCCGGCCGCGATGAGCACCGGGAACGGTTTCTTCGTCGCCTTGATCGTGAGGATCGTTTTTTCGTCGTGCCCGCTCAGACGACGCGCGCCGTTGTCGTAGACGATGACGTGCGCCACCGTCGCGTCGCCGCTGCCTTCGAGGAGCTTGTCGTCGTCGGGGACCTGGAACGTGACGAACGTATCGCCGACCTCGAGCGCGCTCCCGCGCATGTTCTGTTGCACGAGGTTTTGCACGGCGGACTTGATCGCGTCCGCGTTTCCGCTCGCGAGCGCCGGATCGGGTTTGCTCCCCGCGGGAATGAAATACGCTTCGGCGCGATCCTTCGCGCCCGCCCAACAAAACTCGCCGAACACCTTCAGCTTGCCGCCGGGAAAGATCGGGTTCGCGTTCGCTTCGGATTGCGTCTTCTCGATGTCGACGTCGAGCGGCCACTGCGTCGGGTCGACGCCGATGGGCACGTCTTTGAAGGTCGCGTCGCCGACGATCTGCGGCGTCGTGTTGCGGAAGTTGAGCGAAAAGGATTGCTCGATCGACGGGTTCAAGCACGCGAGCCGCCACTTCACGAGGTACATCGAGTTGAAGCGGCGCTTCACCGCGTTCACCACGCCCTGCGCGCGCGCTTGCCCTTGCCCCGCGCGCACCGCGGTGAAGAACCCGCCGATCTTGAGGTTCGACAGCGATTGCATGAACTGCGCTTCGTTGTTTCGCAGCATGTCGCCGACGACGCTCACCGTCGTCGGCGGGAGCCAGATCGAAATCACGGGGAGCGGCGTCTTCACTTGCGCGGTGTTGTCGTCGGGGAAGCGTCCCTTGTTGAGGTACGCGCTGAACGCTTGCGCGCTCGGTCCCGTCGTTCCCGCATCGGCCTTCGCGTAGCCGTTCGAGAGCACGACGAGCGCTTGGTGCATCGGGATGGTCTGCGTGCCCGAGAAATTCCCGAGCGTGCCGAAGGCGTCGCTGATCACGTTCTGCAAAATCGAGAAGAGCGAACGGTCCGCCGCGGCGTGCGACGGCGCGGCGACGTCGAGCGTGTGGACGAGATCGTCGCGCTCTTTCGTCGCGTACGTCTTCCACTTCGACTCGCTCAAGTACTGGTGCTCGTGCGAATCGAACACGATGATGTCCATCATGTCGTTCGGCTGCATCGCTTTGACGAACGCGTAGGCGATTTCTTGCGCGTCGCGGAATCGATCGGACGCGCTCTGCGATCCGTCGATCGCGATCACCCACGCGGTTCCGACGCCCGGCTCGCGCTGCGCGTCGCTCCATTTCATCGGCGTGCCCTGGAGCCGCGCGGGGATGTCCTGCCCGCCGACTTTCGCCGCGAAGACCGCGTTCGCTTGCACGCGCGTGAAGTCGAAGCCCTTCCACTGCACGCCGTCTTGTTGCAGCACTTCCATGCGGCAATCGAGGTCGGCATTCCCCGTTTTTCCGTTGCACGTCGCGAGCGCCTTCGAAGGCGACTCGAACTCGACGACCTCGAGCAGCGTGCTCAGGATGGGCGCGCCGCCGTTTTGCGCAGCGCGCGGATCGATGCGGAGCAAGTGCGCCTCGGGCAACGCGCTCGCCGCGCGCGGCGCCGCGACGACCACGAGAGCGAGAAACGTCGCGAGCGCGCGGCGAAGCTCCATCACACTCGCGTGACGATCTTCACGATGGTCGTGTATCCGCCGAAGCGGACTTTGTCTCCGTCGCGAAGATCGCGCCGCCCGTTCAAACCGATGTGCTCCTCGTTCACGTAGGTTCCGTTCGTCGAGCCCGTGTCTTCGACGGCGACGGTGCCGTTCACGCCGTCCACGTGGAGCGCGGCGTGACGCGAGGAGATCGTCGCGTCGGGGAGCTGGATGTCGAGACCGTCGACGGACTGCGCGCGACCGATGACGACGCGTCCGCCTTTGAGCGGCCAAAACTCGCCGTTCGCGTTCGATTGGAACGAGATCAAAAATCCGCGGAGCGCGGTCGGTCCGGGCATCACCGGCGGCGGCGTCTCGGTGGGCGCGTTGGCGATCGGGCTCGCGCCGCTCGAGCCGAACGGCGGCGGCGGCGCTTGGCCGAACGCGGGCGGCGGCGCGGGCGGCGGACCGCCGAACGCGGGCGGCGGAGGTTGCGGCGGCGCGAACCCTCCGCCTTGATACGCGTCGTGCGGAGGACCCTGCACGGCGATGGGATGACCCATCGCGCAGTAGCTCGCGCCGGGCGGAATCTCGTGACCCTGCGCGCACACCGCGGTCGGCGCGGCGCCGTACGGAGCGGGCGGTGCGCCGTAAGGCGCGGGCGCCTGCGGTGGATACATCGGCTGCTGCGGAGGAGGCGCACCGAACGGCTGCGGAGGTTGCTGCTGCTGGAACGCAGGTGGCGCGCCGAAAGGTTGTTGCGGCGGCGGACCGAAGTTTTGCGGCGGCGGCATCGGCGCGCCGTACCCATACGGACCCGGCTGTTGCGGCGGCGGTTGTGGAGGCGCGCCGAACGGTTGCGGAGGCGGCGCTCCCGGCTGTTGAAGAAGGAAGCCGCACGAGTTGCAGAACTTGTCCGTGCTCTTCGCGGGTGTGCCGCATTGCGGGCAGACGACGCTCATTCAGAGTCCTTTCGAGTGGCCGCCCAGCATATCACGCCGGCCATCACGGCTTCACAAGAGAGAGCGCCGCCGCGATGACGACGCGAACCGGAACGCCGTGCGCGTGCGCCGCGCGCGAGCACGCGTCGAACTCCGGCTTGATTTGCGGCGGTCCGAACGGCCCCTCCGCGATCTTCACCGGGATTTTTCCGAACGGTGTCTCGACCTCGATCATGCGCCGCGGTCGCTCGATGCGCGCGACGTCGCTCACGCGGACACCGATCGTCGTCGTCTCGCGCATCATCACCGACGCGAGCTCGTGCGCGCGCGCTTTCGGCGCGACCACTCCGAGCACGACGCCTGGTCGTCCTTTCTTCATCGTGACCGGCGCGGCCCACGCGTCGAGCGCGCCGGCCGCGAGGAGCGACTCGATCGCGCCGCCGACGATCTCGCCGGTCGCGTCGTCGAGGTTCGCTTCGAGCACGACGTGCGTCGCGCCTTCCGCGCCGTCCGTTTTTTCACCGAGCACGACGCGGAGCACGTTCGGACGATCGGGAAGCTTCATCGTGCCGGCGCCGAAGCCAACGCGCTCGGGTTTCATCGCGGGCCATTTTTCGCTGCGCGCCGCGTTCGCCGCGACGATCGCCGCGCCCGTGGGCGTCACGAGCTCGAACCCGTCGACGCCCGCGTCCACCGTCGGAAATCCGCGAAGACACTCGACGACGGCGGGCGGCGGAAGCGGGAGGACCCCGTGCGCGGCCTTCGTGTACCCGCGCGACATCGGGAGCGGCGCGCACACCATCTCCGCGCCGATGAACTCGATCGCCGCTGCGGCGCCGACGATGTCGACGATCGCGTCGACCGCGCCGACCTCGTGAAAGTGCACGTCGTCTTTCGGCATGCGGTGAACGCTCGCTTCGGCTTCCGCGAGCCTCTCGAACGTGCGCAGCGCACGCGCGCGCACCGCGTCTTCGATCGAAGCGCGCTCGAGGATCTCGCGGATCGTGCGGAACGTGCGATGCGGCTGCGCGTTCGCGACGTGCACGTCGAAGTGCGTCGCGACGATCCCGCTGCGCTCTTCGTGCGTGAAGTGGACGTGATACCCGTCGAGCCCGAGCGCGCTCCACGTTTTTTCGAGCGCATCCTTCGGCACGCCGAGATCGACCAGCGCCGCGATGGTCATGTCCCCCGCGAGCCCGCTCGGCGCGTCGAAGAAGAGAATCTTCCCGCTCCCCGCGCCGCGCGCGAGCGTGTGACGCGCGTCGTGTGCATCGTGCGCGTGATCGGGATCATGATGGTGATGATCATGATCGTCGTGATGATGATCGTGATCGTGATCGTGACCCTCGTGTCCCATCACTTGCTCCGCGCGCGGAGGATCCTCGCAGCGGCGAACGCCGCGCCGAATCCGTTGTCGATGTTCACGACGGTCACGCCGGACGCGCAGCTCGTGAGCATCCCGAGGAGCGCCGCGAGCCCCTGAAACGACGCGCCGTACCCGACCGACGTCGGCACGGCGATGACCGGCGCGTCGACGAGCCCGCCGACCACGCTCGCGAGCGCGCCTTCCATCCCCGCGACCACGATCGCGACGCGCGCGCGATCGATCGCTTCGCGCCGATGAAGCAGCCGATGAATTCCCGCGACGCCCACGTCGAACACGCGCTCGAACTTCACGCCGAGCATGCGCATCGTCTCGGCGCACTCTTCGGCGACGGGAAGATCGCTCGTGCCCGCGCTGACGAGCGCGACGGTCTCGTTCGAGAGCGGCGCGATGGGCGCGACCTCGAGCGTCATCGTGCGCGCGAGCGCGTTGTGCTTCGCGTTCGGGAGGCCCTGCGCGATTTCGTCCGCGGCGAGCGGCTCGACGCGCGTCACGAGCACGTTGTGCCCATTTTTCGCGAGCTCGCCGCCAATCGCCACGATCTGCGCGGGCGTCTTCCCTTGCCCGAGGATCACCTCGGACACGCCTTGGCGAAGCGCGCGGTGGTGATCGACCATCGCGAATCCGAGATCGGTGAACGGAAGCTCCTTGAGCGCGCTCATCGCGTCGTCGATCGACGTCTCGCCGCGCTTCACGCGCTCGAGCAACTCTTGAATGCGAACCGGCGTCACGGCGCGGAACCTAGCACGCACGAAGGAAGGCTGCCCTCGCGCCGCGCGTACCATTCGACGAGGCGATCATGCGTTCAGTTGTATTCTGCATCTTTGTCTGCGCGTGCGGCGGCGCGTCTTCGGCGCGCAACGTGACGATCGCGACGCCTCCCCCGGCCGAGCCCGTCACGACCGTGAACGCGTCGATCGCGACGCCTCCGCCGAGCGCGGTGCATCGCCCGGCGAGCATCCCTGGCACGAACATCACGTTCGCCGGCGGCGACGGAACCGACGCGAAGAACGCGATCGTCATCCACGGCGCGAAAGGCGAGATGGACGGAGTTGCTGCAGAATACAAGTATCTCGAAATGCTCCACGGGCAGCGCGGCGTGGACTTCAACGTGGGCTCGCAGGCGCTCCTCGAGGACGGCGGGCGCTCGTTCGACAAGCTCGACGTGACGCTCAAAGACGGGACCAACCTCGCCGTCTTCTTCGACATCACCGAGTACTTCGGCAAGTTCTGATACACCTTGCGGCGATGCCGCTGCCGCTCGCTGCGCTCGTCGCGCTCTCGCTGGGCGCGCTCTTCGCGTACGTCGCGCGCGGCGAGCTCGCGCAGAGCGACGCGCCGCTCGTCTCGTCGCGTCCGGCGGCGATCGCCGTCGCGTTCGCGGCGTTCGTGTACCTGCCGGCCGTCGCGTACTTCGCCGCGTTTCACGGCGACTGGGCGTACATGTATTTCGTCGCGTGGCGGCGCGTGCCTTCGGCGATCGATCTCGCGATCGTCATCGCGTGCGCGGCGCTCGTGCCGATCGGGTTCTTGATCGCCGCGCCGCTGTCGCGCGCGAAGCGGCGTGAGATCGTCGTCGCGCTCGTCGCCGCGCCCGCCGCCATCGCCGCCGCGCTCGCCGTGATCTTCGAGAGACGCCTCGCGACCAGCGCGACGTTCGTCCAATTCGCGAACAACTTCGACACGCGCCCGCTCGGCGCGAGCGCGCTCGGTCGCGCGATGCTCGTCGCGCTCGCGGGATGCGCCGCCGCGACGCTCTGGTGCGTGAAGCTCCTCCGCGCGCCGCGATCCAAAGTCGACCATGCGCGCGACGCGGGATCCGTCGACGCCGGCAAACGCTGACGCTACGCTCATCGCATGTGGACGAGCGGCGTCGCGATCCGTCCGGTCCCGCCTCACGCGGTCGTCGACGCGCGCACCGTCGACGCGGTGCGCGACGCGCTCACGCCCGAGGACGACACGGCGGCCACCGAGCGAAACCTCGACGACGCGTTCACGCGCTTCGAAGCGACGCAACCCGCGCTCTCCGCGCGGCTCGAGGACGTCCTCGAACGTCGTTCGCTCGACGAGACCGCGCGCACGCTCGGATATTTTCTCGGCGTCTTCGTGTGGCTCGCGTTCGACAAACAATTCGGAAACCGCGTGATGCGCGTCGACGAGACGATGATCCGCGCGGCGAGCGACGCGCTCGATCTCGAGCGCGAGCTGCGCGCCGCGCGCCCCGACGACGCGTTCGAGGCGGACGACGTCGTCGCTCGCGAGCAGCCCGCGCTGATGGAGTTCGTCTACGATCACGTCGAGCTCGCCAACGACGGCGACGTCGACGTCGACGACGTCGAGCTGATTTACCGCGTCGTGGTCGTCGAGCTCCTCAGCCTCTCGCACGCCGTCGCGCCGCACCCCGGCGCTCCCGCGCGCGCGGGCGAAGTCCTCGCGTAACACTTCTTCGCAGTCCTTCACGCGCGCGCGTGCGATCACGATCGCATGCCCGAGTGCAAATCCGATCCGGGCGCGATGCGACCGATCGTCAATCGCGACAAGTGCGAAGGCAAGAGCGACTGCGCGCGCGTGTGCCCATACGACGTCTTCGAGGTGCGACGCATCGACGACCGCGACTTCGCCGCGCTCTCGCTCCTCGGCAAGCTCAAGAGCATCGCGCACGGACGCAAGACCGCGTACACGCCGAACCAAGACGCGTGCCGCGCGTGCGGCGAGTGCGTCGCCGCGTGCCCCGAAAAAGCGATCAAGCTCGCGCGAGCCGACGTACGATGAAGCCGCGGCGCGCGCTCCCGCGCGCGCACACCCGACGATGCGTGCATTTTGCATCTATTTTGCGGCGGTTTTCTCGGCGTGCGGCGGCGGAAGCAGCGCGACGCCCGATGCCTCGTTGAACGACGCGTCGGAAGACGCTTGCAGCGCGTGCGACGCCGCGGACGACGCGGGACCTCCACCCGCGAACGCGATCACGATCGTCAACGCGGGCGGCGACGCGATCCTCACGTTCGCGGGCGACGCGAGCGGCGACGTCGCGCCCGTCGCGACCCTCGCGGGCGATCAAACGGGCCTCGCGTCCGCGTGCGCGCTCGCGCTCGACGGCGCCGACGATCTGTACGTCGCGACGCCGAGCGCGATTCTGGTCTTCGCGCCGAACGCGAGCGGGAACGTCGCGCCGACGCGCACGATCGCCGGGCCCGCCGCGCTCGCGCAGGGCGATCAATTCGTCGCGCTCGCGGTGCTCGCGGACGGAACGCTCGTCGCCGCGTCGCAAGCGCCGAGCGGACAGGACGCGGGGACGAATCGAAACCCGAAGGTGATGGTCTTTCCGCCGAACGCGAACGGAGACGTCGCGCCTTCGCAGACGATCAACGGCGCGTCGACCAATTTGCAGAACGTCTCCGCCGTGAGCGTCTTCTTCACCGAGATCTCCGTCGCGGACACGTCCCAACAAATCTTTTTCTTTCGCCCGAGCGACGACGGAAACGTCGCGCCGGTTCGCACGCTCGACGATCCGCCGCCGGGCGTCGTCGAGGCCTCCGCGTTCGACGCCGTGTCCGCGCTGTTTCTCGCGCGCTACGACGCCGAGGCGAGCTCGATCATTTCTTTCATCGCGGGCGCGCACGGAAATCCGACGCCGCTCTCCACGCTCGTCGGCGCCGCGACCGGCCTCACGGCGCCCGCGGGCGTCGCGGTCGACTCCGCCGAGCGCGTGTATGTCGCGAACGCGGATCCGGCGGGCGCGTCGATTCTG
>Ga0335078_10002505_pt1 | contig 27807 bp, 22 predicted proteins | sample Lox_Sample_32_FD_206711 | JGI IMG/M metagenome (GOLD analysis project Ga0335078, IMG submission 206711) | Soil microbial communities from Loxahatchee National Wildlife Refuge, Florida, United States - Lox_Sample_3.2 | ecosystem: Environmental > Terrestrial > Soil > Wetlands | place: USA... | reverse complement strand
CGGTCCCCTGCCGTTTCTTGGAACTTCCGCCGAGCCGGATCACAATGCTCTCCCCATCTTTGCCGAAATAGACCGGTATCCCGGGCCAAAATCGATCTTGAGTTCGTAGACGCCAGTACCCACCCCTTTTACGTTCGAAAAGTTGCCGTAGCCGAGGCGTGTGAGCACCATCGTCACTCTTGCTGCCGCCGCCGCGTTCAGATCGTCGAACCATCGCGCAAACGGCGACCGGCCGGAACTGTCCAGGAACTCGCAAATCTCAAATTCCGGCAACCTTCAATGGTAACATATATGTTACTATCGTGGCGAGCTGGCCGTTGGGAACGATCTGCCGCTCCCCCCGCAAAACCCCATTGACCTCTCGCTCAATTCGGTATATATATCAATCAGTATAGATATGCCGAAAACCGAATCGCCCGCCGACTTCCTTCCGCTCAAACCCCACTGGTTCCACATCCTGCTCTCGCTGGCAGGACAGGAACAGCATGGCTACGGCATCATGCAGGAGGTCCTCGAACGGACTGATGGCAAAGTCCGGCTCTGGCCGGCGACGCTCTATGGCACGTTGAAGCGCCTCATCGAAGCGGATTTAATCGCCGAATCGAGCCAGCGGCCCAAACCCGCCGATGATGACGAGCGGCGCCGCTATTACCGGCTCACTGCGCTCGGACAGCGGGTTCTTGCCGCCGAAAGCGAGCGGCTGGAGGAGCTGGTGCGCATTCTGCGCTCGAAAAAGGGGCTTTCGTTGAAGAAAATGGAGTCGTGACATGCTCGAAGCGCGGTCGCTCACCAAATACTTCAACCACACACCTGCCGTTCGCCAGGTGAGTTTCGCGGTGCATCCGGGTGAAATCCTGGGATATCTCGGCCCCAATGGCGCCGGCAAGAGCACCACGGTCAAAATGCTCGTCGGCCTCATCGAACCGTCAGAAGGCCAGATCTTCTATCGCGGCCGCAGCGTGCACGACGATTTCACGGCCTACCAGCGGCGCATCGGCTATGTGCCCGAGGAGCCGCACCTCTATCCGCATCTGTCCGGCCGCGAGTATCTGCAGCTTGTCGGGCGCCTGCGCGGGATGCCCCGCCGCGTCCTCGAGTCCAAGATGGACGAGTTTCTGCGCGTCTTCGGACTGTGGAGCGATCGCCACGCGCCGCTCGCCTCCTACTCGAAGGGGATGCGGCAGAAGATCCTGCTCTCGGCCGCCCTGCTCCACGACCCGGACATTCTCATCCTCGACGAACCCTTCTCGGGCCTGGATGTCACATCGACACTGATGTTGCGCAGCCTGCTGCAGGCCCTCGCCGGTAAAGGCAAGATTATTCTCTACAGCTCGCATGTCCTGGAGGTGGTCGAGAAGATCTGTTCCACAGTCTTGATCCTGCGGCAGGGCGAAGTGGTCGCCTACGATTCCATCCAGCGGCTGCGGGAGTTGATGAGCCAGCCCTCGCTCGAGGGCGTCTTCGCGCAACTGGCCGAGGTCGATGACGGCGAGGAGGTCGCCGGCCGAATTGTGGAAGCGATGACCTGGAGCGGCAATGACGTTTGCCCGGCCGGGGAGATCCAGGAACCTGCGCCGCAGCCTGGTATGAAGCTCTACCGTGGTATCGCCAATGCCATGCCGCAGGAGTTCAAGAACATGCACGGTGATGAATTGCTACTGGATGCCGAACAAAGCCGGGGACCGGCCTGGCGGATGCTGCTCGATCTCGCCATCCGCGTCCCGGTCGAACATCTTACGGAGTTCGGCCGGGACGTGCGCTATTCGCTTCGCACTCTGCGGGCGTCGCCCGGCTTCACGCTGGTCGCGCTGCTCTCACTTTGCCTCGGAATCGGCATCGCCACCTCCGCTTACAGCGAGTTGAACGGATTCCTACGCGACATCCCCGGCATCCCCAACCCGGGGCAGCTAGTCTCCGTACACGCACCGGTATCCTTCCCGACTTACAAGAGATACCGCGAGATGAACGACCTGTTCTCGGGAACGTTCGCCTATGTGGCGCCGGTGCCGTTTGACGTCTCCCTGGGCGGGCATGCCGAGCGCCTGTGGGGACAGTTGGTGACTCCGTCTTACTTCCCGACCCTGGGCGTGCGGCCGCTCCTGGGAAGGTTCTTCGATACCGAGGACGACCAAACCGGGCGCGCTCCGGCGGTAGTGGTCAGCCACCAGTTCTGGAAGAACCACCTCGGCTCCGATCCTTCGATCGCCGGCAAAACGATCCTTGTGAACGGTTATGCGTGCATGGTGGCCGGCATCGCTCCGCAAGGATTTCACGGCGCATCGCCCGGGATCTTTCCCGCCGATCTGTGGCTGCCGGTCTCGGTCGATCCCAGTCTGGCTCCCGAGCTTCGGGACAATGCGCTGGAGCGGCACGACATCACCATGTTTCAGGCGGTGGGACGTCTACGGCCCGGCATCACGGAAGCTCGCGCCAAGCTCGAACTCGACGCGGCCGACCGCCAACTGGCGGAATCCTGGGGCGAGATCGATCGCGATCAGCGCACCAACTCGGTCGGGGTGCGGGCCAAATCGAAGCACGTGGAGCTTCTTGAAGCGGGAAGGATGATGCCGGTCCAGAAGAAGGATCTTCCCTTTTTCCGCGAATTCCTGACGGTCCTGGGCGGACTCGTCCTGCTGATCGCGTGCGCCAACGTGGCCAATATGATGCTGGCGCGCGCCGCCGACCGGCGAAAGGAAATCTCGGTTCGGCTGGCAATGGGAGCCAGCCGCGGCCGTTTGATCCGGCAGTTGTTGAGCGAAAGCCTGCTGCTGGCCGCCGCGGCGGCGCCGCCGGCATTTCTCCTGAGCATGTGGCTGATGCATCTCGCGTCCACAATGAAGATGCCGCTGCCGATTCCCCTTACCTTCGACCTCGCGCCGGACTGGCATGCTTTGGTCTTCACATTTTTTATCACCGCCTTGACCGGCGTGGCTTTTGGACTGGTTCCGGCGCTGCAGGCGACCCGTGCCGACCTGGTGACCGCGCTCAAAGAAGGCGGCAACGTACGGGTCCGCAAACATCGCGCTTTGAACATGCGAAATGTGCTGGTCCTCTGCCAGATGGCGGCCTCGCTGACGTTGTTGCTGATGACCGGATATCTGGGGCTCGGCATCCAGAGCACGCTGGGCGTGCAGCAGGGGTTCGACCCCAAGAATGTTTACCTGATCGCGCTCGATCCGGTGAGAGACGGATACTCGCCGCAGCGCGCGGTGGACTTCTTCGACAAACTTCTGAAGAGGGTCAGGACACTCCCGGGAGTGGTCTCGGCTTGTTTGACCGATACCCTGCCGGTCGCGACGGATGGCAACAGCGGGGTGCGGTTCTTCGATTCTCACTCGCCCGGCGACTATCAGGCCTTCTGGGCGCGCAAACACACGGTCGGCCGCGATTATTTCGAAACCGCCGGTATCAGGATTCTTTCCGGCCGCGGTTTCCAGAGGCAGGACGAGGAAGGCCGTGGCAACTCGGTTGTGGTGAGCCAGGAGACCGTGGGCGAGGTCTGGAACGGCGGCGATCCCGTGGGCAGGCGCATCGAAATCCGTAATTGGGAAGCCGGAGGCGCGTTCGGAGTCTGGCCCGGCACCATCGATTTCCGGCCGAACATGCTGGGAACGCAAGTCGCCACTTTCGAAGTGATCGGAGTGGCTCGCGACGTCTCCGAAGACCTCGTGGCGAGCAAGAAACATCCGGCCGTCTATTTCCCGCTGCGTTGGGCCGATTATGCCCAGCCGTCCCTGCGCGGCATGACGCTGATGGTGCGGAGCGCGCCCGGCGTGAACGCGATCCACGAAGTGGAGCGGGAAGTTTCGGCGATGGACTCGAACATCACGCCGTTCAATTCGCGCAGCATGATCGAACACATCGATCAATACATGTCGGCGCTCAAAGGCGCGTCGTGGACGTACGGACTGATGGGCTTCTTCGGCCTGGCGCTGGCGTCGGTGGGCATTGCCGGAGTGACGGCGTACTCCGTCGCCAAGCGGGGCCACGAAATCGGCATTCGCATGGCGCTGGGAGCGCAGAAGGGCAACGTGTTGAGGCTGGTGATGAAAGAAGGCGCCGGCCTGGTGATCTCGGGAACGGTGATCGGGCTTGTTATGGCATGGGCGGGCATGCGCGTGCTTTCGGCGGCCTTTTTCACCGCGGCCAGCGTGAAGCCGTCCGATCCGCGGCTGTTGATCGGGGCGCCGCTGCTGCTGATGGCGTTGGCCTTGCTTGCCTGTTACCTGCCGGCCCGGCGCTCCACGCGGATCGATCCGGTGGTAACGCTGCGGCAGGAGTAGTCTGACCAAATGAAACAGTGGCTGCAAGAGACTCACAGCCGGCTGTTCGAGCTGTTTCGCCATTTTCTGCTGCACTTTTTCGATAGCGACCTCATTACCGCTTCCGGCCAAACGACGCCGGCGCTCATTGGCGTTCTCACCATCTGCGCACCCTGGACGCTGATGATCATCGATCCCCTGCGATTCAAATATGCGCATTTTTCGCGCCTTCCGACAGCCGGTCCGTATCGCGAGGCCGTGCGCGCGGATGAACTGTGGCTGATTACGCTGGTGATGTCGTCGATCGGACTGCTGACGGCAATCAAATGGCAGGGATTGTTTCCGGGTCTGCGGGATTATCGGGCGCTGGCTTCGCTGCCGGTCGGACGTTGGCGGGTTTTTGCGGCGAAATGCATGGCGATTCTGGTGGTGGCCACCGCCGCGATAGTGGTTTTTAACGCGATCCCGTCAATGCTGTTCCCAGCCGTTTCGAGCAGCCGCTGGGCGATTAACCGTTCCCTGAGCGCGCGCGTGCTGGCGTTAGGCAGCGCCTCCGCCGCCGCAAGTTACTTCTTCTTTGCGGCGATGGTGGCGCTCGAGGGAGTCCTGCTGAATGTGCTCAAGCCGCGCGTGTTCGAGCGGATCTCGCGCATCTTGCAGGGATTACTGGTGGCGGCCATGCTCATTCTCGGAGTCCTGAGCTTCTCGATTCAGGCGCAGGTCACGAATGCACTGCTGCGGCCGGAATTGGCCCGCTGGCTTCCGCCCTTGTGGTTCCTGGGACTGAACCAGGCAATGCTGGGCGATTCCGATCCCGTCATGCAGGCGCTGGCGCACACGGCCCGCATGGCTTTGCCCATCTCGCTGGCGTTGGCGTCGCTCACGTACCTGGTCAGCTATCGCCGCCACCGCAGATTGCTCGTCGAAGCCGCCGGTGAGCGCGTCACGAATCGCCGGTGGACCGGCGCAATGCTGGAGTTGCTGGCGCGCGATCCGCGGCAGCAGGCCATAATCAGTTTCATCTTGAAAACTCTCGCCGGCAGCGGACGCCATCGAATGATTCTGACGGGTTACGCCGGCTTCGGTATGGCGATCCTGCTGAGCGGGCTGATCGGCATGCCGAAAATGGCCGAGACTGAACTGATTGCCGCGTGCTTCGTCTACGTGCACGTAATCCTGCTGGTGTTTCTCCTGATCGGATTGCGCCACCTGTTCTCGGTTCCGGCCGAATTGGGCGCGAACTGGGCCTTTCGCGTTACCGAGCGCGAGGGACGGCGGCAGTGGATGGCCGCGGTCGACCGGCTGGCGCTGATTTCGGGCGCTGCGGTCATGCTGGCGATTCCGCTGCCCGCCGAGTTTCGATTGCTCGGCTGGCGCGCCGCCGCCGAGTGCGGCTTGTCCGCCCTGTTCGGGCTGCTTTGCTACGAAAGCGTGTTCATCTCGTGGGAGAAACTGCCGTTCACCTGTTCCTACCTGCCCGGGAAGACGCCGGCCTGGATCGTGTTCCTGCAGCTACTGGGACTGGTAAGCGTCCTGCCGGTGGTGTGTGCCATCCTCATCGCGTCGCTTTACAATCGCATCGTATTCGCCGTGGTGGCGGCGATTCTGCTCGCGGCCTGGGGACGCATCCACGCCATCCGCAAGGAGACCTGGGGAGAAGTCCCCCTGATGTACGAAGATCTTCCCGAGCCCGAAATCCGGGGTTTGCAATTGGGAAAATAGCGCCGCCGCCGGTTCCCTCTGGTTCCACAAAATGAAAACAAATTCGCCCACGTGGGTGTAGAGTATTCGAGAAGGGGTGTAGTTGATGAAACGTGGGTTGTTGGTTGCGGGTTTTGCTGCGATGATCGGGCTCGCGATCTTCGTGTCGCGGTCGGATGCCAATCCGGAAATCGTCCGCATCATAGCCCCGGGGATCTGGTTCCGCGAAGGCGATCTGGAACAGCAGGGGCATTGCAATAACGTGATCATCGAGATGAAAGACTATCTCATCGTGGTGGATGCGAATTTTCCCTCGGGAGCGCGCGCGGCCATGGCGGATGCCCGGCGCATTTCGACCAAGCCCGTGAAATATGTCTTCGACACGCATCATCACGGCGATCACCTCTACGGCAACTCCATCTGGACGCAGGCCGGCGCTACCACCCTGGCATTCAAAGGCGTCGCCGAAGAGCTGAAGCGGCTCGAGCCTGCGCGTTGGCAAGCCGCGGAAAAAACCCGTCCCGATGTCGCCGAATTGAAGCGCCAGGGACCGGAGCCGCCCAAGCAGGATATCCAGGAAGAGTCGTTTGTGCTCAACGACGGCAGCCGCCGCGTGGAATTTCATCACTTCGGATGGGCGCACACCCGCGGCGACGGCTTCGTCTATATTCCGAAAGAGGAAGTGCTGTGCACCGGGGACGCCGTCGTCAACGGACCTTATAACAGCACGACTGACGCCGACATCGGCAATTGGCCCACGGTGCTGCGCGCCGCCGAAAAGCTGAAGGTGAAGCACGTGCTGCCGGGCCACGGATTGGCCGGCGGGCGCGAGCTGATCGCGGGCCAGGAGCTGTTCTTCGTGGAGCTCCACAAGGCCGTGCAGGCGGGGATCGCCGGCGGCAAGAAGCTCGAGGACATTCAGGCATCGGTGAAACTGCCCGATTCGGTGGACAATTGGGTGAGCGCCAACTCGCTCAAAACCCAGATCAAGGACACCTACCTGGAAATCACGCAGAACAAGCCTCGGGGCGACATACAATAAGAGGCGGGAAACCAAACCAAGGAGACAAGCGCGCGGCCGGCGCCGTGCTCGCGAACGCTTGCGGGCGCTGAGATGTGCGATCACGCATGGCGGAACTCGAGATTCATCATGAAGCCGAGGAGGCTGCGGCCGATCCTCTCGGAAAAAAGATTGGTGCGCTGGCGGCGGTGCTGGCCGTCGCGCTGGCGATTGTGACCATAGCGTCGCACCGCACTCACACCGCCGCCATCATGCACAAATCCACGGCCAACGATCAATGGACGTACTACCAGGCGACCCGCATCAAGCTACACAGCGTGGAGATGAGCGAACAGATTGCCGCCCTGCTGACCGACAAGAACGGCGCCGGCGGCATTCTCGCCAAATCCGCCGACCAGAAGGCGAAGTACGAAAAGACGTCGCGGGATGTGGAGCGGGAGGCTAGGAATGCCGATGCGGCCGCCGAGGCCGACGAGAATCGCGCGCTGCGATACGACATCGGCGAAGGTCTGCTGGAAATCGGGCTGGTGCTGAGTTCGCTCTACTTCATTTCAAAGAAAAAAATGTTCCCGGCGATGGGGGTCGTGTCGGGCTTGGCCGGCGCCGCGGTGGCGGTCACGGGACTTCTGGCATGAATACTGAAGTGAATATAGACGAGCGCATTGCACGATCCGAAGCCGCCTACCGCCGCTATCGAACAACTTCCTTTGCCGATCGTCGGCGCTGGCTCGAGCACGCCGCCGTCATCCTGGAATCGGAAAAAGACCGCCTCGGGCGCATCATGACCGCGGAAATGAGCAAACCCATCGTGGCCGCCCGCGCCGAAGCCGCCAAGTGCGCGCTGGCCTGCCGCTATTACGTGGAGAACGGCGCGCGCCTGCTGGCCGACGAGCCGGTCGAGTTCGGATCGGGCAAGGCGTACCTGCGCTATCAACCGATCGGACCCGTGCTGGCCGTGATGCCCTGGAATTTTCCGTTCTGGCAGGTGTTCCGCTTCGCCGCGCCGGCGCTGATGGCGGGAAATACCGGATTGCTGAAACACGCCTCCAACGTGCCGCAGTGCGCCGTCGCCATCGAGGACATCATCCGCCGCGCGGGATTCCCCGACGATGTTTTTCAGACGCTCCTGATCGGGTCCTCCGAGGTGCAGGCGGTCATCGACGATCCTCGCGTGAAAGCGGTCACGTTAACGGGGAGCGAAGCGGCTGGCGCGGCGGTCGCTTCGCAAGCCGGCCGGCAGATCAAAAAGACCGTGATGGAACTCGGCGGCAGCGATCCTTTCATCGTGATGCCCAGCGCCGATCTGGATCGCGCGGTGAACACCGCGGTTGAGGCGCGCGCCATCAATAACGGGCAGTCCTGTATTGCCGCCAAGCGCTTCATCATCGACGCGCGCATCGCCGCCGAATTCGAGCGGCGCTTCGTGGCCGGAATGCAGGCGTTGCGCGTCGGCGATCCCATGGAGGAGTCCACGCAACTGGGTCCGCTCGCCACATCGCAAATTCGGGACGGCCTGCACGACCAGGTCCAGCGATCCCTCGAAATGGGCGCGCGCTTGCTGACCGGCGGCCACAAACTCGATCGGCCGGGGAATTATTACGCTCCCACGGTGCTGGTGGACGTGCCCAGGGAAGCGCCGGCATATCGCGAGGAACTGTTCGGACCGGTTGCCGTGCTGTTTCGCGCCGAGGGCATCGACCAGGCCATCCGCCTGGCGAACGATACCGATTTCGGATTGGGCGCGAGTGTCTGGACCAACGATCCCGCCGAACAGGCTCGCTTCACCAACGAGATCGAGGCCGGCATGGTGTTCGTGAACAGTATGGTGGCATCCGATCCGCGGCTGCCGTTCGGCGGGGTGAAACGCTCGGGATACGGACGCGAGCTGAGCGGCTACGGAATCCGCGAATTCGTGAATATCAAAACCGTGCGGATCGCTTAGCCTGCGGCGCTAGCTGGCCTTCTTCGCCAGCCGCAAATGCTCGCGCGTGCAGGCGGTATAGAACAGCTTCACCAGCGGATTGGGCGCCGCGCCGCCCTCCTGCGCGGAAAGCTCCGGCTGGAAAAGCGTCGCCACGAAGAACGGGTGCCCGTCGAGCTCAATCGCGCGCACTTCGTTCTGATCGTCGAGGGCGGCGACGCAGAGTTGCCCGCCTTCGATCAGGCGCCGGTAGCGGTTGTTCAGCCCGAAGCTGCAGTGATACTGCTCCATCGATTCGGGCGTCCCATAGGCTTTGCGGAGCGCCGTGCCGCTCATAAAGCGGACGCGCGCCGTCACCCCGGCCAGCCCGCAGCCGAGCGGTGAAATCAGCGGCAGGGCGGCTTTGGGATTCGATTTCTGATGATCGGCTTCGGAAAGGCCCAGAACGTTGCGGGCGAATTCCAGAATGGCGTATTGGAAACCTGCGGAGGTCCCGAGGAACGGGGTCCGGCGGACCCGTGCGTGCTCAATCGCCCGTATTACGCCGTCCGCGCTGCGGTACGGCATACCGGGGACGACCCAGATTCCATGGAATCCCGACAAATCCGCGCCATCGGCGGCGGCATCCGTCGGAACCCATTCCACATTGGCTTGGCCGTCGGAAGCCGCGGCCAGCGACTTGGGAATGGCCATGTGAGCTTTATGTTGCTGGTTATGATCGCCGACTAGGGCGATGCGGATCTCTGAGAGCATGGCGGGCATTCTATTAAACACAAATGCCGCGCGCAAGGGTGGGGCGCCCGTTTGAACTAATCCAGCTTTTTGCGGAAACGCAGCGCGCTCAAGCCGAGAATCAGCATTCCATAAGTAATCAAACAGACCAGCTGCGGCCACAATACGGCAAAGCCGGATCCTTTGAGAAAGACCCCGCGCACGATCTCGATGAAGTAGCGCAGCGGATTCAAATACGTCAGATATTGCACCACCTGCGGCATGTTGCGGATAGGAAATGCGAAGCCGCTCAACAGAAAGGCCGGCGTGTTGAAGAAAAAGCTCATCATCATCGCCTGCTGCTGCGTATGCGAGATCGTGGAGAGGAATAACCCGGCCCCCAGCGACGTCATCAGAAAGGCTGCTGCGCAGAAGAACAGCAGCACCAGGCTGCCGCGAAACGGGACGTGAAATACCAGCAGCGCCGCGCTGGTGATCAGCACCGTATCCGCCATCCCCACCAAGGCGAACGGCAGCGTCTTTCCGATCATCAGCTCCAGCGGACGCACCGGCGTCACCATCAACTGCTCCATGGTGCCGATTTCCTTTTCGCGCACGATCGCCAGCGCCGTCAGCATCAGCGTCACCATCATGATGATGTTGGCCACCACGCCGGGAACGAAATAATTGCGGCTGTAGAGATCGGGGTTGAACCACACGCGAGTATCGGCCGATATCTGCGGAAACACCAGGTTCACCGGCGCGCCGGAGCTGCGCGTCAAAATCTCTGAAGCTCGTCGATCCGCCGTCGCGTCGCTCGAAAACTTGGCGATGATCTCGCCGCCGTACCCGGCGATTAGCGACGCGGTATTCGAGTTGGTGCCGTCGATGAGCACTTGAATGGCCGTCGGCCGCCCCCGCAGCACGTCGCGCTCGAAATCCGGCAGTACGCGGACCACCGCCTGCACCTGGCTGCGGTCCAGCGCCTGGTGCACGTCCTCTTCGTTTCGCGGCAGTGCCACCACGTCGAAACGGCCCGATCCTTCAAAGCGCTCCCGCAGATCGCGGCTCAGCGGCGTGCGGTCCATATCCATCCACGCGATGCGCGCGTGATCCACGTCGAGGTTCACGGCGAAACCGAAGACGATCAACTGAATCATCGGCGGAAGGAAAAGCAGGATCCGCATCCGCGGCTCCCGCAACGCCTGAATCAGCTCTTTCCGCAAAATTACCCAGATCCGTTCGCGCATAGCTCAAGCCAGTTTCTGATTCACCTTGCGCGTCGCCGCCAGAAATACGATGGTGGCGTACAACAGCAGGAATCCCAATTCTCCCCACAGCATGTCGATGCCGATGCCCTTTAGAAAAATCCCTTTCATAATGGTGGTGATATAGCGCGCCGGCACGATGTGGGAGATCGCTTGAATCACCGGCGGCATGCTCTCGATCGAGTAGACAAACCCGGAGAGCAGGAATGCCGGCAGAAACGAGCTCAACAGGCCCATCTGGTACGCCTGAAGCTGCGTTTTTGCCGCGGCCGATACGAACAGTCCCCAGAACAGCACGCCGATCAGGAATACGCAGATACTGAGCGTCAGAAAGAGCAGATTGCCGCGCAGCGGCACCTGGAACACAAACAGCCCGACCAGAACCCCAAGCACCGAATCCGCCAATCCCAGCGCAAAATAGGCCAGCATTTTGCCCAGCACCATTTCCATGGGACGCATCGGCGTCGAGAGCAATTGCTCCATGGTGCCCATTTCCCATTCCCGCGCGATGGTCAGCGACGTCAGCATCGCGCCGACAATCTGCAGAATCACCGCGATCAGTCCGGGCACCACGTAATTCTTCGATTCGAGCGAGCTGTTGTACCAGACGCGCAGGCGCGCATCCACCGGCAGTATAGGCCGCTCGCCGCCGCGGCGGTTTTGCATGTTGCTTCGCACCTGGAACGAGTAATTCCGCACGACAGTCTCGGCGTAGCTCAGCACGATCGACGCCGTATTGGAATCGCTGCCGTCCAGGAGCAGCTGCACCGGCGTATCGTGGCCCGACCGCAGGAGCTTCGAATAGTCGCGCGGGATCACCACCGCCATCAGAATCTTGTTGCGGTCGATGGCGCGGTCGATATCCGCGTAGTTCCTGGCAATGCCGTCGATCTCGAAATAGCGCGATCCGCGAAACTGCTGGATCAGGTCGCGGCTGGCCTGCGTGCCGTCCTGATCGTAAATCATCGTCGAGACGTGATCCACGTCCAGGCTCAACGCGTACCCGTAGAGCAGCAGCATCATCACCGGCACGGCCAGCGCCATCGCCAGGCTGCGCGAATCGCGCACGATATGGTGCAGCTCTTTCACGAAAATGGCGCGCAATCGGCGGGCGCTCATGCGGCTTTCCGCTCCTCGCTCTCGATCATGGCCACGAATACGTCCTCCATCGAGGGTTCGATCTCCTCCAGCCGGGTGACGGCGATGCCTTTCCCGTCCAGCGCCGCGCGGATCCTCGCCATCGCGCCGGCGGCGTTTTCCGCCGTCACGTGCAGGCCGCTGCCGAACACCGCGACCTCGCTGATTCCTTCCATCCCTTCGAGCGCCCGCATGGTGTCCAGCAGGTCGCTCGCATCCAGGCGCAGCAGCGTGTGCTCCGTCAGGCTCTTTTTCAGCTCGGAAGGCGCGCCCAGCGCGATTACCTTGCCGCGATACATCAGCGCCAGCCGGTGGCAGTATTCGGCTTCGTCCATATAGTGCGTGCTGACGAAGACCGTGTGTCCGGTTCCGGAAAGATCGCGGATCAAATCCCAGAACGACGCGCGCGCGATCGGATCCACGCCCGATGTCGGCTCGTCCAGGAAGAGCACCGGCGGATCGTGCAGAATGGCGCATCCCAGCGCCAGGCGCTGCTTCCAGCCGCCGGAAAGCGTTCGCGTCAGGGCCGTGCGCCGCTCCGTCAGTCCGGCCATGCGCAGCACGTAGTCCTTCCGCTCCGCCCGCAACGCCCGCTCCACGCCGTACATCCCGGAGAAGAAATCGATATTTTCTTCCACCGTGAGATCGTCGTACAACGAAAACTTCTGCGACATGTAGCCGATGTTGCGCCGCACTTCTTCCGGCTTTTCGGCGACATTCAGCCCGCTGACCGAGGCCCGGCCCGATGTCGGCGTCAGCAGCCCGCACAGGATGCGTATGGTGGTCGATTTGCCCGCCCCGTTCGGCCCCAGGAATCCGAAGATTTCCCCCTTGGCGACGCGCAGCGACACGTGATCCACGGCCACAAACGATCCGAAGGTCTTCACGATGCCGTCGATTTCCACCGCCCATCCAGTACCGTTTTTGCCGTTCATGCCGCCGCCTCCGCTTCGCGGATTCTCTGGATGAACGCGCCTTCCAAGGTTGCCGACTGGCTTTCCCGCTTGATTTCCTCGGGAGGCGCGCAACGGATCAGCCGGCCCTTGTGCAGCAGCCCGACCCGGTTGCACCTCTCGGCTTCGTCCAGGTATGCCGTGGTCATGAAAATCGTGATGCCGTCTTTCAACAACTGGTAGAGGATCGCCCAGAATTGCCGCCGCGATACCGGATCGACGCCGTTGGTCGGCTCGTCCAGGAACAGAATCTGCGGCCGATGCAGCAGCGTGCACATCAACGCCAGCTTTTGCTTCATGCCGCCCGATAGTTTGCCGGCGGGGCGCGCGCGGAACGGCTCCATGCGCGTCATGTTCAGCAGCTCCACGCTCAGCCGCTCGCGTTGTTCGCCCACGATGCCGAACAGGTCGCCGTAGAAATCCATGTTCTCGCACACCGAAAGGTCGCTGTACAGGCCGAACCGCTGCGCCATGTAGCCGATGGCGTCCTTGACAGCCTGCGAATCGCGCGCCACGTCGTGGCCGGCCACGCGCGCCCAGCCCTCGCTCGGATTCATCAGGCCGCACAGCATGCGCAGCGTGGTCGTTTTCCCCGCGCCATCCGGCCCCACCAGGCCGAAAATCTCGCCCTTTTCGATGGTCAGGTTCAGATGGTCCACCGCGGTGAGCGAGCCGGCACGGGTCGTGAACCGGCGCGTCAGATCGTGCGTCTCGATAATGGGCGCGCCGTTCATTCGAGCACGATCTCCGCATCCACCGGCATGTTCTGCTTCAGTTCCCGCCGCGGATTGTCCAGGTCGATTTTGATGCGATACACCAGCTTCACCCGCTCCTGCTGCGTCTGAATCTGCTTGGGCGTGAATTCGGCTTCCGATGAAATGAAGCTCACCCGGCCCCAGTAGACCTTGCCCGGCTGGTCGGTCGTCACCCGCGCCTTCGCCCCGATCTTCACGCGCGGCTGATCGGTTTCATTGATGTAGCCGCGCAGCCAGGGATGCTCGTAATCGCCGATCGTTACCACTGCCGTCCCCGGCGCCAATACCTCGCCGATTTCGGCCGATTTCACCAGCACGACGCCGTCCACCGGGCTCACCGCGATGGTGTCGGCGAGTTGGCTGTCGATGAGCGCCAGGTTGGCGCGCGCCCGTTCGATATCGGCGCGCCGCGAGGTCAGCTCCTGCTCCCGCCGCTTGATTTCCAGGCTGTTGGCCTCCGACATTTTCAGCGCCGCGCGCGCCCGCTCCAGTTGCCCGATCTGCGCCTGGATCACCTCCGTGCGCGGCCCCACGTCCACCAGCGCCCGCCTCTCTTTGGCCGATCGCAAGGCCGCCGTGGAGCTCTCCCAGGCGGAGCGGAACTGGTCGAACTGCGCGCGCGAAATGTCGTCGTTTTTGAACAGCGTCTGCGCCCGCTCCCAATCCGCCTGGGCGCGATCGGCCGTCGATTGCGCCGCATCCACCGCCGCTTTGGCGTCCTGCTTTTCCTGCGGCCGCGATCCGTTTTGCAGCTCCGCCAGCCGCGCTTCATTCGAGGCGATGTCCGCTTTGCGCTGTTCGATATCGGCCGCCATCGTGGCCTTCTGATAGGCCAGCGACGTTTCCGCCTGTTCGAGCTGCGATTCGGAAGACGCGAGCGCCGCCGCCTGGCTCTCCCGCTGCGCCACTAGCTGATCGCGATCGAGCCGCGCCACTACCTGCCCCTTCTTCACCGTGTCGCCTTCGTCGGCGTCGCGCTCGATCAGCCGTCCCGCGGTCTTGAACGCGATATTCACTTCCGTTAGCTCGATGTTGCCGGAAATGAAAATCCGGTTGTCGGGCTTGTGGTTGAACCCGCGATAGGCATACACCCCCGCGCCCGCCAGAATCAAGATGATGACCAGGATGAAAATTCGCTTTTTCATGTCTATTGCACCGTGTTCCTGACTTTTCCCATGGCCTGCGCCAGTTGGATGCGCGCCACGTTGTATTGGTAGAGCGCCGCTGTCTGGTTGTCGCGCGCCCGTTCCAGGCGCGTCTGCGCATCCGTCACCTCGATGCTGTTGGTGACGCCGGCTTCATACCGGCGGCGGGCCTGCGCCAGCTCGTTTTCCGAAAGCTCCAATCCGTCCTTCGCCACCCCAACCTCGTCCTGCGCCGATTTCAGCGCATCCAGCGCCAGCCGCACATCCAGGCCGATCTGCTCCTTCAAGTCGTTGGTCCGCGTCTGCTCGGCCCGATACTGCGAATTGGATTCTTCCCGCCGCGCGTCGCGCCGTCCGCCGTCGAAGATCGGGACGCGCACCGAAATTCCGACCGTGCGGGTGGGAAGCGAGTTCTCGAGGCCGCTCCCGCTGGCGCCGTAATCGGCGAAGGCGGCCAGCGAGGGCATCCGCTCCGCGCGCGTGGCGCTGGCGGAAAGCTGCGCGCTGCGCTCGCGCTCCTGCTGCGCCCGGAAATCGGGTCGTGTCCGCAGCGCCAGCGATTGCGCGTCGGCCAGCGTCACCTCATCCACCGGCGTGTACGACAGCCGATCCGTCAAATCCAATTCCACATCCAGCCGCATGTTCATGGCCCGCAGCAGCCGCAGGTGCGCCGCGCGCTCCGCGTTTTCCGCTTCCAGCAGGTGCTGCCGGTCGTTGGCCAATTGCACTTTGGCCCGCGTGATTTCGATGCCGGTTCCCGTGCCGGCGGCCTTCTCGTTATTTGCCTGCGTCAGCAGCGCTTCAGAGAGTTTCACGTTGGCCGTGGCCGATTCCACGTCGGCATCCGCCCTCACCGCCGCCAGGTATGCCAGCGCCACCTGCGCGGCCACCTGTTCGCCGGTCGCTTCGATATCGCCGCGCGAGGCGGAAACGCCGGTCCTGGCCGCCTGGTACCGCCGGAGCGAGCTGAAATCCAGCACGCTCTGGGAAGCCGAAATGCGCGCGTCCATCGTGCTGAACGGGCCTACCAGGTTCGGAAAGGCGAACCCGGGGAACGGCAGGTGGACGTCCGTCAACCCTTGTGCCGCCAGGTTCTCCGTCCGGCTTTGGTAGGAGAATGCGCTGTCCAGGTTCGGCAGCAGCGCGCCGCGCGCTTCATCCGCGCGCGATCGCGATTGCTGCAGCGCTTCGGCCGCCAGCCTGATATTCGTGTTTCCTTCCGGCGCCAGTGCGATCTCCACTGCCCGCTTCAAGCTCAGCGGCAGCGGACCGCGCGATTCCAGTTGATCGCCCGGCGGCTCCGCTGCCGCGAGCGCCCAGGCCGCCATCAGAATCGTCCCAGCCAGTCGCATGCTACTTCACCTCTCGATTCGACATTTCCGCGCTCTTCGCAATCTCGGTCTCCGGAGCTTCCATCCCCGCCGCCACAAAGGTGATCAGCCGCTCGATGCGTTCGCGAAAATCTCCCTGCGCGGCCGGATGCGGAAAATTGCCCGCCGCGCACATCGTGAACGCCATCGCGCCGAACATGAAATGAGTCCGCCACGCAAATTCCTCTTCGGACAGCCGCGGCACCGCGCGCCGCAGCGCACCCAGAATCCGCGCCGACACATGTTGAAAATGGCGCTGGACCACCGCCGGAAGCAGGCCTTCGGCGATGATCCGCCCCATTACCGCCACGAATGACGGGTCGCGATCCGCCATCTCCGCCATCGGCCGCAGGAAGGCTGCCAGTATCGCCTTCACCGCCGGTGGCTTGGGCGCCGCCTCCATCTCCGCCTGGTCCAGACGCGCCAGCCGTTCCTGATTCATCGGCTCGGCCTTGCGCAGGATCACTTCGTCCAGAAGCTCTTCTTTGGACCCGAAATGGTAGTGAATCGCGGCCAGGTTGACACCGGCTTCGGCGATGATATGCCGCAACGACGTGGCCGCGTATCCCTGCTCGGCGATCAGCCGCTCGGCGGTATCCAGGATTTTGTGTTTCGTCTCAATCATCTGTTTTAATCAAATGATTCAATTATACGAATGATTTGTGCGAAGTCAAGCTTTTTTCGTGCGGTTTCCCGGAAAAATGCGTAGGTTCAGTTATGAAACTCCGCCTGCCCGAACTTCTGATCGTCTTCGGATGTGCCTTGTTTATCTTCGCTTTGTGGTATTCAGCCAAGCTCGACCCGAGCATTCGCTGGCTGCATTTTTTTCAGGCCTGGATGTACCTGGCGACAGTCGCGCTCTCCCTGCGCCAGAATCCGTGGGGCTACTTTATCGGAGTCTCCATCGCAGGCTTCTGGGATTACCTGAACCTCTTCGTAACCACATTTTTGCGCAGTGGATTACGCTGGCTGGGGACATCCATCGCCAGCGGCCACCTGCGCCATCCCGACCAGGTGATTGGCGTGCCAGCCTGGATCGGCAACCTGCTGATCGTGATCGGTTGTGTTTGGGCTTATGGCCGTCTGTCCCGGAAATCGCCGGCGGATCTGTTGCGTCTCGCCGCCGCCTTTATCGGAACGCTGGCATTTCTGGTGGCCGATATCGCCCTCTGCCAGCCGCGCTACCTGCCGCTCTTCACCGCCATGTTCCATCCTCACCAGCCGTGATGAGGAATCACGGCAGCCTATGGCGTCAATGTCAGCGGCGTTCGGTCGCCGCTGGCCTTTACCAGTTCGAGCACGATGCTGTAGCGGTCGCCGCGCATGACCGAGCGAACGAACTCGAAGGGCTTGTCGTTCGGCAGCAGCGTCACCCGCTCCACCGCAAATACCGGCGCTCCCGCCGGAATCCCGAGCCGCGGAGCCACGTCGGCATCCGCCAGCGCCGCAAAGTAGGTTTCGCGGGCGCGCGCCGGATACAATCCGTAGCGCCCTTGCAGCGTCTCGTAAAGCGAGACGTTCTCCATACTGTCCTTCTCGAGCCCCGGCACCAACTGGGCCGGTATGTGAGCGGTCTGGATTCCCAGCGGCTCGCCATCGGCCATGCGCAGACGCCTTAAGACGAACACCGGCTGCGATTCCTCGAGACCGAGCGCATCCGCCACACGCGCTTCGGCGGGGACAATGGTCTGTCCGAGGACCTGCGAGCTGGCCTTCAGGCTGTGCCGCTTCATCTCCTCGGTAAAACTGGTTAACTCGCGCGGACCTTCATCGAATTTGCGGCGGGCGACGAAGGTGCCGCGGCCCTGTTCGCGGCGTATGTAGCCGAGCTCGGCGAGGGCCTGCAAGGCTTGGCGGACCGTGATTTTGCTGACGCCAAAGCGTTCGGCCAATTTGGATTCTGTAGGGATCTGTTCATCGGGGCGCCAGCGGCCGGATTCGATTTCGGCCTGAAGAACACACTGGAGCTGGTGATATAGGGGAGCCGGAAGATCCTTGTCCAGCAAGCCGGTTGACATTCTATTTTTAGAATGACATAATCTTGTAAAATTGCAAGGACAGATTCGATCGGGAGACTCAGCTTTGGTCTCAAGAGCGCTCCGCTAAACGCGCTAACTGGCCCGGTCGGATTTTTTTGAGGCTCGCTCTTTTTTAAAAGTGAGTGAATAGGTCTCGTTTCAGGGGGAAGTCCATGAGAAAGCTATTTTTCGTCTGCTTGTTGGCAGTCGCCCTCGCGGCGTGTCTTGCCGCGCAGGATATTTCCGGCTCGATTGGAGGCGCCGTATTGGACCCGAGTGGGGCCGGCGTTCCCAACGCCAAAGTGGCGGTCACGAACACCGACCGCAACGTCGTGGTCCGAACCGTGACCACCGATGCCACCGGGACATACTCCGTCCCGCTTATCCCCATCGGCCATTACTCGATTAAAGTCGATGCTCCCGGGTTTAAGGAAGCCGAGCAAAGCGGTATCGTCCTCAACGTCAACGACAATCTGAAAATCAACATCCCGCTGCAGATCGGCGCCACCAACGAAACCGTCGAAGTGAAGACCGAAGCGGCGCCGGTGGAGCTGGGAAGCGCCACCGCGGACACCACGATCACCGGTACCCAGGTTCGCGACCTGCAACTGAGCACCAGGAATTACGAGCAACTGGTTTCGTTGATGCCCGGCGTTTCGGCCAACACCACCGACGATCTCTATATCGGCAACTCCTCTCCCTCCGGTACCGCCGCCACGCTCCCCTACTCCATCAACGGCAACCGCAATTCCGCCAATAACTGGACCGTCGATGGCGCGGACAATGTCGATCGCGGGAGCAACCAGACCTTAATGACGTTCCCCAGCGTGGACGCCATCGCCGAGTTCAAAGTGGAGCGCAGCCTGTACACCGCCGATACCGGACGCGCCGGCGGAGCTCAAATCAATGTCGTTACCAAGAGCGGCTCGACCAGCTTCCACGGCGATGCCTACGAGTTCTTCCGCAACGACAAGCTCGCCGCCAACAACTTCGCCAACAACGCCAATAAGACGAACTGGGTGGACCGGCAGTCGCCCTCGACCCCCTGCAGCGCGGCCAACTATACCGATTGCTACGCCAAGATCTCGCCGTACCGCTGGAACGATTTCGGATTCAGCCTCGGGGGACCCATTTACATCCCCGGCAAGTTCAACAAGAACAAGAACCGCGACTTCTTCTTCTATTCGCAGGAATGGCGGCGGATCATTACCTATACCACCTTCCAGCCCACCCTGCCCACCCAGGCGATGGTCCAGGGAAATTTCCCGCAGCCGATCTGTCTTTCGACCGTCAGCGGCACTTGCCCCGCGGGCGCCGTCACCAACACCATTCCCGCCAGCATGATTAACGCTCAATCCGCGGCCTTCATTAAGGACGTCATCGGCAAACTGACGCTTTCGCCCATCAACAGCCTGGCCGCCATCACGTCGGAGACCTTTCCGCAGCGCAACATCTACAACAGCCGGCAGGAAATCGGCCGCGTCGACCACTATGTGAGTGACCGCTTCCTGATCTACGGCCGCTTTGAAATCGACGATATTCCGACCACCGAGCCGGGCGGCCTTTTCACCGGCGCCGCCATACCGGGCTTTGCCACTACCAGCACCAATTCACCCGGGCGCAGCGTCAGCATCCACATTCAGAACACCTTCACTCCCACGGTGATCAACGATGGCGGCTTCAACTACTCGCAAAGCGCCATCAATTCCACACCCATCGGCACGGCGCAAAAAGCCGACAACCCGGATTTCAATCCGCCCGAGCCGTTCGCCAACACCCAGGGAGTGATCCCGGAAATCAGCCTCACCGGCGGGTCCACCTACGTGGGTTATGGCCCCTACAACGAATACAACAAGAATTTCACCTGGTTCGACAACCTGACCAAGGTCATGGGCCGTCACACCTTCAAAGCCGGCCTCAGCATCAATCGCTACAACAAAACCGAGAACGCCGCCAACCAGGAAGGCAACTTCAGCTTCACCAATGCCGGTGTTCCCAGCGGAACCAACAACTTCATGCAGGCGTGGGCGAATTTCCTGCTCGGCAACGTCGGCAGTTTCACCATGCCCTCTACCGATATCACTCCCGACCTGTGGGCGTGGCAGCACGAGGCTTATGTGCAGGACGACTTCAAGGTCAACGCCCGTCTGACCTTATCGATGGGCGTGCGGTGGTCGTATTTCGGCTTGCCGACCGATTCCCACAACCTGCTCGATAACTTCGATCCGGGTCTTTACAATCGCGCCAACGCGCCGCAAATCAACCCCGCCAATGGGAACATCGTCGCCGGAACCGGAAGCAACTACACCACCAATGGCATCGTTGTCGGCGGCAAGGGCTCGCCCTTCGGCGGCACCATCGGGAACACTCAATGGGATCATTTCGCGCCGCGCCTGGGCGTCGCCTGGGATCCTACCGGCACCGGCCGCACCTCGATCCGCGCCGGCTACGGCATTTATTACGATTCCGGCCTGTTCGGGACATACGAGCAGAACACTTTCGCCAATCCACCGTATGTGCAGAGCATTGCGCTCAGCAACGGATCGTTCACCAACATCGGATCCGGCACCCAGGTGGTCTCGGCCGCGCCGCTCACGTTGCACGCCACTGCGCTGCCCACGCTGGTGCCCTACGTCCAGCAATGGAGCGTCGATATCCAACACCGCCTGCCCAAGGGCATCGTGCTCGATGTCGGCTACTACGGATCGAAAGGCACCCACCTTCTGGGCGAAGTCGATATCAACGAAGCCTATCCCGGCGCAGCCCTGGCAGCCGGCCTGCACGCCCCCAATGGCAATACCATCTTCACCAGCGCCGACGATCCCAACATCAATGCCGTACGGCCGTATCTCGGTTTCGGACCCATCACCGACATCATGACCGCTTTCGATTCCAACTACCACTCGCTGCAGGCGAACATCAACAAGAACTTCGGCGGCCTGGGGCTGTTCAACGCGTCCTACACCTGGTCGAAAGTGATGACCGATTCCAGCTCCGATCGCTCCAATGCGCCGCAGAACAGCTACAACTGGCACGAGGGCGAATATGGGCCGGCATCCTTTAACCGCACTCAGGTCCTGACCCTGAACTACGTCTACACACTGCCCTTCTTCCGCGCCAGCCACGGTTTGAAAAACGCGGCCATGGGCGGATGGGAATTATCCGGCATCAGCACCTTCCAGACCGGACTCCCCTCGACCGTCACCACTTCGGGTGTCGATCCCGCCGGCGTCGGCAACCTGGGCGCAAGTCCGGTTTCCTCGCGGCCGGACATGGTTTGCAACCCGAACGCCAATGCCCCGCACCAGTACACCGGCGTGACCGGCCCCGGACAGTCTGCCTGGTTCAACATTGCCTGCTTCCAGCCGACGCCGCAGGGCGCCGTCCGGCCCGGCAATGCCGGACGCTATACCGTCTATGGACCCGGCTTCTTCAATTGGGACGCTGCCATCCTGAAGAACTTCAAGCTGGGCGGCGAGAGGCTCGGTCTGCAGGTCCGCGGCGAGGCGTTTAACGTGATGAACTGGGTGAACCCCAGCGGATTTGCCAGCACCAACATCACCAGCTCGCTGTTCGGCCAGATCAGCTCGTACCGCGCGGCCCGCAGAATGCAGCTCGCGCTCAAGCTGACGTTCTAGAAAATAGCCAGCCGGCGGACAGCCGGATCATAAACTCGTCTCTTTGGACCGCCGGGCGGAGTTCGTCTCCCGCCCGGCGTTTTCATTTTACTTGTCTCCCAGTTGACATTCTATTTTTAGGATGACATAATCTTGTAAATTTCCAATGATGTAAGTCAGCTCACAATGGTGGCCCAAGTAGGCGCCGTTGATGGGCTGTTCTGTCCGTCGGTTGTCGGGGTTCGATCTCAAGTTTCGAAAACTGTGGAGGCTCGTATTTCAGGGGAGAAGTTCATGAAAAAGCTATTCTTCGTGTTCGTGCTGACGGCCGCTTTCGCGGCCTGCCTTGCCGCTCAGGATGTATTTGCCACCATCGAGGGCACCGTCCTCGATCCCAGTGGCGCGCCAGTCCCAAAAGCCAAAGTCAGTGTCACCAATGTCGACCGCAACCAGGTGGTGAAGACGGTTCAGACCGACGCTTCCGGCGTCTATTCGGCGACGCTGCTGCCGATCGGCAATTATTCGGTGAAAGTGGAAGCCAACGGATTCCGGACCGAAACCCGCACCGGCATCGTGCTCAATGTCTCGGACGACCTGAAGATCAACATCACCATGCAGGTGGGCCAGGTGACGGAGGCAGTCGAAGTAAAGGAGGACCCGGTGCAGGTGGAAACCGGCACGGCGACTTCATCCACCACCATCACCGGCGAGCAGGTACGCGAGTTAGGCCTCAACACCCGCAACTATGAAGCTCTGGTCGCGCTCATGCCCGGCGTGGCGATTAAAGCCAACCCGGCCGACCAGTTGTTCATCGGAAATTCCTCGCCGTCCGGGCTTTCCGCGCAGATCCCTTACTCCGTCAATGGGAACCGGAACTCCGCCAATAACTGGCTGGTTGACGGCGCCGATAACGTCGACCGCGGGGCGAATCTCACCTTGATGACATTCCCCAGCGTCGATTCCATCGCCGAGTTCAAGGTGGAGCGTTCGCTGTACACCGCCGACACCGGCCGGGCCGGCGGCGCGCAGATCAACGTGGTCACCAAGAGCGGCACCAGCGAATATCACGGCGATCTCTACGAATTCCTCCGCAACGACAAGCTGGCCGCCAACAATTGGGCCAATAACGCGAATTCGGTGCTGGTAAACGGCAAGGTCCAGGTTCCGCCGATCCGCTGGAACGATTTCGGAGGCACCATCGGCGGTCCGGTGCCCCTCGGCGGCTATAACCGCGACAAGAACAAGACCTTCTTCTTCTTCTCCGAAGAGGCTCGCCGCATCCATACTTACACGACCCTGAACCCGGTGTTGCCCACGCCGGCGATGCTTACGGGCAACTTCCCGCAGCCGGTTTGTGTCACCGCGGTGAACAGCACGTGCCCCACGGGTGCGACGCCGGTAACGCAGATTCCCACGAGCCAGATCAACCCGATCGTGTCCGAGTACATCAAGGATATCTTCGGCAAACTGAACCTGCCGTCTACCATCACGTCCGGATTCTATCCGGTGCAGAACATCTTCAACAGCCGGCAGGAGGTAATCCGCATCGATCAGAGATTCAGCGACCGCTTTGCGATCTGGGGCAAGTTCGAGAACGACGCGATTCCCACCGTGGAACCCGGCGGCCTTTTCACCGGCTCCGCGATTCCCTATGTCGCCATCACCGACACCAACTCGCCGGGAAAGAATGCCGTCGTGCACGCGGTGAACTCGATCACGCCGACCATGGCCAACGACGGCTATTTCAACTTCTCGCAGAGCGGGATCCAATCCAGTCCGCAAGGCCTCATGGCCAAGGCCAACAGCCCCGATATCAACGTGCCGGAGCCGTTCGCCAATACCCAGGGCGTGCTGCCGGAGCTCACCTGGACGGGCGGGAGTACCCTGGTCGGCTACGGCCCCTACCACGAACGCAACCGGAACCTCGCGTTTGCCGATTCGCTCATCTGGATCAAGGGACGGCACACGCTCAAGTTCGGCGGCATCTTTACGCTCTATAACAAGACCGAAAACGCCGCCAACCAGGAGGGCGCATTCGGGTTTTCCAACGGCGGCGTGCCCAGCGGAACCAGCAGCTACTATCAGTCCTGGGCGAATTTCCTGTTGGGCAACGTGTCCAGTTTCAGCATGCCGTCCAACGACATTACTCCCAATCTTTCGCAAAAACAGCTCGAAGCCTATGCCCAGGACGATTTCAAGATAACCTCGCGGCTGTCGCTGTCGATGGGCGTTCGCTGGTCCTTCTTCGGGCAGCTTACCGGGGCCAATCATTTGCTGGATAACTTCGCGCCGTCGCTCTATAACCCATCCAACGCCCCCAAAATCGATCCGACCACCGGCAATATCATCGCCGGAACCGGCAATAACTTCCAGACCAATGGCATTATCGTCGCGGGAGTGAATTCGCCCTGGGGCGATCACGTCGGCAACCAGGTCTGGACGAACTTTGCGCCGCGCCTGGGACTGGCGTGGGACCCGTTTGGAGACGGCAAAACCGCCATCCGCACCGGCTTCGGCGTCTTCTACGACTCGGCCGAAATCGGACGATATGAAAGCAACGTGTTCGTGAATCCGCCGTACGTGCAGAGCATCACCATTTCCAATGCTCCGCTGACCAACATTCAGTCGGGAACCGTGGGTGTCTCGCTCGCGCCCCTGGCGATCGATGCCACGCAATTACCGGCTCTGGTTCCGTACTCCATGAACTGGAGCCTCGATCTCGAACGCCGTTTGCCCGGGAGACTTCTCCTCGATATCGGCTATTTCGGATCGAAGGGCACCCACCTTCAGGGAATCGTAGACATCGACCAGGCGCCTCCCGGAGCGGCCCTGGCTGCCGGCCTGCATGCGGCCAACGGCAACACCATTTTCACCACCGCGGACGATCCGCACATCAACGCCATCCGTCCGTACCTGGGGTTCAGCGCCATCAATACCATCGAGACGGCGTTCGATTCCAATTTCCACTCGCTGCAGGTCGCTATTCGCAAGAATTTCGGCTCCGTCGGGCAGATTGACGTGTCCTACACCTGGGGTAAAGTCCTCACCGACAGCGGCTCCGACAGCGGCAACGCTCCCCAGAGCAGCTACAACTGGCACGAAGGCGAATACGGTCCGTATCCGGGCGACCGGCAGCAGGTGTTGACGCTCGACTATATCTACAAGATCCCGGCATTCGCTCACGGCCACGGGCTTCTGCACCAGGCGCTGGGCGGATGGGAAGTCTCGGGCATTCCGACCTGGTATACGGGAACTCCCTTCACCGTCACCACCTCCAGCGTGGATCCCGCCGGGTTGGGATTGCTGGGCGCCAGCGCCTCCAGCTCGCGGCCGGACATGGTGTGCGATCCGCGCGCCAATCAGCCCCAGCAGTACATCGCCGTGACCGGCGCGGGAAAGCCGACGTGGTTCAATACGGCGTGCTTCCAGCCGGTGCCGCAGGGCACAGTCCGGCCGGGCAATGCAGGCCGCGGCGTGGTTCGCGGTCCCGGATACTTCAATTGGGATTTCTTCCTGTACAAGAACTTCCTGTACCGGGAGCGCTTCAATCTGCAAATCCGCGGCGAAGCGTATAACGTCCTGAACTGGGTGAATCCCGGCGCGTTGGCCAGCACCAACATCACCAGCACGGCCTTCGGTGAAATCAATTCGTACCGCCAGGCGCGCCTGGTGCAGGTCGGCGCCAAACTGATTTTCTGAGCCGTAGGGCAGACGATCGTTTTTCCGTCGTCTGCCAGTTTTTCGTCGTGAGTAGGGCAGACGATCGTTTTTTGTCGTCTGCCAGTTTTTTGTCGTGAGTATTGCAGACGATCGTTTTTTGTCGTCTGCCAGTTTTTTGTCGTGAGTATTGCAGACGATCGTTTTTCCGTCGTCTGCCAACTCGCCTTCGCTGACCACCTGGCAGACGATCGTTTTTCCGTCGTCTGCCCTACCAGCAGCTACAATAGAAGCATGCGGTGCTGTCTGTGTCTGGTAGTGTTTCTAGCCGCGGCCTTTGCGGCCGATTCTCTCCCGGCGCACGAAACTATCTACGGCAAGCTCGACCTGCACGCCGGAAATCCGCCCGTTCTCGCCACTGCCGATCACAAGCGCATCATTCTCGAAGGCGACGATACGGAAAGCAAGGTGCTCGCCGACCCCCGCGTCAACGGCTTCGAGGTGCAGGTGACCGGACACTTCACGCCGGAGGGCCACTTTCGTATCGATCCCAGCTATCATCATCCGCTGCTGGTTCGGCGGAATGGCCACCTCAAGCTCATCACGTATTGGTGCGACGTCTGTTCGATTCGCGCCTATACGCCCGGTCCCTGCGCCTGTTGCCAGAAGGAGACGGCGCTCGATCTGATCGATCCCGACTTGCCTTAAGCACACATCCGTCACCCGCTTATGACTGCCCCCACGACCGCCGCGAACTATACCGCCCGGCACGCCGCCGCCGACGCTGTCAGCGTGGTGCGGTTGAACGACACCGCACGCGGCGTCACCGTGGCGGTCGCTCCCGCCATAGGCAACATCGCCTACGAAATCCTGGTGAACCAAAAGAACATCGTCTGGTTCCCGTACCAGAGGCCGTCCGAGGCCGCCGGCAGCCCGCATCTCTGCGCGGTTCCCTTCCTGGCGCCCTGGGCCAACCGCCTGGATGACGATGCCTATTGGGCCAACGGCCGGCGCTACCTGCTCAACAGCTCTCTGGGGAATCTGCGCCGCGACGGTAATCTGAAGCCGATTCACGGCCTGTTGGCATTTTCCAGCGCCTGGGAATTGAGGGAAGCATCGGCCGACGAACATTCCGCCTGGGCCACCAGCCGCCTGGAATTCTGGAAGCACCCCGGCCTGATGGCGCAGTTCCCGTTCGCCCATGTCATTACCATGACTCACCGCCTGTCGAACGGCGTCGTGCAGGTGGAGACCACGATCGAGAACCTCTCCTCCGATCCCATGCCCGTCTCGGTCGGATTTCATCCCTTCTTCCGCCTGCACGATTCCCCGCGCGATCAATGGAAGGTTCACATCGCGGCGCGCGAGCAGCTCCTGCTCAACGACCTGCTGATTCCGACCGGCCAGCGAAAACCCCTGGAATTCTCCGATCCACATCCGCTCGAGCGCGGCGCCATTGACAACGTGTTCACCAATCTCACGCCCTCATCCGATGGGCTCGCGCATTTCTGGGTGCAGGGCGAGCGCGAGCGCATAACCGTTACCTACGGCGCAAAGTACCCGGTTGCGGTCATCTACGCCCCGCCGGGACGAGAGTTCATCTGTTTCGAACCCATGTCGGCGATCACCGACGCGTTCAATCTCGCGCACGCCGGCCTCTATAACGAGCTGCAGAGTATTCCGCCGGGCGCGAAGTGGAGCGAGAGCTTCTGGATTTCGGCCGAAGGTTTCTGAGCCGCGAAAATGGACCAAGAGGAGGGTCGAAGCAGACATGAAGCCAATACTCAGCCGCGCGGCATTTACTCTGATCGGGTTCCTGGCGGCCTTCGGCGTGATCCGCTCGCAGCAGGCCGGCAGTGAAACGCAGCGCATTCCGCAATTCGAAAACCAGGACGTGAAGGTCTGGAAATCGATCGTTGCCCCAAATACCCCGCTGACGATGCATCGCCATGACCACGGCCGCGTCATCATCGCCCTACGCGGCGGCACCATGAAAATCGTCGAGCAGAACGGTCCCGCCGAACAGCACGTTTGGGACACCGGGAAGGCTTACTGGCTGCCGGCCAACCCGCCCAACACCATGCATGCCGATGTCAATGCCGGCGATCAGCCGATCGAAGTGATGGTCGTGGAGTTGAAGAAAGACCGCTAGCGGGAGTTTACTGCCGGCGCCAGATTCTGTGAGCCGGACTGCCAGATAACCCACTGAGAAACCGCGACTTGCCAGCGGTTTAACGAGTCCTCTATTGTATTACCCTATTTTGGATCTGT
>Ga0335078_10002504_pt1 | contig 27811 bp, 23 predicted proteins | sample Lox_Sample_32_FD_206711 | JGI IMG/M metagenome (GOLD analysis project Ga0335078, IMG submission 206711) | Soil microbial communities from Loxahatchee National Wildlife Refuge, Florida, United States - Lox_Sample_3.2 | ecosystem: Environmental > Terrestrial > Soil > Wetlands | place: USA... | reverse complement strand
CCGGCGGCCAGCGTCTTGCGCAGCACGAACCTGGTCTGCGGCAGCGGTCCCTCGCTGGCGTCCACGAGCAGCAGCACGCCGTCGACCATGGACAAGCCGCGCTCGACCTCGCCGCCGAAGTCGGCGTGGCCGGGCGTGTCGATGATGTTGATGGTCAGCCCGCCGTGCCGCACCGCGGTGTTCTTGGCCAGGATCGTGATGCCCTTCTCCCGCTCCAGATCGCCGGAGTCGAGCACCCGTTCGGCCACGTTGGCGTTGGCGCGGAACGCGCCGGACTGCCACAGCATGGCATCCACCAGCGTGGTCTTGCCGTGGTCGACGTGCGCGACGATGGCCACGTTGCGCAGGTCGGCTCGTGTCGCGGTAGCGTTCTGATGCTGGGTGGGCATGCGTGATTCTCGTTCGTTTCGGCGGCTGGGATCCGCCACCCGATCAGGTGGCTCACTCAAGTGTATTGACCACCGGGACGGCGGTAGAGCCCTTGGCTACCTTCGTGATCCACGCGGATCGGGACGGCCGGGTTGTCCGCTGGGGATGCCGGAGCAGCCGCTCGCCACAGGCGGCTGAACCCGCCGCGGTACCGGGGGTATCCTCCGCTCGAGATCAGGGAACTGACCGGCGCGGCGAGAGGGGTTTGATGGGCGGTCTGACGACTCTTGCGATCGTGGTCCTGGCCTATACGCTCGTGGCGTCGAAGCTGGACCGGTGGTGGATCAGCGGCCCGATGGTGTTCGTCGTCGCTGGCACGGTCCTCGGCCCCGGCGTACTGAACGTTCTGCCCTTCTCGCTGAGCAGCGAGACGGTGCGGGCCATCACCGAGCTGACGCTGGCGCTGCTGTTGTTCTCCGATGCCTCCACAGTCCGGCTGCGGGACGTCGAGGGCGATGAGAGCCTGCCCCAGCGGCTGCTGTTCGTCGGGCTGCCGCTCACCATAGCGGCCGGCGCGCTGGTGGCTTATCTCCTAATCCCCGACGCCGGGTGGGGTCCGGCCGCGCTGATCGCCGCTATCCTGGCGCCGACCGACGTGGCGCTCGGCCTGGCGGTCGTGACCAAGCGGGCGGTTCCGGTGCGCATCCGCCGGGCGCTCAACGTCGAAAGCGGCCTCAATGACGGGATCGCCACGCCGTTCGTCACCTTGTTCATCGCGGTGTGCGCGTCCGAGGAGGGTCTCAGCGGGCAGGCGTGGGGACTCGAAGCGCTCAAGGAGATCGGGCTGGCGATCGTCGCCGCGTTCGTCGTCGGCTATATCGGCGGGAAGCTCGTGGCCCTCGCCCATGATCATGGGTGGGCCTCCGGCGTATCCGAGCAGATCGCCATCCTCGCACTCGCGCTGCTCTCATACGAGGGCTCGGTCGCGATCGGCGGGAACGGGTTCATCGCGGCGTTCGCCGGGGGCCTCTTGTTCGGGGCCGTGACCAAGGGCCGCCTGGAAGCACCGGTTCAATTCACCGAGACGCTCGGCATGGCCGCCTCCTTCCTGGTGTGGTCCGTCTTCGGCGGGCTGTTCGCGGGAAAGCTGTTCAGCGAGGCGCTCTCGGCCCAGCCCATCATCTACGCGATACTCAGCCTGACGCTGATCCGGATGGTGCCGGTCGCGATCGCGCTGTGGGGAACGCATCTGCGGCCGGCCACCGTGGCATTCATGGGCTGGTTCGGCCCGCGCGGGCTGGCCTCCGTCGTCTTCACGCTCATCGCATTGCAGGACCTCGAGCACAGCGGCGCGGGGACAATGCTGCTGGAGACCGCCACCTGGACGATCCTGCTGTCCGTGCTGCTGCACGGCATCTCGGCGTCTCCGCTGGCTGCCCGGTACGGGGCGTCGATTGCCGGCGCGGGCGAGGTCCCGGAGCTTGAGCCGGCCGGCGAGCCCAGCATCCGGCTGCACGACCTGGCCGGACGCCATCACCATGGACGGCAGCAGGCACACGATGTCATGAGCGGGAGGAGCGTGCAGTGACGAACGGTGTGCACCCATCGCCACGCGACCTGGCCTTGCTGCCGGGCCGCGTCGTGCTCATCAGCGGCGGTACCTCGGGCCTCGGCGCGGCGATCGCCCGGGCGGCGGCGCGCGAGGGCGCCCTGGTCGCGGTCACCGGAAGGCGGCGCGAGCCGGGCGAGGCGCTGGCCGCTGAATTGGCGGCGGCGGGGGCCAAGGCGCTGTTCGTCCAGGCCGACGCGGCCGACGTCGAGCAAGCCCGGGCGTCGGTGACGGCCACGATCGCCCGGTTCGGCCGGGTGGACAGCCTCGTCAACGCGGCCGGGCTGACCAGCCGCGGCACCCTGCTCGACACCACGCCCGAGCTATTCGACGCGCACATCGCGGTCAACCTGAAGGCGCCGTTCTTCCTCATGCAGGCCGTGGTGGCCGACCTGGTGGCGCGCCAGGCGCCCGGCACGATCGTGAACGTGCTGTCCATGTCCGCGCACGGCGGGCAGCCCTACCTGGCGCCGTACGTAGCGGCCAAGGCCGGGCTGGCCGGGCTGACCCGCAACGCGGCGCACGCCCACCGCCGGGACCGGATCCGGATCAACGGCCTGAGCATCGGCTGGACCGACACCGAGGGCGAGGACGAGACCCAGCGCCGGTTCCACGGCGCGGGCGACGACTGGCGGGAACGGGCCGCCGCGTCCCTGCCCATGGGCAAGCTGGGGCAGCCGGACGAGATCGCCGACTTCGTGGTATTCCTGCTCTCGGACCGCTCCGGCGTGGTGACCGGTTCGGTCATCGACTGGGACCAGAACGTCCTGGGCGGCTTCGACTGACACCGGGGCTTGATGAACCGCTGTCCAGTCGCCGTGACCAGCATCGCTCCGCCGCCGGGATGCCCCGTGGCTGTCACCGGTCCAGCAGCCCGAGCTCGCGGGACCGGTCGACAGCCTGGCTGCGGGTAGAGGATCCGAGCTTGCGATAGATCGAGCAGGCCTGTGACTTGATCGTGTTAGGCGAGAGGAACAGCTGTTGGGCGATCTCGGGGAAGGACAGGTGAGTGGCCAGCAGCGGCAGCAGGCGCAGCTCGGCAGCGGTCAGCGTGGATGCCCTGCCAGCCTGTGCCCCGCGCCCTTCGGCCAGCTGGGGCCGGAGTTCCCCGGCCTGGCTGGTAAGGGGACCAAGATCGGGCCGCCGGGCGAGCAGCTCGTCGATCTCGCGCATCAGCGTCCTGGCACCGGCGAGGTCGCCGAGCGCGAGGTGGACGCGGGCGAGCTCGATGCGGGCCTGGACGGCCAGGTGGGGCAGGGCATAGGTCAGAGATGGCCGCATCCGTTGCGCGGCGGCGAGTTCCTGGCCGGCGGCCGCGGTGTCGCCACGATGCATGGCCGCGCGGGCCTGCGCCGCGTGAACCAACGGTGCCGCGTAGCTGTACGTCATCCGGGCCCGGTGCAAGCCGGCACGTGCCTGGCTGGCTAGCGTCTCGGCCCGGTCCCATTCACCGCGGGTCATCGCCAGCAGCGATCGCTCCGACAGCGCGAGCGGGAGTATCTCGGGCGCACCGCCCTTCTCCCCGATACCGACACCGTCCTGCAGGGACGCGTCTGCGCCGCCGGGATCACCGCACAGAACGCGCGCCATCCCCTGCAAGAGCGCGGATACCGGGGCCACCGTTCCCTGCTCTGCGAACCTGCGGACCGCCTCGTCGGCGTCGGCGCGCATTTGTTCTACCCCGTGCCGGCACAGCATGGCCCGCAGCACAGCCGCCCACGCCTCGGCGAGAGGATCATCCGTCCGGGGCGCGTCCCCGCGTTGCCAGCGGTCCACGACATCGGCCCACCGCTCGGCCTCGACCGGCCGGGCGGTCAGCGCGGCCAGGATCCCCGCCAGCACCGCGACCAGCGGATGCCTCCCGATGGCACCGCGGTCTTCCAGCCAGCGGAACCACCGCTGGACGGTGGCGGCCCGGCCCTGCCAGTACGTCGGCACCATGAGAAGCCCCATCAGGCCGGCGGCCGCGTCAGCGTCCCCGGCGGCGATGTAATAGTCCAGCGCCTCCTCGGCCAGGTCATTCTGCAGGCACCAGCGGGCAGCCCGGCGGTGCAGGACCGGGACGATGCCCGGTTCGCGGCTTTCCAGCTCGCCCAGCAGCAAGTCACGGAACAGGTGGTGGTAGCGGTACCACTCCCCCTTCCGGTCCAGCGGCACCAGCAGCAAGTTGGACCGTGCCACATCGTCCAGGTCCGCGGCCGACCCCTGCCGGGCAAGCACCGCGTCGCACAACGGCCCGGACATACGCTCCAGCACCGCGGACCGGGTCAAGAACACCTGCATATGCCGGGGGATCCGGTTGAGAATCTCAGCGCGCAGGTAGTCTCCCACGAACACGTCACGACCGGTGAAAGCCGAGCAAGCCTGGCTGGGCCAGGTGGCCGCCCGCACGGCCAGCGCGGCAAGGTACAGCCCGGCCGGCCATCCCTCAGTCCGCTGATGCAGCCCGGCCACCTCATCCTCGCTCAGCGGCACGCCGGCGTTGCGCAGCAGCACCACCGCCTCCTCAAGGGTCAGCGACAAATCGTCTAGGCCGATCTCCAGCAGCTTGCCCTCGGCGCGCAGCCGCGGGACCTGCAACGGCAGCTCGGCCCGTCCCGCCAGCGCCAGCCGCGAACCGGCCGGCACATGATCGGCCAGTACCGACACCGCGGCCCGGCATTCGGCATCATGCAGCACCTGCACGTCATCCAGCACCAGCACCACTGGCGCGGACATCGAGGCGAGAGCCGATCCCAGCCTGGGCAGCACCGAGTCAGGCACCGAACTCCCGGGCGAGGCCAGCGCGTCAAACACGCGCTCATCGATCGGCTCGACGGCATCCAGCGCGACCGCGACGTAGGTCAGCAGCACTTTCGGATCGTTGTCCAGATCCTCCATCGATACCCACGCGAAGGACTTGCCGTTGCGCTCAGCCCACTGTGACAGCAGGGTCGTCTTGCCGTAGCCCGCCGGGGCGACCACCGACACGATCGGCCGCGAGCCGCTCCGGTCCAGCCGTTCGATCAGCCCGGAACGATCAACCGCCCCCGGGCGCACCAGCGGGCGGCGCAACTTCGATACGACCAGATCGAACGCGGCCCTGGCCACGCGCTCCGGCTCGCTATCCCGCTGACGCACACCGCCAGTAGCCATGCCTAGCCGACCCCCAGATGGTCACGCGGCTCCCGGGAGCCTCGGACTCGATCGAACATGAACATTCACTTTCCTAGCACGAGGACATACCTGCAGCTAGGGACAAAGGTCCCGGGCGCCGCCGTCATCATCGACGGCGATGAGCAGCGCGGCGGCCGCGCAGTCCGGACTCCTCGTTGCGGTCTCCCGGGATGATGCGAACGTGGCCAGCGGGGCGAAACGTCGGACGACAGGCCAGGGCCAGGGTGCCTCCTTCAGGCCGTCCCGCCGTGCTTGGCCAGGTACCGCCGGATCTGCTCCAGGTTGCGCGCGGAGGACTCGCGGGCTCGTTCCTCCCAGGCGAAGACGCACACGGTGGCGATGCCGTCGAAGTTCACCTCGGCGAGCGTGCGGAAGAAGACGTCCCAGTCCACCTCGCCCTGCCCGATGTCCAGGTGCTGGTGGATCCGGGCGGCCGAACCGGGCGGGTTGACGATGTAGCGCAGCCCGGAGGAGGCGCGGTGGTCGAAGGAGTCGGCGATGTGCAGCTGGGTGAGCAGCGGGCCCGCGTACTTCATGATGCCCTCGATGTCGCCGCCCTGATGAAAGGTGTGCGGGGCGCAGTACAGGAACGAGACCCAGTCCTTGTCGATGCCGCGGATGAGGTCGACGGCGGCCCGGCCGTCCTCGATGAAGTCGTCCGGGTGCGGTTCGAGCACCAGCCGGATGCCCTCGCGCTCGAAGACGGGGAGCAATTCCTCCATCGACCGCCAGAACTGGGCCTCGCTGGCCGCGGCCGCCTCGGGCCGGCCGTTGAACTCCGAGTTCATCGTGTCCACGCCGAGGTCCGCCGTGATCTGGATGGCCCGTTTCCAGTAGCGCACCGCGGCCTGGCGCTCATCGGGGTCCGGGCCGGACCACCGGTACAGCGGCAGCACCGACGCGACCCGCACGCCGGCCGCGTTCAGGGCCCGGGAGAACGCGGCGATCTGCGCCCGGTCGGCCCGCGGGTGCAGGAAGAACGGCATGAAATCGTCCCGCGGCGACAGCTCGATCCAGGAGTAGCCGAGGTCCGCGACCAGCGCGGGCAGGTCGGTCAGCGGCACCCGGCGGAACATGTAGGGGTCGAGGGCGATTTTCATTTGGCGTAGAACTCCGGACGTTCGGGCAGGGAAACCGCGGTGCGCTGGCCGGTGCGGAGCGCCTCGAGGGCGGCGTCCGTGACCGCGGCCGCGGCGAAGCCGTCCCAGGAGGTCGGGCCGGCGGAGCTGCCCGCCGCCACCGCGTTGAGCCATTCCTGCAGTTCGGTGTCGTAGGCGCGGATGAACCGGTCGCGCCAGTCGACCGGGACGCGGCCGGCCTGCCGGTTCTGCGTCCGCACCGTCACCTCGCCGACGTCGGCCAGGGCGACGGTGCCGGTCTCGCAGACGACCTCGCCGCGGACGTCGTAGCCGTAACGGGCGCTGACGAAGAGCTCGTCGTCGACGAGCGCGCCGCTGGCCGTCTCGAGCACCAGGATCAGCGGGTCCTGCAGGCCGTCGGGGGCGTGGCTGGTGCGGCGCGGCGTCAGCACGCTGGCCGCCACGATCTCCTCGCCGAACAGCCAGCGGACGATGTCCATCTCGTGCACGGCAGAGTCGCTGATGATCATGTCGGTGGTGAAGCCGTAGTCCGGCACCGACGGGTTGCGGTGCGCGCAGTGCATCAGCAGCGGCACGCCCAGGCCGCCGTCCTCCAGCGCGGCCTTCATGGCCCGGTAGCCGGCGTCGTAACGGCGCATGAACCCGACCTGGACCAGCCGTCGGCCCGCGGCCATCTCGGCGTCCATGATCCGCTGGCAGGCGGCGCTGGACGGCGCAAGCGGCTTCTCGCAGAACACCGGCTTGCCCGCGGCGATCGCCGCGACGACCTGCTCCTCGTGGGCTGGGCCCCAGGACGCGACGAGGACCGCGTCGACGTCGCCGTCCGCGATCAGGTCCTGGGCGGTGGCATGAGTAGACGCGCCGGGCAGGCCCGCCGCGACCTGCCCGGCGCGCGCCGCGTCGACGTCGTTGACCGCCGTGACGGACCCGCCCGTGAGCACCTGGGTGATCCGGCGGATGTGGTCCTGGCCGATCATCCCCACTCCGATGACACCGACGCGGACGTCCATGGTTACTCCTCTCCGATGCCGAGGCTGCGCAGGTAGGTGTAGGTGCGCTGGGCGATCGGCTTCGGCTGGCCGAAGTCGCACGGGTACATGTCCTGCTCGACCACCACGAACAGGTCCCGGTCGAGAGCGCGCAGCGCCTTGGCCACATCCTCGACGACCGGTTCGCCGCGTGGCGGCTCGCAGCTGGCGCCCATGGCCACGGCCTGGCCGAACGCGAGGCCCTCGCGGTCGGCCCTGGCCACGATGGCCGGGTCCATCTGCTTGATGTGCACGTAGCCGATGCGGTCGGGGTAGCGGTCGATGATGGCCACGTTGTCCGCGTGCCGGTAGGCCAGGTGGCCGGTGTCCAGGCACAGGGATACGTAACGCGGGTCGGTCTGGTCCAGGAACCGCTCGGTCTGCGCCTGGGTTTCCACGTGGCTGTCCGCGTGCGGGTGGAACTCCAGCCGCAGGCCGTACTCCTCCGCGACGATCTTGCCCAGCTCGTCCGTGGCCCGGATCATCGTCTGCCACTGCTCGTCGTCGAGCTCAGCGGGCTCGAGGAAGGCGCCGGTGGAGTCGTCGCGGTAGCCGGGCACCGGCACGAAGATCACGTGCCGCCCGCCGACCGCGGCGGTGAGCTCGGACACCTGGCGGGTGATCGCGACGATGTCCGGCCAGTCACCGGGCCGGTGCAAGCCGCTGAACCCGTGCACGGTGCCGCCGGCCACGGCCAGGCCGCGCCGGCTGAGCTCGTCGGCCAGCCGCGCCTTGTCGCTGGGCAGATAGCCGAACGGGCCTAGCTCCAGCCACCGGTACCCGACCTCGGCCACCTCGTCGAGGAAGCGGGTCCAGGGTGTCTGCAACGGGTCGTCGGCGAACCACACGCCCCAGGAGTCGGGGCAGGTGCCCAGCCGGAGGCGCGCGTCGCTGCGCGCCTCCGGCCCGGCCTCTGGCAGCACCGTCATCGGGCGTCCGATTCGGTGGTGGTAGTGGTGCTGGACGGGTGGCTGATGCCGAGTTCCTCGACATCCTCTTCGAGGGAGCGGCCGATCGCGGCGGCCGCGCCGCCCGCGCTCTCGAGCTCGTGGCTGAGCTGTTCGAGTTCGGCGCCGCCGGCCATCAGGCCGGTGAGCTCGTCGCGGGTGACCTGGCTCTTCTCGTAGTTGCCGATGGAGGCGCCGCGGTTGAGCAGCAAGAACCGGTCGCCGACGGGGTAGGCGTGGTGCGGGTTGTGGGTGATGAAGATGACGCCCAGGCCGCGCTCGCGGGCCTGGATGATGTACTTCAGCACGACCCCGGACTGCTTGACGCCCAGCGCGGCGGTGGGCTCGTCCAGGATCAGCACCTTGGCGCCGAAGTGCACCGCGCGGGAGATGGCCACGCACTGCCGCTCGCCGCCGGACAGGGTGCCGATGGGCTGATCCACGTCGCGCAGGTCGATGCCCATCGCCAGCAGCTCGTCCTTGCACATCTTCTTCATCGCCGGGATGTCCATCCGGAACCCCTTGCGGACCTCGTTGCCGAGGAAGAAGTTCCGCCAGACCGGCATCAGCGCCACCACGGCCAGGTCCTGGTACACCGTCGCGATGCCGCGCTCGAGCGCCTCCCGGGGCGAGGAGAACGAGACCGGGGCGCCGTCCACCTCATAGGTGCCCGAGGACGGCTGGTGCAGCCCGGCGATGATCTTGATCAGGGTGGACTTGCCCGCCCCGTTGTCACCCAGCACGCAGGTGACCTCGTGCGCGCCGACCTCCAGGTTGATGTCGTGCAGCGCGATCACCGCGCCGTAGCGTTTCCCGGCGCCGATCAGCTTGACCAGCGGCACGCCGCTGCGGCCGTTGCCGGCCGGGGGGACGGCCTCGGGGGCGTGGTGCTTGCCCGCCGGGACGTCTTGGGGGGTACTCATATCGATGCCTCCGCACGGCGACGGATGTAGGTATTCAGCAGGATCGCGCCGAGCAGCAGCGCGCCGACGAAGAACTGGAACCAGTCGGGGTTCCAGCCGGCGTAGACGATGCCCTGGTTGACCATGCCGAAGATCAGCGCGCCGATGGCCGCGCCGACCGCCGAGCCGTACCCGCCGGTCAGCAGGCAGCCGCCGACGACCGCCGCGATGATGTAGACGAACTCGTTGCCGATGCCCTGCCCGGACTGGATCGTGTTGAACAAGAACAGCGTGTGCATGCCGGTGAACCAGGCCATGAACCCGACCGCCATGAACAGGCCGATCTTCATCCGGGCCACCGGCACGCCGACCGCCCGGGCCGACGGCGCGTTCCCGCCGACGGAGAAGATCCAGTTGCCGATGCGGGTGCGCAGCAGGATATACGTCGCGATGATGACGAAGACGATCCAGTACACCACCGACGTGCGGATGTTCACCCCGCCGATCGTCCACGACGCGGAGAACACCTCCCGGGCCGAGTTGAACCCCTGCAAGGTGGAGATGTCCGGGCTGGAGACCTGGTTGGTGATGGTCTGGGTCAGCGCGATGTTCAGCCCCTGGAGCATGAAGAACATGCCCAGCGTGATCAGGAACGACGGGATCCCGGTTTTGACCACCAGCCAGCCGTTGATGAACCCGATCAGCAGCGACAGCACCAGCGCGACCAGCACCCCGACCCAGGCGTTGGTGGTGAACTCGTAGGAGAACAGCGACGCGCACAGCGCCGAGGATGTCACCGCGACGCCGGCCGACAGGTCGAACTCCCCGCCGATCATCAGCAGCGCCACCGGCGTGGCCATCAGCCCGTACGTCGAGGTGACGTACAGCACCGAGGAGAACGACGACGCGTTCCGGAACGGCGGCGCGATGATGAAGAAGAAAACGTAGATGATGATCGCGCCCGCGATCGCGCCCGCCTCCGGCCGCGCCAGGATCCGCGCCAGCGGCGACTTACGCCCCACCCGCTCGTCGGCTCTGGGCGGCGGGGCAACCGGGGCTTCAGCAGTCTGAGTCATGAGAACCTCTCTTTCCGTGTGCCGGGGTCACCCGCGAGGCAAGTGACCCCGGCACGGCGATTCCGTTAGCGGTTGCCGACAGCGGCGTACTTGGCGACCTGGTCCACGTTGCTGGCGTCGACGAAGGACGGGCCGGTCAGCACGGTCTGGCCGCCGCCGATGACGTTGCCGTTGGTCAGGAACAGCCACAGCCCGTCGACCGCCTCATAGCCCTGCAGGTAGGGCTGCTGGTCCACGGCCCACTGCACCTGGCCGGACTTGATCTTGGCGATCTCGGCCGCGCTGGTGTCGAAGGTGTAGAGCTTGGCGCTGCTGTGCGCTTGGTTGAGCGCCTGGATCCCGATGAGCGCGAACTGCGCGCCGAGGGTGATGACCGCGTCGATGTTCTTGTTCCTGGTGAGCTCGGCCGACAGCGAGGACAGCACGGCCGCGTTGTCGGTCCCGTTGACGTAGAGCTTGCTCATCGTGCCCTCGGAGCCGAGGCCCTGCTTCACGCCCGCGCACCGGGCCTCGAGCTGAGCCTGGCCTTGGGCCTGCAGCACGCACAGCACGTTCTTCTTGCCCGCGGCGGCGAGGCGCTTACCCGCCGCGACGCCCGCGATCTGCTCGTCCTGGCCGAAGTACATCATCCCGCCGCACTGCTGCCAGTTGGAGTAGCCCGCGTTGAACATGACCACCGGGATGCCGGCTTGCTTGGCCTTCTGGATCGTCGGGCAGAGCGCGCCGGGGTTGGGGTCGGTGACCGCGATGCCGTCGACCTTGCTGTTGATCGCGTCCGTGATCAGCTGGGCCTGCTGGGTCGGGTCGTCGTTGTTGGAGTACTTCAGCGTGATGTTGTCCTTGGCGGCCGCCGCGGTTGCGCCGTGCCGGATGATGTCCCAGAACGTGTCGCCCGCGGCGGCGTGCGTGATCATGGCGACCGTGTATTGCTTCGTGTTGGCGTGACCGGCCGCGACGGCCGTGCCGCCGCCCGCGGCGGCCTCGGCGGCCTTCTTGCCGCCGGTCGCGGAGCACGCGGCCAGGACGAGCGGGAGGACCATGAGCAACGCGATGGCGATGGCCCGTCTTCTGGATCTGAACATCTTCGATACCTCCGGGTGAGGATGACTTCTAGGTAGCGGTCGGGAAATGCATGTGCGTGCGGTGGTGCTCTTGGTACTCGTTGTCGGGCCAGCGGCTGGTGATGGCCTTGGCGCGGGTGTAGAACCGGATGCCTTCCGGGCCGTGCACGTGGGTGTCGCCGAACAGGGAGTCTTTCCAGCCGCCGAAGGAGTAGAAAGCCATCGGGACCGGGATCGGGACGTTGATGCCGATCATCCCGACCTGGACGTCGCGCTGGAACTTCCGCGCCGCCTGGCCGCTCGAGGTGAAGATCGCGGTGCCGTTCCCGTACTGGTTCGCGTTGACGATGTCGATGGCCTCGGCGAAGCTCCCGGCCCGCAGCACGACCAGCACCGGTCCGAAGATCTCGTCGGTGTAGATGTCCATGTCGGTGGTGACCCGGTCGAACAGGGTCGGGCCGACGAAGAAGCCGTTCTCGTGGTCCGGCACGGTCAGCCCGCGGCCGTCGACCACGAGCGTGGCGCCCGCCTCCTGACCGCGGCCGACGTAGCCGGTGATGCGGTCCCTGGCCTGCGGCGTGACCACCGGGCCCATGTCCGAGGCCGCGTCGCGGCCCGGGCCGACCTTGATCTCCTCGGCCTTGGTCCGCAGCCTGGCGACCAGGGCGTCGCCCGCGTCACCGACCGCGACCACCGCGGAGATGGCCATGCACCGCTGCCCGGCCGAGCCATAGCCGGCCGCCGTGATGTGGTTGGCGGCGAACTCCATGTCCGCGTCGGGCAGCACCACGGCGTGGTTCTTCGCGCCGCCGAGGGCCTGCACGCGCTTGCCGGCTTCGGTGGCCCGCTGGTGCACGTACTTCGCGATCGGCGTCGAGCCGACGAACGACACCGCCGCGATGCCGGGGTGGTCCAGGATCGCGTCCACGGCCACCTTGTCCCCGTGCACCACGTTGAAGACGCCCTCGGGCAGCCCGGCGTCGGCGTACAGCCGGGCGAAGAAGTTCGACGCGGACGGGTCGCGCTCGCTCGGCTTGAGGATGAACGCGTTCCCGGCGGCGATCGCGATCGGGTGCATCCACATCGGCACCATGGCCGGGAAGTTGAACGGGGTGATCCCGGCGCAGACCCCGAGCGGCTGGCGGAACGAGTAGGCGTCCACGTCGGTGGAGACCTGCTCGGAGAACTCGCCCTTGAGCAGGGTGGGGATGCCGCAGGCGTACTCCACCACCTCCAGGCCGCGGATGACCTCGCCCTTGGCGTCCGAGACGACCTTGCCGTGCTCGTCGGCGACCAGCACCGACAGCTCGTCCAGGTGCCGCTCGATGAGGTCGCGCAGCGCGAACATGACCCGCGCCCGGCGGATCACCGATACGTCGCGCCACTCCTGCCACGCCTTGGCCGCGGCGGCCACGGCGGCGTCGACGTCGGCCGGCTCGGCCAGCGCGACCTGAGCCTGCTGCTCACCGGTGGCCGGGTTCCAGACCGGGCCCCACCTGGTCGACGCGCCGGTCGTCTCCGAGCCGGCAATCCAGTGTTGGATTGCGCGGGGCTGGATAGTACGCATCCGTAATTTCTCCTAGAGGTAAAGCTTCTGGTCGCGCTTGGCCGCCTGGTAGGCCGTACGGGCCTGCTGCGTGCTGTCCAGCGCGGAAGTCTCCGACACGGGCACGTCCCACCAGCTCTCCGCCGACGGCACGGGAGCGAGCGGGTCGGCCTCGATATAGGTGACCGTGGTCCGGTCCGACGCCCGGGACTGCGCCAGCGCGGCCTGAAGTTCGCAGACCGTGCGGGTCCTGATCACGTCGGCGCCGAGGCTGGCCGCGTTGGCCGCCAGGTCGACCGGGAGGACGTCGCCGTCCAGCCGCCCGGAGGACGGGTCGCGGTAGCGGTACCGGGTGCCGAACCGCTGCGAGCCGAGCGACTCCGACAGCGAGCCGATCGAGCCGAAGCCCTGGTTCTGCACCAGGACGATGTTCAGCTTGATCCCCTCGGAGACCGCAGTCACGATCTCCTGCGCCATCATCAGGTAGGACCCGTCGCCGACGAGCACGAAGACCTCGCGGTCCGGGGCGGCCATCTTGGCCCCCAGGCCGCCGGCGATCTCGTAGCCCATGCACGAGTAGCCGTACTCCACGTGGTACTGCTTGGGGTCCCGGGCGCGCCACAGCATCTGCAGGTCGCCGGGCATGCTGCCGGCCGCCTGCACCACCACGTCGCGCTCGTCCATGAACTCGTTCAGCGCGCCGAGGATCTCGGTCTGGGCTGGCAGCGGCTGGTGGCCCAGGTGGTAGGCGCCCTCGACCACCTGCCGCCAGGCAGCGTTCGCGGCCTCGATCCGGGCGGTGTACTCCGGGTCGACGTGGTAGCCGGCCCCGGGAATGGACAGCGCCGTCGTCAGGGCTTCGAGACCGGCCCGGGCGTCGGCGACCAGGCTGGCGCCCGCGTGCTTGCCGGCGTCGAACGCGGCCACGTTGAGGTTGACGAACTTCACGTCCGGGTGCTGGAACGCCGTGCGCGAGGCGGTGGTGAAGTCGCTGTACCTGGTGCCGATGCCGAGGATGACGTCGGCCTCGCGGGCCAGGGCGTTGGCGACCGGGGAGCCGGTGGCACCGACGCCGCCCACGGCGCACGGGTGATCCCAGGCCAGGGCGCCCTTGCCCGCCTGGGTGTCGGAGACACCGATGCCGGTCGCCTCGGCGAACCGCCGCAGGGCCGCACTAGCTTCGGAGTAGATGACGCCGCCGCCCGCGATGACGAGCGGCCTGCGGGCGTTCGCGAGCACCTCGACGGCGCGCCTCAGCGCGGAGGGCTCGGGCAGGGGGCGGGGCACGAACCAGGTCCGTTCGGTAAAAAGCTTGTCCGGCCAGTCGTGGGCCTCGGCCTGCACGTCCTGCGGCAGCGCCAGGGTCACCGCGCCCGTCTCGGCCGGGTCGGTGAGCACCCGCATCGCGGCCAGCAGCGCCGGCGGCAGCTGCTCCGGCCGGCTGATCCGGTCCCAGAACCGCGACACCGGCTTGAACGCGTCGTTCACGCTCACGTCGTACGAGCGCGGGTCCTCGAGTTCCTGCAGCAGCGGGCTGGCGGCCCGGGTGGCGAAGAAGTCGCTGGGCAGCAGCAGGACCGGGATGCGGTTGATGGTGGCGAGCGCGGCACCGGTGATCATGTTGGTCGAGCCGGGGCCGATCGAGGCGGTGCAGGCCATCGTCTGCAGCCGGTTCCGCATCCGGGCGAAGCCGACCGACGCGTGCACCATGGCCTGCTCGTTGCGGGCCATGTAGTACTTCAGGTCTGCCTCGCCGGTCTGCTGGGCCTGGAGCAGGGCCTGGCCGACGCCCGCCACGTTGCCGTGGCCGAAGATGCCCCAGCAGCCCTCGACCAGCCGCTGCCGCACGCCGTCACGCTCGGTGTACTGGCTGGCCAGGAAGCGGACCAGGGCCTGAGCCACGGTGAGGCGGACGGTCATGCGTCTTTCTCCGTCGTCGAGGTGAGGGGCAGGCGCGGGTCGACCGGCTGGTCCGCCCAGGTGCCGCGGATCCAGGCGTGGGCCGGGTCGTCGCAGAACCGCCAGGACCTGACCGGCTCGGGGCCCGCCATCACGTTGAGGTAGTACAGGGCGTAGCCGGGCCCGGCGATCGACGGGCCGTGCCAGCCGTGCGGGATCAAGATCACGTCGCCCGTTCCCACCTCGGCCAGCACGTCGATCGGGCGGGCCGGGGTGCCGTAAACCCGCTGGTAGGCCAGGCCTTCGGTCTCGAAGTAGTAGATCTCTTCGAGTTCGGCCTCGTCCTCGCGGGTCTCGTCGTGCTTGTGCGGCGGGTAGGAGGACCAGTTCCCGCCCGGGGTGAGCACCTCGACCGCGATGAGCTTGTCGCACTCGAACGCCCCGGGCGAGCAGAAGTTGTTGACCTGGCGGCTGGCCTGGCCGGCCCCGCGCAGCTCCACCGGGACGTCCTCGGCGGCACCATACCGCGGTTCGAGCCGGCGCGCGCAGCGGGCGCTCGGGATGGCGAACGCACCGCCGTCGCGGCTGGTCACGGTCACGGTGGCGTCGCGCGGTGCGTAGCTGAAGTCGCTGACGCGGGAGAAGACGCTGCCCCGCCCGGTTAGCTCGAAGGTGATGCCGTCACAGGTCACTGCGGCCGAGCCGGACAGCGGCAGGACGAGGATCTCGTCCGGTCCGGTGGCCCAGGTATGCGACCCGCCGGGCGGCAGGGTCAGCACCTTGAGGCCGCTGTAGGTCCAGCCGGCCTGTTCGGGGGTCACCAGGAGGGAGAAGGCGCCGTCGGCGCTCGTTCCCTGCCTCAGGTACAGCTTGTCGTCCAATCTGCTTCACCCCCGCACCATGGACAGGACCGTGTCCACCGCGCCGGATACGTCGTCGTCGGGCGGGAACAGCAGCGACCGGCCGATGACCAGGCCGTGCACGGACGGAATCTGCAGCGCCTTGCGCCAGCTTTCGAAGGCGGCGTCCTGGTCGGCGCTGACCTCGCCGCCGAGCAGGAGGACCGGTAGCGTCGAGGCGGCCATGACCCGCTCCATGTCCTCCACCACCGGCAGCTTGAGCCAGGTGTAGGCCGAGGTGGCGCCCAGCCCGGCCGCCACCGTGATGGAGCGGATCACCGCCTCGGGCGACAGGTCGTTGCGGACACGGCCGTCCACCCGGTGCGAGATGAACGGCTCGACCATGGCCATCAGGGCGTGCGAGGCGAGGTCGCTGACCGCCCGGGCGCAGGCCTCCATGGTCACCACCGTGGCGGGGTCGTCGGGGTCGATCCGGAACAGCATCTTGCCGCCGTCGAACCCCATCCGGGCGATGCTGGCCGCGTCGTACCCGGTGAACCGGTCGTCCATCTCGAACGCGGTCCCGGCCAGGCCGCCCCGGTTCATCGAGCCGATGACCACCTTGTCGTCCAGCGCGCCGAGCAGCAGCAGGTCCTCGATGATGTCCGCGGTACCGAGCACGCCGTCCACGCCGGGCCGCGACAAGGCGAGCGACATGCGCTCCAGCAGGTCGGCCCGGTCGGCCATGGCCATCGGCCGGGACCCGGCCCGCAGCGCGCCACGCGCCGGGTGGTCGGCCGCGATCAGGAAGATCTGGTTGTCCGCGCCGAGCAGCGATTCCCGGCGGCGGCGCCGGGCGGCGGCCTCGGCGATGGCTTGCGGGTGGCGCGTACGCGCCTCCAGGATGGCGTTGAGCTGGTCACGCACTGGTAGCCTCCCGTGGTCCCCCTGTTTGTGCTTCTCCCGCCAGGAGTCCGTCCACCTCGGCCGCCGTGGGCATGGCGTCCGAGCAGGCCAGCCGCGACGCCACGATGGCCCCGGCGGCGTTCGCGAAGCGCATCACGCGCTCGATGTCCCACCCGGCCAGCAGCCCGTGGCAGAGCGCTCCGCCGAACGCGTCGCCGGCACCGAGGCCGTTCATGACGTCGACCGGCACCGGTTTGACCTCCGTAGTGGCCTTGCCGTCGCTGGCCAGCACGCCCTTGGGGCCTTGTTTGACCACCGCGAGCTTGACGCCGAACCCGTGCAGCGCCTGCGCCGCGGCCAGCGGCTCACGCTCCCCCACCGCGGTCTCGCACTCGTCGAGGTTGCCCACGGCCACGGTCACGTTCGGCAGTGCCTGCTGCACCCAGCGCCTGGCCTCCTCCCGCGACGGCCAGAACATCGGCCGGTAGTCAAGGTCCAGGATGGTGGTGTCCTTCCTGCCCCTGGCCTCCAGCGCGGCCAGCGTCGCGGTGCGGCTCGGCTCCTCGGACAGGCCGGTGACCGTCACCCAGAACACCCCCGCCTCGCGGATGGCGCCGATGTCCAGTTCCTCGCGATAGATCTCCAGGTCCGGCGCCTTGGGCAGGCGGTAGAAGTACAGCGGGAAGTCGTCCGGCGGGAAGATCTCGCAGAACGTCACCGGGGTAGGCAGGTTCTTGACCGAGGTGACGTAACGGTCGTCCACGCCGTAGCCGCGCAGCGCCGCGTGCAGGAAGGTGCCGAACGGGTCCTCCCCGGTGCGGGTGATGACCGCCGTGCGCCGGCCGTACCTGGCCGCGGCCACCGCGACGTTGGACGCGCTGCCGCCCAGGTACTTGCCGAAGCTCTCCACCCGGTCCAGGGCCACGCCGACCTGCTGCGGGTACAGGTCAACGCCGATCCGGCCCATGGTGAGCACCTCGAATGCGGTCATGCTGTGTCTCTCGCTCGCATGTCTCGCTTGCTTCCGGGGCGCCTGCGGGCGCCGTATGCCTAGGTTTTACGCCTGCGTTTCGGTCAGGTCAAGAGTATGTCTATACATATTTACATCTTGATCTACTAGCAACCTAGCGATCTGGTGACATAATGGGGATCGGATCGTTATCGAATTGACCCCCGCGAGAGAGTCGTCCGTGACCCGTGCCGCTCTGCCCATCCGGGTCGACCGGAGCAGCCCGGTCCCCCTCTACTTCCAGGTGGCGCAGCATCTGGAGCAGATGATCGAGTCCGGCGAGCTGCCGATGGGGACGCGGCTCGAGAACGAGATCGACCTGGCCGATCAGCTCGGGCTGTCCCGGCAGACGATGCGCCGGGCCATCGAGTACCTCGTGGGCCGCGGGCTGCTGCTGCGCAAGCGCGGGATCGGGACCCAGGTCGTGCACGCCAAGGTCACCCGGGAGGTCGAGCTGACCAGCCTGTACGACGACCTGGCCAAGACCGGGCGGGACCCGTCGACCACGGTGGTCAGCTTCTCCACCGAGCCGGCGCCGGACACGCTCGCGGTCGAGCTCGGGCTCGCGGCCGGGACGCCGGTGTACGTCTTCGAGCGGCTGCGGTTCGCCGGCGCCGAGCCGCTCGCGCTGATGCGCAACCACGTCCCCGAGCACCTGCTGCGGCTGTCAGCGGGCGACCTGGAGGCGCAGGGCCTGTACAACCTGTTCCGCGCGAACGGCATCAGCATGCGGATCGCCAAGCAGTCCATCGGCGCGCGGGCCGCGACCGCGGCCGAGGCCCGCGCGCTGGGCGAGCGCAAGGGGGCGCCGCTGCTGACGATGGAACGTTCGGCCTATGACGAGCAGGGAGGGGCGGTGGAGCACGGCCGCCACGTCTACCGGGCGTCGCGGTACCGCTTCGACCTCACCCTGACCGGCTGGTGAGCTGGGTCACTGCGTCATGGCTGGAGCCCGTCCCAGGACCAGCGCGGGATGGCCAGGCCGTCCGGCACGTCGTGCGCGGACCGGTGGTAACGGGCCATCGTCGTGGTGGTGGCCCAGGCGAAGTAGTCGTGCAGCACCTGCCGGAGGCTGCCATCTCCGGCTGACGCTGTTGCGGTACCGGCCAGCCCTGTACCGGCCAGCCCTGTGTCGGCCAGGGCCTGGTCGAAGCAGGCGATCGCCCGCCGGTCCATCTCCTCGTGCGCCCCGTTGCCGCTGTGGATCCGCACCACCGAGGTCTCGTCGCCGTAGCGTGGCGAGTACAGCGGCGGCCCGCCCAGCGCCTCGGCCCAGTACGCCGCCAGGCGCTCGGAGTGATCCGGGCGATAGCCGTGGCTGAACGCGTGGCTCACCTCTTCGTCCGCCATCACCCTCGTATGCCACGCGTCGGCCAGCCGCCGCAAGCCGTCGATACCTCCGACTGCCTCATATACCGTTGCCACCCCCTAAGGATGGCATGATCGCGGCGCAGGGGCGGATACCCGGCCCGTTCGGATCCCTATTTTACCCCTCTGACCTGGGCTAAGCCGCCTTAGGCCGGGGCCGGGGAGGCTTAGCCCCGCCTGGGCCGGCGTGGGTGCGGAAGATAAGGCATTCGTCCGATGCCGGGGGTGGGGCCTTACGACGAATCTTGAGGATGCGGGGAACCAGAAGGTTCTCCCGGGGGCCGAGGAGGAACCATGCATCCCGAGATTCTTCGTGCGATGAACGCCCAGCGTGGCCAGGAACTGCGGGAGAGGGCCCACCAGTCCAGGCTCGCCCGGATGGCGATCCGGGGGCGCCGGCACCGGCGTGACCTGCCGGACGACGGTTTTGTCGTCCCCGCCATTCCCGACTACGTAGACGGGTCGTTCCACGGCGATCACGTTGCCGGCCAGGTGGCCGGCGAAGCGGGCCAGGCGCCCGCCCGTCACGCCGCCTGATCCGGCCATGACTGCCCACCCAGTCGCCCGCGAACTTTCCGGAATGTCAGCCCCTCGTGGGATGCTGATTCCAGAGATGAGCGGGCGAGCGTCCAGCCCCGTCCTGGTCGGACGGGCCGAGCAGATGGCCGCCCTGGAAGCCGCTTTCGTCAGCGTGCACCAGGGCGGTCCGTCTGCCGTGCTGCTGGGCGGGGAGGCGGGCGTAGGTAAGTCCAGGCTGGTCAGCGACTTCAGCCGGACCGCGGCGTCGGCGGGCGCCCGGGTGCTGACCGGTGGCTGCCTGGAGCTTGGCACCGACGGGCTGCCGTTCGCGCCGTTCACCGCGGTGCTGCGGGACCTGGTACACGAGATGGGCGCAGACGCGGTGGCCTCGATGCTGCCCGGCCGGACCACGCGGGGGCTGGCCCGGTTGCTGCCTGAGCTCGGTGAGCCAGACACCGGCGGTGACCCGGCCGAGGCCAGGGCCCGGCTGTTCGAAGAGGTACTCAGGGCGCTCGAGCACCTGACCAGGCACTCGCCGGTGGTGCTGGTGATCGAGGACGCGCACTGGGCCGACCGGTCCAGCCGGGACCTGCTGACGTTCCTGATCGGGAACCAGCGGTCGCTCAGCGGGCTGCTGATCGTCGTGACGTACCGCTCCGACGAGCTGCACCGCACCCATCCGCTGCGCCCGCTGCTGGCCTCGCTGGACCGCATCACCTGGGTCGAGCGGATCGAGCTGCAGCGGCTGACCAGGCAGGACACCAGTGAGCTGGCCGTGCGCATCCTGGGCCGCGAGCCGGACGGGGACCTGGCCGAGGCGCTGTACCACCGGTCCGAGGGCAACCCGCTGTTCATCGAGGCGCTGCTCTGCTGTGACGGCGAGATAAGCAGGGAGCTGCCGGAATCCCTCCGTGACCTGCTGCTGGAGAGCGTCCGGCGGCTGCCGGAGGACACTCAGGAACTGCTCCGGGTGGCCAGCGCCGGCGGCGCGTCGACCGGGCACCTGCTGCTGGCCGCGGTGAGCGGACTCGACGACGCGGCGCTGACCCGCGCGGTCCGTCCCGCGGTGACCGCCAACGTGCTGCACCCCAGCGGTGACGGCTACGCGTTCCGGCACGAGCTGATCCGCGAGGCCGTGCACGACGACCTGCTGCCGGGCGAGCACGGCCGCCTGCACAGCCGGTTCGCCGAGGCCATCGACGCCGACCCGGCGCTGGTTCCTCCCGGCCGGGCCGCCATCGAGATGGCGCACCACTGGCACTCGGCGCACGACTCGGCCTGGGCGCTGATCGGCGCCTGGCGGGCGGCCGCGCAGGCGGGCCGGGCGGTCGCGGCCGCCGAGCGGCTCTCCCTGCTGGCCCGCGTGCTCGAGCTGTGGGATCAGGTGCCGGACGCCGCCGAGCGGATCGACGCGGACCATGTGCACGTGCTCGAGGAGGCGGTGGCGGCGGCCCACGACGCCGGGGAGTTCGAGCGCGGGATCGCGCTGTCGACCTCGGCGCTGCGCGAGCTCGACCCCGCGGCCGAACCGGTCCGGGTGGCGGACCTGCTCATCCGGCGCAGCCACTTCAGGATGAAGCTGGGCCGCAAGGACTACGCTGCGGACCTGGAAGTGGCGCTGGAGTACGCGCCCGCCGACGTCTCGCCCGCCACCAGGATCGACATCCTGCTCTCGCTCTCGCACTGCCCGCCCAACATCACCATCGAACGGTCCTACGCCGAGGAGGCCCTGGCCCTGGCCCGCGAGGCCGGCGACGAGGCCAAGGAGGCGGGCGCGCTGCTGACGCTGGCCATGTTCAACGCCGACCCCGGCCAGCAGGCGGCCCCGGACAGCGGCCCGCTCGAGCTGATCGCGCAGGCCCGCGACATGGCCGGCCGCAGGGGAGCCGAGGACGTGGTACTGCTCGCCGCGGTCAGCGAGTCCCACCTGCTGGAGGGGGCCGGGGAACACGACCGTGCCGTCGAGGCGGCCCGCCGCGCCACCGCGGACGCCGATCCGCAGCTGCTGGCCCGCACCTCGGGTGCCGTACTCGCGGTCAACCAGGCCGAGCCGCTGTTCGCGCTCGGCCGCTGGGACGACGCGCTGGCGATCGCCGCGTCATCCCTGGACCACTTCCTCGCGCCCGGGCCGATGAACCGGGCGCTGCTGCACATCATCACCGGTTCCGTCCGGCTGTCCCGGGGCGACCTGGACGCCGCGTCGCGCAGCGTGATGACGGCGCGGGGCGCGCTGCGTTCGGTCCGCTACGAGGACCAGCACCAGCTGCCGCTGGCCCGGCTGGAGATCCTGCTCGCGCTGGCTAGGGGCGGCCCGGCCGCCGGACTGGCGGCGGCGTCGCAGACCATGGACCGCTTCGAGCTGGGCGGCAGCAGCCCCCGGTACGGCTGGCCGGTGGTGGCCGCGGGTGCCTTCGCGGTGCTGGCCGCGGCCCGGCTGGCCGGGCCCTCACACGACGAGAGGCTCAGGGACGAGGCCCGGGGGGTGGCCGACAGGCTGCGGACGGTGGCGGAGAAGCTGGAGAGGTTCGGGCCGGAGCAGCGGGCTTTTGCCCTGACGTTCGCGGCGGCCGACGCGGACGCCGCCCGGCTGATCGCTGGTATTCCTGATGCTGGCCACGGGGACGCGGACTCTGAGTCGGGGTCTGGCTCGGGGTCGGGCTCGGGCGAGGCCGCCGGGCTGCTGGCGGCCTGGGATGAGGCGGCCGTCGCGTGGGACAGGCTCGGCGAACCCCATCCGCTCGGCGAGACGCTACTGCACGCGGCCGAGGCCGCGCTGGCCTGCGGTCAGCGCGACGGCGCGGCGGAGCGACTGCAGCGCGCGGCACCGCTGGCCACCCGGCTGGGCGCGCGGCCGCTCGGCGAGCAGATCGCAATCCTCGCCCGGCGCGCCCGGATCCGGCTGGATGGCGGGGACGGGGCGAGTGCCGCCGTCGCGGCTGACGGCGGCGCTGGCGCTGGTGCCGGGGCCGGCGCCAGCGGGCTTACCGAGCGTGAGCTCGAGGTGCTCCGCCTGGTCGCGGCCGGACGCAGCAACAGGGAGATCGCCGGCGAGCTTTTCATCTCGCCCAAGACAGCCAGCGTCCATGTGTCGAACATCCTCGGCAAGCTGGGCGTGGCCAGCCGCGGCGAGGCGGCCGCCAAGGCGCACAGCCTCCGCCTGTTCGACCCCACCAGCACCGCGTAGCCGGATGCCCTGGCTGATGTGGCCCGCCTGGGCAGTGGCCGGGATCGTGGATACCAAGCCCCCGGAATGCTCACGCTGGTCTCAGTGGCCCCGTTAGTCACACGTGTGGCATCCGGTCCGCGGTCGGGTGGATCTCGCGACCCAGAGAGCGTTGGGGTAGGTCGACCGAACGGGCTGGGGCGGCTTCGTCGGCCGGATAGATAGGGGCGGTCCGGGTGTGCCCTTGGGCCGGGTAGGCGCTTGCGGCCTGGGGTTACCCGCGCATGTCGACGGCGTTGATGCGGGTGGGGTGGATGGTGACCTTGACCCGGGATTCGCCGGGGTGGTCGCGGGAGCGCAGGTCGGCTTGGTACTTGGTGCCGAGCTGGTCGGCGAACGAGTAGTCGTCGTCCGGCGTGATCTCGGCGTCGCCGCGGAGCTCAAGGTAGCGGTAGGGCACGGCCAGGTCGAGGAGGAAGACGTTCGCGGCCGGATTCGCCCGCAGGTTCTTGATTTTCTGCCGGGTGGTGTTGAGCGAGAGGGCGACGGTGTCGCCGTCGGCGAGGAACCAGACCTCCGACAGCTGGGGACGGCCGTCCGGGCTGATCGTGGCCAGGGTGGCGAACTCGCCGTCGAGCAGGTCACGGTGGGATGCGGGAATCTCCGGCATGATCCTCCTTACAGTGCCTAGCGGGTGGGGTAAGGGTAGCGGGCCGGGCCCGCTCGGCCGCGGCCTGCTGTTCCGCGCGGGCCGCGCGGCTCCGATCCAGCTGGCGGCCGACGAGGGTGCCATCTGAGGTGGCGCTGCAGCGGCTGCGGCGGCGCAGGCTGCGGCCGCTGCGGCCGGCGTGGCGGCGATTGATAGCATGGCGCGAATCCCCGTCCTTGCGAGGTGTCCCCTGACCGGCCCGTTTGCCAGTGCGACGGCGGTCCAGCCCGCTGCGGCCGGCGAGTGGCTCGCTTCCATCGATGCGGGCTGGGAAATCGCGGGCAACGCCAACGGCGGGTACCTGCTCGCCATGGCCACCCGCGCCCTGGCCGGCGCCACCGGACGGCCGGACCCCGTGACGGTCACCGCGCACTACCTGTCCCCTGGTCGGCCGGGCAGCGTCCGCATCGTCACCCAGATCCTCAAGGAGGGGAAGCGCTTCGCCACCGGCACCGCGACGATGTTCTCCGGTACCCGCCCGGTGCTGGCCGTGCTCGGGACGCTCGGCGATCTGTCGCAAGCCGAAGGGCCCGAGCTCATCGAGGGCGCTCCCCCCGAACTGCCCGCACCCGAGCGGTGCGTCCGCGTGCAGCCGGCCGGCGCTTTCCCGCCCCCGTTCATGGGCCAGGTCGATCTGCGCCTGCATCCCGACGACGCCGCGTTCGCCACCGGGCGCCAATCCGGGCAGCCGCTGATGCGAGGCTGGTTCCGGTTTCCGGGCGCTGAACCGGTCGACAGCGTTGCCCTCTTGTGCGCGGTCGACGCGTTCCCGCCGACCGCCTTCAACGCCCGGCTGCCGATCGCCTGGACGCCGACGGTCGAACTCACGGCCCATATCCGGGCCAGGCCGGCGCCCGGCTGGCTCCGCTGCCGCTTTGCGACCCGCTTCGTCTCCGCCGGCTTCCTCGAAGAGGACGGCGAGGTGTGGGACAGCACCGGGCGCCTGGTGGGCCAGTCGCGCCAACTCGCCCTCGTCCCCCGGGGCTGAGGTCCGCCGCAATAGCCGCGGGCGGGATGTGCCTGCCGGTCAGCTCGTCAGGCTGGCGAACATGCCGGGCTGGTAGGAACCACCCTTCTGGTCGAGGATCACGCCCAGCCTGTTGGCCGCGTTGATGAGGGCGACCAGGGCGACCAGCGCGGCGATCTGGTCGTCGTCGTAGTGCTTGCGCACCTGGGCCCAGGTCTCGTCGGACACGCCGCGGGAGGCGTCGGCGAGCCGGGTGCCCTCCTCGGCCAGCGCCAGCGCGGCCTGCTCGGCCTCGGTGAACACGCTGGCATGGCGCCAGGCGGCGACCAGGCTGAGCCGGACCGCGGTTTCGCCGGCGGCCGCAGCCTCCTTGGTGTGCAGGTCGATGCACCAGCCGCAGCCGTTGATCTGGCTGGCGCGCAGCGCCACCAACTCCTGCGTGGACTTCGGCAGCGGTGACTGCGCGATCACCAGGCTGGCGCCGGCGAACCGCTTGCTGAAACTGGCGCCGATCTCGTTGTCGAACATGCTGAACCGGGATTCCATGACTTGGTCCTCACTTGTGCGTGCCGCGTGCTGAGCGTTGCGTTTTGCCCGGCCGGACGAACACGAGATGCCGGCGGCCCGGTCCCTGTGACTGCGCCGGTTACGTGACGTGCGCCACAACCCTCTCGGTGTCACAAAACGGCGTGGCCCGGTGTCTGGTGGGTAACGCAGTCGAGAGTGAACAGGAGCCGCCCCATGACCGGCACGTCGCAGACCACGCCCGGAAATCACGGCGGGAGCATGAGCCGCGACGGCCGCCCGGACCCCGCCACCGAGGCGTTCCTCGCCTACCGCAACCTGCTGTTCACGGTCGCTTACGAGATGCTCGGCTCGGCCGCCGACGCCGAGGACGTGCTGCAGGAGACCTGGCTGCGGTGGGCCGGTGTCGACCTCGGCACGGTGCGGGACCAGCGTGCCTACCTGGTCCGGATCACCACCCGCCAGGCGCTGGGCCGGCTGCGCACGCTCGGCCGCCGCAAGGAGTCCTACACCGGCCCCTGGCTTCCCGAGCCGCTGCTGACCGCGCCCGACGTGGCCGAGGATGTCGAACTGGCCGACAGCGTCTCGATGGCGATGCTGCTGGTGCTCGAGACCCTTACGCCGAACGAGCGGGCGGTGTTCGTGCTCCGCGAGGTGTTCGACCTGGCCTACGACGAGATCGCCGAAGCTGTCGGCAAGAGCCCGGCTGCGGTCCGCCAGATCGCGCACCGGGCGCGGGCACACGTCGCGGCGCGCCGACCGCGCGGGGTGGTTTCCGCGGCCGAGACCCGGGACGCGCTCGAGGCGTTCCAGCGAGCGGCCGAAACAGGCGATTTGCAGAGCCTGCTCGACATCCTCGCGCCGGACGTCGTGTTCCTGGGCGACGGTGGCGGGGTCGTGCAAGCCGTGCTGGCGCCCGTCGTGGGGGCCGACCGGGTGGCCCGCCTGCTGGCCGTCGGGCTGGACAGAATCACCGGCGCGGCCTCGCTGCAGCCGGCACAGGTCAACGGGTTCCCCGCGCTGACCATCCGGTTCAACGGCGAGATCGACACCGTCATCGCGGTCCGCATCGACGACGGCCTTATTACCGGGCTGTACGCCGTACGCAACCCCGAGAAGCTGTCGCACATGGAGCGGGAGACCACCTTGCGCCGCTGAGCCCCGGCCCGCAGCCACCGCACCTGAATCCCCGGGATCAGATGGGGTAGCGGGTGGGTTCGGTGGTGTAGGTGCGCCCGGCCGGGGTGGTCCACTGGAAGGTCCCGTCGGGAAGCTGATTCACCGTCCACTTGGGGTGCTGTTTGAGCCGGTGGTCGTGGCGGCACTTGGGGCCGGTGTTGCACAGGCAGCTGCGGCCGCCGGCTTCGTAGGGGATGTTGTGCTCGTGGTCGCACTGGGCGGCGGGGCGGCGGCAGACGGGGCTGGTGCAGGTGGCGTGCCGGACCTGGGCCAGGTGCCGGAGCCTGGCCCCGGGGTCGTGGCCCTTGGCCTGGTGCCGGTGGTCGCAGGGGTCGGTGGCCAGGGACTCCAGGGTGATGATCAGGTCCGGTCCGGGTCCGGGAGTCCGGAGCCGCCAGGTGCCATACCCGCCGGGCGGCGCGTCCCGGCTGACGGGAGTGAAGGAGAACCCGGCGCCGCCCGGCGGCCCGGGCCCGGCGCGTTTCCTGTGACGCCTGGGTTCGGGCCGGGCGCAGCCGTGCCCGACCGCGTGACCCTTCTCATCGGTCACCGTCACGCACCATGTCGACTTCGGGTTCTGCGCGGCGGCGGTGGCCAGGTCACGGGCGAGCCAGGGGTCGACCGGGCCCAGCCCGGCCAGTTCGCCGGGCCGGTCCGCGCGGTCTTCCAGGGTGCCCAGCGGGGCAGTCAGGGTGACCCGGGCAGCGAACCCCGCAGGGGCCGACCCGGCACCGGGCGTGCCGGGCCGGCCACCGGCGGGCTGAGGGCCGCCGGCGGGCTGGGGGCGGGAGTCCTTGTTCAGGATCAGGTCCAGGTAGGACCGGGCGCGCAGCTCGTCCATGCTGCCTTCCAGCCCGGCTTTCTTCAGCTCGCCGGCCCACCAGCAGATCCGCTCATCGCACGCCAACACCTCATCCGGGGGCAGCTCCCGGCCCATCAGCGCGGCGTTGCCTGAGTCCTCGGCCCACCGCTCCACCCGGGCGAACTTCACCGCGGTCTCCCGGCGCTTCCTGGCCTTGTCCGGGGCGGCTTTCATGACCGCGCGGGCGATGGCGGCGCGCAGCCCGCCGGGGGTCAGCGCGGCGGCCCGGTCCAGCACCCCGGCCTCGGCCTCGGCGGCGGCGGCTTCGGCCGCATCGAGCAGGCTGGTCGCGGCGGCGATGATCCGGGCCTTGCCCAGGCTCACGGTGCCGTCGCGCAGCGCCGCGTTCGTGCCGGGCAGGTGGGTGTCCAGGTGCCCGGCCGTGCCAAGGAGCTCATCGGCGCGCCAGCGCGATTCCGCCAGCGCGCAGGCCACCTGATCGGCGGTGAACTCGGCGTCCTCGGGCCCGGGGTTCCGCCGGGAAAGCTCGGCGACGACCGCGAGCTTGCGGGCGGCGGCGTGGGCCTCGACCCGGTCCCACGCGCACATGACGCCGACCAGCTCGGCTTCGGAGACCCCGGCGAACCGGTCGCCGCCCGCGGCGGCGTCGGCGGCCACGGCCAGCTGCGCGCAGCCGGGCATGACGTCGAAGGCCATCCCCGGGCCGAACGCGGCCGCCGGGCTTGAGGATTCGCCCGGGAAGACCCGCGCGGAGCCGGGCTGGCCAGGGCCCCGGCGGCCCGTGCTGGCTGCCTCCACGGCCAGCAGCTCATCCGCGGCCGCGTCCTCGGTCTCGGCCAGCTCCTCCTCGGTGAGCTCGTCGGAGGTGAGCACAGCGTAGTCCTCGTACTCGTCCGGCTCGGGGGGCTCCTCGTGCTCGCGGGCCCGGTCCAGCCAGGACTCCCGTTCCGGGTCGCGGTCCAGCCAGGCCAGGTCTTCATCTGGCCCGGGGTCCGCGGGAACCGGTGACGGGAGCATGAACCACGTCCGTTCGGAAGAAGGAATCATCTATCGAACATAATAGCGTAAACTATTCATGATCACAAGCTTCATTCGTCAAGAATAGAATAAA
>Ga0335078_10002503_pt1 | contig 27829 bp, 26 predicted proteins | sample Lox_Sample_32_FD_206711 | JGI IMG/M metagenome (GOLD analysis project Ga0335078, IMG submission 206711) | Soil microbial communities from Loxahatchee National Wildlife Refuge, Florida, United States - Lox_Sample_3.2 | ecosystem: Environmental > Terrestrial > Soil > Wetlands | place: USA... | reverse complement strand
ACAAGCCGCAAAACAGCGAGCGGCAGGCAGAACACGCCCGCACGAACGACAAAATCACTTTCCCGGCAACCGGCGCCGGGGAACGATCACCCGAATTCACACGGTGGATCGAGGCTAAGGGGTTGTCCTTGACACGGCGCCTGACACCCCAGCTCGAAATGGAGGGGGATAGCCCATGCAGTCAGAGCAGCCACCCGGAGGGCGGCGGGAGTACCGGTCACGGCCTGGCGATCCATACGGCCAGTCACCGGGCCAGCGCGGCCTTTACGAACAGGAGCCACCTGCAGATCCTTACCAGCGCTGGCAGCCTCCGGCCGGCACGCCTTACCAGACACAACCTGGTGGCTCCTACCAGCAACGGATGCCCGATGGCCCGTACCAGCAGCCGCCACGACGCAAGCGCCGGCTCGGGCTGAAGATCACACTCGGGGTCCTCGGGGGGTTCATCGCTCTGATCGTCCTAGGCTCCATCGCTGCCGCACTCGGCGGCAGCAAGAACGCGGGGACGAATGCCGGCACCGGAACCGGAAGCGGCCCGGCTGCACAGACCGAAGGCAACGCCGCTGGGCCGGGGATTGGCGCCAATGCGCGGGATGGCAAGTTCCAGTTCACGGTCACCAAGGTGACGCACGCCAAGCGGATCGGCGACCGCTTTGTCGGGCAAGCCGCGCAGGGCGAGTACACGATCCTGCACATCACGGTGACCAACATCAGCAATGTGGCCCAGACGCTGGACGACTCTGCCCAGTTCGTTTACGACGCCGGGGGGCGCAAATTCTCGGCTGACAGCACAGCGGACATCTATGCCAACGGCAGCAGCAACAGCGTCTTCTTCAACCAGATCAACCCCGGCAATACGGTGCACGGCAAGATCGCGTTCGACTTGCCGAAGGGCGACACTGCGGTTAAGGCGGAGCTGCACGACTCCGTGTTCAGCGGCGGAGTGGTGGTCAGCCTGCGATGAAGCCCGGCTGGCTGCCCATGACCTGAAGGGGCTGCCGCGCTGGTTCTCCGGCAGGCCCTGACGGCAGCGCCGCGCTCAGCCGATGTTGCCGACGGCTTGCAGCGGCGACTGGCGCGCTGTGAACGCAATATCGCGGAGTAAAGGGGCTCCACCATCATGAGGACCGGCGTCAGGAGAGCGGTTCATCCGGTGGAGCCGGCAGGTGTAGTCGCTTTCATCACTGGCCCGCTTTGCGCGTCGCTACCCGATACAAATTTGTACCCTTGCGCACCACCTGAACCGGCCCGAGCATCTGAACCGCCGAAACGTCACCACGATCTGGGGAGGGAACATGATCAAGTTCGGTATCACCAAAGCGGCCGTGCTCATCGCGGGGCTGAGCGCTGTCTTGGCGCTGGCCCTGCCCGCGTCGCCCAGCCAGGCGCATGTCCGCCGCGTGGACAACAGGACCGTCCGGATCGGATCATGCCGCTCGTCGGGTGATTTCGCCATCTGCACCGCAAGTGGATCCACTAACCACCCCCTCTACGTCCGCGTCCACGTCGAGGCGAGCCCCAACCAGCACATTTCCGGAGCCTGGGACATGACCTGTAGCAAGGGCACCGGCGCCGGGGGCACGCAAGGCACCATCAGCGGCACGACGCCCAGGGCGAAGCGGCTTCGGATGCCGTTCGCCAACCCCGATTCGTGCGTAGTCGCCGCTGATGCCCAGCTCTCGGGGAGCGGATCGATCCATGTCTACCTCACCGCCCGCGTGCCCTGATGGCCAGCCTTCCAGCCGCTGAGGTCCCCGCGGCGGTTACCTGGAGAAGGCCAGCAGGCTGAGGCCGCGCCCAGCGGGGATCTAGCTGGTGATGTCGGCAGAGGTGAACCGGGCCCAGGCGACCGAGCCGAAGATCACCAGGTACACGCCGAACGACAGCAGCCCGTGCAGCAGTTCGGTGGTGTCGATCGGCGTCCGCAGGATGGCGTCGAACGCCAGCCACCAGTGCGTGGGCAGGTACGGCCCGATGGCCGCGAACTGCGGGATGTTGTCGGCCACCTCGCTGGACACCGCGAGGATCATGATCGTGGCGATCGCGGCGATCGGGTGCTCGGTGAGGCTGGAGACGGCCAGGCCGATCGCGCCGAGCATGGCCATGGCCGCCGTCACGTACAGCACCACGAACAGCAGCCGCAGCAGTCCCTCGCTCAGCGGCACCGTGGTGCCGGACAGCATCGTGACCGGGCCGACCGGGAACAGGGCCACGCCCATGATCAGCGCCGAGGCAGCCACCAGCAGGCAGGCGGCCAGGGCGAACAGCACCACGGCCACGTACTTCACGCTCAGCAGCCTGGCCCGCCCGGCCGGGACGACCAGCAGGTAGCGCAGGGTGCCGGCGCTCGCCTCGCCGGCCAGCGACTCACCCGAGACCACCGCCACCACCAGCGGCAGCACCAGGGTCAGCATGATGGTCAGCGCGAGGAACGACAGGAACACCCCGTTGCCGGCGACCTGGGTGAGGAACGCCGCACCGGGCCCGTTCCCGCCACCGGCGCCGTCATTGCCACCGCGCGGCACGGCTATCCGCAGCGCCGCCCCGAGCAGGACCGGGATCGCGACGACCACGGCGAGCAGGGCCCGGTTGCGCCACCGACGGAACATCAGGCCCAGCTCCGAGCGCAGCAGCCGCAGCCATGGCCGCACCAGCCCGCGCCGGGCCCCGCCGGCCGCGGCCGCACCGGCGGCCGGGGCGGGTACGGGAACGGCCGGCGCCTCAGCCGTCGACATCGAAGCCCTCCCCGGTGAGCTCCACGAACAGGTCCTCCAGGCTGGGCCGCGGCGTGTCGAAGCCGGCCACCGGCACCCCGGCCATGACCAGGTCCCGGCACACGGACTCGGCGGCGTGCTCGCCGATCTGCGCGGTGACCTCGCCGTCGCTGGCCTGGATGTCGGCCAGGCCCAGCTTGGCCAGCACCTCCGCGGCCCGCTCCGGGTCGGTGGTGCGCACCTGCACCCGGGCCGCGCCGCGGGCCCGCATCTGCTCCAGCGTGCCCTGGAACACCAGGCGGCCGGTCCGCATCACGCCGACGTGGCTGCAGATCTGCTCCACCTCGGCGAGCAGGTGCGAGGACACCAGCACGGTGACGCCGTCGGTGGCGATCTCCCGGATCAGCGCGCGTACCTCCCTGGTGCCCTGCGGGTCCAGGCCGTTGGTCGGCTCGTCCAGCACGATCAGCTCCCGCGGCTGGAGCAGGCTGGCCGCGATGGCCAGCCGCTGCTTCATGCCGAGCGAGTACGCGCGGTAGTGCTTTTTCGCGGCGGCCAGCAGGCCCACCCGTTCGAGCGCGGCGGTGACCCGGGTGCCGACCGTAGCCGGGTCGGCGGTCGCGTCGGCGGCGTCGATCCGGGCGAGGTTGGCCCGGCCGGACAGCTGCGGGTAGAACGCGGGCCCCTCGACGAGCGAGCCGACCCGGGGCAGCACCCGCGCCGACCCGGACGGCATCGCGGTGCCCAGCAGCTCGTGGCTGCCGCTGGTCGCGAAGACCAGCCCGAGCAGCATCCGGATGGTGGTGGTCTTGCCCGACCCGTTGGGCCCGAGGAACCCGTAGACCGACCCACGGGGGACCACCATGTCCAGCCCGTCCACGGCAAGCTGGCCGCCGCGGAAGCGCTTGGTCAGGCCGTGGGTCGTCACGGCGGCGAGCGCCGCGTCAGCCGCCGGGGCCGGCGCCTGCGCCGCCCGGTGCGCCGCCGCTACGTCCAGCTCCGCGCTCACCGGAGCTGCGCGGCGTCCGCGTAGAGCACCGACGGCGTGACCGCGCCGACCAGCACGTGCCCGGTCGAGGTGATGAGCAGGGAGACCAGGCTGGTGCGCAGCAGCCTGCCGCTGCCCCACGCGCCGGACACCTTGTGCGCCGAGCCGAGCACCGCGCCCAGTGCCTCGGGCGCGCCGATGCTGCCGCCACCGCCGGACACCGACCGGGCCGCCTGCCCGGCCACGGCCGCCGCGTTGCCCGCACCGGCGAGTTGCGTGAGCGCCGAGGCGGGCAGCACCGCCACCGTGGTCCAGTCCTTGCCGAGGACCTTGGCCTGCGTGGCCGGGGGCGCCTGCCCCGGCGCGTAACCGGACCAGCCGTCCGGCAGCCCGGCGCCGGGCCCGCGGCTGGTGTGCACGTGCGCGCCCGGCGGGGGGGTGAAGCGGAAGTTGCTGGCGGCCGGGGTGACGAAGGAGATCGAGGTGTAGCCGACCTGGAACGCCGGGCTGCTGGCGCCCCGGGCGAACACCTGCACCCGCAGCGGCACGGTGAGGTGCTGCGCGTCCAGCGCTATCGTGATCCTGCCGATCAGCGAGCTGCTGCTCCGGGGCACCAGCACCAGCTGGTAGGCGGCCTGGCCGGCGATCGACACGTTGGCTTCGGTGGTCACCCGGGTGCTCGGGCCGACCGCGGCCAGCGCCTGCCGCGCGGCCTGCTGCGGGGTGAGCGGGGTGCGCGGCATGGCCGGCCGGGGCATCCGGTCGCCCGGGCGGGCGGGGAGCACGAACTTGGTCACCGAGTCGGAGGTGCTCTGCCACAGCCACGCCGTGGTGCCGTTGCGGATGAGGTCCGTCTCGCCCATTTGCACCGGGACCGCGAGGCGGAGCCGGGCGGGGCCCGCGTACCACACCTTGAGGGTGTGCGAGCCGGCCAGCAACGAGGTCACCGAGGTCGGGTCCTGCGCCCCCGGAAGCTGCGGGATGCCGAGCGAGGCCGTCTCGACCACCGTGCCGGTCAGCGGCGGCACGCTGCCGGGGCCGGCCACCGCCGCGAGCAGTTGCGCGGGCGTGCGTGGCGGCAGCACCGGGGCGGCCTGCGCGACCGTGATGGCGGAGGCAATGCCGATAGCGGCGGCCGCCGCCACGGCGCCCGCCGGCACCAGCCACCGTCCCCTGCGGGAGAGCTTAGGGATCGCTGCCATGACAGAACTCACTCCTCGCTGCGCTGGCCGGGAGCCGCACGGCCACCCGGGCTGCTGCTCTTTATTCTGCACGCCGCCCCTGTGGTATCCCTGTGAGGGAACGGCGGCTGGTATCCCTGTGAGGGAAGGGCGGCTGGTATCCCTGTAGGGGAAGGGCGGCTGGTATCCCTGTAGGGGAAGGGGCGGCTGGTATCCCGGAGGGGAACGGCGGCGACGGGAGAGCCGGAACGTGCGAGTGCTCGTCATCGAGGACGAACGGCGGCTGGCCGCGGCGGTACGGCGCGGCCTGCAGGCCGAGGGCTTCGCGGTGGACCTGGCCCACGACGGCGAGGACGGCCTGCACCTGGCGCGCGAAGGCGACTATGACGCGCTGGTCGTGGACCTCATGCTGCCCAAGATCTCCGGCTACCGGATCTGCCGCGAGCTGCGGGCCGAGGAGAACTGGGTCCCGATCCTCATCCTGTCCGCCAAGGACGGGGAGTACGACCAGGCGGACGGCCTCGACCTGGGCGCCGACGACTACCTCACCAAGCCGTTCTCCTACGTGGTCCTCGCCGCCCGGCTGCGGGCCCTGCTCCGGCGCGGCACGCAGCCCCGGCCGGCCCAGCTGCGCGCCGGAGACCTCACCCTCGACCCCGGCACCCACCAGGTGAGCCGCGGCGGGACCGCGATCGACCTGACCCCGCGCGAGTTCGCCCTGCTGGAATACCTGATGCGGCAGGCCGGCCAGGTCGTGTCCAAGGCCTCGCTGCTCGAGCACGTCTGGGACGCCTACGACCTGGTGGACCCGAACGTGGTCGAGGTCTACGCGGGCTACCTGCGCCGCAAGATCGACAGCCCGTTCGGCCGCAGCGCCCTGCAGACCGTCCGCGGCGCCGGGTACCGCCTGGCCGCCGACGGCGGCTGAGGCGGCCGGGACCAGGGCCCGCGATGCCCAGGCGGTCATCCCTTTCGCGGCCGCGGCGCAGCCGGGGGATGATCGAACGGTGAACCTGTCCATCCCGCGGTGGTGGCGCCGGCGCAGCCTGCGGGCCCGGGTGACCGTGATCACCGCACTGGGCCTGGCGCTGGCGCTGCTGGGCGCCGCGCTGCTGCTGCGCGGCGCGCTGCGGGCGTCGCTGATCCGGGGGGTGGACAGCACCGCCAGGCAGAGTGCCCGGGAGGTCGCCACGCTGGCCACCGCCGATCAACTGCCGCACCCGCTGCTGGTGCCGGGCACGCTCGCCGTGCAGGTGCTGGACGCGCAGGGCCGGATCGTGGCCGCCTCCCCCGGTACCGACCGGCTGGTCCCGCTGCTGCCCCCGTCCCAGGCGGCCGCCAACGCCCGGACCGGCCGTGCGGTGCTGCTCAACGGCCGGCCGTACGACATCCCGTACCTGATGCGGGTGGTGGCGGTCCCGGCCGGCCGGCGCCAGGTGGTCATCTCGGCGGTGGCGTTCACCCAGGTCGATGACAGCGTCTCGGCCCTGACCAGGGCACTGCTCGTGGGCACGCCACTGTTGCTCGCGCTGCTGGCCGGGGCCACCTGGCTGGTGGTCGGCTCCACGCTGCGGCCGATCTCCGCGCTGCGCCGCGGCGCCGAGATGGTCACCGCTACCGGGAAAGCCAGGGAGCTGCCGGTGCCCGAGGCGCGGGACGAGGTCCGGGGACTGGCGATCACGCTGAACGACATGCTCGCCCGCCTCGACGCCGCCCAGCGGCGCCAGCGGGGCCTGGTCTCGGACACCGCGCACGAGCTGCGCAGCCCCATCGCGAGCATCCGGGCGCAGCTCGAGGTGGCGCTGGACCATCCCGGCCAGCAGGACTGGACCCAGACGGCGCAGGATGCCCTGGCCGACACCCTGCGGCTGTCCCGGCTCGCCGAGGACCTGCTGGTGCTGGCCCGGCTGGATGAGCGCCAGACGAGCGCCGGCCGGCCGGTGGACCTCGCCGCCCTGGTCACCGAGGAGGCCGGGCGCAGCGCCGGCGGCCGGGTGCCGGTGACTGCGGCCACGGCCGGCTCGTGCGTGGTCACCGGTGAGCCGGAAGGACTACGGCGCCTGCTGCGGAACCTGATCGAGAACGGCATGCGTTACGCCACGTCCAGGGTGGATGTGGCAGTCTGCCGTGCGGACGGTGAGGTGGTGCTCACGGTGTCCGATGACGGGCCGGGGATCTCGCCGGCCGATCGCGAGCGGGCCTTCGACCGGTTCGTCCGGCTCGACGCCGCCCGCAGCCGGGATGAGGAGAGCGGAACCGGCGGCGCTGGGCTGGGCCTGGCCATCGTGCGCGCCATCGCCCGGGCCCATGGCGGGCGGGCCTACCTCGAGGGCGGTACCCCGGGCCTGCATGCCGTCGTCCGCCTCCCCGCGACCCCGGCGCCCCCCGGTGCCCGCGCCGCCCCGGTGCCCCCCGGTGCCCGCGCGACCCCGGTGCCCCCCGGTGCCCGCGCGACCCCGGCACCCCTCGAGGCCCCCGCCGCCCCGGCAACTCCCGGTACCCGCACTGCCCCGGCAGCAGATCCCGTCCCCGCCGCGCCCCCGCCGCCACCAGCATGATCCGGGACGATTTTCGGCTCTGTTCGCCGAAGATCGTCCCGGATCAAGGAACCCGGAGCGGGCGGCGGTTACCAGCGGCCCCAGGGGAGCAGGGAGACGACCGCGATCGCGGCGAAGAGCAGCGTCAGGTACGCGATGGACAGGTGGAACAGGCGCAACGGGGCTGGGTTGGCGCTGGGCCGGGCGAGCCCGGCGCAGGTTCCCTCGGCTACCTCGCGTTCCGCGCCGCCGCCCGCCGGCCCGGCGGCCATGAGGCGGGCCGCCGCCGGCTCCGCCGCGACGGGGCTGGCCGGCGCCGGGGGGGCAGCGGCGGCGGCCCGGGCGACCCGGGCGTGCAGGCGGTGCGCCTCGGCGAGGAACCAGCCACCCAGGCCGGCCGCGCAGATCGTGTACAGCCAGCCCGCGTAGGGCGCCAGGGCCAGGGTCGCGGCGACCATGACGTAGGAGTAGAAGAGGATCTTGCGGGCCACCACGGACGGCGGCGCGACCACCGGCAGCATGGGCACGCTGGCCGCGGCGTAGTCGTCGCGGAACTTCATCGCCAGCGCCCAGAAGTGCGGCGGCGTCCAGAAGAAGATGATGGCGAACAGGACGATGGCGGGCAGCGCCACGCTGCCGGTCACGGCCGACCAGCCCACCAGCACGGGGAAGCAGCCCGCCGCGCCGCCGATCACGATGTTGGACGCGGTCCGGCGCTTGAGCCCGATCGTGTAGACGAAGACGTAGAACAGGATGGCGGCGTCGGCGAGGATCGCCGACAGCCAGTTCACCAGCGTGCCGAGCAGCACCGTGGACGCGGCGCCGAGCACGATGCCGAAGATGAGCGCCTCGTACGGCTTGATGACGGCCATCGGGGCCGGCCGCGCCAGCGGGCGGCGGGAGGTCCGCCGCATCACCGCGTCGATGTCGCGGTCGATGTAGCAGTTGATGGTGTTCGCGCTGCCGGCCGCGAGCGCCCCGCCGGCCAGCGTCACCAGGAGCACCCGGACCGACGGCAGCCCGCGGTCCGCGAGCAGCATCGTCGGGATCGTCGTGACCAGGAGCAGCTCGATGATTCTCGGCTTGGTCAGCGCGAACAGCGACGAGGCCATGGCCCGCACCGAACGCCGCCCAAGAGTGCCAGGCCCCCCGACTGCCGGAAGGGCGCTCGCGGTCACGTCCTGCACTATCTAGCCCTCGTTGTCTGTCTTCGGCTCGAGGCCGGTGATCGCCTCGGTGTCCACGGCGGGCGGCATGGCCGGCCGGGCTGCCCCGGCGGTCTCCGGCGCCGCGGTGTCCGCCGCCGAGCGCAGCTGCATGTTGTACCGGTGCCCGGGCACCAGGTGCGGCTTGGTGTAGAGAACATACAGCGCCCCGGCCACGGCGATGAACAAGAGCATGGGGAACACGAAGGTAAGGATGGCCGCGCCGTAGGTCCAGTCACCGGTCGGCGTCAGGGTTCCGTGCACTCCAGCCTCCTGCTGCGCGTTTAACTTGTCATCTCAGGCCGGGCCGGGACGGCCAGGCATGCTTGGCCGGCTTGAGCAGCCGGTCGAACCCCGCCGCCAGGGCCTGCGCCTCCTCATCGTTCAGCCACTTGATGAGCAAGGCCACACCGGCGGTGATGTAGACGGGAAGCGCGAGCACCCAGAGCACCGCCCCGCCCGCCTGCTGGTCATACACAACGCTTAGCACGTGGTGCCCCGGCCCGAGGTAGGCGGGGTAGGCCAGCCCGTACCCGAACACGAGCACCATGCCGAGAACCGTGCCGACGATGATCGTGCCGGCCAGCCACATTACCCGGCGCAGCGGCGGGAGCGCCGGGCTCACCGGCCGGGAGCCGATGAGAACCAGCCAGAACGCCGTGCCCAGCCCGAGGTAGCACAGCACCTCGGCGGCATACACGGCCGGGCGGCCGAGGGCGCCGTCGTACAGCGGCGGCAGGTGCCACCCGCACCAGGCCACGTTGAACGCGATGATCGTCAGCGCCGCCCGCCGCGCCCGCCGGGCGGCACGGGCACCGGGCGCACGCGCACCGGGCGCGCCGCCCGCGCCCGGCCGGGCCGGGAACCGGAACGGCAGGCCGCGGCGCAGCACCAGCCAGGGCGCACCGAGCACGAGGAATGCCGGGGCCACGGTGGCGAGCAGCAGGTCCTGCACCGACCGGACCCAGATGTAGCGCGCCGACCAGTACGCCAGCGGGGACACCAGGGCCAGGAGCACCACGGCCAGCCCGGTGTAGAACGCCGCCGCCTCCCGGCCCAGCCCCGGCGGGACATTCCCGCCCTGCCTCGCGCCGGCGACCGTGCCCCGCAGCCCGCGCAGGTGCACGGCCACGACGACGGCGGCCACGGCCCAGACCGCGGCGTTGGCCGACCAGTGCGAGACAACCACGTTCATGACGGTGTGGCCGCCGGCCGGCCCGCTGGGGCTCCGGCCGGGCCGCTCCTTCCTCAGCGGGGGATGACGTAGAACAGGACCCAGAAGATCAGGGCCACCACCGCGAGGAAGTTCCACACGGTGGTGAAGCCGGACAGCGATGACTGGAAGCGCTGGACCAGGAACGCTTCCTTATAGGTCGGCGGCTGCTCCACGAAGGAGATGGCCGGGATGTAGCGCGCCCGTGCCAGCAGCGTCTCCAGCCAGATCATGGCCGCGAACAGGACCGCGATGAACACCGGGTAGAACCCGGTGAACACGCTGGAGAAGCCCGAGCTGCCCGGCCAGAACGGCAGGTAGAGCAGCTCGAGGATCTGCAGCACGATCGCCGTGACGCCGAGGAGCAGGGCGGCGATCGCGCCGATCACCCACAGGTTCTTGCGGCCGGCCTTGATCTGCTGCAGCGCCGCGTAGTGGACCGCGGCGCTGACCAGCACCGCCGCCATGATGATGCTGCCCATGAGGATCGACGGCGCGTGGTAGCCGGAGCCCTGCCACCTGCCGGAGGAGTTGACCGAGCGCAGGTAGAAGTAGGCGAACATGAACGAGCCGAACAGGAAGCACAGGCCGCCGACGGCCAGGCGCGACGCCGTCCAGGCGGCGTTGAGGGCGGCCTCGTGGTAGAAGCCTTCCTCCTCGGTCTCCCGGCTCAGTCCGGACGACGCCGGTGGGGTGGATTCCGCGGCCATCGCTCAGCCCTCCAGTCCTGCGCCCGAGCCCGCGTACGCGGCGCTGATGATGCCGGCCGGCGGGTTCAGGTCAGCCACCGGCGGCGCATCCTTCAGGCCGTACTCGTAGGGGCCGGACAGAATCACCGGGATGTGCTCGAAGTTCTCCGGCGGCGGCGGGGAGGAGACCTGCCATTCCAGGCCGCGGGAGTTCCATGGGTTCCCGACCTCCTTCTCCCGCCAGACCATCGTGGACATGATGAAGTTGATCAGGAAGATCAGCAGGGATCCGCCCAGGCAGAACGCCGAGATCGAGACCCAGTCGTTCAGCGTCTCCAGGTTCCGCGCGTACTCGAACACCCGCCGCGGCATGCCCATCATGCCGAGCGCGAACAGCGGCAGGAACGTCGCGTTGAAGAAGATGAACATGGTCCAGAAGTGGATCTTGCCGAGCCGTTCGTTCAGCTTGATCCCCATCATCTTGGGCAGCCAGTAGTAGATACCGGCCATGAAGGCGAAGATCAGCCCGCCCATGATCGTGTAGTGGAAGTGGGCCATGACGAAGAACGACCCGTGCTCGGTCGTGTCCGCCGGGACGTCGGACAGGAACACGCCCGAGATACCGCCGATCAGGAAGTTGAAGTACATCGCCAGGCAGAACAGCATCGGCACGGTGAACCTGATCTTCGCCTTCCAGAAGGTCCCGAGCGCTACCAGGTAGATGAACCCGGTGGGAATCGAGATCAGCTCGGTGGTCAGCATGAACAGCGGCCGCATGTCCGGGTTGATGCCGCTGTCGAACAGGTGGTGCTGCCAGACGAAGAAGCTGAGCAGCGCCACCCCGATCATCCCGGCGGCGGCGGTCCGGTAGCCGAACAGCGGCTTGCGGCACATCACCGGGATGATCTCGGACACGATGCCGAACCCCGGCAGCGCCAGGATGTACACCTCGGGGTGCCCGAAGAACCAGAACACGTTCTGGTAGAGGTAGCTGCTGCCGCCCAGCTGGTTGGCGAAGAACGCGGTCTGGAAGGTCCGGTCGGTGATCATCATGTACAGCCCGGCCACGAGCACGGGCGCGGCCAGCACCTGCAGGAAGGAGACGGTGAACATCGACCACACGAACATCGGCAGCCGGCTCCAGCGCATGCCCGGCGCCCGGTAGTTGATGTAGGTCACGATGATGTTGAAGCCGGCCAGGATCATCGAGATGCCCATCAGGCCGAACGCGACCGCGTAGGAGTCCATGCCCGCCGTGGCCTGGGTGGCCAGCGGCTCGTACCCGGTCCAGCCGGTGGGGAAGCCGCCGAACAGGATCCCGGACAGCAGGATGACGTAGGCGGCGGGGGTGAGCCAGAACCCGATCGCCTCGATCCGCGGGAACGCCATCCGCTTCGAGCCGATCATGAGCGGCGCGAAGTACTGGCCGAACGGCCCGAGCACGACCGACGACATCATCATCATCATCATCGTGCCGTGCTCGCCGACCACCATGAGGTAGGCGCTGGAGCTCATGATGTGGTACGTCGGCGACAGCAGCTCGGTCCTGATCGCCATGGCGAACAGCCCGCCGGTCAGGAAGTACGTGATCATGCCGAACAGGTACTGGATGCCCACGACCTTGTGGTCCAGGGTGTACCTGAAGTACTTGGCCAGGCCGCCGACCGGGGCGTGCTCGATGTCGCGCAGCGGCTTGCCGAGCATCAGCCGGCCGAGGTCGTTGAACACGCCGAGCCCGGCCAGCCAGCCGACCGTGCCGAACACGTAGCCCAGCACGATCGGCACGTCGTTGCTGTCGGACAGGGCGTTCTGCGCGTAGTTGCTGGACAGGACGTTGCCCAGCCAGTGGCCGAGGAGGTAGCCGAGGATCCCGCCGATGATGCCGGTGTGCACCGCCGGCTTCATCCACCAGGGCCGGGCGCTCTCCGGGCCGCCCGAGACAGGCTGCATCCGGCCGGCGCCTGGCTGAATCTCGATAGCCATCCGGTCACCTCTTCTTCGGCGAAACGGTCGTCACGGGGCAAGCCGCCGTCCGCGGCCCGGGTCGGATCATGGCGTCACCGGATCCTGCGGCGGGTAGTAGTACCCGGCCCCGCCGGTGATCTGGTCGATCTTGACGATGGCCGCCCCGAGCTGCGGGATCACCGTCGGGTCGTAGGTGGTGGCGTAGGGCGGCAGCGCGGACAGCACGCCGTTGTTGGCTTCCTTGAACCGCAGCGCGGACGCCCAGGCGCGGAACGCCGCCGGGCTCAGGACCAGCCCGGCGTTGAACATCGCGCCGTGCCACAGGCCGCACAGCTCGTTGCACCGCACGGTGAAGCTGCCCATCTGCTTGGTGGTGGTGAAGGCGATGTTGTCCACGCCCGGGTTGGCGTCGGCCTTCACGCCGAGCCGGTAGGCCCAGAAGCTGTGGATCACGTCCAGCGAGGTGACGTGGAACTCCACCGTTGCGTTGTTGGGCAGCACAAGCTGGGTGGTCTCCATGCCGCCGAACTGCGGGTAGCGGTAGGTGAACGCCCACTGCTGGCCGATCACCTGCACCTGGAGCCGGTTCGAGGTGCTGGGCTGCCAGATCGGCGCCGGCCCCTCGCCCGCGCCCGCGCCCGCCGGGACGATCAGCTCGACCGTGCCGAAGACGAACAGGCCGAGCACGATGACGGCGGTCACGCCGATCCAGGTGGCCTGGATCTTGGCGTTGCCGTGGATCGGCGGGCCGTCCTCCTCGTCGCCCTCGCGGTGGCGCCAGTTGAGCAGGGCGTAGGCGGCGTAGGTCCAGACGAACAGCAGCACCGGCGCGGCCACCACGGCCAGGAACGCGATGTCGAACTGCTGGTGCGAGGCGGACGAGGTCATCCGGCCCGGTGGCATGTGCGGGTACCACGCGAACCAGATCAGCAGGTCGGCGATCACCGCCAGGGGCAGCCAGATCAGGAAGATCCGCAGTCCGTGCCGCGGCTCGGCCGCCGGGCTGCTCGCGGGGGCCTCGGGAGTGGCCATCAGGCTCGCGCCTCCATGTTGCCGGTCATGTATCCGATGGTCTGCATCGGGCCGCCGTTGCCGTCGAGGAAACCGCCGCCGCACGGCACGAAGCACTGCCAGCGGAAGACGCCGCTGTTGGGCACCCTGAAGCTGAACGTCATCACCGAATGGGGACCGGAGGTGCACGGCGAGACGCTGCACAGGTTGTTGGCGGAGTCGATGGCATTCGGCGAGGCGACCGGGATGAACAGGTGCAGGGACGGGATGGCGAACGTGTGCGCGACCGTGCACCCGGCCCAGCCGTTGATCACCGAGACCCGGCGGTACGGCGTGGACACGCCCTTGTTGTTGATGATCCGCAGGCCGACGGTGCCGCCGACGGTGCCCTGCACCTGGCTCCAGAAGTTGTTCCGCAGCGGCGTGCAGCCGTCATAGCCGAGGATCGTCATGTGCACGGTGGTGTGCGCGGGGACCGAGAACAACGTCGTGTGCACCCACTGCTTGGTGCTCGGGTCCTGGACGAAGTAGCTCACCCAGTCCGGTTTGGTGGAGGAGTCGTTCTGCGCGTCCTCCTGCAGCACCACGTTGGTCACCCCGCCGCTCGCGTTGAAGCTGATCGTCGGCGGGCCGCCAAGGATGTAATGAACGACGATGAAGGCCGCACCCACGGCCACGGCCGCGAAGGCGACGAGCAGGGCCGTGATGCGGACCGGCAGAGACACCAGTCACCACCTCGCTTCTCCGCGGGCGCGGGGGCGCACGCGACTGGGCCGGCCGCGGAGATCCCCAGGACCCGGCCGGAGGCCTGTTACGTGCCTGATCTTCTGAGCAACCACACCCCGTCGGCAACACTGCTGGGACTCAATGACGAAATTGTCATGATCATGGCATCCTGGCAGGTAGCAGCATCCGGGTAGGCACTTGTCCGGATCACGGAATGTAAGCGGTCAGTTACCCAGGGAGCACATGATCCCATACCTCGGCCCTCGTTGCCGGCGGTTTCCGCGGCCGGGCCGGGCAAACCGGGGTGCATGCGGGTGGCGGTAATGCAATGGTTTGCGGAATGCTGGTCTGACCGGGACCATGGCGGGTTGACCAAGTATCGCCAGACGATGGATCCTCAGGGAAGGAAGCCCAACCCGGTGCCCTCACCACCGGCCTGACCGGGCCATCGCAGCACAGGGCACGGGCACGGCGAAACGACCATGACAGCTACGGAGCAGGCTCCAGTCCAGGCGGGGCCGCGCATCCTGCTCGTGGAGGACGAGCCGAGGATCCGCGACTTCATCACGCGCGCGCTGGTCACGGCCGGGTATGAGGTGGCGGCGGCGGGCAACGGCAGCGACGGCCTGCGGCTGGCCCAGGCGGGCGACTACGACCTGATGATCCTGGACCTGATCATGCCGGACATCGACGGCCGCCTCGTCCTGTCCCAGGTGCTGCGGGAGCGCCGCGAGCAGGCGGTGCTGGTGCTGTCCTGCCTCGCCGACGTGACCACCAAGGTGGACTGCCTGGAGCTCGGCGCGCAGGACTACCTGACCAAGCCGTTCTCGCTGGCCGAGCTGCTGGCCCGGGTACGGGTGCGGGTCCGGCTGCGCGGCGAGCCGCACGCCGCCAACGAGGTGCTCAAGGCCGGCGAGGTGGTCCTGGACGTGGGCCGTCTGGAGGCCAACATCGGCCACGGGCCGGTCGCGCTGACCCGGCTGGAGTTCCTGCTGCTGCGGGAGCTGATGGAACACGCCGGCCAGTCGGTGGGCAAGGGGCAGCTGCTCGCCTCGGTCTGGGGGTACGACTTCGACCCCGGCTCGAACGTGGTGGACGTGTGTGTCCGGCGGCTGCGGTCGAAGCTGGGCTTCGACCTGATCAAGACGGTGCGCGGTGAGGGATACCAGCTCGCATCGTGAGGGCGCGCTGCCCTGGCTGTCCGCCCGCGCCTGGCCGCCGCCCTGGCCCGGGCAGGCGCGCTGGCCGCACCGGCCGCCCGGGCTGCGCTGGCCGCGCTTCCACTGGCGCCCCGCCTGGGTGGACCTGGCGTGGGCGGCGTTCTGCCTGGTCAATCTCGTGGCCATCGTGGTGTTCGGGCGCTGGGAGACGGTCCCGTTCCACTTCATCTGGATCAGCCTGACCCTGCTGTACGGCTTCCGGGTCTGGTCCACCCGCCCGACCGCCTGGGTGCTCGCGGTGGTCATGGCCACCACCTTCGCGGCGATCAGCTGGGACGTCTTCCACGGCGCGCAGTCGGTGGACGAGCTGAACGAGGTGCCGCTGATGGCGGCCATGTTCTGGATGATGGTCTGGCACGCGCAGCGGAGGCTGGCCGCCGACACCGAGCGCGAGCGCGTCAGCCAGGAGAACGCCCGGCTGCTCACCACCCAGCGGCGGTTCCTCCAGGATGCCTCCCACCAGCTCCGGACGCCCATCACGATCGCGCTCGGCCATGCCGAGCTGCTCGCCCGCGACCTGGCGGACCGGGCCGAGGCACGCGACATCGACGTGGTGGTGGGCGAGCTCACCAGGCTGCGGCGGCTCGGCGAGCGGCTGCTGATGATCGCCGCCGCCGAGGACCCGGACTTTCTCCGGCCCGAGCCTGTCGCGCTGGACCGCTTCGCCCTGGAGGCATTCCGGAAGTGGCTGCCCACCTCGCCGCGGCGCTGGACGCTGGGACGGCTGGACGGCGTGCTGGTGCTGGCCGACCGCGAACGGCTCGGCCTCGCCGTGGACGCCCTGCTGGAGAACGCGGTCCGGCATACGGCCAGGGGCGGGCGGATCGAGCTGTCGGTGCTGGGTGACCACGACGGCCGGACGGCTCGTATTATCGTCGCGGATGGCGGTGAGGGCATCCCGCCCGCGGAGCTGGACCGGATCTTCGACCGGTTCCGCTCCGGTGGCCAGCCCGGCGGTGCCCGGGGCACGGGCCTGGGCCTGGCGCTGGTGCGCGCGGTGGCGAGCGCGCACGGTGGCGAGGTCAGGGTGCGCAGCGCCCCGGGCGAGGGAAGCGAGTTCGAGCTGGTGCTGCCGGCCGCCGGGCCGCTGACGGCCGGCGGCGGCAGGACCGGGCCGGGCGGTGCGATGCTGGCGGTCCGGGACACCGCGCCCGGCGCGGTGGCCGCCCGGCCGCCCCGGCCGGCGGTCCCGGGCCGGACGAGCGTGGAGGAGTTGTGAGGCCGATGCCGAGCTGGCGCGAGAGGATCCCGGTGCTGCGCAGCACCCGCGGCCTCGTGGCGGTCGTGGCCGCCGCCGCGGCCGTGGTGGCGCTGATCGTGATCGGGGCCACCGTGGGCTCGGGCGCCCCCGCCCCCCGCACCTACGGACAGGCGAAGCAGTTCAGCCTCGCCATGCTCGGCCAGCCGGGCAAGCGGCTGTCGCTGCAGTCCATGGCGCACCGGCCGGTCATCGTCAACTTCTTCGCCTCCTGGTGCCCCCCGTGCCAGAAGGAGACGCCGCTGATCGCCCGCTTCTACCGCAGCACCGGCGGGCATCCCGCGATCATCGGCATCGACGTGAACGACGCCGCGTCGAAGGCGATGGCCTTCGTCCGGAGGAGCGGCGTGACCTACCCGGTCGGCGTGGATCCGATGCCGATGCAGGCGGCGATCGCCTACGGCCTGCCCGGGCTGCCCGCCACGTTCTTCCTGAACGCGCGGCACACCATCGTCCAGCGCGTCTACGGCGCGGTGACCCAGGCCGAGCTGGCCAGCGGCGCCAGGCTGATGGCCGGGCACGGCGGCTGAGGGAGGCCCGATGCAGACACCGGCACGTGCCGACCCGCCGTACGTCCCGATCAGGCACACCGGCTGGGCGACCCAGAAGACGCCGCGCTGGCTGCTGGCGGCGGGACTGCTGGTGCTGGTGGTGGCGGTGCTGGTCGGGCTCGCGGTGCATCCCTCGCGGTCCCAGCGCGCCGGCGACATGAACGGCTTCCTGACCGACATGAAGACCGACATCCAGTCCTGCGCGGGCGGGGTGGCCGAGTCGCTCACCGTGCTGCGCGCCGTCGAGGCGGGCACCAGCCACGACGTGGGCACCGCGCTCGGCGTGGCCACCTACGGGGCGCGCAACTGCTCCCCGGCCAACAACATGCAGCTTGATGACCTCGTCGGGTACCAGGTGGAGGAGTCGCTGTTCTCGTTCCGCCTGGACCGGGCCACGAACGGCCTGCTGACCTGGGCCTTCCCCTACGCGCAGCGGGTGCAGAACGATGTCGCCGCGGTCCTGCGGGCCCCCGCCGGCGGCCGGGCGGCGGCCACCGCCAAGCTCCACCGCGACCTGGCCGCCCTGGACCGCCAGCGCGCCTACGTGGACAAGGTGATGACCGCCGCGATAACAGCCACCGGCGCCACCAAACGGCCGCCAACCCTCCCCGGGTAACTCCGGGATCCAGTTAGTCTTCCGGCGTCAGGCCGATGTGGTCCAGGGCTAGCGAGAACGACGCGTCCCAGTCCTTCACGGAGCGGGCCGCGCCCGGCGACGGGGGCTTGACCCGGTCCAGCGCGGCCAGGGCGCAGCCGACCAGCTCCGCCGGGCGGGCCGAGGTCACGTCGGCATCGCCCAGTTCGAGCTCGTGCTGCAGGTTGTCGCGCCCGTGCCCCTGCACCACGTCGAGCAGGAGGAGGGAACGGCCGATCGTGCGGGCCTCCGCACAGGTGTCCCCGGAACTGGTGATGACCAGGTCGGCCGCGGCCATCAGCGCCGGGATCTGCTCGGTGAAGCCGAACACGTGCAGCCGCCGCCGGTGCCGCGCGACCGTGCGCAGCCGGTGCTCCAGCTTCGCGTTGCGCCCGGCGACCGCCAGGACCTGCACGCCCGCGTCGGCGAGGGCGGCCGCCGCCGCCGCGACCGGCCCCAGGCCCCAGGCCCCCGACATGAGCAGCACGGCGCGGTCGTCGGCGGGCAGCCCGAGAAGCTTCCTGGCCTGGTCCTGGGACGGCGGGTCGTAGAAGCCGGGCCGGACCGGCGTCGGCACCACCTGCACCCGCGCCCTGGGCTGGTACCTGCGTACCGCGGCCTCCGCCGCGGCGGAGGTCACCAGGTACAGGTCCACGTTCGGGTGCACCCAGAGCCGGTGCGGCGTGACGTCGCTGCAGAGCACGACGTGGCTCATGCCCGGATACCGGTCGGCGAGCGCGTTGACCGCGGACGCGGCGGTGGCGAACACCGAGACGACCAGGTCCGCGGGATGGGCGTCGAGGTAGTCCCGCAGCCGGGGCACCAGTTGCCGCCTGGCCCCGGCGTCGGCCAGCAGCGCCAGCCGGCTGCCCGGTCGCAGCGCGGCGAAGTGGAACGCGTCGTACAGCCCCGGCGTCGCCAGCAGCGCGCGGAACACCGCCTCCCCCGCCGGGCTGCCCGCCGAGCCGAGCAGTGCCATGGCGTCCAGGGTCTCGGTGGCCCAGCCCCGTCCGCCCAGGGAGATCGCGCAGGACCGGGCGTGCATCTCGTGCCCGGCCCCCAGCGACCCGGACAGCAGCAGAGCCCGCCTCGTCACTGGGCCTGCCTCGCGGGCGCTTCGCTGGCTTCGGGAGGCGGGGTGCCTGGCAGGGCCGGCGTCATGAGGCCTGCCCGGGGCCGTGGCCGAGCCAGTCCAGGTAGCGGCGCACCCCGGCCGCGAACGGGGTCTCCGGCGACCAGTCGAGCAGTTCCTTGGCTGCCCGGTTTGACACGCTCACGCCCTGGTAGTCGGCACCGCGGGCCGGAGCGTAATGCACCGGGACCTGGCCGATGAGGTCCTGCACCGTGTCGGCGATCTCGCGGACCGACACCGGCGTCCCCCCTTCCAGCGCCAGGACCTGCCCCGCCGCCGCCGGGACGATCGAGCGAACGTGCGCGTCGGCCAGGTCCTCCACGTACACGTAGTTGCGCTGCTGCTCACCGGTGCCCGCGATGGTGATCGGCCGCTTCTCCAGCGCCGCCTGGACGAACCGGGCGACCACGAGTTCCTCGCGCATGCGCGGCCCGTACGGGATGCCGTAGCGCAGGATGGTGAAGTCCAGGCCGTACATCTCCTGATAGCTGTGCACCAGCAGTTCCGCGGCCAGCTTGGTCGACACGTACACGTGCCCGGCCCGGCTCAGGTCGACGCCGAAGTCCTCGGCCAGCTCGCCGGTGCCCTGCGCCGCCCCGTACACCCAGACGGTGCTGGCCAGGATCACCCGGCCGCAGCGGTGCTGCCGGGCGGCCTCCAGGACGCGGGCGGTGCCTTCCACGTTGAGGCGCACCGCCCACACCGGGTCCGCCGCCACCTCGTTGACGTTCGACGCTCCGGCCAGGTGGAAGACCACGGCGCAGTCGGCCACCGCCGCGCCGAGCCCGGCCTCGTCGAACAGGTCCACCGGGAGGTACGTCGCATCCGGGTTACGCCAGCGTGGCTGCACGTCGATCACCCGCACGTCGTGGCCCGCCGTCACGAGCTGGTCCACCACGTGGGAGCCGATGAAGCCGCCACCTCCAGTTACCGCTACCTGCACGGCTGCCCTTTCTGCTCACCGATTCACCGGCCGCCTGCCGCCGCCGGCGCCTGGCCTGCCCCGGCGGTCCGGGCAGCGGGCCGTCCGCCTGCCAGCTACCCGCTCGCGAGCGTTTCGTGCACCGCCGCGATGGCGGTGAGCACCTCTTCGATCTCCGTGTCGCTCATGTCCGAGTGGACCGGCAGGCAGATGTGCCTGGCGGCGATGTCCTCGGCAACGGGCAACGGCGGACCAGCGTACTCCGCGAGGACCGGCTGCTGGTGCAGCGGCAGGTCGTAGACCTCTCCCGACAGCCGGACCTGGTAGCGGCCGGCCACCTCCTGCTTGAACCACGCCCGGTCGGTGCCGGGCGGGAGCAGCACGATGTACTTGTACACGTTGCCCCGGCTGCCCGGCGCCTCGGCCAGCGGGGTGAGGCCGTCCAGGCCGGCCAGTGCCTTGTCGTAGGCGGCCGCGACCTCGCGGCGGCGGGCGATGAAGTCCTCCATCCGGCGCAGGTGCACCAGCCCGGTCACCGCGTGCAGCTCGCTCATCCGCCAGGCCGAGCCCAGGCGCACGTGATGGTTCGCGGTGAAGGCGCCCTTGCCCTGGTCCCGGTAGATCCGGGCCTCGTCCGCGACGTGACCGGAGCCGGTCACCACCATGCCGCCCTCGCCGCAGGTCACCACCTTCGTGGGGTAGAAGGAGAAGGCGCCGCTCACGCCGAACGATCCGGCGAAGGCGCCGTCGAGCGTGGACCCGTGCGCGTGCGCGGCATCCTCGATCAGCGCGATCCCGCGCTCCTCGCACAGCGCCCGCACCCCGGCGATGTCCGGCGCGATCATCCCGCCGATGTGCACGTGCACGACCGCGGCGGTGCCCGGGGTCAGCGCGGCCGCCACGGTGGCCCGGCTGAGCGCGAGCGTGCCCTCCTCGACGTCGGCGAACACCGGCCGCCCGCCGGCCTGCAGCACCGCGGCGGCGGTGGCGTAGAAGGTGTTGGCCGGCACGACCACGTCCCGCCCGCGCACCTCCGCCACCCGCAGCGCGATGTCCAGGGCGGCGGTCCCGCTGGACACCGCGACGGCGTGGGGGGAGTCGTGCGCGGCCGCGAACGCCGCCTCGAAGCGCTTGGTGTACGGGCCGAGCGTGAGCGATCCGCTGGCCAGGATCTCTGCGACGGCGGTGGCTATCTCCGCCCGGTCCGCCGGAGGGAAGACGACACGTGCTGCTGGCACTCCCAACGCATGGCCCCTTGTTCAGTCCTGCCGGGGCCCGGCCGGCCCACCACAGGTAACCGGTCTTGCTTCGGGTATCGTCCCGACCTTGCCATCATTCCAGCAGAGGTACCCCCGGGTACGCGTCCTCCCCGGGCGTGTCGCCGGGCTGGAGCAACGCCCCAGGCCAGAGGCGCGGGAGCAGAGTGGAGGCGGGAGTGACAGGTGTTCTTGGCCGCGGCGGCGCCGGGCAGGTCACGGGGGGCCGGCTGGCACTGACCGGGGCCGTCGCGCTCGGCTGCCTCGCCGTCACCCACGCCGGCCCGGGGATCACCGCCCTGGGCCCGGTCCGGCGGCGTTTCTGCCCCGCCCTGGCCGGCCAGGGCCGCCCCGGCCACGTGGCCCTCACCTTCGACGACGGCCCCGACCCGGCATCGACCCCCGCCTTCCTCGACCTGCTCGCCCGGTGGCGGGTGCGGGCCACGTTCTTCATGCTCGGCGCGATGGCGGAGCGGGCGCCGGGGCTGGCCGCCGAGGTCGCCGCCGCGGGCCACGAGGTGGGCGTGCACGGCTGGGCGCACCGCTACACCGTGCTGCGCGGCCCCCGCGCGGTGCGCGATGACCTGGCCCGGGCCACGGACACGGTGGCCGCGGCCAGCGGCGCGGCGCCGCGCTTCTACCGGCCGCCCTACGGTGTGCTGAGCGCGGGCGCGCTCGCCGCCGCGCGGGGGCTGCGGCTCACGCCCGTGCTGTGGACCTGCTGGGGGCGGGAGTGGACGGCCGGGTCCACCGGCCGGTCGGTGTACGCGACGCTGGCCGGCGGCCTGGCCGGTGGCGGCACGGTCCTGCTGCACGATTCGGATTGCACGTCGCCGCCGGGCTCGGCGGCCGCGGCTCTCGCCGCGCTGCCCCTGCTGCTCGAAGAATGTGCCCTACGGGGCCTGCACGCAGGCCCGGTCGCCGAGCACAGCCTGGCAGCGTGGCGGCCCGGCGGGAACAGCCGTGCGGCGGCGTGACGTTGACCCGTGTGCCGGTCAGACGGCCCGCGGCGGGGCTGGCTCCGGGGCCGCCCGGGGCCGGCCGCGCTGTGGTGAACCCTCAGCAGGCCTTCAGGTTCTGTCCAGGGGCGTGGTGCTAACTGGTACTGGGCTTGGCCAGGTGCGGGGCAGGCCCGGTGCGCGGTAGAAGGGCCGCGGCCAGGCAGCCTGTACCGGGCGGCGCAGGGTACGAAGCAGCTCAGGCTACTTCCGGGCAGAGGTGATGATGATGGCCGAAGGTCAGGGCAACGGGAACGACTCGCCGGAGCGCGACAGCGCCTGGCAGCCGGTTCCCGGGGCGGGCGAGTCCCCCGGCGACAGCACGCCGGAGCCGGGCACCGGGGATGCGCCCGGGTCCTCGTGGCTGCCGTTCGCCATGACCTCCCCCGCCCAGGAGGCCGGCCAGCCAGGCTCCGCCGCCCAGCCCGCGCAACCGGGCCAGCCCGGGTATACCCCGCAACCGGGCCAGCCGGGGCAGCCCGCGCCCGGGAGCCAGTCACCCGCCACCCCTCAGCCGCCGTTCCCCACCCAGCCGCCCAACCCCGGCCAGCCCCCCTACCCCGGCCAGCCGCCGTACGCAGGCCAGCCGCCCTACCCCGGCCAGCCCCCGTACCCCGGTCAGCCCCCGTACGCCGACCAGCCGCCCTACCCCGGCTACGCCGGCCAGCAGCCCTACGGCGGCTACCCCGGCCAGCCTCCCTACCCCGGCCAGCCTCCCTACGGCGGCCAGCCTCCCTACGGCGGCCAGCCCCCCTACGGCGGCCAGCCCCCCTACGGCGGCCAGTCCCAGACCATGTGGCAGCCCCAGCCCGGCGCGCCCGACAACGCGCCGCCGCTGCCCGGGGCGGTGCCGCCGCCCGGCGGCCAGTGGGCCCCCCCGGGCGGCGGTTACGGGCCGCCGCCGGGCGGGCCGTCCTCGCCCAGCCCCGTGGGCCGCGCCCTCGTCTACGTGCTGGTCGCCGCGCTCGCCGCGGCGGTCGGGGCGGGTGCGGTCCTGGCACTGCGCGGCGGGGCGGGCGGCTCCTCCGGGGCCCCGTCGGCGTCCTCGCAGAGCATTCCCAAGCCGCAGGCGAACCGGCCCGGCAGCGGCCCGGCCTCGGGGCTCAACACCACCGTGGCCAACAAGGTCGATCCGGGCCTGGTCGACATCACCTCCTACGTCCACCTGCAGCAGCAGGTCTTCGAGGGCACCGGCATGGTGCTGACCTCGGACGGCCTGGTGCTGACCAACAACCACGTCATCAAGGGCTCGACCAGGGTGGTCGTGCAGCCGGTCACCGGTGGCCGCAAGTACGTCGCGCAGGTCGTCGGCACCGACAACGCGCAGGACATCGCCGTGCTCCGGCTGACCGGGGCCGCGAACCTGAAGACCGTCCCGGTGGGCAACTCCAACGATGTCCGCCTCGGCGACGTGGTGGTGGCCCTCGGCAACGCGGGCGGCGCCGGCGGCCTGCCGAGCGTGAGCAACGGCACGATCACCCAGTTGCACCGCGACATCACCGCGAGCGACTCGGCGTCGGATACGTCGGAGAGCCTGAAGAACATGTTCCAGACCAACGCCCCCATCGCCGAGGGCGACTCCGGCGGTGCCCTGGCGAACTCCGCGGGCCAGGTGATCGCCATGAACACCGCGGCCAACAGCCAGAACATCGGCGGCCCGGGCACCAGCCAGGGCTTCTCGATACCGATCAACCGGGCGCTGGCGATCGCTCACCAGATCAGCTCCGGGCAGGCCAGCAGCACGATCCAGCTCGGCCAGCCCCCGTTCCTGGGCATCGCGATCGCCAGCGGGCCGAAGGACGTGACCAGCACCGCCACCAGCCCCCGGGCCCAGTGGCGGGCGCTGCAGCAGATCGCGCGGGGCAACTTCGATGCGGTCAACTCCAGCGGCCGGTGCCTGCCCAACGCCAACGTGGACCCGGTGCCCGACAGCATCGCGCCCGCCACGTCGGGCGCGCTGGTGGGCGCGGTGTTCTGCAACGAGCCAGCCGACGCCGCCGGCGCCCAGGCCGGCGACGTGATCACGGCGGTGAACGGCCACACCGTGACCTCTGCGGCCACGCTGCACACGGTGGTCAGCCAGTTCCACCCGGGCACCAAGGTCTCGCTCACCGTGATCACGCCCAAGGGCAAGCAGCAGACGCTCTCGCTTCAGCTGGCGGCGGGCCCCGCGGCATAACGCCGGGCGGGTCACGCCTGCAGCCAGGCCGCCATCCTGGCCTCGCAGTCGGCGATGTGCGCCACGTCCACGTGCTCGTCCGGGGAGTGGGCAAGCTCGGGGTCGCCGGGGCCGTAGTTGAGCGCGGGCATGCCGAGTACGGCGAACCTGGCCACGTCCGTCCAGCCCAGCTTGGCCCTGGGTGCCCCGTCCACCGCGGCGAGGAGGTCGGCGGCCGCCGGGTGATCGAGCCCGGGGCGGGCGCCCGGCGCCGAGTCGGTGATGGCCACCTCGTAGCCCGCGAACACCTCCCGCACGTGCGCGGCCGCCTGCTCCTCGCTGCGGTCGGGGGCAAACCGGTAGTTGACCGTGACCACGCACTCGTCCGGGACGACATTGCCGGCGACCCCGCCACGGATCCCGACCGCGTTCAGCCCCTCGCGATAGGCCAGCCCGTCCACGTCCGGGCGGCGGGGCCGGTAGGAACGCAGCACGTCCAGGATCGGCCCGGCCCCGTGTATCGCGTTCTGGCCCTGCCACGAGCGTGCGCTGTGCGCGCGCCTGCCGCGCGCGGTGACCTCGGCCCGCAGCGTTCCCTGGCAGCCGCCCTCGATCACCCCGCCGGTCGGCTCAAGGAGCACCGCCAGGTCGCCGCCGAGCAGGTCCGGGCGGTTGCGGGACAGCCGCAGCAGGCCGTTGCGCTCGGCCTCCACCTCTTCGCAGTCGTAGAAGACGTAGGTCACGTCCGCGCGGGGCGCGGTCATCCGGGCGGCCAGCCGCAGCGCGACCGCCACCCCCGCCTTCATGTCGCAGCTTCCGCAGCCGAACAGGAGGCCGCCCGCACGGCGGGACGGGAGGTTGCCGGCGACCGGGACCGTGTCGATGTGGCCGGCCAGGATCACCCGCTGCGGGCGGCCCAGGCTGGTCCGGGCGACCACCGCGTTCCCGTCGCGGTGCACCGACAGGTGCGGCAGGGCGCGCAGCGCCGCCTCGATCGCGCCGGCCAGTGCCCCCTCTTCGCCGCTGACCGACCGCACGTCGACGAGCGACGCGGTGAGCTCGGCGCTGTCACTAGAAAGATCCAGGTCCACGGCGGCAGCATAGAGTGCTCAGCAGCCGGGGTGGCGGGGAGGCCGCCGGACAGGGAGCGGATGCGATGTTCAGAGTGGATTCCGAGGTGGGCCGCCTGCGGCAGGTCATCCTGCACCGGCCGGATCTGGAACTCAAGCGGCTCACCCCGGACAATGCGGCGGACCTGCTCTTCGACGACGTGCTGTGGGTGAGCCGGGCGCAGGCGGAGCACGACGCGTTCGCGGGCGTGCTGCGCTCCCGCGGGGTCGTCGTGCACTACTACAGCGACCTGCTGGCGCAGACGCTGGACGTGCCGGCGGCCAGGGAATACGTGCTCGACCGGGTCTTCGACCCCCGCTGGCACGGCCCGCTGGCCGCCGAGCACCTGCGCGCGGCGGTGGCCGGGCTGGACTCGCGCAGCCTCGGCGGCTACCTGGTGGGCGGGATCACCAAGCGGGAGATCGCCGAGCTGGCGCCCGAGCCGAAGAGCATCGCCTTCCACTCGCTGGACATGGACGGGTTCGTGCTCGTCCCGCTGCCGAACCTGCTGTACCAGCGGGACACGTCCTGCTGGATCTACGGCGGGGTGTCGATCAACGCGATGCGCCGCCAGGCCCGGGTCAGGGAGTCCACCTTCGCCGAGGCCATCTACCGCTGGCACCCAATGTTCGCCGGCGTCGGGTTCGACATCTGGTATCACGGCGCCGACGCCGCGCCGGCCACCATCGAGGGCGGGGACATCCTGGTGATCGGCAACGGCGCGGTGCTCGCCGGGATGAGCGAGCGGACCACGCCGCAGGCGCTCGAGGTACTGGCGCACCGGCTGTTCGCGGCCGGCGCGGCCACCTCGCTGGTCGCCATCGACATGCCGAAGCAGCGCGCGTTCATGCACCTGGACACGCTGCTCACCATGGCCGACCACGGCGTGTTCACCAAGTACGCGGGCATGGGGATGCTGCGGTCCTACACGATCGAGCCCGGGGCGAGCGCGCGGGAGCTGAAGGTCACCGACCATCCGCCGGAGGACATGCACAGCGCGCTGGCCGCCGCGCTGGGCCTGCCGAGCATCACCGTGCTGACCGCGGTCCAGGACGTGCGCTCGGCGCAGCGTGAGCAGTGGGACGACGGGTGCAACGTACTGGCGGTCGAGCCGGGCGTGGTCATCGCCTACGAGCGGAACGTGACCACGAACGCCTACCTGGAGGAGAACGGCATCGAGGTGATCACCGTGCCGGGCGGCGAGCTCGGCCGCGGCCGGGGCGGTCCCCGGTGCATGAGCTGCCCGATCGAGCGTGCGGACTGACCGGCCCGTTACCCGCCCGGGGCCGTGCCGCCCGCGTCCAGCGCGGCGAGGATCACCGCCACCGAGGGGCGCCGGACGCTCGCCGCCCGCGCCACCGCGTAGACCTCGCGGGCCGGCGCGAGCCCGGGCAGCTCCCGGACCGCGACGCTCCCGCCGCTGGTGGCCAGCGCCAGCCGGGGCACCAGCGCGATGCCGATGCCCTGGGCGACCAGGCTGACGATGGTCCCCAGGCCCTCGAACTCCCACGGCACGGCCGGTGCCCCGCCCGCCGTGCCGAGCAACTGGTCCGCCGCCTGGCGAGACGGCTCCCCCGCCGGGGCTGCCAGCCACCGGCTGGCCTGCCTGAGCCGCCGCAGGTCGACCGGCACGGCCGGGTCGGCCAGGGCGTGGTCCCGCGGCACGATCAGCACCACGGGATCGCGCACCAGCGGGTAACAGCGCAGCATGGCGGGGGCGAGTTCGGCCAGCCCGCCGGACCAGTCGTCCACCAGGGCCACGTCCGCCTCGCCCGCGCGCACCCGGCGGAGCCCTTCGGCGGGCGCGGCCTGCTGCAGCAGCAGCGTCAGGCCCGGGTGCCGCCGCAGGCTGCGGGCCAGCGCGGGCGCGAAGGCGGCCGCGGCGGAGGGGAACGCCGCCACGCAGACCCGCCCGGAGGGCTGGAGCTCCAGCGCGGCCAGGTCCGCCTCGGCCGCCTCGGCCTGCGCGAGGATGATCTCCGCATGAACGACCAGGCGGCGGCCCGCGTCGGTGAGCTCGACCGACCGGGCGGACCGGTCAAGCAGCGCGGCCCCCGCCTCCCGCTCCAGGGCGGCAAGCTGCTGGGACACCGCCGAGGCCGTGTAGCCGAGGGCCGCGGCGACCGCCGCGATGGTGCCCCGGTCCGCGAACTCGCTGAGCAGCCGGAGCCGGCGCAGGTCAAGCATAAGAAAAGCTTAGCCTTAGAAACAGGTATCAGTGCTTGTCCTAATGCATATCTGAGTACAGGCTGGTCAGTGACCTAGGCATGCCGACGGGGGATCTGGCGGATGGGACCGGTCGCCCCACCCAACCGCGAAGCAACGCCTCGCCCACCCCGCAGCAACGCCTCGCCCCACCCC
>Ga0335078_10002502_pt1 | contig 27830 bp, 21 predicted proteins | sample Lox_Sample_32_FD_206711 | JGI IMG/M metagenome (GOLD analysis project Ga0335078, IMG submission 206711) | Soil microbial communities from Loxahatchee National Wildlife Refuge, Florida, United States - Lox_Sample_3.2 | ecosystem: Environmental > Terrestrial > Soil > Wetlands | place: USA... | reverse complement strand
ATAGCCTGCGGCAGCTCGACTCGGCATCGCGCGACATGCGGAAGCGGCAGAAACAGATCGACGCCGTGACCAGCGATCTCGCTTTCCGGCTGGGCCGCACTCCCAATGAGAACGAAGTGGCCTCAGGCCTGGGCGTCAGCACGGACCGCCTGCGCCGCATTCAGGTGGAATTGCGGCACCTGGGACAGATCTCCATTTCGCAGCGTGACGAGCTGGACCGGGAACGTCCGCAGGAATTTCCGGCTACCGCCGAGCTGCAGCCGGATCGCATGTGCGAGCGCCGCGAACTGGAGAGCACGCTGGCTCGCGCCTTGGGAACGCTGCCGGCCCGCTATCAGAAGGTCGTATTCCTGTATTACACAAACGAAATGACGATGAAGGAAATCGGCAGCCTGTTGGGCGTCAACGAAAGCCGCGTGTCGCAGATTCACAAAACGGCCCTGAAGAAGATGGCGATGGCGCTGGAATCGCAGGGCATACGCTCGGCCGAAGCGCTCCAGGCGATGTGAAGCGAACGGGGCCGCGTTAGAATGCGACTCATGCGCATCCCGTTCGAGGCGCCTGGCCGCCTTGTCCTGCTCGCCGTTTGCAGTGCCGCCGCTCTTGGCCCGAATGACCTGCGGTTCGCGGTGCTGGTCTCCGCGGACGCGGAATAGAAGGCGGTGGGGTTGTTCGAGACAGACGCCGCTCGCGTGATCGAGTGCCTTTTGTGCGTCCTTCCCCAGTGGATCGCCATGCTGCGCTGACGCGCGCGCCACGGGCTACCGCCAGAGGCTCTGGGACCGCCGCTCCGTTTTTTCGCGAGAACTTCTCTCCGCGCGGAACACGTTATTGTCAGCTATGATGCGCGGTACCGAGCCCCGAGCCGGCAGCCTGGAAGATCGCATTTCCGAAGCCCGCAGCCGGTTGCAGCGGACTCCGGAATCGCATCCGGACTTCGAGCGCAGGCTGCTCGATCTGATCGCGCTGGTAGACGAGCGGGAGGCGCGCCAGGTTGCATTGCTTTCACCCGCGGCGCGCAGAGCCTGGCGTTGCCGCGCCCGGCACGCCTGACCCTGTGTCGTCTCTCCGTGTAACCGGTTCCGCCCCACAACCCTCTAACCAGAGTAGGAGGGAAGTAACATGAAAACAGGGGCAACCACGCGAATTCTGTTGGCCGCGGCGCTGCTGGCCGGTGCCGCTCTTGGGGCCACCAAGGACACATTCACAAAGCCGCTAACTGACGATGAGATCGCCAAACAAGTAAGGCGCACTATATTGTCGTACCCGTATTACTACATATGGGACCAGGTCGGTCTCTTCGTGCACGACGGGCAGGTGGAGTTGAGCGGAGCGGTGACGCAGCCTTATAAGAAGGCCGACCTGGCGCGGCTGGTCGCGCGGGTTCCCGGTGTCACCGGCGTGACGAATCAAATCAAGGTGCTGCCGCCGTCGCCGATGGACGAGATGTTGCGGCGGCAAGTGGCGCGCTCCATCTTCGGCTACCCGCCGTTGACCCGTTATGCCGCGGGCCCGCTGCCCTCCATTCACATCGTCGTCGATGGCGGGCACGTGACTTTAAGCGGTGTGGTCTCTACCGATGGCGACAAGAACCTGGCTGGTATCCGCGCCGCGGCCGCCGGCCTGAGTTTCGGCCAGGTGGTGAACAACCTCGAAGTCGAGCATCCTTCCGTCAAGAAAAGCTGATCGTGGGCGACCACCGCGGTGTACCAGACCATGGGCTCCGGGCGGCGCGCAAACTCGCTCCATGCGCCCGCCCGGGCTCCGGCCCATCCTTTCCGCTCCGCCACATGATATTCTTACTCGCACGCGCAGCCGCACTTACTCGGGCGGCGACGGAAGGAGAAACGCATGAAAGAACAGACTTACGCCAACCACCGGCAGTTAGTGGCGGCTTACCATGTATGGCTCTTCGGCATCCTGGCCTTGACGCTGATCGGGTCGTTAGTGAACTTCTATAAGTCGATTGGCGACCACGAGCGATTCTACAGCGCTTCTCTGATCGTGGTGCTGGTGGTAGCTTCATTGATGCTGTTTTTCTTTTGCCGCGCGTTTCCGCTGAAAGCGCAGGATCGCGCCATCCGCGCCGAAGAGAACCTGCGGCATTACGTGCTGACCGGCAAGCTGCTGGACTCGCGGTTCAGCATTCCGCAGATCGTGGCCCTGCGCTTCGCCTCCGACGACGAGTTTCCGGCCCTGGCGGCCAAAGCGGCCGAGGAGAATACGGCCCCCGACGACATCAAGCGTGCTATCAAACATTGGCGTGCCGATACGTACCGGGTGTGACACAGCCGCCGTCGCATGCCTTTCCGCCGGACCGGACCCGCAGTGTTGATCGCCTGTCGAAGGGGGGCACGTTCTTCCGTCGGCTCGGCGGAGAGGCCGCGCCGGGCACACCAGCCGAAAGGCCAGTCCTCCGCGCACCACACGCGGCCTCATCCTCCGTTTTTCGACCGTTCCATTGGGGGCCGCAACCCTCCCGTCGCGACCGGAACGTATCGAAACCGGGTTGTTCCACCAGGCAACCACGCAGCGGTGTTAAGGTGATGAGCAAATGCGCGGGTCTCCACGGCGGGGCACCCGAACGCCGCTTACGCATCCCCGATTGCCTGGTGGAGCGTGAAGTCCGTTTCAGGCTTCCTCCGTTAGTGAGAGTCGAGGCGCAAACGTTACAAAGATTCCGACGGGGCAGGCGCCCCATAATTGCGGGTGGGGACGGCAGCGGCTAGCGCCTGGCCTGAAGCTCTTCGGGATGAAAGACCAGGTCGCGGTCCAGCACCATTTCAATATGGGTGCCCTGGCGGAACACCACGTCCCGATTGCGGGAAAGCAGGACTCCAGCCAGAGCGCCCCCCGCCGCGCCGATCGCCCCGCCGGCCGCGCCCCTGGTGATCCCGCCGACAACGGCGCCCGCTTCCGCCCCTCCCAGCACGACGCCCGGATTTGTGGGTGCAGGATTAACGTCCACCTTCCCCTCTTCTCCCGGCGGCCGCGCGTGAAAGTCGCGCGAGACGCCATTGGGCAGAATCAGCGAATCGAAGCGGATATATAGCTGGCCTTTGCCGGAAACGCCGGCCGGCTTGGTTTTGGTGATGGTGCCGGCGACATCGCTGCCGCGCGGTATCACCACTCGCCCGTTTGTGGCGACCGGGGCGTCCGTCCGCAAGTAGACGCGATCGCCCTCCTTAGCGTGCTTGGTGCTGATTTCGCTCACCAGCGCCAGCAGGACGCGCGTCCCTTTCGGCACCGTAACATCGGGCGGCACGCCCGGCTCAGGCCGCCTCTCGAGCGCCGGCGGCATGTCGCGAGCCGGTACGGATTGCCCTGCCGGCGCCGCGGCTTCGGCGGTTGCCGGGCGCGGTGCTGCAACCGGTATGTCTTCGCGCCGGAACACCAACCGGCCTTCCGACTCCGAACCCGTGCGCTCGACCTGCCGCGTAATCGTGAGCGTGCCATGATCGCGCGAGAGCACCCACCGGTCCATCACCGTGTAGTTGCGCGGCCCGGAAACCAGGGTGTTCACGAGCAGCGCCGCGCCCTCCCATTTCACGATCGTGCTCCACGATTCGTCGCCGACAAGCGCCTTGGTTTCGCTGCCGTCCAGCGCATACGACCAGCCGAGCGGCCCGGTCGAAATCAACATCGCGGTGGCGCTCTCGGTGACGGTGAGTGACGACTCGACTTGGCCCAGCGCACGAATGTCGCTGGCGGCCAGGTCGAGCACCCACTTGCCTGAGAAATCGCGATCCGGATCGACTGCGCCAAACGACAAACTAAGGCTCAGCGCGCCGAACGCGGCAATTGTCAGGGAAGTCCTCCGCATGAGGCGAAGGTTAGCACAGGATAACCAGGGCCGGCAGTGGGTTTTCGCTTCCTCGCGTGCCTGCACGCCTCCCGCCATTTTGGGTGATCGTGCCGGAATTAGGGAGCTAAATGTTTTCTTTTCAGTATGAATTTGTGCGATCTTGTCCATTTCTGGCACCGCTCCAGCAGCCTACGTTCAACTGCTCTGGGCAGTAGACGACCCCGCGCCGGGCGGCGTTTCTCAAAACTGGGAGATATCGCGTCGTTGCAGGAATGGGACAGGAACAGCCACTCCGTGCCTGCGGGCTCCGAGCCGGGGCCCACGTGCAGGAGTGGCCGTCGAAGAAAGCCTGCAATCCTTCCGAAGTAACCCCTACGTCGTGGCGCGCTTGGCAACCACGTTTCTGGTCCGCGCGTTGCCATCCCTGCCGGGCATGCTGATCTCGAGCTTCAGACTATCTCCGTCGAGGGTTCCTTTATAAGTGGCAACGAAGGAGTTGCCGTTGAACTCGCGCTTCACGGTGAAACTGATATTGTTTCCATCCACCTTGCCATCGGTAATCGGGGTTTCCATCGGTTCACCGCCTCTTCCTGGCCTGGTGAGCGTGCCGGTGAGGGAGGCACCATCGACCTTCAGGTTCAGGGTTACCTGCACGGAGCCGTTGCGGCCTTCCTGTTCAAAGACCCATTTGCCGCTGGCGTCGGCCGCCGCAAGGCAGAAAGCCATCGCCAACAGAATCGTGGTTACACAGAGCAACTTTTTGGTCATAGTAACTGGCTAGGCGTTGGCCGGCGCGCCGACGTTACCGGATATCGGGGAAAGCCGCCGGGCGGCGCACGGCTTCGGGCGCCTGCTTCGGGCGCCGCTCCGGGGCGGCGCGGGACTGCTAGAATGGTGCGTTGCCGGAACTGGTTGCGAGCGTAGTAGTCCCCACGCTGGCTGCCGATCGAAGACTGCTAGAGTGCCTGGAGTCGCTCGGGAAACAGACACGACGCGATTTTGAAGTCATCGTGGTGGATAACAGCGGTCGCGGTTTGGTGCGGCGCCAGGGTGTGCCGCCGGAAACGCGCGTCATGGAGAACAGCCGCAACCGTGGTTTCGGCGCGGCGGTCAACCAGGGCCTGGCGGCTTCCGGCGCAAGGTATCTGGCCACGCTGAACGACGACGCGGTGGCGCACCCTCGATGGCTGGAAACGCTGGTCGGGACGCTCGACCGGCGGCCGGACGCGGGGATGTGCGCCTCCGAAGTTAGGCTCTTCGGCGAGAACCGGCTGGATTCGGCGGGCATGCTTCTGGCGCGCGACGGCTCGAGCAAGCAGCGCGGACACGGAAGACCGCCGGAGGATTTTCCGGTGGAAGAGGAGGTGTTGCTGCCGAGCGGGTCGGCGGCGCTGTACCGGCGAGCGATGTTGGACGAAATTGGCGGCTTCGACGAACGCTTCTTCCTTTATTGCGAGGATACCGATCTTGGCCTGCGCGCGCGATGGCGCGGATGGAAGTGCCTCTATGCGCCGCTGGCCGTGGTGGAGCACCACTATTCGCACTCGGCCGGAGACGCATCGCCGTTGAAGGCCTACCTGGTGGAGCGCAACCGCCTGTTCGTGGTGGCGAAGAACTTCCCGCTGCGGATGCTCGGGCCGGCGCCGTTCGCCGCGGCGGCGCGGTACTTCTGGCACCTCCTGTACCTGGCGCAGGGGCGGGGCAGCGCCGCGCGGTTTCGCGCCGGGGGCCACAACGGCGCGCGCATGCTGTGGTACGTGGCGCGGGCCCACGCGGCGCTGCTGTGGCACGGGCGATGGCTCTGGCGGGAGCGGCGGCGCATACGGCGCGGCGCCCGCATCACTCCGGCCGTGTTCCGCCATCTGGCGCGCGGCTCTTCGATCAGCACCCGGCGGGTGGCGGAACAATGACCGCGCAGGCGCCCGGATCCGGCTCGCTGCTGGTGATTGTCCCGGCTTTTAACGAACAGGCCGCGGTCGGCGAGGTGGTCCGCGAACTCGCGCGGGTCGTGCCGGGCGTTCCGGTGCTCGTGATCGACGATTGTTCCAGGGATGCAACTGTCGACGTGGCGCGCGCGGCGGGTGCCCGCGTCCTTTCCCTCCCGCACCACCTCGGCCTGGGCGGCGCGGTGCAGGCGGGATACAAGCTGGCGTACGAACTGGGTTTCGAATATGTAATCCGCGTGGATGGAGACGGGCAGCACGACCCGCGCGACATCCCGCGTATCCTCGACAAGCTGAAGGAATCCGGCGCCGAAATGGTGATCGGCGCGCGTATGGACGGGAACCGCGCGCGGCGGTTGCGGGCGGTGGGAGCGCGTTTTTTTCGCCTGGTGCTGCGCCCGATCCTGGGTAAGACGGTGCAGGACCCCACATCCGGTTTCGTCGGCGTGAACCGCCGCGCGCTGGCCCTGTTCAGCGCCAGCTTTCCGCTCGAGTATCCGGAGATCGAGGCGCTGGTGGTGCTGCAGCGGCGGCGGTTCCGATTCGAAGAAGTGCCGTGCCGCATGCGCCCGCGCCGCGCCGGCCGCTCTTCCATCAGCGGGCTCAAGCCGCTTTTCTACATCGTTCACGTGCTGCTCGGCGTTTTTGTGAACATACTGAGATATGACGGCCGGTGGCGCCGGCTCCGGCCCGGCACGGATCCGGACGCCAAGCCCGGCGGCGGAGGGTAAATGGATCGCTTGTTACACGTCAGCGCGGCGATTTGCCTGCTGCTGATCACGATGGTGCTGATTTCGGTGCGGCGCTCCCACATTCGGGTGGAATACTCGGTCACCTGGCTGGCGGCGGCGGGCGCCATGCTCGCCCTGTCCCTGTCGCGGCCGGCCGTCGAGTACATCCGCCGCCTGTTCGCGCTGCCGGATACGCCGCTGGCGGTCTTTCTTCTCGGGAGCGCAGTGTTCCTGGTCGTGTTCTTCCGCTTCACACTGATCATTTCGCGTTTGCGCGACGACAACATCGCGCTGGCCCAGCGCGTGGCCATCCTCGAATACCATCTCCGCGCGCTGACTCATCATGAAAGCTAAGCCCGGGAAAAAAAGACAAGCGGCGCCAGCTCCGCGGCCCTCCCCGCCGCGCCGCGACTGGCGCCCTTACCTGGCAGCCGGCGCGGCCTTGCTGGCGGCGCTCTGGGCTTATTCCCCGGCGCTCCACGGGCCTTTCGTTTTTGACGACACGGCGCTTCCGTTCACGCTGACCTCCGCCTCGGCGCCGCTGCTCGCCTGGATCCGCGGCGTGCGGCCGGTTCTGATGGCCAGCTACTGGGTGAACACGGCGCTCTCCGGCGAAGACACGTTCTCGTATCACGTGTTGAACCTGGTAATCCACTTGATTGCATCCGGGCTGGTGTTTCTCATCGTGCGCCGGCTGCTCGGGTGGTCGCAGGCGCCCGACGCGCGCCGAACGCTCGTGGCCGGCTTCGCCGCGGGCGTGTTTCTGTTGCATCCCATCCAGACCGAGGCCGTGGCTTATGTTGCCGGACGCTCCGAATCGCTCAGCGTGACGCTGCTGCTGGCCGCCTACGCGGTATTTCTGTACCGCCGGCGGGCGGCCATCGCCTGGGGAATCGTGCTGCTGGTGTTGCTCCTGTACGGCCTGGCCGTGCTTTCCAAGGAGCACACCGTGGTGCTGCTGGCGCTGCTGTTGCTCACCGATTTCTGGTGGAACCCGGGCTTCTCGTTGCGCGGCATTTTCCGCAACTGGCGCCTGTACGCGCCGCTGGCGCTGGGCGCCGGCTTCGCACTGGCGTTTTTCTGGAAAACGATCCGGAACTCGCCGAGCGCCGGCTTCAGCTTGCGCGACGTCACCTGGTATCAATACCTGTTCACCGAGTGGCGGGCGTTGTTGGTCTATCCGGCCGAGTTCGTTCTTCCCGCGCGGCTGACCGCCGACTGGGACTTTCCGTTTTCACGCGGCGTTTTCGACCGCGGGGCCATTTTCGGCCTGATCGTCCTCGTTGCGATTGCCATCGCCGCCTGGCATTACCGCCGGCGGTTTCCGCTGGCGTGCTTCGGCTACTTTGTCTACCTGGTGCTGATGTCTCCGACTTCGTCTATCCTGCCGATCGCGGATCCGCTGGCGGAACGGCGCCTGTACCTGGGGATGCTGGGCCTGCTGCTGATCGTGGTGGACTTCGTGGGGCGCGTGCGCGTCGACTCGAAGAAACTGGCGGCGGCGCTGGTTGCCGTGCTGCTCGCTGCTGCGGTGCTCACGCATGCGCGCGCCGCCGTCTGGGCGGACCCGGTGGCGCTGTGGGAGGACACCGCGGCCAAGGCGCCTCACAAACGGCGCGTGCTGTTTCAACTGGCGACCACATACGCGGCTGCCGGCCGCTGCCAGGATGCGGTCGAGGAATACCAGAAAATGGCCGAGCAGTTCCCGCCGGATTACGAGGTCCTGCTCGACTGGGGGCTGGCCTACGATTGCCTGAACCAGCCTGAATTGGCCCTGCAAAAGCTGCGCCAGGCGGCGAACCTGGAACCCACCGGGCACGTTTATTCGCAGATCGGCATGGTCTATGCCAAGCGCGGCCGCTGGGCCGAGGCGCTGGATGCCCTTGACCTCGCGGAAAGAATCGATCCCGGCGAAGCCACCACGTACATGTACATGGGAGACATCCATCTTTCGCTCAACCACGCCGCGGAAGCGGTGGCGGACTACCGGAAAGCGCTCGCGCTGCTGAGTCGTCCGCGCCCACTGATCGCGCTTCAGCCCTATCTCGAGGTGGTGCGGCAGAAACTGGCCGACGCGCAGGCGCGCGCCGCACATTGACATGCGGCCCCTCTCTATAGGTGTCAACGCCCTGTATCTCCTTCCCGGCGGCGTCGGCGGCACGGAAATCTATCTGCGCGGCCTGCTGGCGGGCCTGGCCGATATCGACCCGGTGAACCGCTACCTCATCTTCATCAACCGCGAGACCGGCGCCGACCTCGCGCCGGCGCGGCCCAATTTTCGCGTGGTGCCGCAGCCGGTGCGCGCCGCGTCGCGTCCGCGGCGGATTCTGTGGGAGCAATCCGTGCTGGCGCTGGAATCGGTGCGCCGCGGCCTCGACGTGATGCTCAATCCCGGCTTCACCGCGCCGCTCGCGGCGCCCTGCCCGCAGGTGACCATGTTCCACGACCTGCAGCACAGGCTTCATCCCGAGTACTTTCGCTGGTTCGATCTGCCGTTCTGGCGATTCTTTCTGTTCTGGTCGGCGCACGTCTCGCGCCTGCTGCTGGCTCCTTCGCAGGCCACCGCCGATGACGTGAAGCGCTATTACCGGCTGCCGGAGGGCAAGGTCCGGGTGGCGCAACACGGCGTGGACCCGGCGTTCCAGGAACTGGCGGAGCGGCGCCGGCCGGAGCCCTTTCTGCTGGCTGTTTCCACCCTGCATCCGCACAAGAACCTGGATGAGTTGCTGCGCGCTTTCGCCCTGTTCCGCGCGCGGCACGCGGAGTTCCGCCTGGTGGTGCCGGGGTTGCACGGGTTTGCGGCCGAGGACCTTGTGAGGCTGCGCGACTCGCTCGGGCTGCGCGATGCGGTCGAGTTTCCGGGCTGGATCCCGCGCCAGAGTCTCCGCGAATTGTTCGCGCGCGCCTGGGCGTTCCTCTACCCGTCGCGCTTCGAGGGTTTCGGACTGCCGGTTCTCGAAGCCCTGGCCGCCGGCGTGCCGACGGCCTGCTCGGCAATTGAGCCGCTGCGCTCGATTGCGGGCGGTGCCGCCCTGCAATTCGATCCGCGCAGCCCGGAGGCGATGCTCGCAGCCATGTTCCGCATTACGGAAGACGTGGACCTCCGCCGCGAACTCGCGGCCGCGGGTCCCGCGCGCGCCGCCCATTTCTCGTGGCGATTCGCAGCCCAGACCACTCTCGAGGCCCTGGAAGACGCGGCGAAGGGCTAACACCACGGCCGCCCGGCCGCGGGCTTGCCGGACCCGTTTGCGCTCCGACCAAACGGGCCCGGCCCGGCGGGTTGCGGGAGAAAACAGCCGGCTCTAGTAGTGGCCGAGGACGAAACTCAAGTCGATCTGAGCAACTCTTTCGATCGGCTCTCCATTGAGAAGAGTCGGCTCATACCGCCACCGCTTGACTGCGTATTGCGCAACCCGTCGCAGAGCCAGGGGGCCGCTGAGGACGTTGGTGTCGGCGATGCGGCCGTCCTTGCCGATGCGAGCCTCTACCGTCACCACGCCGGTGATGTGAGCCCGGATGGCGGCCGGCGGGTAGATGGGCGCCATCATGTGTATGAGCCTTCCGCTGCGGACGATGCCCTGCAGTGCCGGGCCGGTCTCACGGAACGACATCCGCACGGCCGGCGCGCCCGCGGCGTCAAGCGTCTCCGTCGAAGACGCTGTTCGGAGCGGTTGCGCCTGGCTCGCGCCCGTCAACCCGGCCAGGGTCGTAATTGCAAACAAGGTCAACGTGGTTCGCATCGCTTTTGGCATACTCATGGGCAATCCTTTTTACTCGGCCTGTCTTACCGCAGGTTCACTACCGAGGCGAGTATAGCTTGCGCAACGGGCCTTTCCTATGGATCTGAGGCATGTGATTGTACTGGTTCCGTCCTAAGTGAGTGGAGCCGGCTAGAAGACCTGGTAGTACGGCCCGCGCCGGTTCTACATCCGCTGAGTAGCGAGAGCGACAACCAGCGGAATTCTTATCCCACCTGGCCGCGTCCGGGTTTGGTTGTGAGGTGATTGCCGGTCCAAGTCCTAGGGATAATTCCCACGTAATGGTACTTTGTGGTTACCATCCTCCCCTCATTTTCGGATTTGATTGCTCACACGTCGTAGGCTCAAAATCCCCTCCTTGCAATTGCGTGAGTTCGGAAGGTGTAATGGAATAAATAGGTTGCGAGCCAGCCGATAAATGCAAAGATTTCCAATGTTTGTTTACGAATCGAAAGGTCTATTTGTGCTTGACATCACATTTGCTTTTTGGCCATAATTTAACTTAATCATTACCATCATTACTTATAGGACCGAAGGATCAATTCGGTTAGAAGCCCGGGGCGCGGCCCAGCCGCTCGCCTGAAATAACGACTAAACAAGGAGGCGGCCATTACCCGAAGGTGCTTCACCTTGGCGGCGTTGTCTTTTGTAGCCAGGGCGCAGAAGACCGTGTTTGACGACGAGGACTTCTCCGGCTGGCAGAGTTTCGGCGGAGGTGCGTGGACCGCCGAAGGCAGTGAGCTGGTCGGGCGTTTCGGCAAAGGCAGGCCCGGCCCGGGCTACATATTTACCCGCGACTTATTCACCGATTTCCGGCTGGCATTACTGTTTCAGATCTCAAGCGGCGGCAGGAGCGCTATCTACTTCAGAGAACCGCGCCGCAAGTGGGGGCTCGATGGCGAGAACCGCCCAGGGTCCGGCCCCGCCGGCGGATATGAAGTGTTGATCGACTACCAGGACGCGGACAACCCCACGGGGACCATCAGCAACGTGCAGAGGTCCAAAAAAGCGGTGGGCGCCGAGGACCAGTGGAACGAAATGGAAATCATATGCCGGGGAAGCGATGTCCGGATTTCAATTGCGCACCAGAACATTAATCGTTTCAACCAGTTGAGAGTACAACCAGGAGTCATCGGATTCGGTGTTCCCGGCCCGGCGGCGCGTGACATTGTGGTGCGTTTTCGCAACATTGTGATTTCATCAATGGCATGAATTCTAATCATGTCGTATGAGAGAGGCTTTCGGGAATTTGTTCGAGGTTCGTCCCAGGTGCGGCAGGGGCATCCGGGCGATTGGCCATGCACAGGAGAGAAGGAGCCGTTGCGTCAGCCGTTCTCTTCGCCGATCGCGCCAGGCATCTCGGAAAGATACGGTTTCCGTAACAGAGGATACTAACATGGATAGTTATCGAGTTGCTTTCAGCGCTACACGGGCGTTGCGGAGTTGGATCGGCATCTTACTCGCGTCGCTCGTTCTCTTGTCTTCGGCGGCATTCGGCCAGGTGCTAGGTTCGATTTCGGGTTCGGTTCGCGATCCTACGGGAGCCGTGATTCCCAATGCCAGCGTAACCGTCACCAACTCGGAAACCGGAATGACCCGCACGCTGGTCACCGATGAGCGCGGCTACTATCAGGCTCTTGCGCTTCCGGTGGGCCGCTACGACGTCAAGGTTCAAAAAACCGGGTTCCGCAACCTGGTCCGCTTCGGCATCGACCTGGCGGTAGCCCAGGATGCGATGGTCGATGTCGACATGCAAATCGGCGTTTTGAAGGAGGACGTCGAGATATCCGGCGACGCCGCGCTGGTGAACGTGGCGACGACCTCGATCTCCGGGCTGGTGGACGGGCACGAAGTCAAGAACCTCCCCTTGAACGGCCGCAGTTTCGACAACCTGATCACGCTCAACCCAGGCACCGCGAACACCACCTCGAATCGCGCGACCACGGTCACCAGCGGCGGCCAGGGCAATAACTTCTCCGTCTCCGGCAACCGCGAAGACTACAATCTGTTCCTTCTGAACGGCATCGAATACAGCGGCGTCTCCACGGCCGACGTCACTCCCGGCGGCCTGAGCGGACAGTTGTTGGGCGTCGACGCCGTGCGCGAATTCAACGTGTTGGAAGACACCTATGGCGCCGAATACGGCAAACGACCCGGCGCGCAGGTGAGCCTGGTGACCATGTCCGGCAGCAACGAGTTCCACGGAACGGTGTTCGAGTTCGATCGAAACAGCTTCTTCGACGCGCGAAATTTCTTCGATCACACCGTGGGACCGCCTCCGTTTAAGCGCAACCAGTTCGGCGGCTCCGCGGGCGGCCCCATCCGCAAGGACAAGACCTTCATCTTCGGCAGCTACGAAGGCTTCCGCCAGCGCCTCGGCGTCAGCGACGTCGCCATTGTGCCGGACAATAACGCGCGCAACGGCTACCTGCCCGCCGCGAACGGCACTCTCCAGTACATCGGCCTCGCGAACGGCATTCAGCCGTACTTCTCGCTGTGGCCTGTCGCCAACGGCCCCGAGCTCGGCGGCGGCGCCGCATACTATTACGGCAACCCCGAGCAGATGATCCGCGAGGATTTCGCGAACCTGCGCATCGATGAGAACATCACCAACAACGACCTGTTCTCCGGCGTCTACACGATTGACGACGGCTTCAGCCACACGCCGGGAGCCACGCCCCTGCTGCTGACCGTCAGCAACATGCGGTCGCAGGTGGCCAGCGGCCAGGAGACTCACACGTTCAGCTCTTCGGTGATTAACACTCTGCGCGGCGGCTTCACCCGCGCCAAGTGGATCACAAATGCGGCGCCGCCGTCGGGCGATTCCAACCTGGCGTTCGTTCAGGGCCAGCCGATCGGCAGCATCAGCATCGGCGCGACCGGCACCGGCCAGATCAGCGCTCTCTCGGCCGCCGGCTCCAACGGCTCGCAACAGTTCGAAGACATCGTCCGCAACCTCTACACGGTCACCGATTCCGTGTCATTCGTCAAAGGTGTCCACAAGATCGAGGTGGGCGGATGGTTCCAGAAGGTCGAGTCGAACGACAACGCCGCCGACCAGAGATACGGTGTTGCCACATTTCCCGATCTCCAGCACTTCCTGTTGGGCCAGTCCACGCAGGTGGTCGCCACGCTCAATCCGATCGAGATTGGCTGGCGCCAGACGGCCGGAGCCTGGTACGCCCTGGATTCCATCCAGCTGCGTCCGAATCTGACCCTCACCCTCGGTGTCCGCCACGAGTTCAACAATGGCTGGAATTCACCGAGCGGCATGGCGGCCAATTTTGTCCCGGGCACCAATGGGGTGCTCCAGACCCAGCCCGCCGTCGGCGATTCGCTTTACGCGGCCAACAATGCCAAGTACATGATCGGACCGCGCGCCGGACTCGCCTGGTCGCCGTTCGCCAATGCGAAGACCGCGATCCACGCCGGATACGGCTTGTATTACGAGCAGATGGACTACATGGGCGCCTGCTGCGACGCGGTTCCCAACGGCGCTTACAACAACCGCGTGACCGTGTCCTCGGCGACTTTCCCCGTTTACTTCGCGCCGGGGCAGAGCCTGCCCGGGTCCAAGATCGGGCCGAACGGCGTGGACCCCTATCTGAAGATGCCCGCCGTCTTCCAGTACAGCTTCAGGGTGGACCAATCCCTGGCCTCCAACACGCTCCTCTCCGTCGGCTATGTCGGTGAGCGCGCCTATCACCTGCTGTCCACCACCGATGCCAACACCGCCCTGCCTTTGATGGTCGACCCCTACACGAAGTTCGCGACGACGAAAGTCGTCCGGCAGAACAATGCGCTGGCGAACGCCCGCTACCAGGTCTCGACCGGATACAGCAACTACAACGCGCTCCAGGCGGACCTTACCCAGCGCTTCAGCCATGGCCTGCAATTCCGGGCCAATTACACCTTCTCCAAGAGCCTCGACAACCATTCCGCTTCGTTCCTGTCCAACGCCGGAATGGGCGCGACCGTCACTTACCTGGATCCGTTCGATCCGAACCTCGACTACGGTCCGTCTAATTTCAACATCACGCAGCGCTTCGCCGGAACCTTCAGCTACGAGCTGCCGGTGGGCAAGGGCAAGCGGATCCTGGGCGGCGCCAAAGGCGTCACGAATGCGTTTTTCGGCGGATGGCAGGTCAACGCCATCATCAGCGCCCAGACCGGCTTCCCGTTCACGCCGCTGGTCGGATTCAACCAGTCCAACGACGGCGACACGCGCAATCCCGACCGTGTATCGATCAACCCGAACTTCTCCGGGTCCGTCATCGAAGGAAGTCCCAGCCAGTGGTATAACCCGGCGGCCTTCCTGCTTCCGGCTGCCGGCACCTTCGGCAGCGCGGGCCGCGACATTCTCACGGCGCCGGGCCTGCTCAGCCTGGACAGCTCCATGTTCAAGACTTTCCGTCTGGGAGAGCGCGCCAACCTTCAGTTCCGCGGCGAGGTCTTCAACCCGCTGAACCACACCAACCTCGGACTGCCGGTGATCACGACCTTCACCTCTTCGGGTGCCTATTCGTCGAGCGCCGGCGTCATCACTTACACGTCGACCACGGCGCGCCAGATTCAACTCGCCTTGAAACTCGGCTGGTAGGGTTGTCTGAGCCGGAGGGTGGATGTGTCTGCGCCCGTCGTGACGGCGCGGACGCCGCCAGGCAATCCCCAGCCTGGCCGGCGGACGCGCCATGACGGCGGGTGCACTGGGTTTTCGAATCGAGGTCTGGAGGCTGCAAATGAGAAAGAATTGGGCACGGGAGTTTCTGGCGGGAAGAATCTCCCGCCGCGATTTCGTCGATTATGCGGCGGCGGCCGGCGCGAGCGTCGCGGCCACCAGCCGGATTCTGCGGGCACAGCGGATCCAGGAAGCGGGCGCCTCGCCGAAGGCCTACAACTTTAACCAAACCAATTTGAATCCGTACGAGGAATGGCGCAAGAACGAAGGCATACCGCTCTATGCGGGCCATAGCCTCGCGAACATACGGGATGCCGCCGTTCAGCCGTGGAAGCGGATGGGCGCCGCGGGCGCTTACATCGATCTCATCGGCGGCGAAGGCGTCAACGACGCCTATCTGTGCGAGATCGCGCCGGGCGGCGAGACGAACCCGCAGCGGTACCTGTTCGAGGAGATCATCTATGTCGCCACCGGCGAAGGAGAGACCGACATCTGGATGCCGGGCGGGGCGAAACAGACCGTCAAGTGGCGGGCCGGCGCCGTCATCGGCCCTCCGCTCAACACCTGGCGCCAGCACCGGAATCGCGGCACCGCGCCCGCACGCCTGCTCGCCATCAGCAATGCGCCGGTGGTGATCGACCTGTTCCACAATGCCGACTTCGTCTTCAACAACGATTATGTTTTCCGCGACCGCTACAACGGCGACGCCAATGCCTTCGGCACCGGTCCCGAGCACCTCCACCACAAAGACACCAAACCGGGCGAGAGCGAACAGAAAGACGGGGTGGACACCTGGGAGAGCGCGTATGTTCCGGACGCGCATTCGCTCGGTCTGTTCAAAAGGGCCGAGCGCGGCAAAGGAAACTCGCGCATTGAGCTGCAACTGGCCGATAACACGATGCAGGCGCACATCTCCGAGTTCGACACCGGCACTTACAAAAAGGCGCACCGTCATGGCCCCGGCTCGCACGTGGTGCTGCTGAACGGGCATGGCTACTCGCTGCTCTGGAAGGGCGCCATCAAGTACTCCGAAGCCCAACAGCACGTGCGCGTCGATTTCACCGAAGGGACCCTGTTCGTTCCTCCCGACGGCTGGTTCCATCAGCACTTCAACACCAGCGGCGAGCCGGCCCGCTACCTGGCCGCCACCTGGGGCGGCGACGGCAGATGGTTCATGCGGGCGCTGGGAGGCGGCGGGCGCACCCATCGCCTCGTGCAAACCAGCACCCGCAAGGGCGGCAACCAGATCGAGTACCAGGACCAGGATCCGCTGATCGACGAGTTGTTCGCCGCCGAGTTGAAAAAGGCCGGCGTCAAAAACAAAATGGACGTCTGAGCCCGCGGCCCTATGGCTTGCGGGCGCGGCCGAACATGCGGATGCGCACTACGAAGTGCCGTCCTTCGTTGCCGTAATATTGGCCGAAGCTCGGCGCGCCTTCCGTGGTGTTCACGGCCGTATAATTCTGGTGGCCGGTGACGTTGTTGCAGCCCAGGCGCACGCCCAGGCGGTAGCCGCGGAAAACAAACCGCCGCTCGACGTGAATATTCAGGTCGAAGTTGTCGGGGTAGCGCACGGCGTTCACCGCTCCCACCAGCACGCCGGCATCGGTGGTGATGGAGTAAGGAAAGCCGGTGCGGTAGTCCACCATCACCGCCAGCGCCCAGTTCGGGCCGTGTATCGGGAAGTATCCCCAACCGAGGAAGCGGTTGGGCGCGTCCCAGGGCATCGGATTGAAGCTGTCTGTCACCTGGATCGCCTGGTCGATGGTGGTCGAAAGCACGGCGTTGGAAAGGGCCTGCGAACGCGTGTAGCTGGCCAGCCAGCCGAACTGGTCGCCGAAATCCTGCCGCACGGTGAGCGCCACCTCGTCGTACCGGTCGCGCCGCAGGTTGGCCAGCACGTAGTCGCCGCCGTATCCCGCGTACAGGTTGATCAGCTCGAGATTCAACGGCACGGGCGGCCCCACCGGGACGTAGGCGAAGCCATCGGAGCCGCGCTTGCGCATCCACTCCGCGTTGGCCGAGATGCGGTGTCCGAGGTCGCGCGCGGCGCCCGCGCTCCACTGGGTATATCGCGGGAACCTGAGGTTCTGCCCGCCCAGATACGCGGTCACCTGCGGAGCCTCCGGGTTGCCGGACGAATCATACGGCACGGTAACCGCCTCCTGATCGAGCGGTTTCGAAAACAGCGCCAGGTTGCTCGGATCGCGCAGGATCGCGAAGCCCGCCGTGAGCTTTGTGCGGCTGTCCCCCATCGGCGCCCACGCGGCGGCGATGCGCGGCGACGCCGCGGTTTGCGCCACCAGGTCATCCCAATCCATCCGCGCTCCGAGATCCACTGTGAGGCGCCCCGAGGGCTGCCAGTGATCGTTGACGTAGGCCGATGCCGCCGTGTTCCCCCGGTCGAATATCCCGCTGCCGCGATACGTGGTGACGAACAGAGGCAGGCCGTTCAAGCCGACCAGTTCCGCTTCGCTGCGAGTGAATTGCGCATCGTAGTCCAGCAGTTGCGCGTTGGCCCCCATCTGCAGTTGGTGGTGCCCCCGGTAAGTCCGCGCGCGAGGATAGTAGTTGGCGAAAACCTGCCCGCGCCGCCCGTTCTGGCGCGAGTCGACGAAGTAATTGCCGCTGCGCCCCTGCGGCGTGAACAGATACGGCGCGGTGCCTTCCGGCACCTGCCGGTGATAGACCGCCTGCCAGGCGGCGCCGAACTCCACCAGCGATCCGCCGTACCAGGTATGCGAGTCCTTCAGCGCCAGAATGTACTCGTGGTCGCTCACGCCGGAGGTCGTGGAATAGGGGTCGAGCGGTCCCAGGCCGTAATGCGCCTGGTGATCGAAGTTGGTCAGGAAGTCGGCATAGAAGATGTTGGCGGGCGAGAGGTTCACTTGGGCATGAGCCAGGTTGCCCGCGCCCCAGGCCGCGTTGGTGTCGGCGCCGGAGGGCAGGCCGGCCACGTAGCCGCTGTTGTAGTTTCCATTGAAATCGTCCGCGAACCACGCCGAGCCCTTCACGATGGGCCCGGAGAAAACCGCGCGCGGCGTCCAGTCACCGATGCGCGTGCCGCCCCGCTGGTCGAGTCCCGGAATGAAATTCGTGGCCGTGTAATGATACTGGTCGGTGCCGCTGTCGGTATGGATGGCCAGCGTGCCGCCGGAACCCGGCCCGTACTGGGGAGGCTCCCGCGCGCCTTCCAGGTCCACCGATTGTACCCCGTCCACCGCCAGCAGGGTGGTGTAGCGGCCGTTGACGGGGTCCGTGATGTCCACCCCGTTCAGCGTGTACTGCGTCTGGTATTCGGCGCCGCCGTGAAAATGCAGCCCGCCGGAGGCGTCCTGAACGGTTCCCGGCATCAGTTTCATGCCGTTGCGCAGGCTCTCGCTGGCGGGGTAGGGAATATCGTTGATGTCGGTGCCGCTCAGCCGCTCCTCGCTGGTGGTCGTCGAGAGGTCTACGGGATTAGACGGGGCGCCGACCTGGACGCTCTGAAAAACCTCCACCTGCACGTTGAGCACGAGCGTGCTCTCCGGGGCGCCGGGCGCGATGTCGACCGACTGATTGTGCAACTGAAAATAGCCCGCATGGTCCACCGTCACCTGGTAACGGCCGGCCTTGGGCACGGTGATGACGAATGTGCCGGCGGGCGAGGATTCGGCCTCGAGCGTCACCGCGGCAGGCACCTCGACGCGGACCCGCGCCCCCCCCACCGGGGCATCGTTCTGGTCCACCACACGGCCATTCCATGCGACCTGGGCCGAGGCTCGGCCGATCAGCGCCAGGCCAGCCAGCAACAGCACCGCGATGCGATGACGTGGCATGCCCTGCCGCTATTATGATTGAAACGCCGGCACCGCCGCCCGTGGCACACGCAATGCGTCGCTGCGCGTTTTATCCGGGCGTTCGCCACCGGGTGTCGCCGTGGCCGGAACTCGCGCTCTCCCGGGCGCGGCTCAGTCCGGACCCGTCTTATTCCTTCTCGGCTTTGTGCAGCTGCTGCGCCAGGTAGTTTTCCAGGCCCATTTCACCGATGGCGTGGAGCTGGCCCTCCAGGTAATCCACGTGTTCCTCCTCCTGGCGGAGGACCTCCTCGAACAGCGCCCGCGACGCGTTGTCGCCGACCGCGATCGACGTCTGGATCGCGCGGTTGAGCTGCTTGACGGCGTCCATCTCCAGCGCGAGATCGCTTTCGAACTGCATCTTCACATTGGTCCCCACGCGAATGGGGCCGATCGCGCTCATGTTCGGCGTCCCTTCGAGGAACAGAATCCGGTTGATGAACTCCTCGGCGTGGGTCATCTCCTCAATCGACTCTTTCCGATAGTAGCCGGCCAGCCGGAAGTAGCCCCAGTTTTCGCACATCTTGGCGTGCAGAAAATACTGATTGATGGCCGTGAGTTCGGCCTTCAGCGATTCCCCTAGATGCTTCAAAACCTCTTCGTTGCCGTGCATGGCCAATAGTCTATCCGCAAACCGGCAAAAAGCCAACACGCAAACTCCCGACACACGCAAACGCCCGGAGACACGCGCGCGCCTGGACGCGGCCGGGAAGCCCGCGGCGGCGGATTATAATCAAGGGGTGCGAATTTCGTGTGCCCTGATGCTGGCTTTGGCGCTGGCGCTGGCGGGCTGTCATCGCGGCGATGCCAGCAAGGACGCCGTGCGCCAGGCGGTGATCGATTACGTCGGCGGACACGGCTTGAATGTCGCCAATATGAACATCGAGGTCACCGCGTTGAACTTCACCGGCGACCATGGCGAGGCCAATGTCTCCTTCACGCCCAAGAACACGCCGGGCGCGCCCGGCATGGCGATGACGTACCTTTTGGAGCAGCAGGGCGCCAAGTGGGTGGTAACGGGACGCAAACAGACCGGCGGCCTGCCGCACGAAGGCGCCGTGGTGCCCGGTAACACGCCGGGCGGTGCGATGAATCCGCACGGCGCCATGCCTCCCGCGGGCGCGATGAACCCGCACGGAGCGGCAGCCGGCGGCGCCATGCCTTCGCCGCAGGACCTGCCGCCTGTCGAAAAAACGAAAAAATGAAACGAGTGGCAATCCTGGGCGGCGGGCCGGCGGGAGCATTCGCCGCGGAACGATTGGCGTCCGCCGGGCTCAGGGTGGCCGTGTTCGACGAAAAACTGGCTTGGGAAAAGCCTTGCGGCGGCGGGCTGACGTACAAGGCTTACAGCCAGTACCCGTTTCTGATCGAAAACTCGATGCCCAAGCGCCTCGTCCACGAAACGGTGCTGGGCGCGCCGCGCGGCGGCGAAGCCAAGCTGAAACTGGCCGATCCGCTGGTGATCTATTCGCGCCTCGATCTGAACCGGATGCTGCTCGAGCGGGCCGAGCGCGCCGGTGCGCAGATCGAAAAGGCGCGCGTGCTGAAAATGACGCGGCAGGGCGCGGGCTGGCAGCTGCGCACTTCGGGCGGCGATGCCACCGCCGATTTCTGCATCGTGGCCATGGGCGCCCGAAATCCGCTGCGCGACGTGGGCACCGAGTTGAAACCGCAGGACACCATGGCCGCGCTGGGATATTACGTTCCCGGCGACCAGGAGCGGATCGACATTCAGTTCCTGCCGAGCCTCGAAGGGTACATCTGGATCTTCCCGCGGTGCGGCCACCTTTCGGTCGGCATCTGCGGCAAAGGCGAACCGGCTCCGGTGCTCCGCCGGCGCCTCGAGCGATTCATGGCGGAGCGCGGCATCTCGTGCAAGGACGGCACATTCTATTCGCACCTGCTGCCTTCGCTCGACAGCGGCTCCTGGAAGGCGAACCGCGTGGCCGGCGACGGCTGGATGGCCGTGGGCGATTCGGCCGGTCTGGTCGACCCGCTCACCGGCGAGGGGCTGTATTATGCCATCCGCTCGGCCGATCTCGCCGCGCGCGCCCTGCTGGCCGAGGCGGGCGACCTGGCCGCGAAACTGGCGCACTACCGCGACCTGCTGCGGCACGACTTCGCGGCCGACCTCGAGTTCGGCGCCCGTCTGGCAAAACGCTTTTTCCTCGGCCGTTTCCTGTGCGGCTCGGTGACCCAGCGCCTGGTCGACTTCACGCGCCGCAGCCCGCGCTTCTCCCTCATCATGCAGGATCTGTTCGCCGGGCGGCAGCCCTACGCCAGCCTCAAGCGGCGGCTGCTGCGGAATCTCAACGGCAGCCTGTACGACATCGGCATGAGCCTCGGCTTCGCGCGCGTCGTGCCGCGCCGCAGCCCCACCTGCCTGTTGTAGGGCCCGGCACGCATCCCGAGACCGCGAGATCATAGGGCGTACGGTCGTGCTTGCGCCGTCGCCGTTGTTTCCCGAAGTTATGGTACAGACACCCTGGTCGGCGCGGGTGACACGAACTACAATGTGTCGACAGAAAGGGCCCAAGTGAGAGGAGGGCCTCTCAATGCGTCTTTCTATCGCTTTTATTCCCATCCCTATCCTGGCTGTTACTGCCGCGGCGCAGACCTACACCATCAGCACAGTGGCGGGTGGCGCGCTGCCGCCGACTCCGATGATGGCTATGTCTGCCTCGGTGGACCCGGTCTCGGTCGCCGTGGACTCCGCAGGCAACGTGTATTTCGCTTCGGGTAATGCGGTCTTCAAGCTGGACACCGCAGGGACTCTGACGTGCGTGGCGGGCACCGCCGGCGGGTTGGGCGGCCTCGGCGACGGAGGCCCGGCCACCAGCGCTCACCTGAACTGGCCGCGGGGCTTGGCCCTGGATTCGGCTGGCAACCTGTATATCTCCGACGCGAGCAACAATCGCGTGCGCAAGGTGAGGCCAGGCGGGACCATCTCGACAGTGGCCGGTAATGGGACCTGCTGTTACTCCGGTGACGGAGGCCCGGCCATCAGCGCTCAACTCAATTCTCCGGAAGGCCTGGCCGTCGATTCGAGTGGCAACCTGTATATCGCCGACGCGAGCAACAATCGCGTGCGCAAGGTGACGCCGGGCGGCACCATCTCAACAGTCGCAGGTACTGGAATCGCAGGTTACTCTGGCGACGGAGGCCCGGCCGCCAGTGCCCAGTTATCTGCGCCGAAAGGTCTGGCCCTCGACGCGAGCGGCAACCTGTATATTGCCGACACCAACAACAATCGCGTTCGCAAGGTGACACCAGGCGGGACCGTCTCGACAGTGGCCGGCAATGGGACGTACGGTTACTCTGGCGACGGAGGCCCGGCCGCCAGCGCAGAACTTAGTAATCCGCTGGGTCTGGCCTTCGACTCGAGTGGCAATCTGTATATCGCCGACGCGGGCAACGACCGCGTGCGCAAGGTGACCGTAGGCGGGACCATCTCGACGGTGGCCGGCATTGGGACCTGCTGTTACTCTGGCGACGGGGGGCCGGCCACCAGCGCTGGACTCAATTATCCGGAAGGCCTGGCGCTCGACTCGAGTGGCACCCTGTATATCGCTGACACAGATAGCGCTCGCGTGCGCAAGGTGACGCCAGGCGGGACCATCTCGACGGTGGCCGGCAACGGGGACTACAGTTACTCTGGCGACGGAGGCCCGGCCACCAGCGCTCAACTTTTCTTCCCGGAAGGCGTGGCCCTCGGCTCGACTGGCGACCTGTATATCGCCGACGCGCACAACAATCGCGTTCGCAGGGTGACGCCAGCCGGGACCATCTCGACAGTGGCCGGTAATGGGACCTGCTGTTACTCCGGCGACGGAGGCCCGGCTACCAGCGCTCAGCTCAATTTTCCGGAAGGCCTGACCTTCGACTCGACGGGCAACCTGTATATCGCCGATACATATAACAATAGGGTTCGCAAGGTAACGTCAAGTGGCACCATCTCGACGGTGGCTGGCATTGGCACCCAAGGCTACTCGGGCGACGGAGGCCCGGCCGCCGGCGCACAACTTTATTATCCGTGCGGCCTGGCTCTCGACTCGACCGGCAACCTATATGTCGCCGACGCGGGCAACAACCGTGTTCGCAAGGTGACGCCAAGTGGCATCATCTCAACGGTAGCCGGCAGTGGGGGCTGGGGTTACTCCGGCGACGGCGGCCCCGCTACCAGCGCAGAACTTTATAATCCGGAAGGCTTGGCCCTGGACTCGGCTGGCAACCTGTATATCGCCGACGCGGGCAACAATCGCGTTCGCATGGTGACGCCAAACGGGGCCATCTCGACGGCAGCCGGCAGCGGGAGCTGGGGTTATTCCGGCGACGGAGGCCCGGCCACCAGCGCTCAACTCAATCAGCCAGAAGGGGTCGCCCTTGACTCAAGCGGCAACTTGTACATTGCCGACTCCGACAACAACCGCGTTCGCATGGTGACGGGAAGCGGCGCGATTTCGACCGTGGCCGGCAATGGAATCAAAGGCTACTCGGGCGACACGGGCCTGGCCACCAGCGCACAGCTTTACCAACCCTCCGCTGTAGCGGTAGACGCCGCCGGCAGGATCTATGTTTCCGATTGGTTCAATTACGCCATTCGTCTGCTGACTCCGTCCCCCGCGTTGGCGCCATCCATCAATCCCGGCGGAATCGTTCCGGTCGATAGCACAGCGGCAACCATCCAGCCCGGGGAATGGGTGTCGATCTATGGGACGAACCTCGCCAGCTCGACGGCCGTCTGGAATGGAAATTTCCCGACCTACCTCGGCGGCACCAGCATCACCATCGACGGGAACGCGGCGTATCTGTGGTATGTCAGCCCCGGCCAGATCAATCTGCAGGTCCCGGACGACGCGACGCGGGGCCCCGTTTCGGTCGTCGTAACCACGCCCAACGGAACCGCCTCGGCGACGGTGACGCTGGCCGCGATTGCGCCTTCCTTCCTCCTCTTCGACACAACGCACGTGGCCGGCATCATTCTCCGATCGGATGGGTCCGGCCAGCAGGGCGGAGGCGTGTACGATTTCCTGGGCCCGACCGGGACGTCTCTCGGCTTCCCGACGGTGGCGGCCAAGGCGGGAGACACAGTCGAGCTCTATGGCGTCGGGTTCGGGCCAACGGCCCCGGCCGTCCTGTCCGGGCAGACATTCACCGGAGCGGCGGCGACGACGAATCCGGTGACGATTCTCATCAACGGCACCAGTGTGACGCCGGCGTTCGCGGGGCTGTCGGGCGCCGGGTTGTACCAGTTCAACCTGACGATTCCGTCCGGTCTCGGCACGGGGGACGTTTCCCTGGTGGCGACCGTGGGAGGAGCGCAGAGTCAGTCCGCCGTGGTCATTTCCCTGCAGTAGGTTTTGCGCAGGAGGGCGGCCGCGGACGCGGGTCCGGCTGGTTCGAGCTATCACACTCAGTACTTCCGTTTCCGGTACACTGGCGGATGACGACCACTAACGCTTAACCATGCTCCTCATCGCGGCGATGTTGGGGCGCAACCTTTGCTGGATGAAACATTCTCAATCTGAATCCCTGTTTCGCAGAGCGCAGGAGCTCATTCCGGGCGGCGTCAATTCGCCGGTACGCGCGTTTCGCAGCGTGGGCGGAAACCCGCTGTTCCTGGCGCGCGGCGAAGGCGCGCACATTTTCGATGTGGACGGCAACCGCTACATCGACTACGTCGGCTCCTGGGGCCCGTTGCTGCTCGGGCACCGCCATCCCGAAATCCTGGACGCACTCGAGCGGGCTCTCGCCATCGGCACCAGCTTCGGCGCGCCCACCGAAGCTGAGGTCGAACTCGCCGCGGCCATCTGCGATGCCGTGCCCTCCATCGAAATGGTGCGGCTGGTGAATTCCGGCACCGAAGCCACCATGTCCGCCATCCGCCTGGCGCGCGGCTTCACCGGCCGCGAGCTGACGGTGAAATTCGAAGGCTGCTACCACGGCCACGTCGATTCGCTGCTCGTGAAGGCCGGCTCCGGCGTGGCGACGCTGGGATTGCCGGACACCGCCGGCGTCCCGAAGAGCTTCGCGGACTCGACCATTGCGCTGCCGTACAACTCCGTGCCCGCCGTCGAAGAAGCCTTTCACAAGCACGGAGAACGCATCGCCGCGGTAATTGTCGAGCCGGTGGTCGGCAACATGGGCTGCGTTCCGCCGGCGGCCGGATTTCTCGAAGCGCTGCGGGAACTGACCGCTCGCCACGGCGCGTTGCTGATCTTCGACGAAGTGATGACCGGCTTCCGCGTCGCGTTCGGCGGCGCGCAGCAGCAGTACGGAATCCGGCCCGATCTGACCACGCTGGGAAAAGTGATTGGCGGAGGCCTTCCCGTCGGCGCCTATGGCGGCCGCAAGGACATCATGAACTGCGTGGCGCCCGCCGGGCCGGTCTACCAGGCCGGCACGCTTTCCGGCAACCCGCTGGCGGTGGCCGCGGGACTGGCGATGCTGAAGCACCTGAAGCGGCACCCGGAAATCTACAGCCAACTGGAAGCGCGCACCGCCGAGTTGTGCGCCGCCGCGCCGCCTGGAGTCACCGTGGGCCGCGTGGGCTCCATGTTCACCTTCTTCTTCACCGCGGGGCCGGTGACCGATTACGATTCCGCCAAACGCTGCGATACGGCCCGTTTCGGCCGCTTTTTCCGTGCCATGCTGGAGCGCGGCGTCTACCTGCCGCCGTCGCAGTTCGAGGCCGCGTTCTTATCGGCCGCGCACACCGAAGCCGATACCCGGCAGACGATTGCCGCGGCGCGCGAAGCCTTCAGCGCCTGAACGTGGGCAGCAGCTTGCGGCCCGACCAGGTGACGATGGCGAAGAACACGCCAAAACTGACGAGGATTACAGTCAGCCGCCGCTGCGGCGAGAGCCGCTCGACAGCATCGCCGGCCGGCGAGAACTCGATGCGGATCCGCAGCCGGACCTGCGCCGCGCGCCCTTCGCCCATGCGGTTGTCGACCACGGCGACGTACTCGCCCGGCGGCCTCACCTCGCAGCGGAGTTCGCCCGCGCCGCCGGGTTCGGTCGCCTCCACCACGCCGTGCGCCAGCCCCTCGCGCAAGAGTTCCAGGTCGTTGCGGCGCATCACGGCCAGCCGTACCTGGTGGGAGCCGGAGGTCACTTCGTACTCCGCTTCGACCAGCGCGGACCGGTCGCGAATGCCCAGGTCCACGTACCGCCATTCATCGGCGGGAATCGTGTACACGCGGTCCACCAGCTCGTTGGCGAACACCGAAGCGAATGTGAGCATCGACACCAGAACGAGCATGAGGCGCCACCGGAGGCCCGCATCGCGCCCTCGCACGTCTTTGAGGGGCTACAATGAGGCCATGCACGTCAGTATGGCACAGCCGTGGGAGGGCCGCTCTCCGCTTGCGCGCCGTTGAATTGCCTGGTTGGAAAACCAAGCTGAGCTGGGTGGCCGCCGTCCTGCTCGCTTTTCTGTTCCTTGCTTCCGGGCTATGGAAGATCACCGACATCCAGGGCTGGGCCCAGCGGATCACGCAGCTCCTGCTCCCCGCCGCACTCGGCGTGCCGTTGGCCCTGCTGGTTGGCATCGCCGAAACGCTGGGAGCGGTGCTCGTCTTTGTGCCGCGCTACCGCCGTTGGGGCGCCATCCTCATCGGGCTGCTGCTGGTTGCCTTCATGGGCTATTTCGCCCTCCATTACTCCGCGCTGCGCGGCGCCGATTGCAGCTGCTTCCCGTGGATCAAGCGCGCCGTGGGCCCGCAATTCTTCGTGGGCGACCTGGCGATGCTCGGCCTGGCGCTGATCGCGGGCGCGTGGTCGAGGCCGTCGGGAACTTTGCGCACCGTGATCGTGATCGCCGGCGCCGTGGCTGTGTTCGCGCTGGTCTCCTATGGTGTGAACGAGGTGCGCCAGCGCGGGACGCGGGCCCCCGCCAGCATCGTGGTCGACGGTCAACCCTACAGCCTCGCGCGAGGGAAGTATTTCCTGTTTTTCTTCAACCCGGAATGCTCGCACTGTTTCGAATCCGCCCGGCGCATGGCCAAGCTCGCCTGGGGCCAGACGCGCGTGGTGGCGGTCCCCGTCGAGCTGCCGCAGTTTGCCCCGCAGTTCCTCGCCGACAGCGGTCTGAAGGCCGTGTTGACGCCGGATTTCCCGTTGCTGAAGCGCACCTTCGGCTACACCGCGTACCCGTTCGGCGTGGCCATCGAGAACGGCCGCGAGAAGATCCCTGTGCGCCGGTTCGACGACGTCGAGCCGGCGGCGACCCTGCGCCGGATCGGGTTTGTCGACTGAAGCGAGGCGCCATAGGCGCTTCGAAGGAGTAAAACAAGTGTTGCGGTTCCTGGTTTTTCTCGTCTGCGCCTTCGCCGCCGCCGCGGACGACGCTCATCCCACGCTCGCCCTCGGCTCCCCCGCTCCCGATTTCTCCCTGCCCGGCATCGATGGCAAGATCCACACCCTTTCCGAATATGCCGGCCCTCGCGTCCTGGCGGTCATCTTCACCTGCAACCATTGCCCCACGGCGCAGCTCTACGAAAGCCGCATCAAGCAGCTCGTCGAGGACTACCGCGGGAAGAGCGTGGCGTTCGTGGCGATCGAGCCGAACGACGCCAGCGCGATTCTGCTCTCCGAGCTGGGCTGGACCGATGTCAATGACGACCTGGAAGGGATGAAGATCCGCGCCGCTTACCGGCACTTCAACTTCCCTTATTTGTACGACGGCGAAACCCAGGCGGTATCGCGCGCCTACGGGCCCAAGGCCACGCCGCACGTCTTCCTCTTCGATGCCGCGCGCAAGCTGGCCTACGAGGGCCGCATCGACAACAGCCAGCGCGAATCGCTGGTGACGACCCGCGACGCGCGCAACGCCATCGACGCGCTGCTCGCCGGGCAGCCCGTCGCAGTGCCGCACACCGGCGTCTTCGGCTGCTCCACCAAGTGGAAATCGAAGCAGGCTAACCAGGTCGCCGAAATGAAGAAGATCGAGGCCGAGCCGGTGAACGTGGAAATGGCCGATGCGGCCGAGCTGAAAAAACTGCGCTCGAACCCCACCGGCAAGTTGCTGCTGGTCGATTTCTGGGCCACCTGGTGCGGCCCGTGCATGACCGAGTTT
>Ga0335078_10002501_pt1 | contig 27846 bp, 32 predicted proteins | sample Lox_Sample_32_FD_206711 | JGI IMG/M metagenome (GOLD analysis project Ga0335078, IMG submission 206711) | Soil microbial communities from Loxahatchee National Wildlife Refuge, Florida, United States - Lox_Sample_3.2 | ecosystem: Environmental > Terrestrial > Soil > Wetlands | place: USA... | reverse complement strand
GGGGCGAGATCTGCTCGTCCCCGACGACGACGATGATGAACGCGTCGGGCGTCCCGGCGTGAAGCTGATTGCGGGACTGGCGCTCTTGACCGGCGGGGGATGGCTGATCGGCCAGGGCCTGCGGACGCCGTGCGCCAGCTCGGCGTTCCGCAGACGCTGCTCGGCAACACTGCACTGGCGGCGACGGTTGAGGCCGAGGAACTCGCTCGCTTCGCGGTGCCGGCGCGTCGCGGTCGTCCCGAAATCGGCCTCGGCAGCATCTCCGGAACCGTCGTTCACTTCGCGGCTCTCAACGCGGGCATCATCGCGCTCGTCAAACCGCTCACGCTCGGGTCGGACACCACGGGCTTCTATCTCCCGGTCGCTTGCGCCAGCCCGGCGATCCTCGCCGCGGTGCTCGTCCTCCGCAAGCAATTGGGCCGGATCGAAGGCGCCGCGTTGACCGGGCTGTACGTCGCCTACGTGGCGGCCGCGATCGCCGTCTCGACTTGACTTGGAAGCCGCTCTCAGCCGAGACCCGGGTTCAGCGACACCTCAGAAAGGGCCGCCAAATGGAGATCGTCGATCGTCGCGATGGCCTCGCTGACGCAGTCCCTGATGATCGTGTAGCTGATCGTGCCTCGACGCAGCCCGAAGTTCTGGACCGTGCGCTGTGCCGCGATCTCGTAGAGACGAATCCCGTCCGTCAGGTACTTCATGGTCATCCCCCCGCCTTCGACCGGCCCTACCCGGCCCTTACCGAAAGTGCGAATCTGCACAAGATCAACGCGCCACGCTGCCTAGATTTGCGCTATTTGCGGCTAAATGACCTGGGAGAGCGCGGCCAGTTGCAGCTCGTCGATCGTCGCGGTCGCCTCTGAAACGCAGTCGCGGATGATCGTGTAGCGGATGCTGCCCCTCTGGCGCCCGAAGTTCTGCACGGTTCGGCGCGAGACGATTTCGTATAGGTGGGTGCCGTCGGTGAGATACCTCATCGCTTCGTTCTCTCGTTTCGTTTAGGTCCGCACGAATCTACGCCACCGTAGCTTCTGCGGTTTCAGCGGTTCTACCCGCACACACGGGCTTTACACGGTGCCCGGTTGGATACCAACACCGGCGAGAGGCGGCTATGGCCGCGCGTACAAATCGGCGGTGACTGATGCCGCTAGGCCGCCGGGAGAGCGTCGGCGAGGCCGGCGATCGACAGCCGCCGCCGGGACAGCTCAACCGCGAACTCGCGGGTGGCGGCGGGCACGGCCTCGCCCCAGGCGGCCGCGGCCTCGGTAGCGCGGGTGAGCACGTGGTCGAGGAGCGCGTCAGGATCCTGAGCCTCGGTGAGGCAGCGCACGCCGAAGCCGACGTGCCACCGCTCGTCGCGCTCGACGTGCTCCACGCCCTCCCGCACCCCGGGTAAGACGCCGTCATCGAGGTCCTCGAGAAGCGCGCGCTGTCCGGCGGAGAAAACCGCTCCCTCGAGGACCATGTGGTAGAGGCGGATGCCGTCGAGAATGCCGGTGCGTCCCGCCGAAAGCTCGGCCGCCATCGACGGCAGCCGCTCCTCGAACAGCTCGAGGAACGCCGCTGGGACATACTCCCGAGCCGCGGCGAGCCGGTCAGCCGGCGTCTCACCGGGCAGACGGAGCACCTCTGCGGCGACGCGGTCGAAGAACAGAGCATGCCGGTCCTCGTCGCGGCGCTGCAGGAAGAAGATCCACATCATCATCGTGTCCACGTGCTCGGCGCGATCGGCGAACGGCGTGAGGTGCTCGGCGACGGAGTCCTCGGCTACGCGGAAGCCGGCGAGCAGCGTGGTCAGCCGGCGGCGCCGCTCGTCTGGAAGATCGGGCCAGGCGCGGGCGTCGGGGGCGAGGTCGATGGCGGCCGGCTCCCATTGGAGCTTGGCCACGATCTGGGAGTAGGTCGAGAGCCGCGGGAAGATCGACAGCTCGGAGCGGTCAGCGACGGGGACGCTCAGACCGCCTGCTCCGGCCGGGATGAACGGGTCTTGCACCATCAAGAACTAGTTTGCCGAATCGCCGCTCGCGTCCCTCTCTCAGACCCGCGCGGGCGCTTCATCGTGCGATAGACGAACTCATCGGTCTGCGCCGACTCGCGCGCGGACACGACCTGCTCGTGATGGGGCGAGAGCCAGCACACCGGATCGGTGGCCGCCGCGTCACCGGTGAGGCGGAGCGCCTGACAGCGGCAGCCGCCCCAATCCACTTCCTGGCGACCGAGCGGGCACGACCGGCACGGCTCCTGCATCCAGTCGGTTCCGCGGAACCGCGCGAACGCGTCGGACTCGTTCCAGATCCACTCCAGCGAATGCTCTCGGACGTTGGCGAACTCGAGCCCCGGGATCGTCGACGCCGCCTGGCAGGGAAGGACGTCGCCGTTGGGTGCGACCACCATCGCCGTCCGGCCCCAACCGCCCATACACGGCTTGGGGAGATCCTCGTAGTAGTCCGGGAGCACCCAGAGGACGTCGACGCGCGGACCAACCCGTTCGCGGAAGCGTGCCACCGCTTCCTCTCCGCGCCGCAACTGTTCCCACGACGGCAGGAGCGCCTGCTGATTTACGACCGCCCAGCCGTAGTACTGAGTGTTGGCTAGCTCCAACCGTTGCGCCCCCAACTCGAGCGTCAGATCGAGTAGCTCCTCGATCCGATCGAGGTTCTGCCGGTGGAGGACGCAGTTGATGGTCAGCGGGAAGTCGAGCTCGCGCGCGGCGCGCGCGGCCTGGATCTTCTTCTCGAACGACCGGTTGCCGGCGATTCGGTCGTTCTCCTCGGGATCAGGGCTCTGGATCGAGATCTGCACGTGGTCGAGCCCGGCCTCTTTCAGGTCCCGCGCGCGCGAGGGCGTGAACAGAGTGCCTGCGGTGATCAGCGACGAGTAGAGGCCGGCGTCGCGTGCGGCCTCGCACAACGCACCGAGATCCCGACGCAGCATCGGCTCGCCGCCGGTCAGCGCGAGCTGGAGAACGCCCAATCTACGCGCCTGGTCGAACGTCCGAACCCAGTCTTCGGTCGACAGCTCATGGCGGTACCTCTCGCCGCCGATGTCGACTGGGTTCGAGCAATACGGGCAGTGCAGCGGGCACTGGTACGAGAGCTCGGCGATCAGCGAGTAGGGCCTAGGCGGTGGCGGCATCGACCACAAGCCCTCTCTCGGCCATTCCGTCCACCAACTCGCGGACGTCGTCGCCGACATCCGCTCCCTCGTAGCGCTCGCTCAAGACTTCGACGATCTCGTCGAGCGAGCGCTCACCGTCGCACAGCTCGAGCACCTCGGCCGCAGTCGGGTTGAGCCGCACGGCGCCCTCGGGGACCAGCAACAGGTGCTCCTCGCGCACATCGTCGTAGCGCAGCCGGGCGCCGGTCACGAGGCGCGGACGCGTCATGAGCCCTCTCCCGCGGGCTGCGTGTCGCCACGCTCGATGGCGTCCAGCTGCGCCCACAGCACCTCAGTCTTAAATCTCAAAGCCGCAACCGCAGCGTCCTGCTGCTCGCGTGTCCGGCAGCGATCGACCACGAGCTCGAGCGCATAGTCGGCGTCACGCGGCGCCTTGACCAGCCGCGTTCGGAAGTACTCGAGGCCGGCGGGATCGATCCAGTCGTAGTGCCGCTCGAGCGCCTCGAGTCGCACCCGGATCGCCGCCGGGCCGAACAGCTCCGTCAGCGACGACGCGACCGCCTCGATCCACGGCTTCTGCCGCGCGAAGTTCACGTAGGCGTCGACCGCGTAGCGCACCCCTGGAAGGACACCGCGCTCGGATTCGAGCGCTTCGCGCGACACCCCGAGCGCCTCGCCGAGCCGCAGCCACGACTCGATTCCGCCTGTGCCCTCCGCGGTTCCATCGTGGTCGATGATCCGCTGGATCCATTCTCGCCGGATCTCGACCTCGGGGCAGTTGGACATGATCGCAGCGTCCTTGAGCGGAATGCACTTCTGGTAGTAGAAGCGGTTCGCGACCCAACGCCGGAGCTCGTCGCGCGTCAACTCGCCGCTGTCCATGCGACGGTGAAAGGGGTGCAGATTGTGGTAACGCGTCCCCTGGGCCCGCAGCTCGGCGATGAACTGTTCACTCATAGCTCGACCTCGAGCCCATCGTAAGCGACCTCGACCCCGGCGCGCACGACCGCCGCGCGCTCCGGCGAGTCCTCGAGCAGGATCGGGTTGGTGTTGTTGATGTGGACGAGTGCCTTGCGGGGGCGCTCAAGCCGGGCGAGCGTCTCGAGCGTCCCGCCCGGGCCCGACAGCGGCAGGTGCCCCATCTCGCGTGCACTGCGCGCGGTGATGCCGAGCCTGGCGAGTTCGTCGTCGCGCCAGAACGTTCCGTCCACGAGTACGAGATCGCTCGCGGCGAACCGGTCGAGCACGCCGTTGTCGATCCGAGCCAGGCCGGGAACATACGTCAGCACGCCGCCCCCGACTCGGTCCCGGAACACGAATCCGCCCGCTTCGAGGTCCACGCCCGACCCGTCGAGGTACCGCGGCGCGTCACCGCCGACGTCGAAGGGTTCGACGGTGAGGCTCGAGCCGTCGAGCGACGACGTCTGCTCCGGCGCGAGCGTGTGCCAGTCCAGACCGCAGTAGCGCTCGAGAATCGACAGCACCGGGTACCCCTGCCTCAGTGCGCGCTCGACCCCCGCCTGACCGTACACGCGCACCGGCGTCGCCGACTCGCGCAGGAGCAGAAGCCCCGCGGTGTGGTCGATCTCGGCGTCGGTCAGAAGCACGCCCGCGATCGGCGGCGACCGAACGCCGTCGACGGCGGGATCGGTGATCGCCTCGAGTTGCTGGCGCGCGTCGGGCGAGGCGTTTACGAGAAACCAGGGTCCGTCGCCGCCTCGAATCGCCAGCGACGACTGAGTGCGCGGTCGCGCACGGATCCCCGCGCGTGCGGCTTCACACGTCGGACAGCGGCAATTCCACTGCGGAGAGCCCCCACCGGCGGCCGAGCCGAGGATCCGAACGCGCACGCTTTACGCGAAGCGGTGCGCAGCCTCGAGCGGACATGCCGGAGGCCACGCCAGCTTCACGCTCCTACCGGTGATACAGGTAGGAAGTGACCTCTGAGCACATCTCGATGAACTCAAACTTCGGCTTGCTCCAAGTCATAGGATGCTCTCCCTCTTAGAGTTCAACGGTCCGCCCGCATCTTACACATCGAGTGCAAGTCGCTGAAAAGGCCTCCGGACGGTGGTCATCGAGGTAACAGCTGCTGACCCAGACACCGTCGGCGCCGACCTCGTGGCGGTCGCGCAGGGTGCCGCGGCCGGTGTTCCGGACCGCGCGGTGGCCGATGCCGACCCGGTTGCGGTCGTGTATCGGGACCCCGGTGCGCCGCTCGCGGTCGTCGCGCTGGAGTCGACCGCCGAGGGCCTGCGGACCGCCGCGGCGCGGGCGGTAGGCGTGTGCCGACGTGGCGGCAGTCGCATGGAAACTCGATAAATCACTGCCTCTCGCGATGGAGGAGCAGGTGAGTGCGCTGGCTGAGGGTGCCGTCCTCGGCGGCTACGCGAGGCGCCGTTGGCGCGGCAGCGAGTCGCCTCTCGCCGTCGAGCGCTTCGTGATCTGCGGGTGTGGTGACGAACTCACACCCGTCGCCGATCGCGCGGCACTCATCGCTCGGTGGACGAACACCGCACGCGAGTTGGTCGACGCGCCCGCGAATTTGATGTCACCCGCGGACCTAGCCGATCGGGCAGTGAAGTTTGACCACCTGGTCACTGAGATCATCGACCCGATTAGTACTGGACTTGGCGCCCTGGCCGCGGTCGGCGCGAGCAGTCCGATCCCGCCGAGACTCATCGTTCTTCGCCATGCCCCGCCGGGCGCGCCGGCGACGCCACGGCTTGCCCTCATCGGCAAGGCGGTCACGTTCGATACCGGCGGCTACTTCCTCAAGCCGCAGTCCGACATCGTGCGCCAAAAGGCCGACATGGCAGGTGGGGCGGCGGTCGCGGCGGCGCTCGGCGCGATCGCCGAGCTCGGGCTTCCGCTGTCGGTCACCGGGGTCGTCCCCGCCTGCGAGAACATGCTGAGCGGCAGCGCGATCCGTCCGACCGACGTGATCACGACCGCCGCCGGTCTCACCGTCGAGGTCAACAATCCCGACGCCGAGGGGCGTCTAATCCTGGCCGATGCGCTGTGGTTTGCACGGCGCGACGGCGCGACCCACATCGTCGACCTCGCCACCCTCACCGGTGCGATGCGTGCCGGCATGGGGGACGTCTTTGCCGGCGTGTTCTCACCAGACCCCGATTGGCGTGAGGTCGTGGTGCAGGCGGGCAATGCGAGCGGCGATCTCGCGTGGCCCTGGCCGCTTCACCCGCGCTACCGGTCGCTGATCGAGTCGACCGTGGCTGACCTGCGCAACACCTCCGGCAAGAACTTCGGCTTCCCGATCGTCGCCGCCACATTCCTTCAGCAGTTCGCCGGCGACGGTCCGTGGGCGCACGTCGACATGCTCGGCCCGGCACTGCTCGACGAGGATCGCGGCGACGCGCTCGGCGCCGGCGCGTCGGGCTACGGCGTCCGCATGCTGGTCGAGCTCGTCACGCGCCTGAGCGCGGCCACCACCGCCTGACGCGTTACGCTGGCTCGATGAACCGCGGGGACGGAGACCGCCGAGCGGTGGCCCCGGCAACGCCCGGACGCGTCGTCGACAGCTCGAACCTCGACCTCGCCGCCGCGGAGCGTGCCACACGAGATCTGCTGCGCGCGATCGGCGACGACCCAGACTCGGCCGATCTGCTCGACACGCCGCGACGCGTCGCCGCCTCGTTCGCCGAGCTGGTCACGCCCGCCGAGTTCGGTGCGACCGTGTTTCCCAACGAGGGCTACGACGAGCTCGTGCTGGTACGCGACATCTCGTTCCAGACGCTGTGTATGCACCACCTGCTGCCGTTCCACGGCGTGGCCCACGTCGCCTACCTGCCTCAGGAAAGCATCATCGGGCTGTCGAAGCTCGCGCGCGTGGTCGAGTTCTTCGCCCGCGACCTGCAGCTACAGGAGCGGATGACCGTCCAGATCGCGGACTGGCTCGAGCAGGAACTCGCGCCGCGGGGGGTAGGGGTGGTACTCAGCGCCGAGCACATGTGCATGACGATCCGCGGTGTCCGCAAGCCGGGCGCGCGAACGGTCACCTCGGCGCTGCGGGGCTCGCTGCGCGACGACGCGCGCACGCGACAGGAGTTCTTCAGCCTTGTCGGCTGAGGCCGGTGAGCAAGCCCCCCTGATCGAGACCGTAGTGACCACGATCGGCCGCGACGGTGTGGTCAACTGCGCCGCGATGGGAGTGCGGTGGGGCGAGGAGGAGCTCGTGTTCTGGCCGTTCGACGCGACGCGCACGCTGCGGAACTTGCGCGCGCACGGCGAGGCGGTCGTCCACCTCACCGACGACGTGCTCCTGTTCGTCGAGTCGGCACTCGGTCATCCGCGCCCCGCGACGCGCCCGGCGACCGTGATCGACGGTGCGGTGATCGAGGACGTGGGGTCGTGGCGCGAGGTTGTCGTGATCGAGATCGTCCCGAGCGCTTCCAGCGAGCTGCCGCGGTCGACCGTCCGCGCCCGGGTGGTCGCCTCCGGCCGCGGATCCCGCCAGCCGCTCGGGCTGTGTCGCGCCCGGCACGCCGCGGTCGAAGCGTCGATCCTCGCGTCGCGATTGCGGTGGCTGGGAAGCGAGCGCGTGTCGGCCGAGCTCGACCGCCTCCAGGAGCTCGTGGACAAGACCGCCGGGCCGCGCGAGCGTGCGGCCATGGAGTATGTCCGGCGCTACGTCGCGGAGCGAGCGTGACCGGGGTCGTCGTCACTGCGCCCGCGCGGCTGCACTTCGGAATGCTGGATCCGGCGGGGATCGGCTCGCGCCGGTTCGGCGGGGTCGGCGTGGCCGTCGAGTCTCCGCGCGTGGTCGTGGCGGTCAGATCCGGGGCCGGGTCAGACGTGGTCGCCGACGGGCCGCAGGCCGACCGAGCGGCTGCGTTCGGGCGCCGGGCGCAGGAGGCGTTCGGTCACCGCGGCGGCGTCGAAATCGCGGTGCGCGAGGCAATCCCGCCGCACAGCGGGCTCGGGTCGGGAACCAAGCTCGGCCTGGCGATCGCGCGCGGCGTGGCCGAGCTGGCGGGGGTTACGGCGCGACCGCAGGAGCTCGCGGGCGCGAGCGGGCGGGGGGCACGGTCCAGCGTCGGCTGCTGGACGTTCGCGGCGCCAGGCCTCGTGGTCGAGGCCGGCGTACGCGACCACGACTCGATCAGTCCGCTGGTGGCGCGTCATCCCATGCCGGAGCGGTGGCGCTGCGTGCTCGCGCTGCCTATGGGCGTCGAGGGTCTGTCCGGGAATGCTGAGGAGAGGTTTTTCGGTTTGCTGCACCACGGGCGGTCCGCCATCGAGCCAAGCGTGTCGCGGTTGGTGCTCACCGGGTTGCTCGCGGGGTTGGTGACCGAGTCGATAGGAGAGTTCGGCGCCGCGCTCGCCGGGATCCAGCGCGAGATCGGATCGATGTTCGCGTCCCGCCAGGGGGGCGTGTTTCATCCGCGCGCGGCGCCGGTCGTGGAGGCGCTGCAGGCCATCGGCGTCGGCGCCGTCGGCCAGAGCTCGTGGGGGCCGACGGTGTACGGGATCGTCGATGGGGCTGAGCGCGCTGCCTCGGTGGGCGACCAGCTGCGCGCTGCGACGGGTCCGGAAGTCGACGTTCGCGTTGTCGACTTCGATCGCCGGGGCGCGTGGGTCGCCCGTGACGGCTCGGGAGAGGCCGCGGCATGAGGCTGCTCGTCAGCGTCGTCTCGGCGGTCGAGGCGCGGCGGGCGCTGGCCGGCGGCGCGGACATCGTCGACGTCAAGGATCCACGTGAAGGCGCGCTCGGAGCCCCGTCGCCGCTCGTCCTGTCGGAGGTGGTGCGGGCGGTTGGTGGCGCGGCTCCGGTGAGTGTCGCGCTCGGTGACCTGCCCGATCTCCCGCACACCGCGGCCCTGGCCGCGCGCGGCGCCGTGGTGTGCGGTGCCACGTACGTCAAGGTCGGGCTGCGGGGCGTGCGCTCGCTCGATCGCGCGGTCGCGGTCATGAGCGCCGTGTTTGACGCGGTCAGCGATCGGGTCGCGGTGATCGCCGTCACCTACGCCGACGCGCGCGTGCTCGACCCGCCGGCGCTCGATGTGGCGTTGCTCCCGGATGTCGTCGAGCGGACCGGAATCGCCGGCGCTCTCGTCGACACGTTCGTCAAGGACGGGCGCGGTCTGTACGGCTGGCTGTCGGAGTCGTCGGTGATCGATTTGGTGGCGCGGACACGGGCCGCCGGCGGTTCGTTTGGCGTTGCCGGGCAGTTGCGCGCGGGCGAGCTTCGGCGCGTCGACGCCGATGTCGTCGGCGTGCGGTCGGCCGTGTGCCGCGGCGGCGACCGAGCCGCCGAGCTCGACTCCGAGCTGGTGGCGGCCGCGGTCGCCGAGTCGCGGCTAGCTGCTTCGCGGCGCTAGCCCGGTGTCGACGAGCAGATCCCGAAGCTGAACTTCGGCGTCTCGGGGGCGAGCTTGATCAGGCTCGGACTCGGACGGAAGTTCGTGTCCAGGATCGAATTCGGCGTGTCCCATAGGGCCTGGATGAACGTCTGCGCGCGATCCCGAGACTCGGCTGAATATGTAGTAAGCGTTTCGTGCGTTACCGGGCCGGGTGGGCAAAAGCCAGTGTCACAGGTACAACAAATTCATCATGGTCAATGCGGAATCCGGGTGATCCGGTTGGCGGCCGCGGCGCGGATGGCGCTGGCGCTACGTATGTGGAAGTCGCATCGCCATCGGCCGGTGGTTAGCGGCGGGTGATGCGGGTGCCGGACCGGCTGCCCGGTGCGCGGACGATCACGGTGACGCCGGTCCGGCACACCGCCTCCGCCAGATAGGGGTCGACCACCTGGGCGCCGCCCCTCGCCTGTCGGGCCTGCAACTCGTCGGCGGTGAGCTCGGGGATCGGCCCCTCGTCCGACGGCCACGGCGCCACCATTCCGGCTACCGGCTTGAGCAGCACGGCCTCGTCGGCGCCGATGGCGGCGGCCGCGAACACGGCAAGCGAGTCGCTCGTGACCGCCCACGACTGGGGGATCTCCGGGTGGCGCGCGAACGCCGGCACGACCGCGAGTAAGCCCAGCGCGTGGGGTGCGACCAGATCGGTGACGAGCTCGGCATCCGGCAGCAGCGTCGCCAGCAACACGCCGAGCTGATCCATCGTGTGGAGCGCGAGCCGGTGAGCGACGTCATCGTCGAGCCCTACCTGCGCGTCGACGGCGCGCACGGCATCGGCGAACGGACCGCCACCGGGCACCACCAGGACAGGTCGTTGCCTTGCGAGCTCGCCGACGTCCGTGCACGCCCGGTGCAAGCCGTCGAGTCCTTCGTCTCGGAGCAGCCCACCGCCTACCTTGACGACCAGCGGCTGCGGCCGGAGGTCACTCACGGCCGAGTACCGAGAGGGCAACCGCGGCGGCGACCTCGCGACCACCGCGGACGAAGTGCTCGTGGATCGCCAGGCCGCACCGCTTCGCCGCCGATCGGGCCAGGAACTCGCCCACGCCGACTGTGACCGCCGGCGCATCGCCGGCGACCTCGGCGGCGACGCGGCGCAGCGCGGTTGTGATCGCGACGACTTGCGCTTCCTCGACCGCGGCGGCGATCGCCTCGAGGTCGCCGTCGGCGAGCTGCTCGGGGTCGGCGCAGACCACGCGCGCGAGCCGGGCCTGCGCCTCTGGGAGCGAGGCGCCCCGCCCGTCGGGGAACGTGCACGTGCACTCCTCGGGAGTCAGGCTGCCCCGCAGCAAGTGCGCGTCGGCGCTGACCGCGAACAGCTCCGAGGACACCGGACAGGGCCGGCCGCCGATCGGCACGGCCGAGACGATCGCGGCGACGTTGGTGCGCAGCGCGCCGGTATAGACGAGCTCGGCTGCTTGAAGTCGCTCGAGGTCGGTGCGCCCACGGGCGACGACCTCGCCGCCGGCGATCGGGATCACGTCGGTGGTCGTGCCGCCGCAGTCGACGAGGATCGCGTCGGGCAAAGAGCGCGCCACGAGCATCGCGGTCGCCATCCAGTTGGCGGCCGCGCATCGCAACGGTGCGGCCTGCGCTTCCTCGAGGTCGATCAGCTCGCCGGCGGTGGTGAGCACGCGCAGCCGCCGTCCGGGCAGCGCCTGACGTGTGGCCTCGAGCACGTGCAGCACTCCCTCGCGCTTGGTCCCGAACGCGTCGACGAGCTCCGCGGTCGTGGTGACCGCGACCGGGACGTCCTCCACCCCGAGCCGCCCGACTACTGATGCGATCGCGCCGCTCAGCGCGTCCGGCCGGCGCCACACCTCGAACGGCTCGGAGGCGACCCGCACGCGTTCGTCGCCGTCCACCAGCGCCGCCTTGGTGTTGGCGCCGCCGACATCAAGCCCGATCACTGGAACCATCGAGGCATCATGACGCCGATGATGCGAATCGTTCCGGTCATCGACATCAAGGGCGGCATCGTGGTGCATGCCCGCCGCGGCCAGCGCGACAGCTATGCGCCGCTGCGTAGCCCGCTGGTCGACGGGTGCGAGCCGGTGGCGGTCGCGCGCGCGCTGTGCGCGCTTTGCCGCACCAGCACGCTGTACGTGGCCGATCTCGACGCGCTCGCCGGCGAGCCGGTGAACGAGGCGGTGTTGGCGGCGCTGGCGGCGGTGGCGGAGCCGTGGGTCGACGCCGGTGCGACCACGCCCGAGGCGGTGGCGACGCTCCACCGCGCGGACGTGGCGCGGAACGTCGTCGGCACCGAGTCGCTCGGGGCGGGCGCTGAAGTGACTCCGCCGGTGGTCCTGAGCGTCGATCTACGCGACGGGCGCCTGATCTCGCGGGACCCGGAGCTTGCCGGCCGTGAACCGGTCGCCGTCGTGCCGTTGGCGCGCGAGCTGGGCGTCGACGAGCTCCTCGTGATCGATCTCGCCCGCGTTGGCAGCGGCGCCGGACCGCCGCTCGACGCCGTCGCCGAACTCGCGGCCGTGCTGCCCGGCGTGGCGATCTACGCGGGCGGTGGCGTGCGCGACGACCGGGACCTGCGTGCGCTCGAGTCAGCCGGGGCGGCCGGCGCGTTGGTGGCCACCGCTTTGCACGAGGGCCGCATCACGCTGTGACGAGCGCCTCGCAGGCGCTGACAACAAGCTGCGTCAGATCTCGCTCGCACACCGACTGGAGTGCCTGCCAGCCCGGGATCCCATTGACCTCGAGCACGAACGTCTCGCTGTCCGGGGTGGCCAGCAGGTCGACCCCGGCGACGTCGGCCTCGACCGCGGCGGATGCGCTCAGCGCGAGACCCCTCTCGTCCTCGCTCAGCGTCACCGCCCGGGGGCGGGCGCCGCGCGCGACGTTCGCTCGCCACGAGTCGGTCACGCGCTCCATCGCGCCGGCCACCTCGCCGGCGACGACTAGGACACGGAGGTTCCGGCGGCCGGACGGCGCCACCGTGCGCTGGATGTAGTAGACGGTCCGCTCAAGCTCTAGCGCGCGGAACACACGGTGGGCGACGTCGGGATCCTCCACCCGCACGATGCCGGCACCCATCGCGCCGAACAGCGGCTTGACGACAACGTCGCCGCCCAACTGCTCGAACGCCTGCATCGCGCGGTCGTAGCGCTCGCACACGATCGTGGGCGGAGTGGGCACCCCCGACATCGCCAGCAGCGCGCCCGCCCACGATTTGTCGACGGTCCGCTCGATCGCACGCGGGCTGTTGACGCACCGGACGCCCCGCTCCGCGAGCACGTGCAGTGCGTCCATGCGGAAGATCACCTGCTCGAGCGAGCCGCGCGGGAGTCCACGCACGATCAGCAGGTCGAGTTCGTCGAGCATTTTGCCCTCGGGACCGCGGATGTGGACACCTCCGCCGGACTCGATGATCGACTCCAGACGCGTGGCCGGGATCGCGAGCACGTCGTGTCCGCGAGCCGCGAGCGCGCCGATCAGCCCACGGGAGTGCCACGATCCGGACGCGCCGAGAACGCCGACGCGAAGCCGGTCGGTCACGATGTGAACGACCGCTCGAGCACGTCTGGCGCGAGCCCGCCGCCGTGATGCGCGAGCCCGGACTCGGTGCTGGTCAGGGTGGCCGCCGCGGGGCTGAACAGCATCGGGTCGATGTCGTAGAAGTTCCAGTCGGCCGCTTCGAGCAGCTCCCCGAACGGGGTCCCGAACGCCTCCGACGCAACCGAGGGCAGCCGCCTCGCCAGGTCGGCGATGTCGTCGTCGGCGCCCTCGATCCACAGGTGGACGGTGCCGCCATACAGCACGGCGTCGTTGGTCCGCCCGATCGCCGCCGGGTCGTTCTTCGCCACCGGCGCAATCGGGCAGCAACCCCAGCCCTGCCGGATGCGCGCGGGATCCACTCCGAGCTCGTGCAACTTGTGCAGCGCGGTCTCGACCACGCGGGCGCTGATCTGGAGCGAGCCGCAGATCGACGCGGTGGGGGCGATCAGGAAGGTGACCGCGGACGCCTCGACGCCGCAACGCTCGGCGACCCTTTCCACGATCTCTGCCGGCGGGTCCTCCCGGGTCTCGAGGCACAGGACCGCCCGGTCGGCTTGCTCGCGCCAGGCGAGCTCATCGAACAGGTCCTCGGCGCGGGCGAGAGCGCGCCCCGGGCCACTGGCCATCGCAAAGAAATCCCCGTGCTCGAGCTTCCAGCCGGCGTACTGCGCGGCAAGGCATGCGGCGGCGGGATCGTCGGCCGCGACGGCGACCCCGGGCCAGGTCCGTCCGCCGACGGACACCGGCGCCGGGTCGATCCGGCCCAACCCACCCATGCACGCGCCCGCGAACCGCAGGCCGGCCTGCAGTCCGCCGCGGGCGTGGACGCCGCAATCGATCACTCGCGCGCCCGAGTCGAGCGTACGGGACTCGATCCCGAGCGCATCGGCGTCGGCGACCATGGCGTCCACGAGCGCCGCGGCACGTTCGTTCATCGACAGGCTCACGCCCCCTCCTCGTTCTCGTCGAAGATCAGGATCTCGCCGCGGGCGAGCTCGGTGACGTCGCCGGACCAGCGCGACCAGGGTCCGCTCAGAAGTGCGTCGGGGACCGTCAGCCCCAACTGGCGCACCCGGAGCAGCTGCATCCGTAGGGCGGGCGGATGAAACCGGGTGGCGTAGGTGTAGCTCGGGAGCGGCTCGAGCGCGCTGCCGGAGGCCAGGCTGCCGCGCTTGTTGCCGAGCCCCGCCTCATCGCCGATGCCGCCGAGCGCGATGATCGTGCCCGCCAGCATCCGCAAACCGGCGCCGTTGCCCGTTCGCCCGCCGACCGCGACCAGCCCACGCCGCATGCCCGCGCCGGCCTCTTCGCCGGCGTTGCCGGTCACGACGATCTCGCCGCCGGTCATCCCGACCCGGGCGCCGGGGTAGGCGGCCCCGAGCCGCGCACCGGCGTCTCCCTCGATCCGCAGCGCCCCGCCGGACATCTCGGCGCCGGCCCATGAGCCGACATCGCCGCGCGCCACGATCTCGCCGCTCGACATGCGCGCGCCGATCCAGTCGAACTGGCGCAGATCGCCGGCGAGCACGAGGGCTTCCTCCTCGGTGCCCGCCCCGGACACCTCGAACAGATCACCGGCGGCGACCGTCTCGCCGCCGCAGCGGAGCTCGATGGCCTCGACCGCTGAGGCGCCCCGTCCACGGAGACGCTCGGGGATCAGCGGCGCGGCGAACACCCGAGCAGGCGGCTGCGTCCGGAGTGTCAGGGTCAGCGTCACGGCGGGTCGCGGAGGTCCGAAAGCGGGAAGTGAAACTGACCGAGCTTGCCGCCGAAGTTGGCGGCGGTGACGCGCGTCGCGCCGGCGCCCGCCGCGCTGTGCAAGCCGCGGCGCATCGCCTCGCGGACGGCCTCCTCGGACACGCCGTCGATCACGATCTCGAACAGCGCGCCGACGCCGTCGGGCACGAGCGTGTCGTCTGCCTGGGCGCGCAGCGTGGGCGCGAGCTGATGGTTGGTCGAGGCGGGCATGGACTTGGAGGTGAGGGCGCCGACCTTGCTGCCGCTGCGGACTATCCCGCCTGGGAAGGGAAGCGCGATGCCCTCGCCGCGCATCGCGCCCGCCGCCGCCTCGGCGGCCGCGAGCGCGACGTCCTCGTCGCCCGCGCCGATCACCAGGTTGCCTCCCCCGACCCCCCGGCCAACCCCGACGGACTCGGACACCAGGAACTCGCCCTCCATCACGGGGATGCGCCAGTAGCGCTGTCCGGCGATCACCTTGCTGGCCTGAAAGCCGTCGCCGAAGTAGCGCAGGGTCGCGCCGAGCGGCGACGTGCTGTCGGCCCCGGGAAGCCCGTCAAAGCATGCGGTCGTCGGGCAGGTCATCACGCTCTGGCCGACGCGCTCGACGATGCGCTTGCCGACGCCCTCACGGTCCATCGCGAACAGCAGCACGCCGATCCCCGGCCGGCCGTCGGGTGTCTCATCCGAGGCGAGCGCACGCTCGATCGCCGCCTCGCACTTGCAGCCGATGACCGACGTGGCAAAGCCGGTCATCGAACGGGCCGCCTCGAGCGCCCATCCGTCGGTGGCGGCCGTGATCACGACGCGCGCGTAGCGCATCGGAAAGGCCTCGGCGAACGTGTCATCCACGTCGGTGTCGCCGAGCAGGTACCCGCTCATCGTGCCGCCTCTACGATCTGGACCGGCTCGCGCAGCGCCGGCTCCCGGACGGGATAGTGCTCGAACGCCACGGTGTAGCGGTCGCCGAACAGCGGCTCGAGCACGCGGCTGACCTCGGGATCGAACGCGGCCCGGCTCGAGAGCAGCAGTCCGTCGTCGGTGCGGCGCAGCTCGCCTTCCTCGACCGCGACCTCACCGCCCTTGATCACGTAGCGGGGGGTGGCGAACATCTCCTCGCGGTCGGTGCGATCGACGTAAACCGTGACATCGGCATCGGCGCCGACCCCGAGGTGGCCCTTGTCGCGCAGGCCGAGCCGGCGCGCGGGCGCGGCGCGCGTGATGATCGCGATCTCGTTGAGCGTGTACTCGCGGTCGAGCCCGTCGAGCAGGGCGGTGCGCCGGATCGCCCGCTGGTTCGCGCGGCCGATCTGATCCTCCCGGAAGGCGCGGTCCATGAGCAGGCGGATCAACTTCGGATAGGAGAGGAACGAACCGCCGTTGGGGTGGTCGGTCGACAGCATCACCTGCCAGGGGTTCCGGCCGAGGAGGAACAGCTCGAGCCCGATGCCCCACTGGAGCGCGTGCACGTAGTTGCCGGCGCGATACCGGTAGGGGACGATCCCGCAGCCGGTCTCGACCTCGGTGTCGTGGTTGATCCACTTGTCCGCGCCAAGGTCGCGGAGGACGGCCGACACGGCCGCGTCTGCGGTCATCGTCACCGCCGGCCCGAACATCACCTGGCCGACGTCGGCGGTGATCTCCGGATGATCGGACAGGTAATCGAGCAGCTCCGGTGCTCTCGAACGCGGCAACCCGTCGGGCTTGCCTCCGTAGGAGTGGAACTGGAGGTGGGCGAAGTGGGCCTGGCGCCCCGACAGCGTGCGCATCGTGTCGAGCGTGGTGTCGGCGTTGCCCGGTATGCCGAGGTTGTTGGCGTGGACGTGGACTGGATGAGGCAGGCCGAGCTCGTCCACGGCGCCCCCGATTGCCTCTAGCACCTGGCGCGGGGTCACATCGAAGCCGGTGACCTCGTCGTCGAGCGAGTGGACGTTGCCGTTGTCCTGCTTCCACCGCTCCACGCCGCCGGGGTTGACGAGCTTCACCCCGTAGCCGCCGGTGGCGTCGAGCCACCACGCGATCGCGTCGCGCAGCTGCGGCGAGACTGCGCCGGGCGGGCGGCCTGATTTCCGGATCAGCTCGAACAGCACCTGGTTGTTGCCCATCAGGATCAGGAAGGCCTTGTCGATCATCGGCGTGTCGCGCAGTTCGGAGAGCACGTGGCGCGCGGCCAGGGGCGGCGCGGCCGCCTCGACGACCGTGGTGTAGCCGAGCAGCGAATAGCGGTAGCCGGTGGCGAACGTCGAGGGGACGACGCCGCCGGTCCCGGACCGGAGCATTTCTGTTCGGTCCAGCGGATCGTCGCGGCGATCGTCGGGCGTGAGCTTGCGCGCGGCGTTCACCTTGGGACCGGCGATGTGAGCGTGGATGTCGACGCCGCCGGCCATGACCACCATTCCGCGAGCGTCGATGCGGCGGGCCTCGGGGCCGACGTCGGCGACCACCTTGCCGTCCTTCAGGCACACATCGCGCACCTCGCCGTCGACCTCGTTCGCCGGGTCGTGGACGGCGCCGCCGCTGATCCGGATCTCGGTCATGTGCCGACCTCGGCGAGGAGCCGCGTCAGCAGCGCGGCCGCCGTCGGCGCGTCGTCGGGCTGCACCACTTGGAGGGTCAGCGGGACGCCGTCGAGCCGGTGCGCGGTACCGCCGGCCGACACGCCGGCGGCCGCCGTGCGGATCCAGACCTCGACCCCCGGTCCGGCCGCGAGGCTCCCCAGCGCGATCTCACCCGCGTCGGCCGGCCCATGCTCGACGAGCAGCGTGACATCGACATCGTCGATCGGCTCAGTGGCCGTGACCATCTCCGGATGGCCGGAGGCGAAGTCCACCTTCCCGGTGTACCCGGACTGCCACGCCAGCACGTCGTCGGCGCCTCTGGTCCCGGAGGCTCCGAGCAACTCGAGCGTGACCACGTGTCGGTCGTGGCACAGCGCCCGTACCAGCTCGTGAAGCGCCAGCGCGCGCCGCTGACCACTGACGCCCGCGGTCAGGCCCGGTCCATAGATGAACGCTGCGTGCGGCACCGCGAGCAACCGTTCGGCCAGCCCGCCCAGCTCGCCGGCCTGCACTGGGAGCCCCCGCTGCAACGCGTGCAAGGTCACGAGCGCGTCGAGGTCGTGCTCGCGTGGCCACGCGAGCCGCAGGTCGGCCCGGCCGGCGGTCGCCGTGTCACGGTCGTCAACGACGACCAGCACACGCTCGGCAGAGAGCGACCCGAAGCCGAGCCGGTCGAGTAGCCGCGGATGAGTGGTCTCCGGGTCCTCACGCCAGACCAGGACCACCTGCGAGCGATCGCGTATCTCGCCCAGGGTCGCGGTCGAGGCGCCGCGGAGCGGCACCGCCGGCGCGCCCGGCCACGCGTCCGCCAGGGACTGGGTGCTCACCAGCGCCCCGAGTCGGTCGGCCAGTGCGATCGCAGCCCGCGCGTCCTCCACGGTGGCGCCCTCGAACCCGTGCACGAGCGGGTGGCGCGCTCGGCGAAGCAGCTCTGCGGCCCGGGCGAGCGCCGACTCCACGTCGGCCGGCTCCCCGTCGATGGTTGCGGCGGGAGCACCCGACATCCGGAGCGCGCGTTCTGAGAACCAATCGGCTCCGAGCCGGCAATCCGGCCGCAGACGCGCGCCCTCGACCGAGAGATCGACGGTTACGTCGTCGCACAGCAGGCTGCAGCCAGCGCAGGTGACGGGGCCGAACTCAGCCACCGGCGAGCACCGGTTCGTAGAGTGCGGCCAGCAGACCCGCTCCGCGCTCGCCTAACTCGGACACGCTGACATCAGTCGAAACGAGCGTGCACACGGGTGCACCCCGCTTGATCGTCTCGCCGGCACGAGGGATATCGTGGACCAGGTCTGCCGGCCACCAGCGGGGATCCGGGGCGCGGAGCTCGCGGCTTGCGAACAGCACGAGCTTGACGTTCGCACACGTCGTCGCCGGGGGCGCGCCGGCGCGTGGGAGCTCCAAGCACCGCGCTCCCCGCACATGCGCCTCGAAGCTGCCCGGCCCGAACAACTCGAGCGACGCGGGCGGACGCGGGTTGACCTCGAGCACCCAGGCGTGGCGCCCGTCCCAGACCGCGTCCACGCCGAACGCCCCGCGCACTCCGAAGCCCGCAGCGACCGCGTCGCAGACGGCTCGGAGCTGACCGTCGAGTTCGGCGAGTTCCGTGTCCGGCAGGCGCGCAGGGGTCGCGTTCCCCATCCACCCGAAGCCCGGCCGGAGATGCAGCTGCTCGGTGAGGCCGAGCACCGTGGCGTGGTGGCCGTCGCCGATCGCCACCGCCGAGCACGAGAGTCCGTGGATCCTGCGCTGGAGGATCTCCGTCGTCTCCAGGCGGCCGCCCGCCCACCGTCGCACCCCGCGCCCGCCGCCGCCCAGCCGCGGCTTGCGGAGCCAGGTCCCTCTGTCGCGAGGCTCGCGCATCGACGCGAGCGTCTCGGGTGCGCGTGCCCCGGCCGCCCGCGCGGCCGCCCCCACGGCCCACGGATCGCGCGCCAACGTCAGTAGCCCGGCCGGCGTCCCCAACAGCTCGCGGCCGTCCGCCAGCCGTGCGACGAGATCGGGGCGGTTCTCGAATCCGGCGCCGTACACGACCGCGTCTGCCTCGACGTCGCCGGCAAGCGCTGCCAGCGCCTCGCCGTTTGGCGCGGTCGCCCCTGGCGCGACGGCCCGCAGGTCGGCGTCGCCGAACCGGTCGAGCGCGATCACCTCGTACCCGTCGGCGGCCGCGAGCTCGGCCAGCATGCGGGCACTCACGGCGACGACGAGCACCCTCATGGGAGCTCAACTCCGGTGAGCAAGGCGATGAGCAGCGTGGCCGCGACGAGGTCGGCGGTCGTTCCGGGGTTCAACCGATGGTCGGGCCCACGAAGCCAAGCGTCGAACTCCTCGAGCGACTTCGTACCGGCCCGGACCTCGCGTGCGGCCGCGGTCACCGCCCGCGCGGCCGGTGCGCCCGCCTTGCGCTCGATCAACGTGTCCGGGCGGGTGGCGAGCAGTCCGACGTGCAACGACACGATCGCATCGAGTGTCGAAGTGCCGTCGCCGAGCGCCTCCGTCAGCAACGGCAGGCCGGTGTCGAACACGATCTCGTATCCGGTGACGTACTCCGAGGCAATGCTGTCGCGGTGGGCGGCGGCGGCCATCGCCTCGCGTAGCGTGACGCGTGCCGGCTCCCTGACGTCGTGGTCCGGAGCGTCGCCGAGGCCGCCCGGACGAGCCGCGACGATCGCGGCAAAGGCCGCCTCGGCATCGTCGACGCCGAGCTCCGCGAGGACGCGCTCGGTCGCCGGCCGCAGCGGTTCGTCGGCCGGTCGCGTCGCCTCGGCGCGAACCAGCGGCGCCAGCAGGAGCACGATCCCGAGGTTGGTGTTGGCGCCGGTGACGCGCGCGGTCGCGCTCACCCCGTCCGCGATCAACTCGCCTACGCGCCGTCGCTGGGCCCGGCGCCGGGCAAACGCCACACCGAGCGCCAGCGCTGAGCGCGCCATGTCGGCGTACGTCGTGTCGGAGAAATCGTGGGCCGGCGTGATGTTGCCCGGCTTGGCTGCTGACACCTCGAGCAGGCACGCTAATTGGACGTCATGCGCGAGTAAGTCCCGGCTCAGTCTGGAGTGAGCTAGGGTTGCGTCCACTCGCGTCACCATACGATAGGAGAGAGGAGACTCACTTCATGGCCATCACTCTGGCAACCGGCGAGGCTCTGGTAGGCGAAGGTAACGAGGTCGCCCACATCGACCTGCTTCTCGGGTCAAAGAGCGGACCGGTCGGTGAAGCATTCGCTCACGCCTTTGTCAACGAGTCCGAAGGTCACACGAACCTGCTCGCCGTGGTCACCCCCAACCTTCCGGCCAAGCCGGACACGGTGCTCAGCAACAAGGTGACGATCAAGGGCGCGAAGCAGGCCGTGCAGCTGTTCGGTCCCGCTCAGGCCGCGGTGTCTCGCGCCGTGGTCGACTCGGTCGCCGAGGGCGTCATCCCAAGGGACCAGGTCGACGACCTCTGCATCGTCGTCAGCGTGTTCATCCACTGGGAGGCCGAGGACGACAAGAAGATCTACGACTGGAACTACGAGGCCGTGAAGACGTCGATCGCACGCGCTCTGGGCGGCGAGCCGAGCACCGACAAGGTGCTCGCCGATACGCCGGCGGCGCGTCACCCGTTCGCCGGCGGCGCCGAGGGCTAGCAGTTGACCGCGCAGACCGGAGAGCTGCCGCTCGCCGGTCTGCGCACCGTCGTCACCGGCGCGAGCTCAGGGATCGGCCGCGCCATCGCGGTGGCCTTTTCCGCCGCCGGCGCCCGTGTCGGCATCGGCTTCTGGCGGTCGTCCGAAGCTGCCGAGGCACTGGCGAGCGAGCTGGGCCCGGTTCATCCTCTTTTGCAGGCTGATCTCGGTACGCTGGACGGTTGCATCGCGGTCGTTCGTGACGCGTTCGCCGCCCTCGAGCACGTCGACGTCTGGGTCAACAACGCCGGCGCCGACGTGCTGACCGGCGAGGCGAGATCCTGGCCGGACGAGCGCAAGCTCGAGGTGCTCATCGACGTCGACCTGAAGGCGACGATTCGGTGCTCTCGGCTGGTCGCCCCGCGGATGCGGCCGGGCGGTTGCATCATCAACATCGGCTGGGATCACGCCACGACCGACGGGATGGCGGGTGACAACCCGGAGCTGTTCGCCGCCGTAAAGGGCGGCGTGCTCGGCTTCTCCAAGTCATTCGCGCGCTCGGTCGCCCCCGACGTCCGTGTCAACGTGCTGTGTCCGGGGTGGGTCGAGACGGCGTACGGTGCAGGGACCGACCGGGCCTTCTACGAACGGGTTGCCGCGGGCACCCCGCTTCGCCGCTGGGGGCGCCCAGAGGACATCGCGGGCGCAGCGGTGTGGCTGGCTTCGCCTGCGGCGGCGTTCGTCACCGGTCAGGCGGTCAACGTCAACGGCGGTGTCGTTGGCTGACACGCTGTTCGTCACGGGCCGCCTCGCTGAGCCGGCCGTCCGCAACATCGCGGCCGAGCTCGAGATCGACCACCAAGTCGCCGTGCTGAACATCAGCGTCGCGGCGCTGATGACGACGCGGTGGATCGCGCGCCGGCTCGAGGTGCCGGCCGGCGTCGACAACATCGTGATCCCGGGGCTATGCGAGGGCGACGTGGACACGCTCCAGCAGGCCACCGGGCTGCCTGTGCGCAAGGGCCCGGCCGACCTGCGGGCACTGCCCGAGTGGTACGGGCGCGAGGCGATTCGCGCCGAGCTCGGCCCGCGGGACGTGCGGGTGTTCGCCGAGATCAACGACGTGCAGTCGCTGACGCGGGAGCAGGTGATCGAACGAGCCGAGGCCTACCGCGCGGAGGGCGCGGACGTGATCGACCTCGGCCTGTCACTCGACCGTTCATGGCTCAACGAGGGCCCGACGACGATCGCGGCTTTGCGCGAGCGCGGGCTGTCAGTCAGCATCGACACGCTCGATCCCGAGCACATCAGGATGGCCGATGCCGCCGGCGTCGATTACGTGCTCAGCCTGACTCCTGGAACGATCGAGATCGCCGCCGAACTGCGTGCGACCCCGGTGCTGATCACCGAGGACCCCGGCGACCTCGACGGGCTCGGTCGCATGGCGGCGCGCATGGAGGAGCTTGATCGCCCCTACCTGCTCGACTCGATTCTGGCGCCGATCAACTCCGGCTTCGCGGCGTCGCTGGCTCGGTACGTCGAGGTACGACGGCGCCACCCAGAGTCCGAGATGCTGATGGGGATCGGCAATCTGACCGAGCTGACCGAGGCTGATTCGACCGGTGTCACCGCCCTGTTGATCGGCTTCTGCCAGGAGGTCGGGATCGGCGCGGTGCTGACGACCGAGGTGATCGGGTGGGCACGTGGAGTTGTTCGCGAGACCGTTCTGGCCGCCCAGATCATGCACCTCGCACAGCGGCAGGCGCGGCCGCCCAAGCACATCGACTCAGGTCTGGTCACGAGCAAGGATGAGTCGCTCCGCGCGCCCACGGAGGAGGAGCTGCGCGCGATGCAGGCCCAGATCTCGGACGCGAATTACCGTCTGTTCGCCGATGCGGATTGGCTATACGCGTTCAACGGCGAGCGGTTCGTCCGCGAAGCCAACATGTACGCAGTGTTCGATCAGCTCGACGTGGACGACCCGACACATGCGTTCTACCTCGGCAAGGAGCTGATGAAGGCCACGATCGCGCGCGGCCTGCACAAGAGCTATCGCCAGGAGGGCCCTCTGGATTGGGGCATCCTGAGCTTTCCCGAGCCCCGACGGGAGGACATCTCATGAAGAAGATCCTGATCCAGCTGGACACCGACGAGCATCCGAGCGCGTTCGACGCGATTGCCGCCTATGACGCCGACGTTGACGTGGTCGTCGGGTACGGCGGGATCACGCCAGACAACCTGGCCGACGTCGTGCAGGGCGCGATCTTCCCGCGAGGCCCCGACGGCCTCGCCAACACCGCCTTCTGGGTCGGTGGGTCGAAGGTGCGCGCCGGCGAGGCGGTGTTCGAAGCCGCGCGGAAGCTGTTCTTCAAGCCGTTTAACCCGTCGATCATGCTCGACTCGGACGGTTCCAACACGACCGCCGCGGCCGCCGTCGCCAAGGTCCGCGGCGCGGTGACTCTGAAGGGCAGCCGGGCCGCCGTGATCGGTGTCGGACCCGTCGGGCTGCGCACAGCCGAGTTGCTCAAGCGCGAGGGCGCCGAAGTGACCATGTTCACGTTCCCGCCCGACGTGATGAAGGGCTCCTATCGCCGTGCGTCGGGCGTCCCGGTGGCCCAGGAGGCAGGCTTCGAGGTCGTCGAGCCGGGATCGAGTGACGAGCTCGACGCGGGGATCGCCGATCGCGCCGTCGTGTTCGCCGCCGGCCCCGCGGGGACGCAGATCCTGCGCCGGAGCGGCTGGGCGCAGGACGGCGTGCGGGTCGTCGTCGACTACTCGGCGGCGGAGCCGGTCGGGGTCGAAGGCGTAGACCGGGGCGACAGCCTCGAGGAGGAAGACGGGGTTCTGAAGCTCGGTGCGCTGGCGGTCGGTGGCCCGAAGATGAAGCTGCAAAAGTCCTGCATCGGCCGGATGTTCGAGACCAAGGGCACGGTGCTGGATCTCGAGGGCGTCTACGACGTCGCCCTCGAAGCCTTGTGAAATCCCTACTTTGAGAACACGAACTTGCCCATCGGACCGTCGAGCGGTCCGTCGGCGTCCGGGCGCCACAGGATCGTGTCTTCGATCTTGCGCGCCAGGGTGAAATCCTTGTCGGTGATTCCACCCGCGGAGTGCGTGGCCAGCTTGACCCAGAGCTTGCCCCAGGTGACGTTCAGATCGGCGTGATGTCCGGCGGCTTCGCACAGGTAACCCACGGCATTCACGGCCATCAGTGTGGTCGGCCAGCCGTCGGTGTTGTACTTGCGCCGGATCCACTTGTCCTCGTAGTACCAGCTGTCGAGGCCGTACTCGGCGAACTTCGCGGGGATCTCGTCCTCGGTGTAGGTGCGGGGTTTGTCCTTCGTTGAGCTCATAGGCCCCATGATATGCCTCGGGTAGCCGGTGTCGACCCGGGCACGGTGTCGTTCGACCTGTGCGTGTTGCAGGACGGCGAACCGGTCGTGGAGGAGGTGTTCGAGACCGGCTCGCTCAGCAAGGACAGCAAGCCGTTGCTCGAGGCGCTCGCGCGCCACGGTCCGTATGACGCGGTGTACGGACCGAGCGGCTACGGCCTTCCGCTGGTGGCTGCTGCCGACGTCGGTGAGCGCGAGCTCGCCGAGATGGTGCTGGTGCGGCCCGACGAGTCGCGATCCGAGGCGGGGGTCGGCGGAATGCGATCACTGCTGCGGTCGTTGGCCGGAAGCGGCATGCCGGTCGTGTTCGGTCCGGGCGTGATCCATCTCGCGACCGTCCCGCGGCACCGCAAGTACAACCGGATCGACCTCGGGACCGCCGACAAGGTGTGCGCTGCGGCATGCGCGATTGCCGACCAAGCGGGGCGCCGAACGATCCCCGTGCACGAGACGGCGATGGTCCTGCTGGAGCTCGGGGGCGCGTTCACCGCGGCGATCGCGATCGAGCGGGGACAGATCGTCGACGGCATGGGCGGGTCGTCCGGACCGCTCGGGGCGCGCGCCGTCGGCGCCCTCGACGGCGAGCTCGCCTACCTGCTCGGGCCGGCACTGCGCAAGGACACCCTGTACAGCGGCGGAGCGCTGGATCCGTCCGGCACTCTTGACATGACCGACCTGGAAGCGCTGTGGGCCTCGCCCGCCTACGCCGAAGGCTGGACGGCTCTGCTCGAGGCGACCGTGAAGGCGGTGTGCACCCTGTCGGTCAGTGTGCCGGCGCCGCACGAGATCGTCGTCTCCGGCCGGCTCGCACGCCTGCCCGGCCTGGTCGCGCGCCTTGCCTCATCACTAGAAGGCGTGGCCCCGGTGGTCCCGCTTATTCCGGGACGGTCCAGTGCCGCAGCACGCGGTGGCGCGCTGCTGGCCGATGGCTTGGCGGGCGGCGGGAACGCCGCCCTCGTCGAGGCGCTGAGGTTGCGCGAATCGAGCGGGACCGTACTTGACTATTTGCGCGTGGCCGGTGCCGAGACGATCTCGCTCGGCTGACAGCGGCCGGACGGTCACTGTTTGACCATCCGGTTGGTGAACTTGACCGACCGGATATTGACACTGACTGACTGGGTAGTGTTACTACCTATCCGACCGGGCAGTCACACACCCTGACCACGGGGTTAGAGGATGTTATCCGCTGACGGTCAGGTTGTCTCAAGGTCGCACCACTGTTAGCTTTTTCGTACCCATTTTCCGGATGGAAGGAGAGAGTCGCTGTGGCTGCCACTGTCGACGAGAGCGTTATCGAAGGGTTGGCAAAACAGAACGGGGTGACGATCGGACGCATCCTGGGCCGCGGGAATGTCGGGATGGCCGAGGAGGGAGCCGGCGGCAAGATGCACGCCACCGTCCGGATCCCGATGGACGAGCTGGTGTTCGACCCCGGCGTCCTCGTGCTTCCGCATGGGGGAACCCTCGAGCTCGAGATCATCAACGACGACAACAACTCGCACTGCGCGGTCCTGCCCTGCAACGGCGATGCCAAGTTCATCTGGCTGGTGAACTTCTCGAAAGGAAGGGCGACCCTAGAACTCGACGGCCCGGGCTACTACTGGTATGGCTCCCGGACGGGCAATGACGAGGGTGGCGGCCTGACCGGCACGATCGTCGTCGGGGGAGACACCCCGGACGAAGCCAAGCTCGACCGTCCGCCCCAGCCGCGGCCATAGAAAGGAGCAGTGGATGGCAACTGAGACTGAGTACGTCGACGCAGGCGAGGCCGTCGACTTCCGGAATCTGAGCCCCGGATACGTCGGCAGTGCACCGCCGGTGGCGAAAGGCGTCAACTACGACCGGATCCTCAAGGGCCGCGATGCCGAGCCCCACAACTGGCTCACGTACTACGGCGCCTACGACGGGCAGCGGTACAGCACGCTCGACCAGATCAACACCTCGAACGTCAAGAGCCTAAGCCCCGCATGGGTGTTCCAGTGCGGCTCGGTGGGCATGCACTCCGGTGCCTCGACGTACTCGTTCGAGGCGTCGCCGCTGGTCGTTGACGGCATCATGTACGTGACCGGCTGGGACGGCTGGATATGGGCTCTGGACGCCAAGACGGGGGCAGAGCTGTGGCGCTACCATCGCGCGTCGCCGTATGACGTGCGCCTGTGCTGCGGCAACGTGAACCGCGGTTGCGCCGTGGCGGCCGGCAAGGTCTTCATGACGACCTTGAACGCCCACGTGATCGCGCTGGACGCCACGACCGGCCAGCTGGTCTGGGACCAGGTGTACGGCGACGTGCGGGCCGGCGAGAGCGCGACGGTCGCCCCGCTGATCGTCAAGGACATGGTGATCGTCGGGAGCTCCGGCGGCGAGTTCGGAGTGCGCGGCCATGCCGACGCGTTCAAGCTCGAGACCGGGGAGCGCGTGTGGCGCTGCTACATGATCCCGAAGCCTGGGGAGCCCGGATCTGAGACCTGGCCCGCCGACGGTGAGGCCTGGGCTCGAGGCGGCGCGAACTGCTGGACCACGCCCACGTTCGACCAGGAGCTCAACCTCCTGTACTTCAACACGGGCAACCCCTGCCCGGACTTCGACGGGGGAGTCCGCGAGGGCGACAACCTGTTCACGAACTGCGTCGTGGCGGTCGATCCCGACACCGGCCAGATCAAGAATCACTACCAATACACACCGCACGACGTGTGGGACTACGACTCTACGATGGAGAACATCCTGTTCGAGATGGACGGGCGGAAATGCTCCGGCCACTTCGACAAGAACGGCTACTTCTTCGTCCTCGACCGGACGGATTGCAGCCTGATCCGGGTCGTCCCGTTCGTCGACCGCATCACGTGGGGCGAGATCGACTCGAGCGGCAAGGTGACCCCGCGCGTGTTCCCCGACAAGGAGGGGGATCCCGTCCACTTCTGGCCCGGCCCGGCCGGCGCCAAGGAATGGACGCATGCGTGCTACAGCCCGAAGACGGGTCTGTTCTACGCCCCGGTGCAGGACGTCGGAGCGACGGCCACGCGGCGGCGCCGGGAGTTCAAGGAGAGCATCCCGTACTGGGGCGCCGGCGTCGCGGTGGACACCGAGGACGTCGCCGGTTACCTGTCCGCAATCGATCCGGCCACGGGTCAGGAGAAGTGGCGCTTCCGCAATGAGCACCCGATGACCGCGTCAGTGCTCGCCACGGCCGGCGACCTCGTCTTCGCCGGCGACCCGGCGGGGATCTTCCGGGCGTTCAATGCCAGCAGTGGAGAGCTGCTGTGGCAGTTCACGTGCGGTAGCGGCCACCACTCGAGTCCCTGCTCCTACAGCGTCGACGGGCGGCAGTACATCGCCGTTCCCGTCGGCTACGGCGCCTGGACCGAGGGGTTCTACCCCGGGGCGCTCGCGCAGGCGGGTGGGTCCGCACTGTTCGCGTTCGCGCTGCCGGAGTAGCGCACAGCGACCGAAGCCACATGCGATCTGTCACGGCACCCGAGCCGTGACAGATCGCAGGCCTCGACACCGCCTTCGAAAGAACCAAATGTTCGCGCTTCTCTCGCTCGGGTTCACGC
>Ga0335078_10002500_pt1 | contig 27848 bp, 24 predicted proteins | sample Lox_Sample_32_FD_206711 | JGI IMG/M metagenome (GOLD analysis project Ga0335078, IMG submission 206711) | Soil microbial communities from Loxahatchee National Wildlife Refuge, Florida, United States - Lox_Sample_3.2 | ecosystem: Environmental > Terrestrial > Soil > Wetlands | place: USA... | reverse complement strand
ACGCCGAACCTGGATGCCCTCGCCCGCAACGGCATGGTCTTCACGCGGGCGTATTCCCACGTTCCGCTCACCACGGCTTCGCACACCACGATCCTTACCGGCACCTACCCGCAGTTCAATCACGTCAACGATTTTGGCGTGCCCCTTTCGCCGCGGCTTCCGTATTTGCCGGACATTTTGCACCACCACGGTTACCATACCGGGGCGTTCGTGGGATCGCTGATTCTTGATCCCCTGGACGGCACGGCGCCCGGCTTTGATCGCGGCTTCGATGTTTATGATGCTAACTTCCATTTGCGCCGCCACGGAGCGGACCGCTACCAGTCGGTTGAACGCCGCGCCGGAGTGGTTGTGGACCATGCACTGGGATGGCTGAGCCATCTGGAGGATGGGCCATTTTTTTTGTGGGTGCACGTTTATGACGCGCACGATCCTTATGATCCGCCGCCGCCATTCAAAGCGCGGTACGCCTCCGCGCCTTACGATGGTGAGATCGCCTACGTGGACTCCGCGCTGGGCAAGCTGTTTGACCAGCTGAGCAAGCACGGGCTCCTGGATGAAACGCTGATCGCGGTGATGGCAGACCACGGCGAATCGCTGGGGGCACACGGAGAAAACACGCACGGCGTATTTCTCTATGACGAGACTCTGCATGTGCCGCTTCTGATCAAGCTCCCGCTGGAGCATAGCGCGAAGAGAATTGAAACTCGCGCTGGACTGGTAGATGTAGCGCCGACCATTCTTGCGGCTGCAGGGTTTGATATTCCTGCCGAAATGCAGGGGCAGTCGCTGCTGGGTGTGGCCGGAGAAAAAAACCGGCCTGAGTATGCCGAGACCGACTATCCGCATCGCGCCTTCGGGTGGAGCGCGCTGCGCGCACTGCGCACGGGAAAATATCTCTATATTCAGGCGCCTGACCGCGAACTCTATAACCAGAGTGCAGATCCGGAGGCGGCGCACAACCTCGCGGCAAGTTCAAAGGCTGTGGCGGACACGCTTTCTTTTCAGCTCGACGAGTTCCGCAAAAAGACCAGCCAGACGTTGGTTGACCTGGCGAAGCCAGATCCGGAGGAGATGAAAAAGCTGCAGGCGCTCGGTTACGTAGGCTCGGATGCTGCCGACACCAGCGACGAGAAGAAGCTGACCGGAGTTGACCCGAAAACGCGCATCGAAGTTTCCAACCTGCTGCATGACGCCATGTTCGACGTGGAAGACGCGCGCTACGAGGAAGCCATCCCTTTGCTCGAAAAAGCGCTGGCGGCCCAGCCCGATATGCCTGTCGCCAACATGCAATACGGCATGGCGCAGGAGCGGCTGAAGAATTATGCCAAGGCGGTGGCGCCGCTGCAGAAAGCTGTGACGCTGCAGCCTGACAACGGAATGGGCCATTACGAACTGGGTCTGACGTTGTTTGAAACCGGGGACTGGAAAGGCGCCGCTCCGCAATTTGAGGCGGCGGTGGCGCGCGCGCCACGTTGGGCGGATGCTCATTTTTCGCTGGCCGCAGTCTATGCGCGCATTGATCGCGTTTCCGAGGCGATGACCCAACTGGACACCACGCTCAATCTGAGCCCTGACCACTATCGCGCCAACCTGCTGCGCGGGCGGATTCTCTCCCTGCAAGGGCAACCGGCAGCCGCGCTCGATAATTTGCTTAAAGCTGTAGCCGTGCAGCCGGAATCGAGGGAGGCCCACCTGTTTCTGGCCGATGCCTACGACCAGTTGGGCCGGCAGCTCGATGCTCAACGTGAGCGGGCTAAGGCGCAAGAATTAAGCACGGGGAAGCAGTAAGCTGCGGCCGGCGTTACGCCCAGAGACGGCTCACCAGCAGCACCACCACGGGATAGCACTCCAGGGTGTAACGTGGCTCAGGATTTTCCAGCATGCCGAGAAAGAGCGACCGTAGAACTACGAATAGCAACAGCAGCCCGAACCGGAAATCGAACCGGCCGCGAGAGAGCGATACCAATGCCCCACCGACATAGAGCAGGCCGATTATCCCCAACCCGACCGCCAGGGCCGACCATTTGGGATCGTCGTTGAACTCCCACCAGCGGGTATCAGAGGGCAAAGTTTCGGTACGCGGGCGCAGCCACATGTCGGCGATACGCAGCAGCGGCAACCACACGTAGTAACGCAGCGGCGCATGGTGAATGCGCTCGGCTGCCAGGGCAGCGAAGCGGGCGTCCATCCCGGGTGTAATGTGTCGCACGGAGTTGTAATCGTTGAGCAGTTCTTCTGTTTGGCGCCGCTGCTCTGCGGAGTCGAAAGCGCGATCGGGAAGCTGCTGCGCGTTCATCTCGCCACCCGGAACCTGCCAGTAGATTTCCTCCACGGAAACATAATCTGCGATCCACGTCTTCACCCAGCGATTGAATCCTGCAGGGACGAACTCGTTCTCCTGGTTCGCATAGCGTGGGGCCAGAGGTTGAAACTGGTGCAGCGTATGCAGATTACGCAGCGTCCAGGGAATAAGCGGGGCAAGGGACAGCAACCCGACCGCAAGCCCCGCTCGAAACAGCTGCGAAGCAGGCAAGTGTGGCGCGCGCACTCTTGCCCGCGCTTTGCCAAATCCTGGGAGAATCAAGAGAACCAGCAGATACCCCTCAATTGCGGCCAGCAGCAATCCTCCGTCGGGACGCAGCAAAATCGCCCCTCCGGTCGCGAGCCCGCAACCCAGCCAGGGCCCAATCCTGCCATCTTTATCCCGCTCCAGCCCCGCGATGGCAAGGTCGAGCGCCAGCACGGTGAAAAATATTTCCGGAGTTTCAGTAAGGGCGTTGGCGGCATAGTTCGCCAAGAAAGGGCAGAGCGCGGCGAGCAAGAAAGCCGTCTTAGCGGCGCGCTCTGAGATCAAGCGCCGTGCGATGTTAGAAATCAGCAGGCATGTGCCTACGTCCACGAACATCTGCAAAACCAGCGCGGTGCGGTAATGCTCCATTCCAAAGATGGCAAACACGACCGCCAGAAAAGCGGGGTATCCGGGCAAGCGGATGAAAGTCGGCATGGGGCCGGCCGGAGTGCTTATGCCATAAACGCCGTGCAGCAGCCAATTCTTAGCGATATCGCCGTAAATAAACGAATCGCTGGTGACGCCAGGGAAGCGCCAAATGAAGAGCAGGCGCAACGCCAGGGCGGCTAAGACCGTCAGAAGAAAAAACCGTGGAGATTTGCGCAGCAGGTCGCGCACGGAGGAATGATACCAGCGGCCTTTTGCGGGCGAGCGGGCCCGCGCCACAAAACAGGCTTCTGGGGTTTGACCCTCGCCTGTCCGCAGCTTAGGATGAATGGATCACTCTTTTCATGGCTCACCCTGTCTTTTACGATCCCCGCCAGGCCCGCTGGAAGCGAATGCGCCGCCTATTTGACTTCCTGGGCGCCGCCATCACTCTGTTGGTGTGCTTTTTTGTTTACAGCGCCTTGCGCAGCGAACCTTTGCCGGACTTGCTGTTGCCGGTGCAAAAGCACCCCTATCACGCCCTGAAAGAGACCGAAAAGGAGAAAGCGAGAGAGCGCCGCTTGGCCTTGACGGCAGTGCGGCGCCATCGCAAGTCCAAGGGCGCGCCTTCGCAGGTAAAGCTCAACGCGGAGGAAGGAATTCGCGCCGCCTTCTACGTTCCCTGGGATGCGGCGAGCTTTTCCTCCTTGCGGGAATATGCCCGGCAGATTGACTTGCTTTACCCTGAGTGGCTGCACGTGCTCAGCCCCGACGGCCGCTTGCAGGCGGTGGATGACCAGACCAACAGGTTCTTCGACGTGATTCAAGGGCCTTACGTCCACTCAGTGGACACCAAGGTCATGCCCTTTCTTAAGTCGGAAAACACCGGGATGGAAGTTTTTCCGCTGGTCAACAATTTCGACGGCACGGACTGGGTTGACATCACTGCATTTCTTAACAATCCTCACGCGCGCCTCCGCTTGCGCCAGGAAGTCGCTTCATTCCTGGCCAGCGATAAGTACCGCGGACTGATGGTGGATTTCGAGTCTTTCCCCAAGAAAGGCCAGCCCGGATTCGTGGCACTGTTGAACGAACTGGCGCGCGATCTTCACGCCAAGGGGATGAAGCTCTACGTGGCCGCGATGGCGCATAACGAGGAGTGGAATTATCGGGGGATTGCGGCTGCCGCCGATGGCGTGATTCTCATGAACTACGACGAACACTATCCCGGGGCAGAAGCCGGGCCGGTGGCGTCGCAAGACTGGTTCGTAGACAACTTGAAGTTCGCCGAGACCGTAATTCCGCGGGACAAGCTGATCTGCGCCATTGCCAACTTCGGTTACGACTGGGTGCAGAAACCAAAGCACGGGAAGTTGCCCCGGGGAGTGGCGGACCGTAACCAGTCGGTGCAGGATGCATGGCTGGCGGCGCGGGATTCGGAAGCGGATGTGGACTTCGATTCGGACAGCTCGAATCCTCATGTCAGCTATCTGGATGAGCGCAATTTACAGCATGACATCTGGTTTTTGGATGCGGTCACGGCGCTCAACGAAATGCGGCTGGCGTCAAGCCTGGGAATCCGCACCTTTGCTCTATGGCGCCTGGGTTCAGAGGACCGCTCACTGTGGCGGGTGTGGGACGTGCCGGGCGATTGGGCGGCGCCCAGCAAGCTGGATGATGTTCCACCGGGACAAGACGTAGATATGGAGGGAAACGGGGAGATTCTGCGCATCGAAGCCCGCCCGGCGGACGGAAAGCGTACCATCACGCTTGATCGCGCCTCAGGGTTGATTACCGATGAGAATTTTGACTCGCTGCCCGAACCTTATCGAGTTGGTCGCTACGGCGCCAGTCCCAACCAGGTCGCGCTTACCTTCGACGACGGGCCCGACCCGCAGTGGACGCCGAAAATCCTGGAGATTCTCAAGCGCGAGAACGCCACGGCCACGTTCTTCCTGATCGGGATTCAGGCGGACAAGTTCCCCAGCCTGGCTGCCCGCGTTTACCACGACGGCAACACCATTGGAAACCACACTTTCACGCACCCCGATATAAGCAACCTGCCGCACGGTTACATGAAGGTTGAGTTGAACTTGACCGAGTTGTTCTTTGCCAGCCGCCTGGGAATACGCACGCTCCTGTTTCGCCCCCCTTATTCCACTGATGCCGAGCCCGATACTGAAGACGAAGTGCGGCCGCTGGAGATCGCACAGCAAATGGGTTACATCACGGTCGGCGACAAGATCGATCCCGGGGACTGGCGTGACAACCCGCGTCCGACCTCAGACCAGATCGTCGCTTCCGTGCTGGCCCATCTTCCACCGTGCGCGCCTAACGACATTTCTTGTGGAAACATCATCCTGTTTCACGATGGTGGCGGCGACCGCAGCCAAACCGTTCGCGCTTTGCCGGCGGTCATTGAGGGGATCCGCGCCAAGGGGCTGCAGATTGTCCCCGTGTATCAGTTGCTGGGGCGCACGCGAGCGGAAGTAATGCCGCCCATCCCCCCCAATCAGCGCTTGGCAGCCACTATGACCTGGCTTGTGTTCTGGCTGTCTGACGTAACGCTGAAGGGGATCGCCTGGATTTTCCTGGTCGGCGACTTGCTTATGACCGGCCGCCTTCTGTTCGTAGGCGCTTTCGCGATATATGACCGCGTGCGGTCGCGGCCTGCGTGGGGCGAGCAGGAGGCGTTTTACAAGCCCGCAGTCGCGCTGCTGATTCCCGCTTACAACGAGGAAAAGGTGATTAAGCGGACCGTGCGTGCGGCGCTGGCTTCCAACTACCATAATATGCGGGTGATTGTAATTGACGACGGCTCGAAGGATGCGACGTTGCAGGTGGTGCGCGAGTCGTTTGAAGATGAGCAGGCTTCAGGGCGCCTGATTGTGCTCACCAAACCCAACTCCGGCAAGGCCGACGCGCTCAACTATGGCTTGCAGCATCTGCATGACGAGGAAATCTTTGTAGGTATTGACGCCGACACCGTGATCGCCAGAGGCGCGGTTTCGCTGTTGGTGCGGCATTTTCTTAATCCCAAGGTCGCCGCGGTCGCCGGCAATGCGAAAGTCGGCAACCGCGTGAATCTGTGGACCCGCTGGCAGGCGCTGGAATATATCACCAGCCAGAACTTCGAACGGCGCGCGCTGAATACGCTAGGCGCGGTGAGCGTGGTGCCGGGTGCGATCGGGGCCTGGCGGGTTTCGGCGGTGCTGGCCGAGGGCGGCTATCATACCGACACGGTTGCCGAAGACGCCGACCTCACCATGGCCCTGCTGAGGCGGGGATACCGCGTGGAATACGAGGACCGGGCCCTGGCTTATACCGAGGCTCCGGTGAATGCCAATAGCTTGATGCGGCAGCGCTTCCGCTGGTCTTTTGGCATTTTTCAATCGGTGTGGAAGCACCGCGGTGTGTTTGCCCGCAAGGGAGTACTCGGCTGGATCGCATTGCCCAACATTCTGATCTTCCAGATTCTGCTGCCGCTGGTTTCACCGCTGATTGATTTGATGTTTCTCTTCGGGACGGTTTGGTATTACGTCCAAAAATGGTGGCACCCGGAATCCACCGACCCGGCCAGCTTCCACCGTCTGGTGCTGTTCTTCGTCGCCTTCCTGATTATTGATTTTGCCGCGTCAGCAATTGCCTTCGCGCTGGAGCGCCAGCCCAAGGCGCGCGAAGAAGGTTGGCTGCTCACCCAGGTGTGGCTGCAGCGCTTCGCTTACCGCCAGCTGTTTTCGGTAGTGCTCTTCAAGACGCTGAAACGCGCGGTGGAGGGCCAGAAATTCGCCTGGGACAAGCTGGAGCGTACCGCGGCGGTAGCTGAAGTCCCCTCGGAGACCCACGATTCGGTGAACGTGCCGTAGGGGATTGGTAATTTTGTAATTAGTAATTTAAAGGGTCAGCCGGTTCGGGGTTTCGAAATTACAAATTACCCGATTACAAATTACAAATGTCCAAGACCATCATTGAGCCCTTCCGCATCAAGAGCGTCGAGCCCATCCACTGGACGACGCGCCCCGACCGCGAGCAACTGCTGCGCGCCGCCCACTACAACCTTTTTCTTCTGCCCGCGGATGATGTGCTGATTGATCTGCTCACCGATTCCGGAACCGGCGCCATGTCCACCCATCAGTGGGCCGCCATCATGGAAGGCGACGAGAGCTACGCCGGTAGCAGCAGCTTCGAGCACTTCCGCAAGTCGGTGCAGGATATCGTCGGCTTCCGCCACGTCATTCCCACTCATCAGGGCCGGGCCGCCGAGCGCATCCTGTTCAACGTGATGTGTAAGAAGGGCGACGTTGTGCCCAACAACACCCACTTCGATACCACGCGCGCCAACGTGGAGTTCGTGGGAGCCGAAGCGGTGGATCTCGTCATTCCTGAGGGCAAACAGCCGGAGTTGGTGCATCCGTTCAAGGGCAACATGGACGTGCTGGCGCTGGAGGATTTGATTCAGAAAGTTGGACGGCAGCGCATCCCGCTCGTAATGATCACCGTGACCAACAATTCCGGCGGAGGCCAGCCGGTTTCGATGGAAAACGTCCGGCAGGTGAGCGCGGTCTGCCGCCGGCATGGCATTCCACTGTATTTCGACGCCTGCCGCTTCGCTGAGAACGCCTACTTCATCAAGCTGAGAGAGAGCGGCTACGAATCAAGGACGCCGAAACAAATCGCACAGGAAATGTTCAGCTACGGCGACGGTTGCACCATGTCAGCCAAGAAAGACGGCATGGCGAATATCGGCGGGTTTCTGTGTACGAACAACGATTTGCTGGCGCGGCAGGAAAAGGACCTTCTGATTCTCACCGAGGGCTATCCAACCTACGGCGGGCTGGCCGGGCGCGATCTCGAGGCCATCGCCGTCGGTGTGCAGGAAGCGCTGCAAGAGGAATATCTGTGTTACCGCATCACTTCTACTGCTTATCTGGGCAATCACATTGCGGCGCAGGGCGTTCCCATCGTGCAGCCGCCCGGCGGCCATGCCGTCTACCTTGATGCCCGCGCTTTTCTTCCCCAAGTTCCGCCCGAGCAATTTCCTGGCGCTGCGCTGGCGGCTGAGCTTTACCTGGAAGGCGGCATCCGCTCGGTGGAAATCGGCACGCTGATGTTCGGCGCAGCCGCGAAAATGGACCTGGTGCGCCTGGCCATACCCCGCCGGGTTTACACGCAGAGCCACATTGACTACGTGGTAGAGGTGATTCTGGAAGTCTGGAAGTACCGTGAGGCGATTCGCGGCATGAAATTGGCTTACGAAGCTCCCTTCCTGCGCCACTTCACTGCTCGCCTGACGCCGCTCGAGCCTGCAGCAGTGACCCGTTGAGTCTGCCCAGCGAGTCTTTGCGTCCTCCGCGACCTTTGCGGTTTGCGTCTTTCAGGAAAGTGCGCAAAAGAATGGGTCTTTAGGGGGTTCTTATCAAAAATGACGCATTGAGAATCGGTAAACAATTCCCACCGATGGTTCCGCGGTATGCGTGAATATGCCCGGGTTGATGGTGCTGATCCCGAAATCGGGGATCTTGTAGAACAGGCCACGATATTGCACCCGCAGCGCAAAATTGCCAATCAAGCTGACTTCAGTGCCGCCCCCATATATCGCAGCTGGCCGCAACTCGCGCACTTGCTCACTGGTGCCGTAGGAAATGCCGGTCGGCGCAAAAATCAGAGCGCCTCCGCCCAGGAGGATGTATGGACTCAACCTGCCATGGTGGAATGCTCTAAAGAGCACGTCGCCTGTCAACTCGTGAACGTCAGACTGGATGCTGTAAAACGAGAGCGGCGTGCCGGCATTGTTTACCGTGTAGTAATCGGTGTTACGCGACAGGCCATAATTGAGGTCAATCCCCCACCTGGAACCGAATCGGTAACGGTAAGTCACCAGGCCGCCCGCTGAGTTGCTCACGCTTTGCTTAATGCCGTTGTTTTGTTCCTGAATCCCGTACAGGCCGGTGAAGTTGACACTGATGTCCGATTCCCGGTCCTCTTCTTGAGACTGATCCTGGTTCTGAGCAGCTAATACAGGGATGAATGAAAGGAGAACTGCCAACACTAGGCCAGATTTCCTGAACATGCTTCCTTCCTGAACGGAATAGGGAGATGATTTGTTTCCGCAGAGCACACTACGACGCACGTCTCGTGCACCTTGAAATGAGATGCTGGCAGGGGCTTCCGGTATGTAAAGAGTACGTAAGGATAAGGTAAAGATTTGTAATCAGCCGGTAGGGTCGAGTCCCTTTGCGGCGCTCCCCGGATGCTAAAATTGCTCCAGTCTCTCTCCGAGGTGCGTTAATGGCCATTCTTGAACCGCCCGCCCGCATGGTGACCCGTGTTCACGAGGGACCTTTCGTGAACGAACCAATGCTCGATTTCAGCCGGGACGAGAACGCCCGCCGGATGCGGGCTGCGATCGAAAAGGTGCGCGGCCAGCTGGGGCGCGAATATGACTTGATCATCGGTGGGCGGCGGATCAGGACCGCGGAGAAAATCAAATCCATCAACCCGGCTATGCCGTCGCAACTCGTGGGACTTCACCAGAAGGCCGGCAGAGAACATGTGGAGCCGGCCATGCAGGCGGCGCTTAAGGCTTTTGAGAGTTGGAGCTGTACCCCGGCAGAGGACCGCGCCAGCTTGGTTTTTCGTGTCGGAGACCTGCTGCGCGAGCGCAAGTTCGAATTTATGGCGTGGCTGGTGTTTGAGGTCAGCAAGAACTGGGGCGAAGCCGACGCCGACATTTCCGAAACCATTGACTTCTGCGAGTTCTACGGCCGCGAAGCGCTGCGACTTTCCAAAGCTGAAACTCCCGTGCAGTTGCCAGGTGAGCGCGACCAGTTGTTCTACGTTCCGCTCGGCGTGGGAGCGGTGATTCCGCCGTGGAATTTTCCCTGCGCCATAATGGCGGGCATGACGCTGGCTTCGATTGTGTGCGGTAATACGGTTATCCTCAAGCCCTCCAGCGATTCGCCCACTATCGCCGCAAAATTCATTGAACTGCTGGAAGAAGCGGGAATGCCAGAGGGTGTAGTGAATTTCTGCCCCGGCGCCGGCGCAACCTTTGGCGACGCCATTGTCGCGCATTCCAAGACGCGCTTTATCGCCTTCACCGGTTCGCGGGAAGTCGGGCTTCGCATCAACAAGGTTGCCGCCGATCAGGCCCCGGGCCAGGTTTGGATCAAGCGCACCATCCTCGAAATGGGCGGCAAAGATGCCATTATCGTGGATGCGGATGCCGACGTTGACTCGGCCGTGGAAGGGGTGGCGGCGGCGGCGTTCGGCTTCCAGGGGCAAAAGTGCTCTGCCTGCTCCCGCGCCATTATTGACGAGCGGATCTACGATTCGTTCCTGGAAAAGCTGAAGGCGCGAGTGGAAAAAATCGAAGTGGGCGATCCCGCAGAAAACGCGAACATGGCGGCGGTGATCAATGAAGGCTCGATGAAGACCATTCTCGGCTACATCGAGCAGGGGAAGAAAGATGGGCGCCTGCTCACTGGCGGCGAGCGTGCTGCCGGCGAGGGCTATTTCATTCAGCCTACGGTGATTGCCGATATTCCGGCGAAGTCGAAGCTGGAGCAGGAAGAGATTTTCGGCCCGGTGCTGACGGTCATCAAGGCGCGGAACTTCGAGCACGCGCTGGAAATCGCCAACGACACCGAATTCGGGCTCACCGGCGCGGTCTATACCAGCTCGCGCGACAAGATTGACCGTGCCGTCCGCGATTTCCACGTGGGAAACCTGTATATCAATCGAAAGTGCACAGGTGCAATCGTGGGTGCGCACCCCTTCGGCGGATTCAATATGTCGGGCACTGATTCCAAATCCGGTGGCCCTGACTATCTTTACCTGTTCACCCAGGGGAAATCAGTGGGCGAGAAGAAGAGCTAGCAAACTCTGGCGGGGCGTAAGGATGGGCGGTAGAGTTACTGCCAAGCTGCGCGTTTGTTAATATTTTCTTAACAATTCTTGTCGCGAAGAAGATTCAGAAGGCTGCTTAAAAGATTCACAATCTGCTATGGAAAGCCCTTATTCTTCCCATCAAAAGTTGCAATTGGACACGTGCCGCCTCAGACGGTAGGGTAGATCATGTGTGCCACAACTTTGCTCGAAGAATCACATGTTGATTTTCTGCACGAAATCGGCAGCCGGATCGCCGCTGCCGACCCGCTTCATGAAGTCTTGTCTCAAGTGCTGGATTTCGCCATCGCTCTTATAAAGTGTGACTCCTGTTTCATATACATTCTGGAAAATGACGAACTTGTGCTGCGGGCTTCCAAGAATCCGCATGAAGATGCGGTAGACCAGCTGAGACTCCGCGTGGGACAAGGCATCACTGGCTGGGTCGCGGAACATCGCGAGCCTGTGGCCATTCCGCGCGACGCCTACCGCGATCCGCGTTTCCAATTCTTTAATGAGCTGCCAGAAGATCACTACGAGGCGTTTCTCTCCGTGCCGCTGCTTTGCCGGGGGCGAGTGGTTGGCGTGATCAATCTGCAGCACCGGCAGCGGCACGTTTACAGTGCGCGGCAGATTCGGCTCATCTCCACGATTGGATTCCTGGTGGGTGCGGAAATGGAAATGGCGAGGCTGGAAACCGAGAACTCCTCGCTGGCGCAGCAACTGGAGACCCGCAAGCTGGTGGAACGTGCCAAGGGGATCCTGCAGCGCGATCTCGGCTTGGATGAGGAACAGGCCTATCTCGCACTTCAACGCCAGAGCCGGCAGAAGCGAAAGACCATGAAGGAAGTAGCAGAGGCCATCGTGCTCAGCGAGGAAGTGAAGAACAACTCCCGCAGCGAATAGTGCTTGCCTTTTTCTCACCACGGAGACAGTCACAGAGAAAATCAACTTCTTTGCCACGGATTAACACAGATTTGCGCGGATCAAAATCCCTGATCGAGATTCGCTTCGAATTGCTTCTGGAGTTTCTTTTTTCCGTGACTCAGTGTCTCAGTGCCTCCGTAGTTAGGCACATGTTTCCGTGATGACAAAGCCGGTTGAGGGAGCGGGTCGTGGGGTACTCGCTCCCTCACACTGGACGCTGGCTACTTACCCACGGTCATTGTGGGTTGGGGTAGCCGGCTTGCCACTTCCGCTGCACCGGCAGGCACAGGGTAGTGGAACACAACGCCGAGCGAGCCCATCTCAAAGGAGGTCACGAACATTTCTCCTCCTTGACGGGTAAGCTGCAGACTGTCGCTGTTGTTCATCGCGGTCTCCGAGACTGATCCCGGCAACAGCATGACTGAGTGACGGGTATCAGCGCTTCGCACCACCAGCATGGTCGCCGCACCATTGGTCTGCACGGAAAACTCGTAGTTCCCCGCGGGCAGCACGGTCGACTTCCAGTGCACTTCCGTAGGAAGAGTGAACTTGCCGGCCAAGGATTGTGCCTGGGCCAGACCAGTCGAAAAAGCCATGCTGCTGAGAGTGATGAACAACGCGAAAGCGATTTTGCGAACGAGCTTCATACCTAACCTCCTTGAGGTGTGGTTGGGGCAAACGCCTCCGGCAGACGCCGATTGCGCCGCTGAATTTTCTGGGGTGACAACGAGGTCAGGAAAGAGCCAAAAGCCTACGACAAGGATGGAAATAAAACTTCGTAGTTTACCCTACTGGCCGCCTCTTGGCCGACCAGTATGAAGTCAGTTTCGCAGAGCACATGCGCTGTGTCCAATCAATAAAATCTATCTCCGCCATGAATGCAACCAGGTAACTTCAAGAGATATTACCTGCCGGAATTTATTTTTGTAACTGGAGTACTTCCAACGGCATCGTCCGGCAGTGTTGCTGAAAGATATTCTCCTGGCGCCTGTACATGGCCTTGCGCTTCGGATCTCCATCCGGGAATAATCCCTCGGTGACTGGCCAGTTGCCTGCAAAAGAGACGATAATCATCCCATGGCAACTGCTCCGGTAGCCAGTGCGCCTACGTACTCACAGGACGCACGGCGCTATAACCGCCTCCGCCGCTGGCTGGGGATTTTCGATTTCGTTTTAGGTCTCGTGTTGCTGCTGGTGTTTTTGGCCACAGGATGGAACGGCACGCTCCGCGACGTGGTGTATCGTGCGGCTTTTCAGGTTTATTTTCTAGCTCTTACTCTTTATGTGCTTGCCTTTCTATTGATTTTCAAGCTGGCGGGATTGGGACTTGATTACTATGGGTTCCGTCTGGAGCGGCGCTATAACCTATCGAATCAGAAGGCGCGTGCGTGGCTGTGGGATGAGGCCAAGGGATTCATGGTGGGCTTCGTTCTCGCCGCCATTGCGGTGGATCTGCTTTATTTCATCCTCCGCGAGTTTCCGCAACATTGGTGGCTGATCGCCTGGGCGGCATTTTTGGTTCTGTTCGTGTTGCTGGCGCAACTCGCGCCCGTGATTTTATTTCCCGTCTTCTATAAGTTTGAACCGCTGGAGAATGAAGAGTTGAAGGCGCGCCTTGTCCATCTGAGTGAACGCGCCGGCACGCGCGTGCGTGGCGTCTACAAGTGGAACCTCTCAGAAAAGACCAAGAAGGCAAATGCGGCGCTTACCGGACTCGGCAATACTCGCCGCATCATTCTGGCCGACACGCTGCTCGACAACTACTCCGCCGACGAAATCGAGGCGGTGCTGGCCCACGAACTCGGCCATCACGTGCACCGCCATATCGCTAAGAGCATTGGAGTGCAGGCCCTCACAACTTTCGTCGGTTTCTGGGCCGCCAATTGGGTCCTGCACTATTCGGTGGACCGCCTGCACATGTTCGAAACGCTCTCCGATTTTGCCAACCTGCCCCTGCTGGCGCTGGTGATGACCGCTCTTTCTTTCCTGCTGCTGCCCGCGCTTAACGCCTATTCGCGCTACAACGAGCGTGAGGCCGACCGCTATGCTTTTCGCTCCATCCCCAACATCGCCCCGTTCATTTCGTCTATGAACAAGCTGGCGGAACAGAATTTGGCGGAACGCACTCCCTCGAAGTTGGTGGAATGGCTGTTCCATTCTCACCCGGCAATTTCGCGGCGGGTGGAGGCAGCGCAGGCCTGGGCCCGCCTGCAGGCGGGAACTGCATCTTCCCCGCCTAGCGCCCCTGTAGCGCCGCTTCCGCACGCTTGAGGTCCTCTTCGGTATCCACGCCAATGGTGTCGTAGGGCGTTTCACCTACTTGAATGGCAATTCCATTTTCCAGGAAACGAAGCTGCTCCAGGCGTTCCGCGCGCTCCAGCGCCGACTCCGGAAGCGACACAAACAGATCGAGCGCGGACTTGCGGTAAGCGTAGAAGCCGAGATGCTTGAAGTACTCCGCCGCTCCTCCGTCACGATCGAACGGAATTGTGGACCGCGAAAAATAGAGTGCCCGGCCGCGCAGATCGGTCACGACCTTTACCGCCGCCGGATTGTTGATGTCCTCGGGCGCGGCCGGCGTTTTGAGCGTTCCCACCCGCACTGCCGGGTCCCGCATCACTTCAAGCAGCGTTGCGATATGTTCGGCGCGCGTCAGCGGCTCGTCGCCTTGCACATTCACGTAGACATCAGAAGCGATCTCACTGGCCAGTTCATGAACCCTCTCTGTGCCGCTGCGGTGTGAGGACGAAGTCATTCGCGCCTCCACGCCTTTCTTGCGGCAAACCTCCATGATTTCGTCCGAGTCGGTGGCGACGATCACGTCCTCCAGCAGCGGCGAAACCCGCACCGCCCGATATACACGCACGATCAGCGGTTCCCCGGCAAGTTCGCGAAGCGCCTTGCGGTTCAGCCGCGTGGAGGCCAGGCGGGCAGGAATGATGGCAATGGCTTTCATGGAGGTGAGGCCGACTGTCTTGACGGCCGGGTGCCGCCGGGAGGCACCGTCACGGTGACAGTGTACCCTCACGGCGCACTTTCCTCTTCATCCGTGTCCGTAAGCGACGCCTTGCATTTAGGCTCTGATGGGAGGGTGGAGAATACATAACCTTTTACGTGTATGACGGGATTGCGGAGGTCGGCGAAGAAACGCCGCTGAGTCTCGCGGAGACTGGTGAATCGCTTCTCAAAGAATTGGCTTGAAGTTGCAGACACTGTTCGGCGGAGAGTGTGCGGTGACGCTTGTCCCCGTGATGTGCGGGTTGTAGAGTCTTCACGTCGGTTATTATTGACGGAGGGCGAATGCTGCGTTCAAAGCTAATTCTGCTTGTGCTCGGGATACTCGCTTTGCAATTGCAGGTTGCGGCACAGAGGCAGCGGTGGCCGGAAGAGTCGGCTAATTCCTGGTATCAGCAGCAGCCCTGGCTGGTGGGCAGCAATTATATTCCTGCAACCGCCATCAACGAACTGGAAATGTGGCAGGCGGATACGTTCGATCCCCGGCAAATTGACAAAGAACTCGGCTGGGCCGAGGGCCTGGGCATGAACACCATGCGCGTGTTTCTGCATGATCTGCTCTGGCAGCAGGACGCCGCCGGCTTCAAACAGAGGCTCGACAGTTTTCTCACTATCGCCGCGAAGCATCACATCCGCCCGCTGTTCGTGCTTTTCGATTCCTGCTGGGATCCCATGCCTAGGCTTGGCCCGCAGCATCCGCCCATCCCTGGCGTGCATAATTCCGGATGGGTGCAGAGCCCTGGCACACTGGCGCTGGAGGACCCCGCGCAATATGAGCGACTGAAAGCTTATGTCACCGGTGTAGTCGGGGCCTTCGCCGGCGATTCGCGCGTTCTCGCGTGGGATTTGTGGAATGAGCCCAACAACGAAGGCGGCGGCTCGTATGCCAAGCTTGAGCCGAAGAACAAAACTGCGCTGGTGGAAGCTTTGCTGCCGCAGGTGTTTGAGTGGGCGCGCTCAGTCAACCCGTCGCAGCCGCTGACCAGCGGAGTTTGGGAGGGCGACTGGTCATCGCCCGATAAGCTCAGCCCCATCCAACACACGCAGTTGGAGCAGTCCGACATCATTTCTTTCCACGACTACTCCTGGCCGGAAGATTTCGAGCTGCACCTGAAGTGGCTGGAGGGCTACCGCCGCCCCATTATTTGCACCGAGTTCATGGCGCGCCCGGTGGGCAGTACCTTTGACGCCATCCTGCCCATCGCCAAGCAGCACCACGTCGGCGCCATCAACTGGGGCCTTGTCGCGGGCAAGACGCAGACTTACTTGCCCTGGGAGTCCTGGGAGCATCCCTATATCCTGGATCAACCGCCGGTGTGGTTTCACGAAGTGTTTTACCCCGACGGCAAGCCCTATCGCGAGCAGGAAGCGAAGATCATCCGAGGCCTGACGGGACATATGTAGCGCCGGCTGTCCGCGGGTGCCGCAGTGAATGAGAGCCAGTTCGAAACGTCCTTACCATAGATTCACGCAGACTTTGCGGATCAACAACTGCCTTCTTTTCCGATCCGCGAAATCCGCGGTGGAGAAGTTCACCAATGATTTCTGCGAGTTTGACACTCTTTTACACTGCCTCTTAGAATCAGAAGGGTCTGACGCGCAGGCGGCGCTCGTCGCCGTGCGGTCTTTCCAGCAGGATTCGGGCTTGTCCGAGGCGTACTCCCCGAAAAGTTCACGCAGCGTGGCGGTGTAGCTCAGGTGGTTAGAGCGACGGTCTCATAATCCGTAGGTCGTTGGTTCGAGTCCAACCGCCGCCACCAATTAAATCAGCAACTTCCGAGGGGATCTCGGTTTCGCTTTGTGGGGACTGTTGCGCGGGAGTTGCATTTTGTTGCGTAGTTGTCTCCCCATGCTGGCCGGGTTCTGCGTCCAAGGTGTCCACGAACGAGACATTTGCACCGGGGATTAGGTGTCCATAGATGTCGACTGTCACCTGAATCGAGCTGTGTCCCATCTGCTCTTTCACGTACACGATGGAGGCACCGTTCTGAATCAGAAGCGAGCCGAACGTGTGCCGGAGGTCGTGAAGCCTAATCTTGCGAATGCCTGCCTTCATAAGGACCGGCAGGAAATACCGGTGGTAGAGATTATCTGGATCAAGGATTGAGCCATCCGGCGAGGGAAAGACCAGTTCATCTGAGATGTCGTTCTTGCCTTTCAGGTAGGCTTCGAGCAGGCGCTTGTCCCGGAGTTCAATCAATACTTTCCTCAATTCGCGCGACAGGTCAACACGTCGGCTCTTTTTGCTCTTGGTTGTTGTTTCTTCTCGGCGCACGTAGTTGTGCTGCACCACGATGAACCGATTGGGGTCGTTCTCGTCCCTGCCGAACTGAATATCACCCCAAGCGAGGGCGACTAATTCCCCGCGACGCAAACCGGCCCGGACGGCTGTCAAGAAGAGAGCTTGATATTGCGGGCACACATCGGCGGCGGCATCAACAAAAGTTTGGACCTCGGGGGCGGTCATTGCTATGCCTTTGATCTCAGTGGCCCTGGCAACGCGGGTAAATCGTCCAAGTCGGGCTGCAGGGTTCATTTCCAGCAGGCCGGACTCGATTGCTTCGTTGAACATTCCACGGATAACGCACAAGGCGTTGCGAATGGTGTTCCGTGAGAGGTCTCTTGAGATGAGGTCACTAATCATGGCCTTGATGTTGTCACGCGTAATCTCGTCCAAGCGCTTTGTGCCAAAATGAGGCCTCAGGTATTGCCTAAGCACGCCCTCGTAGCCGTCCGCAGTCGAAGTCTTACACTCAACCCGCGCATAGTTCTTCATCCACTCGTCGGCGTATACGCTGAACACCTGGGCCTGACTATCCTTCTCGGCCATAAAGCCGAGATCACCGAGAGCGAGCTTGGCTTCGAGCTGACGCTTGACATCCTCGGCGACTTGCCTACTGGTACCCACGCATTTTGCCTTCCGGCGACCGTGGTAGTTCACGAACACATACCATTTGCCATCTCGCTTGCGGATTCTTACACCCATCAGCTCGCCTTCACTTCCGCTAGGATCTTCTCGACGATCTCCGAAACATCTGCGTTCTTTGAGTGTTTTCGCAGCCAAGTGTCAAAATCACTGCGTTTAACCAACACCTTTCCACCCACGCGGACAGCGGGCAGTGGCTCGATCAAGTGGTGAATCCACGCGCGCAGTGTCCGCTCCGAAATGGTCGCGTACTGCTGGACTGCTCTAAGATCCAACCACTCAGGGGATCTCTGTGCCTTCAGGAACGCATCGCTGCTCATCGGCGTTTTCTCGTGTCAACCTCGAGCTATCTTTCCCAGAGTCCGTTGACCCCTCGATACTGAGACACTATGTGTCATAGCTCAGTTTGGTGGATCGTTGTTTCCGGCGTGGTCCTGGAACTTTAATCAACTTGGTGTGGTGCGGACCCGAATCGGCCAATAGCAGGTCAATCCTTTGGTTGCCCACCTTCGCTTCGACCGCTTTCCTTAACCGTGCGAGTGGCTTGTAATCAATCCGCCCGAGCATCTCCTTGTACATGGCAATTTGCCGATCGCACTCTTCAGGATTTGCCCCCGATCGTTTCATATCAACGATCGTAAAGCGGCCGACAGATTCGCAGAATACGCGCAAGTCTGATCCTCTCAGGTTCCGAAATGCCCGCAGAAGAGCGGCATACTCGCTAGGATGGTCCTTAATTATGGCCGGCAGGTCCGAAGCGATCCGGCCAGCCATCGCGAGGAACACATCCTCATCCAGCCCTAAGATCTTGGATATTGCGACCACCTGGCGCTCCGCAGGCGGCGGTAGTTCTCCACGCTCGATTTTGCTCAGGTATGTCGGGCTGATGCCGATGGCGCGCGCCAGCTTTGACAATCCAATGCCTCTCTGTAGCCGCAGTCGTCTGAGCTGATCGCCGAACCTAGTGTCAGTCTTGCCCATAAAAAATAAAGATGGACTTTGAAAGTGTGTAGTATATACTCAACGTGTAGTTAATACTACACAATATAAGACAAGTCAAGGTTTGTTTCAAATCTGACGCGAGAAGGACCGTGAGAGTGGCCGGAAATTGTACCCGAATACAATCGCCGTCGAGAACGGACGAGTGCAAACGCATAGACATTAACGGCCCCGTCACCGGCTGGAACCGATGACGGGTGCCAATCCGGAACGTGAGCAAAAGCCCACATACCAGACCCGAACTCAATTCTGGGCTTTTGCTCCTGGAAATTCAAGAGGAGAAGCCCATGATATTTCCATCGGTCTTTTGCCTCGATCAGGCGGAGGACTGACTTTGCTGAATATTCAAGAGCGAGGCAACACCTTCCACGTCGATTGGTGTCGTGGGGGAATCCATGTAGTGAGGGGGACACTGGGCACTTCAGATCGCCGTGTCGCGAACCGCCTACGTAACCGTCTTGAAATCGCGCTAGTGGAAGGCCCAAGGTCGACAATGTGGCGTGAACTTAGGCCTGTTATTCCATCGGGAACCTTCTTGCGATTCTCAAGATACGCAGGCGTCGAACAAAAGATGGTTTCGCCGTGGAGTGAGCTTCGCCGCCTGTTTGTGGCTCACAAGGAGCTGCAAGTGAAGTTGAACGAACTTGCAAGCCAGACTCTTAAGAATTACTTCCGCACTCTCGATGTATTTGAAGCCTTCCTTACCGAAAAGCAGCTCACGGTACTTCAGGACATAAACGGAGGCACTCTCGACGACTTCAAACGGTGGCGGACTGATCAGGTGACGCGACCAGACGCTCGTTGTGGTAGACCCTCTTTGGACTTTGACCTACGCCATCTGCATTGTGTTTTCGGGTTTGCATGCGCAAAGGAGTTGATCGATAAGAACCCTGTCGTCGCGCCACCCCAGCGGTGTGATTACCATATTTCACGCCCGTTCACAGCGGACGAAGTCGAACAGTGGGAAGATTACGCGAGGCGAGATCATGTTCAAGATTCCTCTTATAACGAGTGGCTCCCGTTTTGGTTGCTGCGTTGGACGGGGTTCCGCGACCGCGATGCGGTTGACCTCTGCTGGCGTGAGGTTTTCTTGGATGACAAGCGGATCGTCCACAAATGCCACAAGAATCATAAGGAAGTGACCCTCCCGATTCTAGAGGAAGAGAATCTGCTTCCTGTGCTGCTCGCCGAACACAACCGCCGCCACCCGCTCCCGGACGAACGAGTATTGGTCGATCCGGGCGGTAATGTATTGACAGTTCTCAAACTGTACAAGGTCATGCGAGAGCTTGGAAAACGAGCCGGCGTTGTGAATGTTAATCCCTACCGCTTTAGAGGCACATACGCGGTTGAGATGTTGATTCGGTCGAACAACGTATACTACGTCGCGAACTTGTTAGGAGACACCATAGCGGTGGTCGAGCGCCACTACATGCCATATGTCCGCGAACTCCGTGAGCACACCCGCGTAATGCTGGAGAAGGGCGTTGGACTCAGGCAGTTTGTCTCGCGTAAGTCACAATGAACGTGCGGCAGGCCGTAACGTCTTCAATCGAAGGTTCTTAGCCTTGGTGGCAATGCTAGGCTTACTAGCTTTTGGGATCATTCACGCTAAAGAACTTATTGATTTCAAGTCCCATGCACCTTTCAAGTCTGTCAACCTAGTCAGTCTTGTACGATTGTTCTGTCACACCAGCGTCACACGATGTTGATTGTACTCACCGAAAACGTCGCGTCCGTTTGGCCTCGATTTGGAATACGATGTCAGCGCGAACTATCTTCTTACCTCTTTCTCCGGGTGCCGCGAAATCCAGGACTTCTGCCGCCACTGCCCGAAGGCGGTTGTACACCGTCCCCCGCGAACAACGCCATCGTTCTGCCAAATCTGAGAAGGAGAAGAATTCTGGCTGAGCCTGCACCTGCTCCTTTCGTTCAGAGGACGTGCTCGCGTGTTTGCTCGATCCTGACGTGATGCCCATTTGACTGCTACTTCTCGGGTTCATTACTGACAATCCGCTTGTCCTGGTTTTCCAACTGATGATCCATCCACGGCATGTTTTTCGTACTAGATCAGCTCATACTTGTTCGGTTTTCCGCCTTGCGCGGCCTCGAGAATCCGGAAGACGCGCTGTTTCCCCCGTGAAAGCCTGTACAATGCGTCGCGTGTCGTATCCAGGGCCGAACGCCGGAAGACAAATTGCCGTTCCTTCAGACGGCGGACTACATCGCTTGCGGTGAACGGCTGAGGCAGTTCGTGAGCGATTTTGCGAATTGACTCCGTGATAGCCCTAGGAGAAGGCGTGGGGTTAGGCAGAGGCTTAGGTGCGGCACCGGTCTCTGTCTCCGAAAACAACTCGGAGACCACGTCATTTAATGACGGATCTCGCAACAACGCAGCCAAGGCCTCAAGTTTCTGAGCACGGTTCTGGAGTTCCATAATGCGGTCGGTCCTTCCTGCCATACTTCCTCCTTGCGTAATGATGTCGGTTGTTATGTTGATCCCACCCATTGGCGTGTACTGCCAAAAATCAGTGCGGCTTCGTCGTGCCCGTGACCGCGCATGTATTGGCGTAGCTCGATTTCAGGCACTAGATCTTTTGAAGAGCAACCAGCCACTCTCGCCGCGACTGACAGAGCTGATAGGACCAAGAGCGAAGACAATGAAATGCCCAGTTCTCTCGATGCCTGAACCAGCGCCACCTTGGACCGTGGTCGCGGGTAGCAGACGATCTGCGTCGCAGCCCCTCGCTTCAACGTCGTCCCCCTCTTCCAAGCCCGCCGTCCAGGTGCCCTCATCTGTTCCTCCCCGAGTTGGACCCAAGTGGTGCGCCCGCGAGCATGTCTCCCTAGGCGTTGTACATCATAATACATTATTACAGTGTAGTAGTCAAATGGATTGAAGTTGGCTGGGTTTCAACTACTTGGATTTCGGCTTGGCTTTCAGTACCGCTTCAGCGCGCTCCTGGACTGCACGAGCGACGAATGTGCTAACGCTCTCGCCTTCGCGTTCAGCAGCTTTTGAGACTATCTCGTACGTAGAGTCGTCCAAGTATCCGGTCACTGGATGTGGGAAGCCCTTTCTGGGCCGACGACGTTTGCTCCGGTCGCCTTTCTGAGGCATGGCATGATTTTAGCCCCGCGACTGTGAAGTCCAGCTAGGGGAGCACCATCGCAGTACACGGGAGCTACGGACCGTCGAGCAGAAGGGTAATCTCCGTTAGTACCCGTCGGCTGATCCATCGATCCATCGGGGATTTTGAGTCAAGGGTGCCTATGCTTTCGGCGGGGCCCGTTCAGATTTGTGAACGGCTCAAGCCTACCTCTCTAGCCTTCCTAGAAACCAAGACAAACCTCTATCATTTCCCAGAAGTTCCTGAAGCGCTGGTGCCAATTCCTGTGACCTTGCCGAAGACTTTGCGGAAGATACCAAGATCGAGTCCCGCGCTGAGAAACAATCCGATTGCGCGCTCGTCGTGAGTGGGAAAATCTCCCGTGATGTCGACCGGCGTGCCGAACTTATAGCCGGCGGCCAGAACCGTCCTAGTCCCGAAGTGCGCTCCTGCCCCGAATTGGACCCCCAGCACCGGCTCAAAGAACTCGCCTAAGAAATAATTGTTGAGCGACGTGACGGATGCTGCGCCCATGATTCCAAAACACTGCGCTGGAGTTTGTTGGCACAGCCACGGCATACCGGGGCTTCGTGGAAACGTATCGCGCGGCCGGAAGTAGTAGTCCAGGCCAACAATGGGCGTCCACTGATGGTCGTTGCCATTGAGAAACGGCGCGAAGCAGTTGGTATCAGAGCTGGCGGAAGTGCCGGAACACGCTTGGGGCTGCGCGACCTTAGAGATGGATTCGTTTTTGAGGGTACTGAAAACGAACGCTCCCACGACGTTCGCGTGGAAGACATCGTGCACCTCAAACGATCCTTTCGCTACGACGATACCTGGATTCGTGTCTCCACCATTTTGAGAGGCGCCTGAGGCCGATGCGTTCCCCGTCGCGGCGTTTCCGTTGGAGTTGTCAGCACTCCCCGTGGTGGCGTTCGGCTGTGCGCCTGAGCCGGAACTTTGAGCCTGAGGTAGCGGCGACCCCGTTTGCCCTGGTTGTGTGTTCCCCGGTCCCTGCACCTCTGCAACCGTGAAGCGATGGAAGGTTTCGATCCGGCGGATCGTGTAGTACACGACCAAATTACCAGGGTGGCCTTTCAGGTTAATCTGCCTCGGGAGCGGTTCGCGCACTTGGGAGAGATCGTAGATCTCATTCATCCGGTTCAGCAGCTCGCCCTGGACAGCATTCAAACCGGCAATCGCCTCGAGCAAAACGACTCCGAGATCGTTTCTCTTTCTACTCAAATCATCCCGGAACTCGCCTCCATAGACCGTCGTTGCGGCCAAATAGTCGTTGGCGTCGTCGCGTAACGTAGTCCAGCGCTGTGTCGCAAACGCTCGGTTGGCAGCATACGAGTTCCGGTAGCTGTCCAATAGAGCATTCATTTCTGCTTCGTCGAGTACAGGTTTCGAGTCAGGTCCTTTCAGTTTTTCCAGCAACAAGGCCTTTACCTGTTCTCGCCGCAAATTGCGCAGGAAGTCATCGTTCACTTGCAGTGCGAGTCTTGCCGCGTCATAGGCGGCTTGAGCATTTCCGCGGAAGACACTGACGTCGTTCTCGTATTGAGAAATCGCCGTCTCCAGCATGCTCAATTTCTTGGGAAGGTCCGTATCGGCGAGTTTGCCGCCAAGGTCTTTCACGGCCTTGATCAAGTCTTTTACGCGCGTATCGGCATCGCGGAATCGCTCTTCCCCCAGGTAGGGGGCGCGGGCCACAGTCCGTCTTCAACATCCCGTTCCCTTTGCAGACAGATTCTGAGAGACCGAACAGTGGGTGAACCTCGGGCGGCTTGGCAGCCGGCAGGATTCGGAGGAACAATTGGAGTGCCCAGCAACAAGTTGTAACGCTCATCGAAAGCCGAGATCTGTGCCGTAATCCGCGCGTTCTCTCGTTCTAACACAGCGAAATCGTTATCCAAATCGGTCAGCGGTTTCGCAGCGGTCGTCTCATCCACCAAATCGAGCAGAATGCTGTCGGCACTCCTCACCGTCAGGCCTTCCGCGCCGCCTTTTGAGGGAGGAATGGAAGCCAGAGTTGCCGCTCCAAGCGTCAGGTTTTCCGCTTCGCTCAGATTGCGAACGTTGGGGCCGGTTTGAATCTCGGTAACAGCATCAATCGAAATCGTGTAGTCGGTCAGAAATTTTCGGTTGAATACTTGCAATTCCGCGCGCTTCCCCTGCACGAGGAAATGGATGCCGGGAACCGGGCACGTAGGCAGCATCGCCGGAGGGGGCGATGGCGGCGCAGGCATGAGGCAGGCGACCCCGTTCCCCGCGGGTCCATCGTCGAACACAAGCACTTCTTGTCCAACCGCCAGAGAACACATCAGCGCCATGAGCGCCAACATCCATCCTGTCACTCGCGTCATCCTCTTGCGCTCCTCAATTCCATCCTGGATCGCCCAGCAAGATGAATTGCAAGAGCGTTTTTTGTTTGAATGGATTCGTCTCAGGGGTGGTGCTGTCGTCTCGATAATCGAGCCGCGCCCGCCGCAACGACTCGCCCAATTCCGCGCCGCCGGTGAATGCACTCCAAAATGAGCAGGCGAGGGCATCAGCATCGTCCAGAAAAAAATTGGGAGCCAGGTGCGATCCGAAGGCAAGTCCAGTCGCCCCCACAAATGCAGCACCTTCGTGCACTAACCGAAGAGCGCATGAATTTTGCGGGGTCCGACCCGGAGTCTCCGCACCATAGCAGTTCTCAGCGAATACGACGGCACCCGAGACGTAACGCTGGTCAAAGGCGTCCGGCGTCACTGCCGTCACAAATTGCTCCCGTACCGTGTCGTATCCCTTCCAATCGGCTTCGCCAGTGAAGCCGTGAAGATTGAAATATAAGAACTCACGGTCGGTGTCGGGCCGCCGTCCCTGATCCATCGCATACCCCGGCGAGAGATGCCAATCCGGACCGGGTAGCGATTGGGCCGCTTTCTGGCTATAGTTCGCCCAGTCCGCATTGGAGACAACTGCAGAGCGGTTCCGGATCGGTCTCCCTTGTCGTGCCGCCGCTGCCGCGCGAATCAACTTTACGAATTCGTCCGCCGTTCCTCGCGGAAAATCCGTGAGCCGTCCCACGGCGACCGGCGGCGCCAGGTATTCACTGAGATCTTCGGTATCTGTGCCATAAGGGTTATCGCTCATTACGGTTTCATCTGGATCCACGCTGCGATCGGTCACCGGATTCGTCATGCGCCAGTGAGGAACGATACTGTCTCCACCCACCAGCAGAATGCTGTCTGAGACACCAAGAGCCTGCCTGACCGCACACAGCGGAAGAAGCAGGCTCCCAGCCTCTACTCCGGCTGCCGGCTGAAGACTCAGTGCTTTCAGGATCTCGTCGTTAGGGTCATCCAGCACAACGAAGTGCGCTTGAGCGGCGGCTGCATAAACATTGAGCGCGGCACGAATATTTTGATAACCCTGGGCACCGTAGCGCGCTATAAGGGTGTTGCAGACCGTGATGGCAAGCACTAAAAGACTCCTCCGCCCGGTTCTTCTTTCTTGCCTCCCGGTCCAGTCTTTCCAGGGCTTCCAGATGAGGCCGGCTTATCCGGCGGCTTCATATGTACGTCCACCAGCAGCGATTTCACCTCGATCTTCGATGGAAGATTGGACTGTCCTGAAGTCGCCTGCTTGGATGCGCTGCTGGTCGCGGCTGCTTCCTTTGCATCTTGCTGTTTTCTCCAGTTCCCAAGGATCAGCAACTTCAGTTCCATGCGGTATTTGTGGTAACGCTCGGCGCCGATTAGAAATAAAATAGTGGAGATCGGTGCCATTGCCAGACACATGACAACCCAAGAGATGTGCTCCAAGCCAACTTGGGGAGTTAATTTCAGGCCCAGAACAATCAGAATCATGGGAATAATCAGTCCGAGGCTCAGCTCGCACTGGGCAAAATACTCGTTCTTTAAGTCCGTGTAGTCGCTTTGGGCAATAACTCCCATGCCGATCGCATAAGAGGGCTGCAGGACTTTTTGGAGTTGCTCCTTGTCGCCGACCTGATCGACTCCGTCTGCGAATTGCACAACTTTGACTCTGACAACATTTGAACTGCCAATAAGTTTTCCTGACGCCTTAACGCTGGCTACTTCGACTCGGAGCCAGTGCCCCTGGTGCTGGAGCGCACCTAACTGTAATACCGTGGCCCGATTGATGACATCGTAGAACGAACCTGCGAGCGGAATTTCCGATCCTAAAACAAAAGTTTTGGCATCGGGTGCAATTGGCTTAAGCTCATTTACTTTGTAATTCTTGAGGGTCAGCGGGGAGTTTTCACCGGCTAACATATCGAGAGCTTCAGAGAAGTACACCACTACGTTGGTGGGCGTAGCAATGCATTTCGAGATCTTTAATTCATTTGCCATTGCCCGTCCCTCCCGTTTCGAAGGTTGGGGTGATCCCCATCGCTCCTGTTTTGGGCTGCCAATACTTGCTGACCAGTGCCCGAGCGGTGGCCTTATCTTCATCAGTTACATCGTCGACATCCGCAATCGTGATGTTGAAGAGCTCCGGACTTCGCATGGCAATGCGGGAATTGAAAAACCCCATCTGGTCGAGGTCTTGCTGCATATTCACGCCCTTCAGCCGGGATCGGTCAAACTTGACCAAGCACCAGCCAAGGTTGATCCCGAAAGCCACAGAAGAACATTCCGCTGCTAGAAAAATTGGCCAATATCTTCCGACGACGAGGAAGACCGACATGAGCAACGCAAAGAGCACGAGAGTGAGGCAGCGGACTGGGCGGTCGAACAGCCAAATCAAGAAAAGCCACAAAGTAGCCCGTTTGGGGGAATTAGAAGCCATCGAACAAGTCCTCAAAGAAAGCGCCAAAGGCGGCTCGGTCGATCGCAGTTACAACTATCGCCGCTGCTAGTGACAAAAGGATAAACCCTACGACGTGATTAACCAATCCTGTCAGGAAAGCGTCAAACCCGACTCGGGGTCGCAACCGTTCGGGATCCTTGAGGCGCTCAGCGATGATCTGCTGGGCCTCGCTCAATTCATTTATTTTTAGGGTTCGCTCCTGCAACGTCCGGTTTCGGCCTCGAATCGTGTTTCGTACAGTGTCGATCCGAGCTTTTGCTGTGTCCATATCCGCCTCATAGTGATCCTTTAGCGGATTGTTGGATTTTTGGTAGGCAAGAAAATTAGTCTGAGCCGCGCTCCGCTGTTGCTCCAAGCTTCCCCAAGCGCCGACAGGCGCTCAAAGAAACCGGCGTCTTTGTGTTTTATGGCTTCGCGCGAACGAGGGATGTAATCGTCGAGCTTCTGCTGAAGCCGTGCCGAAACGTGGCCGAAACGCTTCTCGAAAAGATCCGCATCATCCCAGGAGCAGATTCCACTGGCCCAGAGCTCTTGCTCGGTTCTCTTGCCAATGCCGGGAATGTGGATAAACGTCTGCTCCAGCATGGAATTTAAAGTAACCTAGGTAGCATGTAATCTAGCTTACATTTTACCTGATTTGCTGTAACCTTAGTTGCAAATTTTATGGCTCGTACAAAACCCCATCAACCCGAGGATTTGCGGTTTATCGAGGAGTTCTCGGAAAAACTGAATGAGGAATACGACAAGCGCAAGTGCTCAGATGCCGAGTTCGCGCGTAAACTCGACGTGTCCCGCCCCGCCCTCAAGAAGTACCTCGATGGAGCCGCGATGCCGGGACTAAGGACTGTGGCCCTCGCCTCTTGCAACCTGGGTATCAATGTGAGCTACGGAAAATTCGACGCCAAACGTCTTTGCTCCCGCGGGAGGAGCAATCGACGATCAGTGGAAGCACAGTTACTGCTTCCGTTTGCCATAGAGTCACTGAAACAGGAAAACATTGAGATCGAATTGGTAGAAAAGAAGCCCAATCGAATCGCAATGAATGTCAGTATTCGCTTTGCAGGCTGAATTCTCTCGATGCCGAGGGACGCACAGGCCCGGAAGGTTTCAGCGACTGTTAAGCAGCGTGCATCCAGATCGGTCCGCAGAAAAAGCCAGACCATGACATTTCTGCCGGATAGTTTGTAGTCTTTTACCTTGCCTTGCCTGACCCAAAGCAACA
>Ga0335078_10002498_pt1 | contig 27855 bp, 27 predicted proteins | sample Lox_Sample_32_FD_206711 | JGI IMG/M metagenome (GOLD analysis project Ga0335078, IMG submission 206711) | Soil microbial communities from Loxahatchee National Wildlife Refuge, Florida, United States - Lox_Sample_3.2 | ecosystem: Environmental > Terrestrial > Soil > Wetlands | place: USA... | reverse complement strand
GGAGGGCCGGACCATGGAGTGCCCGAAGCGGTACGCGGCGGCGCCGAACTCGATCGGCAGGAACGCGTCGCCGCGCGGCGGGCGGTAGAACCGGTTGCCCCTGGCCAGCACGTCGCCGACGACGTCCTGCCCGGCGATCTGCGGCAGGTGCTCGTTGACGAGCAGCCACTGATAGTGCCACAGCGTGATCTGGCGGGCGACGAGGTAGCGGACGTAGGGATGGGTGAGATCGGCATTCCGCGCGGCCGGGAACGTCGCCGCGTTGAGGTCCTGCAACTCCGACAGGACCCGGTTGTAGAAGAGAATGTGCGCGCAGTGCAGGCCCGCGGTGATCACGTTCTCGTCGTTGCGCGGGTCGCCGAGCAGCGCGGCGTAGCTGCCGTCGCCGTCCGGCACGCGCGGGACGTCCTCGTGCATGCCGCCGGTGCCGATCTTCAGCGCCGGGCCGACGCTGCCGTCCGGGTTGGCGACGTACAGATCCGGCCGGATGGCCGGCCCGCCGCCGAACACGGAGTCGAGGTCAAGGGCGGGCGTGCGGGTGTTCGGCGAGGTCAGCGGGTTCGCGGTCGGCCCGAGCCGAGAGGTCTGGTCGAATGTTATGTCGTGGTCGGTGAACTGCCCGACGAACGTCGACCCGGCGGTCATCGTCGGGTTGTCGGGGTTCGTGCCGTACGGGTCGCTGCTCGTCGGGTTGCCATTGACCGTCGGGTCGAGTATCAGTGCCTTCGGTCCCGCCGCCAGGTCGTCGCCTGCGTCCATGATGCCGCCTGCCTGGCCGGTCTCCAGTAATGCCGCCCGCACCGTGTCGGTCGCCTGCGCGAACGGCGGCAGCTGCGGGAAGATCCGGCCGAAGAGCGCGCTGGTGGCCGGGGCACCGGACGGCCGGCCGGCCACGCCCCCTCCTGCTGCATACGCCCGCGCGGCCGGCCCCGCCCCTGGCAGGATCCCGGCCGACGCCGCGGCCAGCCCGGCACCTGCCGTTCCTGCTCCCGCGAGTAGCTTGCGACGGGAGATGCTGGTGTGGTCATTGTCATTCGTCATGGCCCCTGCCTTCGTGCCGTGAGAGGTTCCGTGCGCAGGTCCGGCCTGCGGCGACGGAGGCATGCCGCAGGCCGGGCCGGCTCTGGTCAGCCGTGGTTGAACGGCGCGACGTCGGGATTCGTGCTGGAGTACAGGCCGGCTGGATTGGGGTACCAGACCCAGACGTGCATCGTGATGAGATCGGGGTGCCAGAAGAAGAAGGCGGCCCCGCTGTGCGGCGCCTTCTTCGGGCACGTCGCGGAGTTCTCGTCCGGGACGAACGTGCCGTCGGTGTAGTGGCAGGCGGCGGGGAAAGAGCCGAACGTCGCGTTGGGCAGCGGCGGGTTCTCCGGCATCGACGTGAAGACCCACTCCAGCGCGCCGAGCTGCCAGCCGCTGCCGGTGTGCTCGTACACGAGGATCGCCGGCTTGCGCACGTTGAAGCCGATGATGCCCGGGTTCAGGAAGTGGTAGCCCATGTCCGGCATCATCTTCGTGATGATCTTGTAGCCGGCGGCGCTGGCGCGCGCCAGGCTGGTGGCGTACTTCGCGGTGGCCGTGCGGGCCGCGGCGATGTCCCGGGTAAGCGCGGAGCTCGCCGCGGGCATCTGCATGCCGGCCGGCTGTGCCGTGCCCGCAGGGTGTGCCGGGTGCGCGGCGCTCGCCGGGTGAGCCGTGCCCGCCTGGCCGACGGCCGGCAGCGCCCACACCGCTACGCTCGCCGTGAGTGCCACGGCCGCCGTCGCGTAGCCGGCCAGGATTCGGTTCTGCCTTTCATGTCTACGAGCCCTCCTGGACGCGATAGATGTGGTCGGCGACCAGGCCGTGCGCCTCCCGGTGCACATCCGCGGCGGCAGCCGCTGACGGCGCCTCGACCAGGCAGAAGATCCGCCCGGCGCCCTCGTCCACCCAGTACCGCAGGTAGCGCACGTCGTGCGCGTCCTGTGCCTGGAGATCGGCGAGGTGTGCCTTCGCGACGTCGTCGATCGTGACGCCGCCCTCGATCTGGTGAACGTCCATGAACAGCGGCACGAGTGGCCTCCCTGGCGGTCGTCGGGTTAATCTGCAACGACCGTAGGCCGGACGGGCCAGCTGATTGATCGGGGAAATTGCCCGGGTTGGGGGACTCGGCTGCCCAGTTCTGGCGGCGCGGCTGCCTAGCCTGGCGTGCCTATCCCGAGCCGGGCAGCCTCGCGCACCGCCGCGGTCCGCGAGCTCACGCCGATCTTCGACAGCACGGCGGACACGTGATGATGCACGGTCCGCTCGGAGATGACCAGCGCCCGCGAGATCTCCCTGTCCTGCATGCCCCGCGACAACAGGGCCAGGACCTCCTGCTCGCGGGCGGTAAGCCCGGCTGGCGCGGACCTGGTCACCGGGCGGGGACCGCGCGGGATCGCCAGCACGCCCGCCGCTCGCATCAGCCGCCGCGCCGCGGCCGCCGTGGCCGGCGCTCCCAGCTCATCGCACGCGGCGAGCGCGAGCCGCAGCCCGGCCTCGTCGCCATGCACCAGGCGGACGATGGCCGCGTCGTACGGCCTGCTCAGCTCCTGCCAGGCGGCGGCGGCGCCGCGCCAGTCGCCGGCCAGCTCCAGCGCGTACGGGCCCGGCGGGCTCGCCGGCAGCTCGGCGCCGGGTACGAGCCTGGCCAGCCAGATCGCCGCCGACCAGATGGTCCAGGCGTCGAAGTGACCATGCAGATAGTCGCGGCAGCTCAGCACCTCGAGCAGCGCGAGCTCCGCATCGCCCTGCGTCCACCTCTGCTCGGCACGCAGCGCCCTGATCGGCATGATCCAGGCCGGATCGGCGACGCTGCCGGCGAGGCCGATCGCCTCGTCCAGCATCTCCCAGCCCAGCTGATCTGCTCGCCGGGCCCGGATGGCACCCTCCACCCGGAGCGGATTCAGCCGGTTCACCGGCGAGATACCCGGCAGGCCGAGCGAGGCCGCCGTCAGCGTGAGCGCCTCGTCCCACCGGCCGCGCAGCAGCACGCCCCACGCTCGCCAGCCGCGCAGGCAGGTCGCGTAGACGCCGAGCTCGCGGTCTTCGCAGTAGGCGGTACCCACTGCGTAGTGGCGATCCGCGTCCCCGAACCGGTGCTGCGTGACCGCGGCCTCCTGCAGGCTGGTGTAGACGAGGCCCGCGACCTGCTGGAGACCCGCCTCGAGCGCGGTCTTCAGGGCCAGCTCAAGCTCCGGTATGCCGTCCATGCCTGCCCCGTAGAGCGTGCACCCGATGGCGTTGAGGGAAATGCTGACCAGCTCCGCGTTCTGCAGGCGCTCACCGAGCGCCCTGGCCCGGTGCATGTCCTCGAGCGCTGCAGCGGTCCGGCCCGCCACGGCCGCGCCGATCCCGCGGCTCACGTACGCCCGTGCCAGTTCCGGTCCGGGCGGCCTTGTCGCCAGTACGTCGACGGCCTTGCAGGCGGCTCGCTCGGATTCCTCGCCCCGGCAGAGCCGCCACAGTGCCGTCGATAGCTGCCTGAGCACCCGGCCCACGCTGAGCGCGTCGCCGAGGCCTTGCTGGGTCGCCATCGCAGACTGCAGCGCCTGCTCCGCCTCGGTCCACCGGTCGAGCAGCGAGTACTCACCGGCCAGCGCCTCCAGCAGCGCGGCGCGATCGGCCGCCGGTATCCGATCGGTGCACGCCAGGGCGTGCTCATAGTGCGCCGCGGCCTCCCGGTGCGCCCCGAGTGCCGATGAGCGACTGGCGGCGGCGGGCGCGTGCCGGAGAAGTGCCTCCTGGTCGCCCGCTCCCGTCGCGTGATGCGCGAGCACGGCCGGATCGGCGCTGCTGTCGGACTCAAGCTCGGCTAGCAGCCGGGCATGCAGGTCGCGCCTGCGGCTCGCGGGCACGCCGCGCTCGACCGCCATCCGCACTAGCTCGTGCCGGAAACGCAGCCAGCTGCCGTCCTGGACGAGCAGGCCCGCGGCGAGGCATTCACCGACCGAGGCATCCGCGCTGGCCAGCAGTGCCAGCAACGGCTGCGAGACCCGGCTGCCGATGACGGCGGCGGCCTCGGCGGCAAGCCGCGTGCCGGGACCGAGCCGAGCCAGCCGGGCGGCCACCGCGTCCTGCACGGTCGGCGGGACCGCTGGCCACCCCGCGCCGAGTACCTCGCTGACATAGAACGGGTTGCCGCCGGTGACCCTGTGCAGTTCGGCGGCGTCGGCGTCGAGCGGACCGACCAGGGCACGGACCGCCTCGGCCGACAGCGGCGGCAGCTTCATCCGGCGGGTGGCGCGCTGCGTCGCCAGGTCGCCGAGGACCCGGCGCAGCGGATGGTCCGGGCCGACCTCGTCGTCGCGGTAGGTCACCAGCACGAGGGCGGGCATCCTGGCCAGGCGGCGGCCGATGAAGCTGATCAGGTCGATCGTCGCCTCGTCTGCCCAGTGCACGTCCTCCATCACCGCGGCAGTGAACCCGGCCGGCGAGGCAAGCTCGGCAAGTAACGCGGCGAAGAGCCGGTCTCGCGCGGCGTCCCGCCGGCATAGCTCCGCTAGCTCGCCGTCCAGCTGCGCGCCGATGTCGAACAGCGGGCCGAGCGGCCGCGGAGTGAACAGCCCGTCGCAGGCGCCCCATAGCCAGCGGACATCCGCGGCGTCCCGCTGGAACGCCTCGATCAGCGCGGTCTTGCCGATCCCGGACTCGCCGGACACGAGCACGAGCCGGCCGTCACCCTGCCTGGCCTCGGCGGCGTACTCCGCCAGCGTGCGCAGGAACTCTGCGCGCTCGAGCAGTTCCATCGGTATGCAGACCCCCAGGTCCCTCGCGAGGATTGTGACCCGGGCGGCGAAGTCAGTACAAGCGGCACGACTATCCGCTGCCGTTGCGGTCGAAGGTGCCGGTCCGGAGCCGCTGGCCGCGGGCGCGGTCTGCCATCTCCACCCAGAACCTGCTGAGCTGCGCGGGCCGCATCTGCTGCCAAGGCGCGCGGCCGGTGCGCGGATCGCCGGGCCGGATCACGAGCGTCTGCTGGCGCCGGCAGAACGCCTCGCTCATCTCGACCCTTGGCTGCGTCCCCTTCGGCGGGTACGGGCACAGCTCGAAGGCGCAGCCGTCCACGCAGCTGATGCCCGGCGCGGAGGACACCGCCGTCCCGATCGTCCGGCCCGGTTCGAGTGCGTCCCGGAAGTGAGTGATGCACGGCGGCAGGTCGGATCGGTTGGAGCGCTTCAGGCGGCGCTCGCGCTCGGCCGCCTGGCCGCCCCGGTCCGCGAGGTTGAGCAGCAGGAGCACGTCCGCGACGAGCTGCTGCGCGCGGCCATCCAGCGCGGTCCACCCGGCTGACGGGGGGATCCACAGATGGTGCCGGCCGTGGGGTGTCTCCTGGCTGAGGTTCCTGGACCCGACCTGACCGACGACGCCGCTCTCGTCGATCCAGCAGTACCGCTGCGGCCGCCTGGTCCGCAGGGCGAGGACGACGAGCTGAGCAGCCTCGCGCACGAACGGATGCAGCGTCGCCGACCCGCCGACCCGGCCGCGGTCGGGGCGGTCCCGCCCGGCGACGTCCAGCCAGTGCTGCACGATGGCCTCTGGCCGCGCGCGGCGTTTCTCATCCTGCTGCACCGCTGACTCGGACAGGTTCAGCAGGCAGAGCGCGTGCAGGAGGGTCAGCTGAGAGAACCAGTAGCTCGCGGACTTGAGCATCTCCAGTGCCTGCTCGGCCAGGTACATCCGGGCCTCGCGCAGGTTGTCCGGCTGACCCGGCCGACGGTTGGCCGCATACTTGAATCCCTGCGCGAGCGCTATCTCCAGCGAGATCGGCAGGTCGTCCTCGCCTGTCTGCCGCTCGTCCCGGCCGAGGTGCCGCAGCCACTGGGCCAGATCAGCCTGCGCGTGCCCGGCCGCGATGCGCTCGGCCGCCTGCGTCGCCTGTCCGCTCACGGATCCGGCCAGCATGGGAGCGAGCCAGGCGCTCATGACCGCGGCGCGCGACCGGTCCGCGGCGATTGCCACTGTCGTGTCGCGCTGGCCGGCGGCCTGGCGCGCCCCGGCCCGGCTGGCCCGCTCGGCAGCGCAGGCCTGGCAGGGCGCCTCGAGCACGCTGCCGAGCGCATCGTAGGCGGCGAAGCCGCTGATCCCTATCTCCTGCGCGGCCGCGACCTGCACCGGGTAGGAACGCTCGATGCAGCCGATGGAGTAGAGCCGGCCGTAGGCAGGCACCGGCCCGGTCTCGCCCCGCCGCCGCCGCTCGTAGAGCGCGCGGGCGGCCTCGCCGAACCGGTGCACGACCGAGGCCTTCCCCTCCTCGAGCGTTCGCGGGTCCTGGGCGTGGATGCGCGACCACCGGTCGGCGATCTCGGTCGCGATCGTGACGTGCTCGGGATCGGGCGCGACGCTGTCGACCTCGAGCGCGGCCGCGTAGATGTCGAGGACCTTGTTGTCGTCGCGGCCGGTGGCCGCCCGCCGCATCGCGCCGATGAAATCCGGAGCCGGGGGACCCGTCAGGCCCGCGGCCGCGTCGGCGGTGGTCCGCCGCCTTCGCGGCGCCGGACGGGCGGCTCGCTCGTCCGCCGGCCGCGCGCCGCCCGATCCGCCCGCGCTCCCGGTGCCGCCGTCACCAGGCGCGACCACGGGCGCGGCCCGCGAGCGCAGCACGAGGGCGATCAGCAGCTCCCGGCTCGGCTTGGGATGCTGCATGGCCTCGCGCACGTATTCCGGGTCCCGCCACGCGGTGTCGAGCAACCGCGAGCCGAGATAGGCCTGCATCAGGCTGTGCGGGAACCTGATGCTGTTGCCGCGCAGCTCGATCAGGTCCAGCTGGCCTGCCCACGCCGCGGCCAGCCGGGTGTCCACGTTGATGACGCTCGTGCCGGAGCCGGCCTGCTCGTCGATGGCCGTCAGCCGGCGCTGCACCTCGGCGGTGAAGGACTCGTCGCGCAGGTCGTCGAACTCGACCTCCAGCCGGTCCAGCCGCAGGCCAGCGCACGCGAGCGCGGACAGGTGCTCGATGGCGGCGTGCCGTTCGGCGCGATTCAGCGGCACCTCCTCGCGCAGGTGCCCGCGGATGAGAGCGCGCTCCCAGGTCTGCAGCAGCCCGAGCCGCAGCTTCGACCGGTCGACTCCGCGCGTGTCCACGACCCCGTGCTGGCCAGCCGAGGCGGGCTCGAGCAGCCCCTTCACCTGGAGTTCCCGCGTGATCTGCAGGTACAGGGGTGCCTCGATGACCTCGGCGGTGTCGACGATCCAGGCGAGGCGCCGCTCGTCCTCGCCCTTGCGGTCGCCGGCGATGTAGGCAAGCGCGGCCTCGTAGCTCAGCGGCTCGAGGGTCAGCATCGCGGCCTCGGTGGCGCGCAGCGGATCGTGCGGCCTGGACGCGATTACCAGCGGCAGGTGCTGCTGATGTGCCTTCTTTATCGCGGCGCGGATGATGTTGTCCCGTTCCGGGTCGGCGGCCAGCGCCTCCTCCAGGCCGTCGGCGAGCACGATGATCTTGCGGTCCTTGATCAGCCGCCGCCAGATTGTCTCGCCCTCGGCCGGCGACAGCAGGCCCGGGTTGACCTCGCCCAGGAACCGCTCCCGCGCGAGCACGTGGAAGTCGAGCTCGGTGGTGGCGTCCCTGAGCCGGACGGGTACCGGTATCGCGCGCTTTTCCGCCAGCAGCTCGGTGAGCCGGACGAGCACGGCTGTCTTGCCGGTGCCGACGCCGCCGACCAGCACGTGCGGACGGTTCGCGGGATCGTGGAGGTCTGCCATGACGGCCTTGCACAGGTCATCGCGGCCGACCACCCTGTCGATGATGGCCCCCGCTGTCGGGACGAGCTCGCGCGATTCATCCCTGGCCCTGGCCCGGTACCGGCGCTGCAGCCCGAACAGCCGCCACAGCAGGAACGCGGACGCCAGCGCCACCAGCACTACGGACGCGAGCAGGTTGGTGAGGATCCCGCAGGAAAAGCCCAGCGACGTGCATCTGCGGTCGGGGTCGAACGCCAGGCCGGACGGGCCGCCCCTGGCGAAGAACAGGTAGCCGACCCACGCCAGCCAGGCCGCGAAGAGGACGCCGGCCAGCACCGTCAGCGCCGTCACCAGCCGCAGCAGCCGGCGTGACCGCCACTGGGCCGGCTCGTCCACGCCGCTGCGGTCGCTGCGCCGCTGGGTGGCGCCGGCCAGCACCGGCGAGCCGCGCTGGCCGCGCCGCTCTCCGCCGCGGACGCCGTTACCGGCCATTGTCACTCTCCCGTAAGCACCAGTACTTATAGCGTCATTGTTTCACTTTTGCCTCTTCTGCATAGAGCCCGCCGCGCGGAGCAGGACGCCGCGGGATGCCATTTCCCGCTGCGGCCGGAAATGCCGCGTGAATAGCGCGCGGCCGGCCGCAATTGGCGGGCGCGAGGCGCTAGGGTGCAGCACACTGAACGCCGGCTGAAAGTGCCTGGGGCAGGCACGGCCGTGACGTGAGAGGGCGGGGGACTGGCATGGGCGTGACAACTAGATCCTGGCGGCATGCCTGCGCGGTGGGCGGGGCGCTGCTGATCGCGGCGGTCTTCCCGGCGGCAGGTGTGCAGGCCAGCACCGCTAAGCCCGCGGCCGGAGACGCCGCGGCCGGGCCGGCGGCCGCCCGGAGCGCCGGGCCGATTCCGGTCCGGCTGCCCGGCGGCCTGCAGCGGCCGGCCACCGCTCAGGCGGGACTGAGCCTGACGTTCCTGTTCGGGGTCTTCTGCACCTCCGCGCGCAACTGCTGGGCCGTCGGTGAGCGCGAGGCTCCCTCCGGCATGGCCGTGCTGAACCAGATGCTGCACTGGAACGGACGGTCGTGGCGGGAGGCATCGGTGCCGAATCCCGGCGGAACGAGCAGCCTCGCCGAGAACTACCTGTACGCGGTCCGCTGCCTCCGCGCCGCGAGCTGCTGGGCGGTCGGAGAGTACTCCCGGAACGACGGTCTGACGGTCCTGACCCAGGCGCTGCACTGGAACGGCAGGAAGTGGTCGAGGGTGCCGACCCCGAATCCGGGCGGCACCGGGACGAGGGACAACAGCGAGCTCTTCGACGTAACGTGCGTGACGTCGGCCAGCTGCTGGTCCGTGGGTGACTTCGGTACCGTGTACACCTCGCCGCATCAGAAGCTGCTGAATCTGGTCCTGCGCTGGAACGGCAGGAAATGGTCCCGGGTACGGCTCGCCAACCCGGGCGGCACGACGTCGAACCGTCTCAATGAGCTGTTCGGGGTCCGGTGCGGCTCCAGCCGCAACTGCAATGCTGTCGGCGACTACGGGACTGGGCCTGGCAGCACGAACCGGCTGTTCAACCAGGCGTTCCACTGGAACGGCAGGAAATGGTCCCTGACCCGCACTCCGAATCCCGGCGGCAGCAGCCCGGCCAAGTTCAGCGAGACCGACGGTCTCGGCTGCGGCTCCGCCACCAACTGCTGGAGTGCCGGGGCCTACGGCACATTCGAGTCGGGGCTGACCGAGCCCATGACGGCGCTGAACCAGATACTGCACTGGAACGGGCGGAAGTGGACCAAGGCCACTGCGCCCAACCCGGCGGGTACCGCGTCCGGGGACGTAAACGAGCTCACGTTTGCGACCTGCAGCTCGACCCGCAACTGCTGGGCGGTCGGCGGCTACGGCAAGTCGATCCTGGCGACCCGGAACCAGACACTGCACTGGAACGGCAGGAAGTGGTCATTCGTGCACGCTCCGAGTCCGGGCACGCAGATCAGCCTGCTGGACGGTGCGCGCTGTACCTCGACCCGCAACTGCTGGGCGGTCGGCTTCAAGCTGTCCACGCCGGATGTCTACCGGAACGTGATCCTGCACTGGAACGGCAGGAAGTGGTCGGTGTACCCGGCGCCCGGCAGCTGATCCTGGCCGGTTGTTCACGTTGCCGCACTCGATCACCCGCGAATGCGGAAACAGGGGCGGGGATCTGCTGGTGAGCGCGGGGCCCGCGTGGCCGGCGGGACAGCTAAAGACGGGTGGTGTCGCGAGCCCGCGGCTGCCGCGCCTGCTCGCCCGACGTGGTCCAGGTCACGGTCCCGGCCGGGGCCCGCAGCATCGTGCCGGCCAGGAGCAGCGCCGCGGCCGTGAGCGCCGCGCCGGCCCCGAACGCGAGGTGATACCCGCCGGTCAGCGCCGCGCCCGCCGTCTGGTGCGCGCTGACCAGGCGACTGGTGCGGGCCGCGGCGATCGCCGACAGCAGCGCGACGCCGGTCGCGGCGCCAGCCTGCTGGGAGGTATTGAAGAGCCCGGACGCGATCCCGGCGTCCTGCTCGGTGGCCGCGGACATGCCGAGCGTGCCGAGCGCGGGCAGCGCCAGGCCGCCACCGATGCCGAACACGAGCAGGGCGGGCAGCAGGTGCAGCGCGTAGCCGCCAGCCACCGGCAGCTGCGTCAGCAGGCACAGGGCCGCGGCGATCAGGGCGAGGCCCGCCAGCAGGACCGCGCGCGGGCCGAAGCGCGCGCTGAGCCGGGCTGAGCCGCCCAGCGAGACGGCCCCGATCACCAGCGCCGTCGGCAGCAGCCCGAGCCCTGACCGCGCGGCTCCGTACCCGAGCACCCGCTGCATGTACAGGGTGACCAGTACCTGGAATCCGAAAGCCGCGGCGATGGCAAGCAGCTGAGCCGAGTTGGCCGCCGACACCGCGCGCGTGCGCAGGATCCGCAGCGGCAGCAGCGGCTCGGTGGTCGTGGCCTCGCGCCAGACGAAGCCGGCGAGCAGCACCGCGGCGGCCGCGGCGAGCCCGAGCGTGCGGACGGACGCCCAGCCGTACTGCGCGGTACCGACGATCGCGGATATCCCGGTCATCAGCCCGGCGGTCGCCAGCAGCGCGCCGGTGCCGTCCGCGCCCCCGCGCAGGCCCGCGCCGTGGTCGCCGGCGAGGAGGGGCACTCCGAGCGCGCCCGCCGCGACCGCGATCGGCACGTTGACGAAGAAGATCCAGTGCCAGCCGACGGCCTGGGTCAGCAGCCCGCCGAGCGCGAGGCCGGCCGACGCGCCTGCGGCGCCGACGAAGCTGTAGGCCGCGATCGCCCGCGCTCGCTCTTGCGGCCGGTCGTACAGCGCGACGATCATCCCCAGGCTGACCGCCGTCACCATCGCGCCGCCCGCGCCCTGGACCAGCCTGGCGCCGATCAGGACGAGCGGGCCCGGGGCGAGGCCGCAGGCAAGCGACGCCACGGCGAACACCGCCAGCCCGGCGAGGAACACCGTCTTGCGGCCCGCTAGGTCACCGAGTCGCCCGGCGAGCATCAGCAGGCCGCCGAACGGGATGAGGTAGGCGTTCAGCACCCAGGTCAGGCCGGCAGCCGAGAAGTCAAGGCCGCGCTCGATGGCCGGCAGCGCGACGGTGACGATGGTGCCGTCCAGGATGACCATCAGCGTGGCCGCGCACAGGATCGCGAGCGCGGCGCCGCGCGGGTTACTGCCTCGTCCGCTGCCGGTTGTCATGGGTCCTCCCGAGCCGCCGCATTAACTCAGGAGCCACCGTAACAGATAATCTACTTCGGGACAATCTTTAAAGGATCTACTTATCTGGCTGCCGCCTGCCGGGCGCGCCGCACCTGGCGCGGGGCCTCCTGCGGCTCGGCGAGGTGCCCGGCGACAAGCGTCGTGAGCGCCGCGGCGAACGCCTCGCGCTGGCTGGCCGGGAGCGCCGCCAGTACCTCACGGTGCACGCCGTCGACGATCTGCTGACCGGCAGCGACGACGCGCCGGCCCGCGTCGGTCACCGCCACGATCCTGGCCCGGCGGTCCAGCGGCGAGGTGAGCCGCTGCGCGTATCCGGCGGCCTCCAGCTCGTCCAGCGTCACCACCATCGTGGTCTTATCGAGATCGGCGAGGTGGGCGATCTCGATCTGCGTGCGGTCACCCGGCAGTGCCTTCGTGAGCACGCAGTGGCCGCGCGGGGTCATGCCGATCTCCGCCAGCGCCGCGGTCATGCGGCTGGCGAGCACGTGGCTGGCGTGCGCCAGCAGGAAGCTCAGATCGGGAACGCCGGCGCGCGGCGCAGGAGCGGCCATGGCCCGAGGATACAGCGGATAATCCGCCCGGCGGATTATCCGCAACTGACCTATTGCCTGCCGCTCCGGCGCCACGTTTCATTCGCTACGGTCGCTGCCGCGCCCGGTATGCCATCTTTGTCCAGCCGGACGGAATGAAACGTCGGGAGGACGGCCAGGCGCGCCGGGTGGACGGAGGGCGCCAAAACCGGCATGGTATGCGCAGCGGCGGGAGGGAGCAGGGCATGGCCGGAGCTGTATTCGCGTGGGACGACCTCGCCCAGTTCAAGGCGGAGAAGCGGTTCCTCGACGGCTATCCAGACGATCAGCGGACGTTCTTCTCGCCGCGCGACGACGTGCACGGACTGCTGGTGGCGCTGCTGGGCAGCGCGCAGCACTCGATCGTCGTGAACATGTTCGGCTACGACGACGACGAGCTGAACAAGATCATCCAGGCTAAGCTCGCCGACGCGCACGTGTACGTGCAGATGAGCCTGGACCGCAGCCAGGCCGCCGGCGCGCACGAGAAGCAGATCCTGACGAGCTGGAGCAACAATGCGTTCGGCAACAGCATCGCGATCGGGACGAGCTCGGTGCACAACGCGATCTCGCACCTGAAGATCGTGATCGTGGACGGCGTCTACACGGTTAAGGGCTCGACCAACTGGTCGCTGTCGGGGGAGCAGCAGCAGGACAACGAGCTCACGCTGAGCCGCAACGCCGTGGTCGCCGCGGAGACCCGCGCGATCCTCGACCTGAACCACGACTTCATGCTCAAGCAGATGGCCGGCACCAAGCTCGACGTCACAAGCCTGCTGGCCCCGCGCGGGCAGGGCGCGACGCCGCCGCTGCCGCCAGCTCCGCCGTCGGCCCGAGCACAGGCCGGAGACGGCGGCTGACCCGGCCGGCCGGCCTGCTCACTGCTCGGACCCGGCGGCCTGGCGGATCTCGATCCGGCCGTGGTGCGCCATCGGATGGGCGCGCGCGACCTCGATCGCCTCCTCGATGTCGGCGCACTCGAGCAGGTCGAAGCCGACGATCAGCTCCTTGGTCTCGGCGAACGGGCCGTCGGAGACCAGCGTCTGACCGTTGCGGACACGCACGGTCCTCGCCTCCGAGGCCGGAACGAGCTCCATCCCGGTCAGGCGGCGCCCGGCCGAGTCGTTCTCGGCTACCCAGCCGTCGATGTCGGGAATCGCGCTGCTGTCGGGCTCAGGCTCGGTGTCGGTGCACACGAGCATCAGGTACTTCATCGCCAGCCTCCAGGTGTCGTGCTGCGCGCAGCTGCGGAGGGCCGGGACTGGCAGGTCCCTGACCCTCCACAACTCTGGCAGCCCGCCGCCGGCGGCCCGCAGTCAGCCCGCCACCGGCCAGGCCGGTCCCATGAACAGGGACTGCTCGATCCACGAGACGTGGCCGCCCGCCAGCTCGGCGTCGTGATCGGGACACAGCAGCACGACAATGACGCCCCTGGCGGCCGTGACCTGCCACCGGGCCGTACCGGTCACGGTGCACGGCCAGTGCCAGCTCGTCCTCGTCGTGACGTCGGGGCTGACCAGTCTCCGGCCCGCCGCGCACATCAGCGTGAAGTCCTGGCAGCGGGCGCAGTAACCCGCGCGGATTGCCACCTGGTCTCTGATCATCAGCCTGCAGTTCGGGCAGATGGCGCCCTGGAAAGCCGTCACATGCTGGCGGCCGCCGTGCTGACGCCGGGCTCGCTTGCCGCGCGCTGGCCCCTCCCCGGCCGTGGCGGGCAAACGGCTCTGGCCCTGCGAGATTAAGTTGCGGTCGGAATTGCGAAACATCGCACCAGGCCTTTCTTAGCGCCGGCCTTCCCCCCTCATAAGAAAAGCCGAGCATGAGCACGCTACAGGCGCGGCCCGAGCCGGTGCATCGTATGAATCATGTAGCCGGATATGTAGATGACTGCGAAATAAGGCCGGGACCCGGCCACACCGCGCAGCCGGTCGCCTAGCGGCCCGCGGGCCGCAGACCGCAGGCTGCGCGGACCGCCTCGAGCGTGCGGGCCGCGGCCAGCGAGTACCCGGCCGCGGTGTGCCGCGGGCCCTCCTCGCCGCGCAGCACCGCGTGGATGTGCCGCAGAGCCGCGCTGAACGAGCGCGCGTCCGTGGTCGGATGCTCGACGATCGGATCTGCCCGGGACCGGCGCAGCGTGAGCGAGTCCGGCGGCGCCGGGTGGAACGGGTTGGTCAGGTGCAGTTGCCCCGCCGCGCCGAGGACTCTGGTGTACGTGTCGGAGCCGCGCCGGAACCCGCAGGTCAGCAGCAGCCGCCGGGTGTCCCACGTCGCGATCCCGGCCGCGTCGACCTCGACCTCGCCACCGGTGACCGCGGATCCGGCCGCAGCGTCCGGACCGGCGGAAACGCCGAACAGCTCATGCGCCAGCCGGATCGGATAGCAGCCCACGTCCGCCAGGCAGCCGCCGCCGAGCTCCGCCGACAGCCGGATGTCCGCGGTGCGCGACAGGCGGAAGTGGAACGCGCTGACGATCTCCGCGGGCGGCCCGATCGCGCCGTCGGCGATCAGCGCCGTCAGCCGCTGGTGCTGTGCCTGGAACGGGAACACAAACGCCTCCCACAGCAGCCCCGGGCCGAGGGCGGCCGCCGCGTCGAGTACCTCGGCCGTCTGGCCGGCCGACACGCACAGCGGCTTCTCGCAGAGCACTGCCTTCCCGGCCCGGAGCGCGCGGATCGTCCACTCGGCATGGGCGGAGTTGGGCAGCGCGACGTACACCGCGTTGACGTCCGGGGACTCGACGACCGGCGCGTAGCCCTGGACGCCCCGGCCGGCGCCGTGCTCCGCGGCGAAGGCGCGCGCACGCTCGATGTCCCGGCTGCCGACCAGCACGGCGCGGCCGCCGCCGGCCTCACGCAGCCCCGGCAGGAACTGAGACCGGGCTATCCCGGCGGGGCCGACGATGCCCCAGCGGATCTCACGACCGTCCGCCACGATGACCGCTCCCTTCGTGCGCGCCGCTAGCCCGGCAGCGCCTCCCGCGCCGCGCGGATCGACGAGCGCTTCGCCGAGTCGAGGTACTCCTCGATCCTGGTGACGTGCCCGTCGCGCACCTGAAGGTACATCGCGGCGTGCAGCTCCACCGGGGTGCCGTCCGCAAGGCTGCCGCGCAGCACGTGCTGCTGCAGTACGCCGTCCGGGGCCGGCACCCGCCGGACGATGTCGTAGCGCAGCCCGGACACGGCCCGGTGCAGGCCCTGCAGCACTCTCAGGTTGTCCTCGACCGGCTGCTCGATCAGGTCGTCGTTGTGCCAGATCACGGCGTCCGGCGCGTAGATCTCGCGCAGCGTGCCGATGTCGCCGGCCTCCAGCGCGGCGAAGAACCGGACGACTGTCTCCTCGCTCATGCAGTTTCTCCTTGTCCGGCCGTCGCGGCCGCGCCTAGCTCGCCGGAGCCGCCGCGCCGGCGGCCAGCGCGGAGATTGTCCGCTCGTAGCCCCAGTCGCTGCCGACCGGCATCGGGAACAGGACCGGCAGGTCGACGCCGGCGGCCCGGTATTCCGCCAGCCGGGCCAGGCATGCGCCGGCCCTGCCGTGCGCCACGAAACCGTCCGCGACCTGCTGCGGCACCGCCATGCCCGCGCCGGCCCGGTCACCGGCGAGCGTTCGCTCGCGCACGTCCTGCAGGCCCGGCCCGCCGTCCAGCTCGCCGAACAGCCGCGGGACCGCCGGATGCAGGACGTAGCGGGGAACGACGGCGCGTGCCGCTGCCGCCGCGGCATCCTCGTCCGCCGACAGGCACGTGTGCACCACGCACACGATCTCGACCGACGCCGGATCGCGGCCCGCGGCGCGGGCGGAGTCCCGCACGATCAGGGCCGCGCCGGCCGCCTGATCGGGGGTCATCAGGTTGAGGATCACGCCGTCGGCGATCCGGCCGGCCAGCGCCAGCATCCGCGGGCCGAGCGCGGCGAGGTAGACCGGCAGGTCGTTGCGCACCGGCGGACTGTCGAGCGGGACCATGCCGGTGCGGAACACCTCGCCCGCGAACCCGGTCCGCTGCCCGGCGAGCACCGCGCGGATCACGCCGACGTACTCCTCGATCATCGCCAGCGGCGCGAGCGGGGCGATCCCGAACCGCGTGTTCATGATCGTGTTCGCGACCCCGAGCCCGAGGACGAACCGGCCCGCGGCCGCGTGGTCGAGCTGCGCGGCGGTCTTGGCCGCGAGCACCGGGGGCCGCAGTGCCGCGTTCGCGATCGCCGTGCCGACGCGCACCCGGCTGGTCGCGGCGGCGACCGGGTGGCACAGCGCCAGTGCGTCGCCGTGTCCCTCGGCGACGAACACCGCGCTGAAGCCGGCCTGCTCAGCGGCACGGGCGAGCGCGCCGACGGCCGCCGGGGCGAGCCCGCTGTGCGAGGCGATCGACAGCCCGAGTTCGGTGCCCGCCGGAAGCGCGCTCATGACCGTGCCTCCTGCCCGGCGAGCTGGGCCCGCAGTTCCCGTTTGAGCACCTTGCCGGTCGCGGTGCGCGGCAGCGCGCTGACGAACTGCGCGCTCTTCGGGCACTTGAAGTGCGCGAGCTGGCCGCGGCACCAGGCGATGATCTCCTCGCCGGTCACGCCGGCCGCGTCCGGCGCCGGGATGATCACCGCGTGCACCGCCTCGCCCCAGACCGGGTCGGGCCGTCCGATGACCGCGACGCCGGCCACGGCCGGGTGGCGCGCGAGTACTGCTTCCACCTCGGCCGGATATATGTTCTCGCCGCCGCTGATGACCATGTCCTTCGCCCGGTCGAGGATGTACAGGTAGCCGTCTGCGGTCAGCCGGGCGATGTCCCCGGTGCGGTACCAGCCGCCGTCAGTGAACGCCGCGGTCGTGGCCGCCGGGTCGCGCCAGTACCCGGAGAACAGGCACTCGCCGCGGATCAGCAGCTCGCCTGCCGTGTCCGCGGGCAGGTCGCGGCCGTCGGGGCCGACGATCCTGACCTCCCAGCCGAACGACACCCGGCCCGCGCTGGCCAGTCGCGGGTGACCCGGCTGGTGGTCCTCGGGCGCCAGCAGGCTGATCATGCTCTGGCTCTCGGTGTTGCCGTAGATCTGCCGGAACCGGCAGCCGAACGCGGCCAGGGCCGCGGTCAGCGAGGACGGGGTGATCGGCGCGGTGCCGTAGGCGATCTCGCGCAGGCTGGACAGGTCGCACCCGGCGCGGGTGCCGATCTCGGCGACCAGCATGTCGATGAGCGAGGGCCCCGCGGTGAAGAACTCGATCCGGTCGGTCTCGATCGCGTCGATGACCGCGGCCGGGCTGAACGCCGAGTGGATGTAGACGGTGCCAGCGGTCAGGATCGCCTGCATGCACTGGCCGAAGCCGCCGAGGTGAAACAGCGGCAGGATCTGCAGGTGCCGCGACCCGGCGACCTGATCGCCGATCTCGATCGCGAAGTCCGCCACGCTCATCATCAGCGCGCCGTGCCGGAGCGGGATCGCCTTGGCCCGGCCGGTGGTGCCGCTGGTGTGCACGAGCGCTAGCACGCTGTCGCCGGTCAGCGCGGCCCGCGGCGGCAGCGGACCGGCCACCCCGGTGTCTGCCAGCACGGTGCCGTCGAGCCAGCCGGGCGGCAGCTGGCCCTCCTGCTGCCCGGCGGCGCCGATCACGACCCGGCTGCCGCCGCCGGACCAGGCAGTGTCCACCAGGCCGGTGAACTCGGCATCGGCGGCGACGGCGACCGGCCCGGCCAGCGTCAGCACCTCCGCAAGCTCGCGCGGCGACAGGCGCCAGTTGACGAACGCGGGCGTCGCCCCGGCCCGCATCAGGCCGAACGCGTGTATCAGGAAGTCGGCGCTGTTTTTCGCGACGATTGCGACCACGTCGCCCGGCCGGATGCCCGCGCCTGCCCAGCCGCCGGCCGCGCGCTCGGTCTCGGCGAGCAGCTGCGCGTAGGTGCAGGTCTTGCCCCTGTCGTCGGCCAGCGCCAGCACGTCCGGCCGCACGGTCGCGCGCCACTCGATGACGTGGATCCAGCTCTGCATGCCGCAGTCCTTCCGTTTCGCAGAGTTGGCCGGGGGACGATCGCCGCGCAGTCCCTCGGCAGGACGTATCGTTGCAGAAACGACTTCTGTAGGACAGACTTCCGGCAAGGAATTTGCCCGGCACGGAGGCGTGATGCGACGGCCCGACGTGGCGCAGCTGCGACGCGAGATCGCGCGGGCCTGCCGGATACTCGCGCTGCAGGGCCTGGCCGAGGACGTCCTCGGCCACGTCAGCGTCCGGGCCGGGGCCGGCGAGGTGCTCGTCCGCTGCCGCGGGCCTGCCGAGCGCGGCCTGCTGTTCACCACTCCGGGCGACATTCACCTGGTGCCGCTCGACGGCACCACGCCGGATCTGCCGGCCGGCTATACGGCTCCGAGCGAGCTGCCGATCCATACCGGCGTGCTGCGCGAGCGCGCCGGTGTCCGGGCCGTGGTGCACGCGCACCCGCCGGCCGTGATCACCGCCGACCTGGCCGGCCTGGCGCTGCGCCCTATCGTCGGCGCGTACAACATCCCCGCCATGCGGCTGGCCCTGCCGGGCATCCCCGTCTACCCGCGCGCGGTGCTGATCCGGCGGCCGGAGCTTGCCGCCGAGATGCTGACCGCCATGGGCGCGGCGCCGGCCTGCATCCTGCGCGGCCACGGGGTCACCACGACCGGCGAGACGATCGCCGAGGCGGTCATCCGGGCGCTGAACCTCGAGTCGCTGGCCCGGATCACGCTGGGCGTGGCCGGGGCGGGCGGCCGCGCCCCGGACCTGCCCGCCGAGGACGTCGCCGAGCTGCCCGACCTCGGCGCGACGCTGAACGAGCAGCACCTGTGGCGGCACCACCTGGCCCGGCTGGACCACGCCGGGCTGCTTATCTGACCGATACAGCGTGAGCGAGGGAATCCGGCCATGCTCGACCTCCCGACCGTCCTGTCCGATGTCCGCCGCGGCATGATCCCCGCGCACGTGTACGCCGACCCCGAGGTGTTCGCGCTGGAACGGGACCGGCTGTTCGCCCGGTCCTGGGTGTTCCTCGCGCACGAGTCCGAGATCCCGGATCGCGGCGACTACGTGGTGCGCCGGGTGCTGGCCGACTCGTTCATCGTGACCAGGGACGAGTCCGGCCTGGTCCGCGTGCTGTTCAACATGTGCCTGCACCGGGGCATGCAGGTGTGCCGGGCCGAGATGGGCAACGCCTCGCATTTCCGCTGCCCGTATCACGCGTGGACGTACCGCAACGACGGCCGGCTGGCTGGCCTGCCGTTCCATGGCGAGGCCTATGGCGGCGACGACGGGTTCTCCCGCGCGGGCCAGTCGCTGCTGCCTGCCCCCTCGATGGCGACGCACAACGGGCTGATCTTCATCAGCCTGGACCCGGACGCGCCGCCGCTCCCGGACTACCTCGGCGACTTCGCGTTCTACCTGGACTTCTACACCCGGCAGAGCCCGGCGGGCGTCGAGCTGCGCGGCCCGCAGCGGTGGCGGGTCAGGGCGAACTGGAAGATCGGCGCGGAAAACTTCGCGGGCGACAGCTATCACACCCCGCACACCCACGCGAGCGTGGTCGACATCGGGCTGTTCCGCGAGCCGAAGGCCAGCAAGCGCAAGGAGGGCGCGCTCTACGTTGCCGGGCCCGGCGCAGGCACCACCTACAAGCTGCCGCCCGGCGGCGACTTCGCCGGGCAGCTGCGCTACGTCGGCTACCCGGACGCGATGATCGGCGCGATGGCGGCGTCGTGGTCCGCGCGCCAGCGAGCGCTGATCGCCGGCAGCGGCTTCATGGTGTCCGCCGCGACGCTGTTCCCCAACCTGAGCCTCGTGCACAACTGGCCGCAGATCGACGCCGCGGGCACGGTCGCGCCGTTCATCTCGCTGCGGCAGTGGCAGCCGGTGAGCGAGCACGAGACCGAGGTGCTGTCCTGGTTCGCGGTAGACGCGGCGGCGCCGGAGGAGTTCAAGCGCGACTCGTACAAGGCGTACCTGATGTGCTTCGGCAGCTCCGGCATGTTCGAGCAGGACGACGTCGAGAACTGGGTGTCGATCACCGAGATGGCGGCGGGCTCGATGGCGCGGCGGCTGAACCTGAACAGCCGGATGGGCCTGTCCTCGGCCGGCGAGCCGATCAGGCCGCCGATGGACGGCGCCTTCGCCGGGCCGGGGGTGGCCTATCAGGGATTCGGCGAGTTCAACCAGCGGCACTGGCTGCGGCAGTGGGCCGACTGCCTCGAGCGCCCGCCGGCCGCTCGCGGCCGCGCCGCCGACATGGGCGCTGCGGTGGTGCCGGGGGCGGCCCGGTGACCGCCGCGCCTTCCGCCCGCGGCCGGCCGCTCCTGTACGGCGACCCCGCGCACCTGGCCGCGCACCAGTTCCTCGTCGAGGAGGCAGCACTGCTGGACGCCGCCGACTACGAGGGCTGGCTCGGCCTGCTGACCGAGGACATCCGCTACCTGATGCCGGTGCGGGTGACGACGGCCCGCGGGGCGGGCTTCGACTCGCTCGCGGACATGGGGCACTTCGACGAGGACATGTACGCGCTGCGCAAGCGGGTCCAGCGGCTGGCGACCGACCATGCCTGGACCGAGGACCCGCCGTCCAGGATCCGGCACTTCGTCACGAACGTGCGGACCTTCGGCGCGGGCGAGCACGAGTGGCTGGTCGAGTCGGCGCTGCTGATGTTCCGCAGCAGGGGCGACACCCGCGCCGCCGACCTGGTCTCGGCCGGCCGCAGCGACCTGCTCCGGGAGGGCGCCGGCGGGCTGCGCCTGGCCCGCCGGGAGATCACCGTCGACGAGTCGGTGCTGCGCACCCAGAACCTGGCGGTGTTCCTGTGAGCGGCGGCACCGAGCAGCCGATCCGGCTGGCGAACGAGTTCACCGAGGTCGTCGTCGAGCGCGTGCAGACCCGCAACGGCGCCCGGCTGCGCATCCTGGTACCGGCATCCGGGCACGAGATCCTGCTCTGCCCGCTGGAGCTCGAGGCACTGACGTGGCAGCGGCACGAGCTGTTCTCCGGGCTGCTCGGCACGCCGCACGGTCCGCAGGACGACGCATGACGGGCTGGCTTGACGGCAAGCGCGCCCTGGTGGCCGGCGCCGGCTCGGGGATCGGCCGCGCGGTGGCGGCCGCGTTCGCCGCCGAGGGCGCCCGCGTCGCCGCGCTCGAGGTGGACCACGCGAAGGCGGACCGGCTGGCAGCGGAGCTGCCCGGCTGTGCGGTGAGCCGCGGTGACGCCACGTCGGCCGCCGACGCGCGGGCGGCGGTCGATCTGGCGCGGGACGCGTTCGGCGGCCTCGACGTGCTGGTCAGCTGCGTGGGGATATTCGACTTCTACCGCGGCCTGGCAGATCTCGACGACGATCAGCTCGACGCCGGGTTCGACGAGATCTTCGCCGTGAACGTGAAGAGCCAGCTGGTCTGCGTGCGGGCCGCGCTGCCCGAGCTGCGCCGCGCCCGCGGCTGCGTCGTGCTGACGGTATCGACATCGGGCTTCTATCCGGGGCGCGGGGGGATCCTGTACGTGGCGTCGAAGTTCGCGGTGCGCGGCTGCGTGATCGCGCTGGCGCACGAGCTGGCCCCGGACGTCCGGGTCAACGGGGTGGCGCCCGGCGGGACGCTGGGCACCCAGCTGACCGGCCCGCGCAGCCTCGGCCTGGCGGGCGAGGTGCTGGGCGCCGCGCCGGACCGCGAGCAGGACCTGCGCAGCCGCACGCCGCTGCGCGTCGCGCTCAGCGGGGACGACCACGCCGGCAGTTACGTGTTCCTGGCCTCCGGCCGCGCGCGCGGCATCACCGGCACGATCGTGCACTCCGACGGCGGCGCCGGCATCAGGTAGCTCGGCATCAGGTAGCTCGGCATCAGGCAGCGCCGGGCGAGCCCCGGCCGGGACGACGCCAGGCCGCCCGGTGTCCGAATGGAGGTCAGCTGCCGCCGGCCAGCTGCGCCGTCAGCCACGCTGCCCGTTCGCGCAGCTCGGCCGCGGCGCCGGCCGCGGCGGCCTCGGTCATCCTCGCCACCGGCGCGGACACCGCGAGCGCGGCGACCGGGACCTGCTGCGGGCCGAGGACCGCCACCGCGACGGACGCGACGCCCTCCTCGCTCTCCTCCTGGTTGACCGCGCAGCCGCGGTCGCGGATGTGCCTGAGCTCGGCGAGCAGCCGCGAGCGCGAGGTGATCGACCGGCTGGTGAGCGCCGTCAGTGCCTGGTGGCCCGCGAAGAGCGCCGAGACCTCCGCGTCCGGCAGCGCGGCGAGCATGGCCTTGCCGGACGCGGTGCAGTTGGCCGCCAGGGCCGAGCCGGTTCGGGACGCGACCCGCAGGGCCCGGGAGCTCTCTACCGCGTCGAGGTACCGGACGTTGCTGCCCTCGAGCACGGCCAGGTGCACTGTCTCGCCCAGGGAGCCCGCGAGCGCCTCGAGCGCCGGCCGCGCGTGCCGCCTGATGTCCAGCTGGCGGACCGCCGCCAGGCCGATCTCGACCAGCGCCGGGCCGGCCACGTAGGCGCGCGAGTCCGGCTCCTGGCGCACGAAGCCGTGGTAGGCGAGCATCGCCATCAGCCGGTGCGCCGTGGAGTGGGCGACGCCGAGATGCTCGCTGGCCTCCGAGAGCCTGACTCTCGGCTGATCGCGGAACAGCCTCAGCAGCCGCAGCGCGTTGTCGACGGACGCGATCGGGTAGGCCGGCTCCTGGCCGGGCTCGGTCGCGGCGCCGCGTGCTGGCCGGGATTTCTGCACAGCAGAACGATACGGCCCGCCCGGCCCGCGCGCTCGCGGCCGGTGCCTGCCGGTGCTGTCAGCTGCCGCGCCGGCGGGGCAGCGGCGGGTGGTTTGCTGCCCCATCGCGGCTGCCGACGGGGCAGCAGAGGGCGGTCTGGTGCCCGACTACGGGCAGCACATGTACCTCTGCTGCCCTTGCCCCGGGACTGGGCGGCCAGGGCGGCCATAGCGGCCGGCGGTGCGGGCCGCGCGGGCGCCCGCGCCGCCGCTAGCGCTCGCGGCTGACGACCCAGGAGGCGATCAGGTCGGCCGCCTGCGCGCGGGACCCGTCCGGCTCCTGCAGGTAGTGATCGGCCCGCACGAACTCCAGCGTCTTGTCCGTCGCGGCGAGCGCGTCGTAGAGCGCGCGGGCGTCGCTCTCGTACACGCACGCGTCCGCGGTCGCGTGGATGACCAGCGACGGCACGGTGATGCGGGCGAGGTGTGGCGCGGCCGTGCACTGCGACGTGCGCAGGCTCCACATCGACAGCCAGGTGCGCAGCGTGCTCACGGTGCCGATGCCGAACACGCCGTAGTTGGCCTTCATCGGGTCACCCAGGTAGCACCAGTTCGGCCGGCGGTCCGACGGCTCGATCGAGGGGTCGATCATGCGCAGGTCCGCCCAGGTGCGCGACAGGGTGAACAGCCGGTCCCTGGCGCGCGTGGACGACAGCGCGTCCAGCTGGGCGAGCGCCCAGTCGGTGATGCGCTCGTTGCGGGCCCGCTGCGCGGCTCGGTACCGGGCCTGGAACCCGGCGGCGAACGGCGGGCCGTTGCTCGCGTTGTACGGGTCCAGCTCCGGGTCGGCCGACAGCGGGTCGCTCTCGTCGGTCACCGACGGATCCAGCCACGCGGTGAGCACCTCGGGCCGGCCGGAGTGAGCCGCGAGCGCGACGAACAGGTCGCAGGCCGGCAGGCCGGCGATCGCGTCCAGCGGGCGCATCCCGGTGACGGGCGTGACGCCGGGCTCGACGGCCTGTGACTGGTAGGCGGCCATCAGCGAGCCGCCGCCGGAGTTGCCGAGCAGCACCACGCGCTGCACGCCTGCGCGCTCGCGCAGCCACCGCACCCCGACGCCGATCTCCGCCAGCGCGTGGTCGAGCAGGAAGTTCGCCTCGTTGCCGCGAAACCGCGTGTTCCAGCCGAGGAATCCGAATCCCCGCTCGGCCATGAAGCTGGCCAGGTAGTGCTCGGAGAAGTCGACGTTGTAGTGCGTGGCGATGAACGCCGTTCCCGGCTGGCGCCCCTCCGGCCGGTGGTAGATGCCCTGACACGGGTGGCCGCCCGGGCCGGCGCGGCCGACCACGGGCGACGGCAGCCCGACGAACTCCCTGACGATCCCGGTCACCGGCCTGGCCTCCTCGGCGGTCCTGCTTGGCAGAAAACTGAAACTGAGTTTAGATTTAGGCAAAGCTGGCGCGCCAGACTCTGGCGCGAGTTTCGCGGGCTCAGGGAGGACTGCATGGAATGGCGTAATGAGGAGTTCGACCTGGGCGGGGTGAACCACCTGGCGCTTGTCTGCTCGGACATGAAGCGGACCGTCGAGTTCTACACGCAGGTGCTCGGCATGCGGCTGATCAAGACGCTCGACCTGCCGATGGGCCAGGGACAGCACTTCTTCTTCGACATGGGCGCAGGCAACGCGCTGGCGTTCTTCTGGTTCGCCGACGCACCCGACCCGGTGCCGGGCATCTCGGCGCCCGTCACGGTACCCGGCCTCGGCGAGTGGACCAGCGCAGTGGGCTCGATGAACCACGTCGCCTTCAACGTGCCGGAGGAGAAGTTCCTGGCGTACCGGGCCAGGCTCAAGGCCAAGGGCGTGCAGGTGAGCCCCATCCTGGACCATGACGACAGCGAGTTCGGGGTGGCGCGCGAGCTGCACCCCGGCGTCTTCGTCCGCTCGTTCTACTTCCAGGACCCGGACGGGATCCTGCTGGAGTTCGCCTGCTGGCGGCGGGTGATGGGCCAGCCGGGTGACGTCCGGCACGAGCCGAAGACGGCCGCGGACCGGGCCGGCGCGCGGATCTGACTCACGTGCTCTCGCTCATCCACGTCCTGGACTGGCGCGCTGCCATCCAGCCCGGGGCGGTCGCGCTCACTGATGACCGGGGCGCCAGCCTGACCTATGCCGCGCTGGCGGCGCCGGCCGACCGCGCCGCTGCCGCGTTCGCCGCGGCCGACGTCGGGCCCGGCGACGTCGTGCCCGTCATCGCGCGCAACGGGGCAGTGCTGCGCGCCGCGCTGCGCGAGCCGTACTGGGCCGGGCGGGACCGGAGGGTCTCGTGAGCACGGCGCCGACGGCGGTGAAGGCGACCCGCAAGGGGCGGCTGACCGACGAGGCATTCCGCGAGGCGGCCCGCGTCGTGTTCGCCAGAGACGGCTACCTCAACGCCAGGATCAGCGACATAGCGGCGCAGGCCGGCCGGTCGGTCGCGTCGTTCTACAACTACTACGACACGAAGGCGGACCTGCTCATCGCGCTGGCCGAGGAGTTCCACGCCGAGGCGACGTCGATGGCGGTCCTGCCGTACCGGGCCGGGCTAGCGCGGGAGGAGGCGCTGCGCGAGGCCGTAGCCGGGTTCTGGCGGACCTACGCCAGGCGGCGAGGTGAGCTGATCGGCATCTTCCAGGCGGCCATGATCGAGGGCCGGTTCCGGGACCGGTGGCTGGAACTGCGGGCCGAGGCGATCGCCCGGATCGCCGGGGCGATCCGGGCCGCGCAGGCCGATGGCTACTGCCCGGGCGTGGAACCGGTCCTGACGGCGTCGGCCCTGTCGGCGATGCTCGAGCACTTCTGCTACATCTGGCTCGGACAGGGCGGCGAGAAGAATGTCCCGTTTGATGGCGAGCGGGCGCTCGACGCGCTGGCCACGATCTGGATCAAAGCGGTCTACTGGCGGCCATCCGCCGGCTAAAGCGGCTTCTGCCGGTATGCCGCAGGTGCCCGGGTGCGCCGTCCCGAGATTGCAGGACCATCGTCCCTGGCCGGGGCGTTGATCATCTAAATAGCCTGTTGGTGCAGGTCAGGAGCCCGGACGGGGGAAAGCCCGGGCTCAGCGGAGCTGGTCAATTCCGGGGGGCTGACAAGTGCTCGGTGGGTTCACCGCCTTCTCCAGGGGGCTGATGGCGCACACGGTCGAGGCGGCCGCGGCGGCGCCGTCCATCCATAACTCGCAGCCGTGGCAGTTCGCGGCAAACGGCGACGAGCTGCTGCTGCACGGCGTCCCTGACCGTGCCCTGTCGGTCTCGGACCCGAGCGCGCGGGCGCTGTACGTCAGCTGCGGGGCGGCCCTGATGAACGCCAGGGTCGCGCTGCGCGCGAGTGGCCTCGATCCGCAGATCCGGCTGCTGCCGCACCCGGATTACCCGTTTGACGTGCTCGCGGTCATCAAGGCGACGCAGGGCACGCCGCCCACCGCCGGGGAGCTCAACCTGTACCAGTCGATCTGGCGCCGGCACACCGACCGGGGTCCTTACTCGTCCCGGCCGATTCCCCGCGTGGTCATGGCCGGCCTGCAGAAGTCCGCGGCCGCGGAGAATGCCACCCTGCGGAAGCTGAGTCGCGGCGACACGGCCGTCGTCCTCGGCCTCGCCGCCCGGGCCAGCCACGAGCTCGCGGCCGACGGAGACCACCGCGACGAGCTGCGGCGGTGGCTGAACTCCGACGCCGAGGACGGCATCCCGGACTGGGCGCTGCCGGCCTCGCCCCAGAGCACACCGTCTCCGGTGCGTCACGTCGACTTCCTGGCCGCTTCGGCCGCCGCGGGCCGGCCGCGGGCCGAGTACGAGCGCCACCCGCAGCTGGCCGTCCTGACCACCGCGGCCGACGAGCCGGCGGACTGGCTCACCGGCGGCCTGGCGCTGGAGCACGTGCTGCTGGTCGCGACGCTGAACGGGCTGTCGGCCTCGTTCCTGTCCCAGATCCTCGAGCGCGACGACATGCTCGAGGCGGCGCACCGGTCATGGCCTTGGCCGGAGCACCCGCAGATGATCATGAGGCTGGGGTACGGGGACGGCGCGATGCCCACGCCCCGGCGCAGCCTGGACTCCGTCATGCACTCGGCGGACCCGCTGCGCATCGGCTGACTCGGCTGGCCCGCAGGCTAGCCTGCGAGCAGCACGCCGAGGAACAGGGCGGCGAGCGCGCTGACTGCCGTCAGGGCGCCGAAGACCGCGAGCGCGCTCCTGCCGCGCCCTGGCGTGCAGGGCGGCCGTCAGGCCCGATATCAGCACCAGGACCAGCTTCACGATCAGCGTTGTCTCATACTGGCCGCTGATCCGGGACCGGACGGCGACGACGTTCCAGATCCCGGTCAGGATCAGGACGCCGAACGCGGGCCAGGCCACCAGGCTGAACCGCCGCGCCGCGGCAGCCGGGATAGTCGCGCCGGCCCGGCGCAGCACCGGCACGAGCGCGGCCAGGGTGAGCTGGCCGCCGACCCAGACGGTGGCGGCGAGCACGTGCAGGAAGAGGCGGATCGTGTGCCAGCTCACGCCGAGCATCGCTGCCGCCTTCCGGACTGCGCTTCAGCGGTCCCGGCCTGACCGCCCGCCCGGCGCGGCGGGCGACGATGAGACGATACGGCAATGCAGAAGATGTCCTTGCAGGCGCTGGCAAGAGAGCTCGTCGAGCGGGCCCGGTCCGGCACGAACGGCCGCGCCGCCGAGACTGTCGTCGGCGGGCATGAGCGGGTGCTGCGTCAGACGGTGATCGGGATGCTGCAGGGGATCGCGCTGGGCGACCACGAGAGTCCGGGCGAGGCCACCGTGCACGTCCTGGCCGGCCGGGTGCGGCTCAAGGCCGGGGAGCATTCCTGGGAAGGGCGGCAGGGTGACCTGCTGGTGGTGCCCGACTCCGCCCACGACCTGGAGGCGCTGGAAGACTCCGCCGTGCTGCTCACTGTCGCCAAGCCCGGCTGACCAGGCCGGGCCGGCGGCTAGCTGTACTGACCACGGACGTTGGTGACGCGACACGACGTCAAATGATCTTGATGTAGGGAGGGCCTGCCGGGTTCGGTGTGGATCACCACATCTACATCGACCACCGGGAGGCCCTGATGTCCCACCGTAATGCCCCGCTGACCGAGACCGGGCGGCTGCGCCTGGCCCGGTGCGTCGTCGACGAGGGCTGGCCGCTGCGGCGGG
>Ga0335078_10002497_pt1 | contig 27856 bp, 23 predicted proteins | sample Lox_Sample_32_FD_206711 | JGI IMG/M metagenome (GOLD analysis project Ga0335078, IMG submission 206711) | Soil microbial communities from Loxahatchee National Wildlife Refuge, Florida, United States - Lox_Sample_3.2 | ecosystem: Environmental > Terrestrial > Soil > Wetlands | place: USA... | reverse complement strand
GGCAATCGTCTTCGTTCGTGTCGGAGGATTTTTCTTTGTCGCCGTCGTCGTCGTCGTGTGGCGTCATGCACGTGACGACGAGCTCGTGACCGCCGTCGGCGCGCGCGTCGCTCGACGCGTCGCGCCGCGGTCCCGCGTCTGCGTACGCGACGAGCGGCACCTTCACGATTTCGAAATCGAGATCGCTCCCGTTGTGACACGCGCACGCGAAGATCGCGACGAGCGCGGCGCGCTTCAGCATCGCCCGAACCAGAGCGAGAGCAGATAAAAGAACGCGACGACGCCCGCCATCGCGAGGAGCGCGGCGATCGGATGCTTCTTCTCCTTTTCGATCGTCGCTGCGTCGGGCGCCTTCTCGGGGGCGCTCTGCGGCTCGGGCTCGGGAGGCGGCGGCGGTTTGTCGATCGCGGGGATCGGCGCGGGCGGCGCCATCGTCTTCTTCGACTCCGAAGGGCGCACGGCGCTCACCGTCGCGAGCCACGCCTCTTGCTTGCTGCGTTCGCCAGGAAAGAGCTCCTCGATCCACGCGGCGAGAACGTTCGTCATGTCGCCTTTGCGTCCGTGCTTCTGCAAGAACGCGTCGAGATCCGCGGCCATCTCCGCGCCGTTCGCGTAGCGCTTTTCGGGATCGCGCTCGAGCGCGCGCTTCACGATCGTCCAGAGCGCGTCGGGATATATCCCTTCGACGAACGTGCGCGGATCGGGGATGTCGTGCTCGCGGATCGCGCGGATCGTCTGCACGTCGGTCGCGCGCTTGAACAAGCGGCGCCCCGTCGTCATCTCCCAGAGCGACGCGCCGAGCGAGTAGATGTCCGCGCGTCGATCGAACGGCTTCTCCTCGATCTGCTCGGGCGAGAGATACGGCACCTTGCCCTTGACGATCCCTTCGCCGCTGCGCGCGAGGCGCGACGCGGACTTCGCGAGCCCGAAGTCGATGAGCTTCACGTGCCCGTCGTACGTGAGGAAGATGTTGGTCGGGTTGACGTCGCGGTGGATCACGTGGAGCGGCGCGCCAGCTTCGCTCTTCAAGTCGTGCGCGTAAGCGAGCGCGCGCGCGACGCGCATCACGACGTGCGCCGCGAGATCGATCGGCATGCGCTCCTCGCGCTCCGCGACGCGATCGAACATATCCATCATCGATCGCCCGAGCAGGAGCTCCATCGCGATGTATCGCGCCGACTCGGTCACGCCGAACTCGCGCGTGACGATGATGTCGGGATGCGAGAGCTGCGAGAGGATCTTCGCCTCGTCGAGGAACATCGTGACGTACTGCTTGTCCTTGGCGAGGTCGTCGCGGATCACCTTCACGGCGACGATCTCGCTTTCCGGCTCGCCCGACACACGGCGCCCGACGTAGACCGCGGCCATCCCGCCGCCGCCGATCTTCGCACCGATCTCGTAGGGGCCGAGACGATCGTCGGTCACGATCGGCGACGATAACCCGACGCGACCGCGGCGAGGAGGGGAATGAGCGGCGCGTGGAACCTCGCGACGCCGAACGTGACGATCACCGAGGCGACGACCGCGACGATCGGCGCGCTGAGCGCTTTCGCGCGCTCGCGGTGCGCGCCCCGGCTCCGCGCGAACGACGCGGCGGAAAACGCGCACAAACCCCACCAAAAAAGATTGCATAATGCACGCAATGCGCCGAGCGTGAGGCGCGCGCGCGCCATCGCGGCGTCGAGGAAATCGTCGACGATCCAATCGTCCCACACGAAGAGGCGCGTGAGCTTCGCGGGCGCGAGCGTGACGAGCTCGAGTGGATGCGCGGCGAGCCCGGCGCGCGCGCACGCCGTGTCCGCGACGGGATCGATCTTGCGAAAGCCGCCCGTCGCGCCGTCGCCGAGCCCGATGCAGAGGTTCGTCGCGGAGCTCGTGGTGAGCGTCGCGTGTCCGAGGAGCGCGCGGTTGCGGAGGACCCACGGCGCGAGCGCGACCGTCACGACGAGCGCCACGATCAGCGCGCCGCGCGCGTCGCGTTTCCACGCGGCGACGCCGAGCGCCGCGAGCACGAGCGCGAGCGACGATTCGCGCACGTACACGGAGAGCGCCGTGGCGATCCCGACCGCGATCCAATCGTACACGCCCGCGGTGCGCGCCGCGCGCACGAGCGCGAGCGCCGCGATCGCGAAGAGCGGCACCGCGAGATTCTCCGACAAGAGCAGCTGCGGAAGGAGCACGAGCGACGGAACGAGCGCGACGATCGCCGCGGCGCGATCCGCCGCGTCGTCACCGAAGATTTCGCGCGCGAGCTCGCGCGTCGCCGCGATGGTCAGCGCGCCGAGCGCGACGCTCGCGAGCATCACCGCGACGTCACCCGCGTGCGCGCGGTACGCGAGCGACATCCACGCGGGCCACGCCGGCATCCAATACGCGCCGTCGAACCCGCGACCCTCCGCGAGCCCGCGCGCGAGCGCGCGATAACCCGCCGCGTCCGCGAAGACCGCCGCGGGCGCGACGAAGATCCACGCGGCGCGCAGCGCGAGGCCGAGCGCGATCATCGTAAAATACACGTGTCGCGCGGTTCGGCGGCGCCGCTGCGCTCCGTCGTCGCGCGTCATCGGAGCCGGTAAATCCGCAGCCGTCCGCGATCGAGCGCGAGAACGTGCGCCGGCGGCTCGATCGCGTCCTCGGGACGCACGCCCCACTCGAGAATCCAACCGCGCGACGCGAGGGACTCCTCGAACTTCTTCCACGCGTCCGCGTCGTGCGGCGACTGCGCGAACGTCGCGGCTTCGAGCGCGCTCTTCTTGCCCGGCGCGTAGCCGATCGGAAACGACGGCGAGTGCGCGAAGAGGAGCGGCGCCGACGTGTGCTTGGCGACGACGTAGAGCCCCCACACGTTGACGAGCGCCCACGTGTTCTCGCTCGAGCCCCTCGGATCGAAGATCACGGGAAACAAATCGGCGCCCTCCGGCACGACGGAGATCCCCGCGGTCGCGTCTTTGAAATCGCGATCGAGGCGCGCGTAGTCGAGCGTCGTTCCCGCGGACCACGCGAGCGCGAGCGCCGCGCACGCCGCGAGCCCGATCTTCGGAAGCGGCGGCACCCGCACGAGCGCGATCGCGTAGAGAAACGGAAGCACGCGCGAGTTCACCGCGAACCAGTCGAACGCCTCGGACGGCGCAGCGAAGTGCACGACGAGGAGCGCGCACGCCGCGAACGTCGAGAGCACGGGAACGGCGCGCTTGCGATCGCGCACGAGCGCGATGGCGAGCACGGCGGTCGTCGCGACGGACGCGATCTCGAGCTTCGAAAACGACCACGCGTATTTCGCCCAGAGCTCGTACGCGGTCTCCCACGGCGGGCGGTACACGATCGCGTGCGACGAGGGAGCGCGCCTGCGCGCGAGCTCCACGCCGACCGACCACGCGGCGAGGAGCGCGCCCGGCGCGAGCGGCGCGAACGGCGCGAGCGCGCGCAACCGCCGAACGCGAATCGCCTCGATCCCAGCGAGAAACAGGACCATCCCGAGCGCGAATACGTGCGTGTACCATACAAGCATTCCGAGGAGGCCGATCGCGACCCCGCGCGCGCGCGACGCGTCCTTCGCTTGGCGCACGATCAAGAGGACGCACGCGAGCGCGAGCGCGGAGCCGAGCGCGTAGTCGAGCATCCCCATCGCGACGAACCAGTTGTGGACGAGCGGCGCCGCGATCAGCGTCGCCGGCGCGACGCGCTCGCGCCCGCCGAGCTCGAGGACGAGCCGCGGAAACACCCACGCGTGCGCGAGCACGGTGAGCGCGACGAACGCCTTGCTCGCGAGCACGAGATGCGACTCGCCGAACGCGCTCAAGAACGCAAAGAGCGTCGCGTTCGTCTTGAAGAACCCGTGAAAGACGAACTCCGGATACGCGCCGATGTGCTTGATGACGACGATCGTCGCGAGGTGCGCGGGGAGATCTTCGAGCGGAGGCACGTCGCACGCGAGGAGCGGAGCCGTGCCCAGCGCGAACAAAAAGATCGTCGCGCCCCAGAGCAAGCGATCGATCTTCAACGCGTCACCCGGTAGGAGACGAGCTTCTTCTTCGCGCTGGTCGCGTCGTCGTCGTACGCGATCGTGCGTTCGATCGTGCAGCCCTCGAGCGCCGGCGGTTCTTCTTGCGCGAGCATCAGCCACACGTGACCGCCGTCGCGAACGAGCGCGCTCCCGAGCGCGAGCCACTCGGGCGGCGCGAGCGTCGCGCGCGAGATCGCGACGTCGAACGCGCGCTTCGCGAGATCTTCGCCGCGCTTCGCTTCGAGCGCGATGGTGCGCTTCGGGATCAGCGCGCCGATCACCGAGCGCAAGAACGCCGCGCGTTTTCCGAGCGGCTCGCACAAAGTCACGCGCAGATCCCCGCGCAAAATCGCGAGCGGAAGACCCGGCGCGCCCGCGCCGCTTCCTACGTCGACGACCGACGCGCCGCGCGCGATCGCGTCCGCGAGCACGAGCGCGTCGGCGAGCATGAGCCACGCGAGCGCGCGCGCGTCCTTCGCCGCGGTGAGATCCATCTTCGCGTTCCACTCGGCGAGCGCATCGAGCCACACGCCGAGCGCAGCGCGTGCCTCGTCGTCGATCGGCGCGTCGAGCTTCGCCGCGACGTCCGCAATCGGCCAACCGCTCGCCGGCTTCAGCGGACGCATGTCCGCGTCATAGCGCATCGCTTGTGGTACGAGGAAGCGGATGGAGCCCGATTTCGGCAGGCTCGAAGCGCTCGCAGGCGCGGCCATTCAAGTCACCGAGATGCCCGGCGGCGCGTCGACGCGTCGCTACTTCCGCGTGACGCTCGCGGCTGGCGCGAAGGTCGGCGCTCGCACGGCGGTCGCGATGTTCGTGCCCGAAGGCGGCAAGGCCGAGGAGATCGCGAAAGAGGGCGCGGCGAAAACGGGACCGACGCGCTGGCCGTTCCTCGAGGTGCGCGATCTGCTCGCCGCGTCCGGCGTCGACGTGCCGGCGCTCTACGCCGAAGATCCATCGAGCGGGTGGCTCTTGCTCGAAGATCTCGGCGACGACACGCTCGCGAATTTCCTCGCGCGCGCGGGCGACGCGGCACGCGAGCGCCTCTACCGACGCGCGGTGCTCGATCTCGCGCGCGCGCAGAAATCGCTCGGGGACCTGCCGCGCGACTCGATCGTGAAGACGCGCGCGTTCGACGCGGACTTGCTGCGTTGGGAGATCGATCATTTTCGCGAGTGGGGTCTCGAGGCGCGCGGCCATGCGCTCTCCGCAGAAGATCGCGCGGCGTTCGACGCGATCGCCGATCGCCTCGCGCGTCGCATCGCCGACTGGCCGCGCGGCTTCGTTCATCGCGACTACCAATCACGCAACTTGATGGTGCGGCGAGATCCCGAGAACCTCTGCTGGCTCGATTTCCAAGACGCGCTCATGGGGCCGCGCGTCTACGATCTCGTCGCGCTGCTCAACGACTCGTACCAGACGTTCGATCGCGCGTTCGTCGAGGCGCGCCTCGCGGAGTACGCGGACGCGACGCACGCGCCGCTCGAACCGCTCGCGCTCGAGTTCGATTACGTGACGGTGCAACGAAAGCTCAAAGACGCCGGCCGCTTCGTCTTCATCGATCGCGTGAAGAAGAACGACTCGTTCTTGCGATTCGTGGTGCCGACGGTCCGAAAAGTGGGCGAAGCTCTCACAAGGCTCGAAGCGCACGACGCCGACATGAAAGCGCTGAAAAACATGCTCAAACGAAATCTTCCCGACGAGATGCGTTGACGATATGAATGAGTTCGGGGATTGGCCCGTCCATGGACGTTGGGCCGAGCCAACTCAACTAGAGAAAGGGACCCATGCAAACTTCGACCACTTCTCCCATGAGCAAGATCGTGATTGGTCTCCTCGCTGGAGGCGCGATGCTCTTGGCGTTTTCTTCGACGGCGTGCAGCGTCACCGTGACCGCGGATTGCGGCGCTGGATTCGACGACTGCGACGGTGTGTGTCGCGACTTGAGCAGCGATCCGGACAACTGCGGTGCGTGCGGCAACAGCTGCGGTGCCGACATTTGCGACAACGGCACGTGCGGCACCACCGCATGCATCGGAGACGGCGACTCGTGCACGACAGACGACGACTGCTGTTCGCTCTTCTGCCAGACGTCGAACGGTCAGTGTGGCTGCATCACGGAGGGCGACGACACGCAGTACTGCAACGACGACGGGGACTGCTGCAGCGGCAACTGCGACGCGGACACTGGTTACTGCCAGTAGCGAGTGAGGCTCGTTCTCGGTGTCGTGACGGCGGGCGCCGCGCTCTTCGCGGCGTCCGCCTGCACGACGACGACCGTGAAGTGCGGTGCGCTGCCGGACGACTGCGCGGGCGTGTGCACCGACGTGACGAGCGACTCGAACAACTGCGGCGCGTGCGGCGCCGCGTGCATGACGACACAAGCGTGCTCGAACGGCGCGTGCGTCGACGCGACGTGCACCGCGCTCCCCACGATCGTCAGCGTGACCGCGACGAGCAACGGAGACGGGACCATCGATCTGACCATCCCGTTCATGGATCCGTGCGCTGAAGGCGTCGACGCGTACACGTTTCGCACGGCCGACGGCGTCATCGACGACATCGACGTGCCCGTTCCGCTCGTCGCGAGCGGCTCGCTCGTGATCCAAAATCTCGCGCTTCCGAACGAGAGCGGCGACGTCGCGTTTCAGGTTCAGATTTTCGCCGGCAGTCGCGAGAGCGCGGTCGCGACGGGGAGCGTGTCGCTCTAGTGGAACGCCCGCGCGCGAAGCTCCATCCGCACGGCGTGCGCCTCGAAGCGACCGGTGAAATCGTTCCGCTCGTGTGCGGGACGATGCACTACTGGCGGCTTGATCCGTCGTCGTGGGCGCGCGGGCTCGACGCGATGCGTGCGATGGGCATGCGCGTCGTCGACACGTACGTGCCGTGGGGCCCGCACGAATACGCGCCGCGCAAATTCGATTTCGGCGAGACGCGCGCGCGCCTCGACGTCGCCCGATTTCTTCGGATGATCCACGAGCGCGGCATGCTCGCGATCGTGCGCCCAGGTCCGCACATCAACGCCGAGCTCACGTACTTCGGTTTGCCCGAGCGCGTCGTGTGGGATCCGGCGTGTCAGGCGAAGACGCCGAAGGGCAACCCCGTGATGCTGCCGATCGTGCCCGTCGCGTTTCCCGTCCCGAGCTACGCGAGCGAGGCGTTCCACGAAGAGGTCGAGAAGTGGTTCGAGGCGTGCATTCCGATCCTCGCGCCGCTGCGCCATCCCGACGGGCCCGTCGTGATGGTCCAAGTCGACAACGAAGGCGCGCTCTACTTCCGCGACGGCACGTACGACCAGGATTACCACCCCGATTCGGTGCAGCTTTTCCGCGATTATTTGCGTGCAAAGTACAAGCGTCCGAGCGCGCTGAAGAGCGCGTGGAGCGCGCCGAACGTCGCGCCGGACGACTCGCTGACGTTCTCCACCGCGAACCCTCCCGCGCGCTTCGACGCAAAGACGCCCGACGAGCTCGTGCGCCACCTCGATTGGGCCGAGTACCAAGAGCACCTCCTCGCGACCGCGTTCGAGCGCATGCAGAAAAAAATCGCGGAGCTCGGGCTCGACGGGATCCCGACGATGCACAACTTCCCGCTCGGCGAGGCGGCGACGCCGCTCAACGCGCAACGGCTCTACGGATCGATCGATCTCGTCGGCCTCGACTACTACCACCGCGCGACGCCGAGCGAGCACACGGTGCTCATGCGGCGCACGACGGAGCTCGCGTCGCGTGCGGAGGGTCGCGAGGTCCCCGCGTTCGCAGCGGAGATGGGCGTCGGGTTCCCGCCGTTCTTCGCGCCGCACGACGAGAAGGATTCGCTCTACACGCTCATGGCGGCGCTCGCGTACGGGCTGCGCGGTTTCAACTTGTACATGGCGGTCGAGCGCGATCGTTGGATCGGATCGCCGATCGATCCGCACGGAAATCCGCGCGCGCTCGCCGACGACTACAACGAGCTCTGCGAGGCGCTCGAGGACGCGGATTTTTTTTCGCTGAAGCGGCGCGCGCCGGTTCGGCTCGTGATGCCGCGATCGCTGCGCAGGCTCGCGCGCGTTTCGCACGCGTTCGGCCCGGTGACGCCCGCCGCGTTCCACATCATGGGCGCGGGATTTCGCGAAGGATCGTTCGAAGAGGATCCGGCGCTCGCGTCGGCGGAGGCGTTCGTGCGCGCGTTCGAGCGCGCGCTGCTCGCTCGCGGCGTGCCGTTTTCGTACGCGGGCGGCGAGACGCTCGACACGAGCACGGAGGGCGCATCGTGGATCGTGTGCGCGACGGCGGACGGATTGAAGCCCGACGTGATCGCGGAGCTTCGATCGCGCAGCAAGCGCGGGGCGCGCGTCACGCTGGGTCCCGTGATTCCGACGCGCGACGGATCATGGCGCACGCTCGCGCAGCCCGCGGACGTTCGCGGGCTCGAGATCGAGCCGCTCGAAGATCTCGCTCGCGCCGACGCGCTCGTCGCGAAGCGCATCGAAGAGCTCGCGCTGCCGACGTATCCGATCGATCCGCTCGATGCGTACGTCACCGTGCACGAAGACGAAGCGGGCCGCGCGCGCCTCGTGTTCGTGATGAACCCGACGAGCGCGCCGATCGTCGCGAAGGTTTCCATCCCCGGCGTGGAGACCCTGTCGTCGCTCCTCGAAGACGCGATGTTCAAGCGCGGTCCGCACACGACGGCGGGGTTCGACGTGACCATCCCCGCGCGCGCCGTGCGCATTTTCGAAGTGGACGCGTCGTGATAAGCAGCGCTGATGCGCGCACTCACCCTCACGATCGTCGCTTCGCTGTTCACCCTCACGGGCTGTGATCTCCTCAAGCACGGATCGTCCGCCGACGGCGGCGCGACGACCGCCAACTCGACGACGACGACGTCGGGAGGGAACGCGAACGGAAACAACGGCGGGTCCACCGCGCCGACCGGCGTCGCGACGGCGGACAATGCGAAGAACGATCCCGCGAACGGCGCGACGTCCGCGTGCGCGTGGCCGCAAGACAACGGGCTCGAGAAGAACTTCACCATCACGAAAGGTTGCAACATCACCGCGAAGCACAACCTCGACATCCGCGAAGGCGCGACGCTCACGATCGAACAAGGCGTGAAGATCGCGTTCGACACGGACACGTACGTCTGGGTGCGGTACGGCAAGCTCGTCATCCAAGGAACTGCCGACGCGCCGGTGACGTTCACGTCGTCGAACACGTCGCCCGCGCCGGGCGATTGGGTCGGCATCGGCTTCGAAGACAAGACCGGCTCCGGCACGACGATCGATCACTTGATCATGGAGTACACGGGGAGCAAATCGTCCGGCGGGCACGGCGCCGTCGAGCTCGAGGACATGCGCACCGGCGGGCGCATCTCGATCACGAACTCCACGTTCAAGAACGGCGCGCAGTTCGGCATCGTCGCGGGCGACAACGCGACGTTCGCGAAGTTCGAGAACAACACGTTCAAGGATTTGAAGAGCGGCGCGATGAACGTGAAGGCCGAGGTGCTCGGATCCGTCGGCCACGGAAACGCGTGGAACGGGCTGGCGATCCACGTGAAGCCGAGCGACGTGGATCAGACGACGACGTGGCCCGCGGTCGACGTGCCCATCTTCGTCGACGGCGACATCAACATTCACAGCGACTCGTCGGTGCCGGCGCTCACCATCGCCGACAAGAGCATCGTCAAGATGACGTCGAACGCGATGATCAACGTCGGCGAGAGCAACCCCGGCGCGCTCGTCGCGAAGAACGTCACGTTCACGTCGAGCTCGCCGTCGCCCAGCGAAGGCGATTGGTCGGGTGTCTTCCTTCACCCGAAATCGAGCGGTTCGACGATCGACAATTGCATTTTCGAATATTTCGGCAGCGGATCGCACGGCGCGCACGGCGCGATCACGCTCGAAGACGTGAACGCCAAGGATCTGCACGGCATCACGGTCACGAACAACACGTTCCGCAAGGGCAAGTGGCAGGGCATCTACACCGACGACGGCGACTGCAAGACGATGTCCTCGAACAAAGGCGACGGCATTCCTGCTTGCGGCAAGAATCGGTAAACGCGGCGGCGACGCGTGAGCCGACTCCGAAAGTTGGCCACGCGTCTCGACTCGTGCGACGAACGGTCGAATGACGGGAAGAAGCGAGCGAGAGCGTGAGCTCGTCGCGTTGCGCCGTCTCGCCGAGGAGCTCGCGGCGCGACGAAAGGAGAAGGCGGGAACGGGTCACCTGCTCGCTGCGATCGCGCAGTCGCCGAGTCAGGCGTCGGACCTTCTCCGCGATCGCCGCCTCGACGAGAGCGTACTGCTCAAAGCGGCGCGCGTTCTGACGGACGACGCGCCGGACGCGGTGAACCGCGCCGTGCAGCGCGCGCGCGAGTTCGCGTCGCGATCGGGCGCGCGCGAGCCGTCGTCGCTTCACCTTCTCTTCGCGCTCTGTCAGGACAAGAGCTGCGCGGCGTCGCGCGCGCTCGAGCAGTGCGGGACGGACGTCGTGCGTTTGCGAATGTCGGCGATTCAGCTCGCCGCGGGGATCGCGCCCGCGCCGCGGAGGCCGATGCATCAACAAGCGCGCGTCGAGCCCGCGAGCGCGACGCGCGTCGTCGCGGCGCAGCCCGCGCCTTCCGCGCCGCAACCCGCGCCGAAGACGTCGACGATCCTTCCGCCGCCGATGTCCGACGCGCAAGCCGCGTCGCCCGCGAAGAAGAAGGAGCGCCACGGCAAACCCCACGCGTCGCCCGCCAAGCGCTTCGCGCTCGATCCGAAACGGTTCAAGCTCCTCTCGAGCCTCGGTCGCAACCTCACGCTCGCGGCTGCGCAGGGCGAGCTCGATCCGGTCGCGTTTCGCAATCACGAAATCGAGCGCACGCTCGACGTGCTCGCGAAGCGCCACGGGAATTGTCCGTGCCTCGTAGGGCCCGCGGGCGTCGGCAAGACGAGCGTCGTGCGCGGGCTCGCGCAGCGAATCGCGGACGGCGAGGGCGTGGAGGGTCTCGACGATCGCGTCGTCGTCGAGATCACGCCCGCCGCGCTCCTCGCGGGGACGGGCGTGCGCGGGTCGCTCGCCGAGCGCATGGCGGATTTGCGCGCGGAGGTCGCCGCGGCGCGCGGTCGCGTCGTGATTTTCTTCGACGAGATCCACACGCTCTTCGGGCCCGACGCGGGTGAAGAGGCGGCGACCGAGCTCAAGGTCGCGCTCGCGCGCGGGGACCTGCCGTGCATCGGCGCGACGACGCCGGACGATTTTCGAAAGGCGATCGACTCCGATGCCGCGCTGGCGCGGCGCTTCGCGATCGTCGACGTCGAAGAGCCGTCGCCCGAAGAAGCATACCTCGCGCTCGAGAGCTTGCTCCCCGCGTTCGAGCGGCACCACGGCGCGAAGTACGCGAAGGAAGCGCTCGCCGCGACCATCCAGTGGAGCGTGCGTTACGTCCCGTCGCGCGCGCTTCCGGACAAAGCCGTCGGCATCATGGATCTCGCGGGCGCGCGCGCGCGTCGTCGCGGCGAGAAGGAAGTCGACGTCGAGCAGGTCGCGGAGGTCGTCTCGGAGCTCGCGCACGTCCCGATGGAGCGCCTTCTCGAAACGGACGGCGACCGCATGCTCCGCCTCGAGTCGTTGCTCGCGGAGCGCGTCGTCGGTCATGGCGAAGCGCTCGCGCGCGTCGCCGCGGTGCTCCGTCGCAACGCGTCCGGTTTCCGCGCGCGCCGCCCGATCGGGTCGTTCTTGCTCCTCGGACCGACCGGGGTCGGAAAAACCGAAACCGCGAAGGCGATCGCGGAGTGCCTCTTCTACTCGCCCGACGCGATGACTCGGCTCGACATGTCGGAGTACGCCGAGTCGCACGCCATCGCGCGTTTGTTCGGCGCGCCGCCGGGGTACGTCGGTCACGAAGCCGGCGGTCAGCTCACCGAAGCCGTGCGAAGGCGTCCGTATCAAGTGCTCTTGCTCGACGAAATCGAGAAGGCGAACCGCGACGTGCTCGAGTCCTTCCTCCAAGTGCTCGACGAAGGACGACTCACCGACGGGCGCGGCCGCACGATCGACATGACCAACGTCGTCGTGATCATGACGTCGAACCTCGGCGCGGAGGTCACGATGGATCGCGGCGCGCGTGGGCGCGTCGGGTTTCAAGCGCAGCGCAACGAAGGCGCGCGCGAAGCGGACTACCGCGCCGCGGTCATCGCCGCGGCGCGCAGCGCGCTCCCTCCGGAGCTCTACAACCGCATCGACGAAGTCCTCGCGTTCGCGCCGCTCTCGCGCGCCGACGTGCGCGAGGTCGCGCGCCGCATGCTCGCGCAGCTCGCGAGCGATCTCCACCGCGCGCGCGGCAACAAGCTCGACGCGAGCGACGCGGCGATCGACGCGCTCCTCGCGTCCGGCGGTTACGATCCGGATCTCGGCGCGCGCCCGATGCGTCGCGCGATCGCGCGGCTCGTCGAAGCGCCGATCGCGGAAATGATCTTGCGCGGAGAAATCGCGCGCGGCGACGTCGTCACGATCGACGCGGAAAACGGCCAGATCGTCGTCGACGCCGTGACGCCGAGCACGGGCATCGGCGGACGCGTCGCCTGATCGCGCGCGCGGGTGCTATCCTCGATTCATGCGAGGACGCTCCGCTCTCGTCGCGCTGGCCGTCGCCGCGCTCTTCGTGCCGCGCGCGGCGCTCGCACAGGACGACGAAGTCCGCGTGCACGTCGACGGCGATCCGCAAGTCGTCCTCGAACGAAGAATCCCCGACATCGATTTGTGGGAGTCCGTTTGCCGCGCGCCGTGCGACGAGAAGCTGCCGGCGGAGGGCTCGTATCGCGTGACGGGTCACGGCATTCGACCCTCCGCGCCGCTCCCGCTCGATCCGGTCGGACCGAACGTGACGCTCGCGGTGAAGGCGTCGTACTCCGCCGGCTACTACGGCTCGCTCACGCTCGCGATCATCGGACCGATCATGATGGTCGCGGGAGCTTTCACGACGATCGTCGGTGCCGCGAATCACTCGACGAACGTCGAAGACCCGTGCGCTCCGCAGGTCCCGTGCGCGACATCGACGCCTCCGCAGAGCAACGCAGTGACGATCACGGGCGTCGGTCTGATCGGCACGGGCGTCGCGATGATGGTCGCGGGAATCTTCGGCATGACCACGTCGAATCGCACCATCGTGCGTCGAGTCGGCGCGCTGACGATCTCGCCGACGGGCGTCGCCGTTCGTTTCTAGAGCGTGCGCGGATCGAGCGCGTCGCGCATCGCTTCGCCGACCGCGTTCGTCGCCGTGACCGACGCGAACACGAGCAACCCCGGCAAGACCAACAGCCACCACGCGCCGAAGTGATCGCGCGACTCGCTGAGCATCTGACCCCACGTCGCGACGTTCGGCGGGAGCCCCACGCGCAAGAAATCGAGCGCCGATTCGAGCAGCACGATTTGTCCGAGCCCGAGCACCGCGGAGACGACGATCGGGCTCAGCGTCATCGGAAGGACGTGCTTGTAGAGTACACGCAATGGCGAAGCGCCCAGCGCGCGCGCCGCGGTGACGTAATCGAGCGACGACACGGCGAGCACGTCGGCGCGTACGAGTCGCGCGACCTCCGTCCAGCGAAGCGCGGCGATCACCGCAACGAGCGACCACGCGCCCGCGTGCGGAACGAGCGCTTGCACGACGAGCGCGAGGAGCGGAACCGGAAACGCGGAGAGCGTCTCGATGGCGCGCGCGACGAGGAAATCCACCGGGCCCCCGAAGAATCCCGCGATCGCGCCGAGCGCCGCGCCGAGCGCGACGAAGAGCGCGACCGCGACGAGCGCGACGCCGAACGCGACGCGCGTTCCGTACACGAGGCGCGCGAACACGTCGCGACCGCCCGAGTCGGTTCCGAGCGGATGCGACGCGCTCGCGAGCGGCGGCACGAGCGGATCGCCGCACGTCGATCGCGATCCGCACGCGACGAGCGGCCACACGGCCCAGTCGTAGTCCGCGCGCTTGAGCGACGCGAGCTCGCGCGGGTGCGTCACGTTGGCCATCACGTGCACGTGACCGCGCGCGCTGCACAGGATCGGACGATTGCTCGCGAGCTCTTCCGCGAAAATCGAGACGAGCGCCATCATCGCGAGGAGCAGCATGCACGCGGACTCCCACCGGCGTTTTCGCACGCGCCGCACCGCGCGCAGAAACGATCCCGGATGCTCGCGCGCGTCGGTCATCGCGCGTCCACGGGTTTCACGAGGCGCTCGCGGATGCGCGGGTCGAGGAGCGCATACGCGATGTCGCTCGCGAGGAGCGTCGCCGTGGTCGCGAGCGCGACGATGAGCACCGTGACGACGAGCCACGCCGCGTCGTGGGCCTCGACGGCGCGCATCGTCTCGTAGCCCATCCCGGGAAGCTCGAAGACTTCTTCCACGACGATCGCTCCGCCGAACAGGAACGGGAGCTGAAGACCCGCGAGCGTCACCGTCGGAATGATCGCGTTGCGAAGCGCGTGCACGACGAGGACGCGCCCCTCGCGCAGGCCCTTCGCGCGCGCGGTGCGAACGTAATCCGCGCTCACGACGTCGAGCATGGCAGCGCGCTGAAAGCGCGAGAGCGCCGCGGTGGTGGACGCCGCGAGCACGACGATCGCGAGGAGCGCGCGCGAGAGCAGGCTCGAGTCGCGCCCGAGCGCATGCACGAGGACCTCGGCCAAAAAATAGTTGGGCAGCGAGTACAAGAGAAAGAGCGCGCCCGCCAACGTGCGATCGACGCGATCGCCGCGCCGGTGCGCGCTGACGACGCCGATGGGCACGGCGATCGCGAACGAGAAGAACATCGCCGAGAACACGAGCGCGAGCGTGATCGGCGCGGCGTCCTCCAACTTGCGCGCCATCGACTCGCCGTCGCGCGTCGATCGACCGAGCTCACCCGACGCGATGCCGAGCACCCAGCGCCCGTAGCGCGTCTCCGCGAGCGACGCGAAGATGCGCTCACCGCCGTCGAGCGCGACGTAATCCTCGCGGTGCATGCTCCAGAAGCGCGACCAATCCTCTCGGATCCGGCGGGCGTCGGTGGCCGTCATCTCGGTCGGCACGAACACCTCGTGCCCCGAGATGTGACTCGCGACGAGCGAGAGCCGCGCGACGCCGTCTTCGTCCGTCGTCTTCTGTCGCATCGCGAGCATGATCTCGGGGAGCGCGAACGTGTCGACCTCGAGGATGTCGCGCTCGCGCCCGGCGGTCGCGCCGCGAAGAAGCCGCTGTACGCTGCGGCGCACGGCAGGTCCCGTGAACTCGAGCGCGCGATCCTCCCAGAGCTGCGTCCAGAACGTCGGCGCGGTGTCCGGATTTTTCGCGCGCGCGTCGTCGCCTTGCCCCATGCGCACGGCGACGGGATAGAGCGCGACGGCGACGCGCTTGCGCGCCGCGGGATCGAGTCGATCGAGCGCCGGGATCAAGAACGGAAGCGCAGCGCCTCCGGTGCGCGCGAGCTCGTGCGCCGCGACGTGCGCGCGCGCGTCGTTCTTGCCGAGGTGATCGACCGACTCCGTGACGATCGCGCGCGCGTCGCGCGGCGCGTCGTTGAAGAACGTCGGCAGATCGAGCGCGAGTTGTTTGCGCTGTTCGACGTACGCGTCGTACGCGTTCGGATCGCGATCGAGCATCTCCGTGAGCTCCACGTCCGTGAGCTCCGCGGGAACGGGGATGAGCGTGGTCACCAAGAACGCGACGACGCTGATCCCGAAGATCGTAGGAACTGCCCACAAAATACGCCGGATCACGTAACGGAGCATCGCGCCGCGTGGATTCTACATGAACATGGAGTAAGCACAGGTCCGTGAACGTGCAGACCCTTCGCGCCCGCGCCGAACAGTGGATGAACGACGACCCGAGCGAAGACACGCGCGCCGAGCTCGCGAAGCTCCTCGACGACGACCGAGCCCTCCGCGATCGCTTCGCGGGCCCGCTCGAGTTCGGCACGGCGGGCTTGCGCGGCGTGATCGGCGCGGGGGAGTCGCGGATGAATCGCGCGGTCGTCCTTCGCGCGACGCACGGGCTCGGCAAGGCGCTGATCGAGCACGTGCAGAACGCGAAGACACGCGGCGTCGTGATCGGCTTCGATGGTCGCCGATTGAGCCGCACGTTCGCGGAGGACACGGCGTGCGCGCTCGCCGCGCTCGGCATCCGCGCGCATTTGTTCAAGGCGGTGTGCCCGACGCCCGTCACGTCGTTCGCGGTGAAGCACTTGAACGCGGCGGGCGGCGTGATGGTCACCGCGAGTCACAACCCGCCCGAGTACAACGGCTACAAAGTCTATTGGGAGAACTCGGCGCAGATCATCCCGCCGATCGACTCGGCGATCGCGAAGCTGATCGACGCCGCGCCGGCCGCGAAGAACGTCCCGCGCGCCGACTACGCGAAGGCGCACGACGAGCGTTGGATCGTCGACATCGACGACGATCTCCTCGCTGCGTACGACGACGCGATCGAAGCGCTCAATTTCGGCAGGGGCGTGCGGCGCGGGCTGCGCATCGTCTACACGGCGATGCACGGCGTCGGAAATCGCTTCGCGCTCCGCGCGCTCTCGCGCGCCGGGTTCACCGACGTGTTCAGCGTGCCGGAGCAAGCGGAGCCGGACGGCGCGTTCCCGACGGTCGCGTTTCCGAACCCGGAAGAGAAGGGCGCGATGGATCTCTCGCTCAAGCACGCGCGCGAACGAAACGCCGAGCTGATCCTCGCGAACGATCCGGACGCCGATCGCCTCGCCGTCGCGATTCCATCCGAAAAAACAGCCTCGAAATACTTGCAACTTACAGGCAATCAAGTCGGCGTGCTCCTCGGTCATCACCTCCTCGTGCGCGGGCCGAAGAAGAAAAATCCGATCGTGCTCGCGTCGATCGTGTCGTCGCCGGAGCTCGGGAGCATCGCGCGCGCTCTCGGCGTGCGTTACGAAGAGACGCTCACCGGCTTCAAGTGGATCGCGAACCGCGCGATGGATCACGAGAAGAACGACGGCTGCACGTTCGTCTTCGGTTACGAAGAAGCGCTCGGTTACACCGTCGGCGACGTCGTGCGCGACAAAGACGGCGTGAGCGCTGCGCTGATGATCGCCGAGCTCGTCGCCGAGCTCGCGCACGAAAACAAAACCGTGCACGACGAGCTCGAATCGATCGCGCGCCAATTCGGTTTGTACGTGAGCGGACAAGTGAACGTCGTCCGAAAAGGCACGGAGGGCCCGAAGGAGATCGCCGCGATGATGGATCGCATTCGCGCGTCGAACCCCGTCGCGCTCGGTCCGTTCGAGGTCGCCGGCAAGACGGATTTCGCGAAGGGCGCGCGCGGTCTCCCCGCGACGAACATGATCGCGTTCGATTTGACGAGCGCAGGCGCAGGCGGCAGCCGCGTCATCGCGCGCCCGAGCGGAACCGAGCCGAAGGCGAAGTTCTACTTCGACGTCACGGATCGCGTCGCGCAAGACGAGTCGCTCGACGCCGCCTCCGCGCGCGCGCGCGATCGGATGAAGAAGCTGCAAGACGCGTTCGTCGCGCTCGCCGGCGTCGCTTCGTAGCTCAATGCTTCTTCGGGCGATCGATCGGGCGTTGCTCGACGTTCGTCGAAGCGCTCCCGCCACCGCTGCCCGGCGCCGCGAGCAAATCGAGCGCGACGCAGCACGACCCGTGTTTGTCGACCGCGATTTGGTACACCGCGACGCGGTACTCGAGCCACGATCGATCCACGCCCGGCCGCAGCCGGTGCAGACGATCTTGGAGCTGATTGAGCTGCTCGGTCCACACGCTCAGCACCGACGAAGGCACCGCGCTCTCTTCGCGCTTCTCCTTCGAGTCGTTGACGGCCTTCACGGGATTCACGATGCCCATGCCGCGCTCGAAGAGGTGCTCTTCCATCGTCGCGCGGTTGAGCGGGTCGACGATGATCATGACGCGCTTCGGTTGCTTCTCGTTCAGGACTTTGTCGACGGAGTGCTCGAGCCACGCTTCGCGCCGCGACACGTCCGGATCCCCCTTCAAGTACCGCATGCGCGCGTTGAGCCCCGCGAGGATCTTCATCGAGCCCTCGACGCCGTTCGCCTGCTCGAAGGACAAATTGTTCGCCTGAGGATCCATCAGCGAAGCCCCCTCGCGCGCGAGCGCGTCCTCGTCGCCCTTCTCGGCCCGCAAATTCAGGAGCCCCTCTTCGCGGTCCGGACCGATCGCGACGAGATCCGTCGCGCGCGTCCCCGCGATGTACTTGATGTACTCGAGCTCGATCGACGCCTCCTCCGGGTGCCCGCCCTTGAGCGCCTCCGCGGGCGTGTCGATGAGGATCATGTCCGGCCGGTACGCGTCGAGCGCATCGCCGAGCTTCGAGAACGGAAAGCCAGGGTTCGCGAGGTGGAACTCGTGAACCGACGCGAGGACCATCGCGTGCGTCGGTGGCTCCGGCGGGCAAACCGGGCACGGCGCCTTCGCTTTCTTCTGCTCTTCGGGAAGGGTGCATGATGCAAGCATTCCCACGAGCAGAAGCAGCGGAAACGGCGCAAAAACACGTCCTTTCATGAACCTCGTGATTACACCATCTCCTTGACTTTCACGAGGCGTCCGGGCATAAACCGCGACCCCGCAGGGAAATTCGCCATGCCGAAGATGAAGACCAACAAGAGCGCGGCCAAGCGCTTCCGCGTGTCCGGCTCGGGCCGCGTGCGTCGCTCGAAGGCGGGCGGCAACCACCTGATGCAGGAAAAATCGCGCAAACGCATCCGCCGCGCGCGCAACAACGACATGGTCGACAAGACCCTCGAGCGCAAAATCAAGCGCCTGATTCCTTACGGTTGAAGAGGTAGAAGCTCATGCCCCGCGCAAAACGTGGATTCAAGGCGCGTCGCCGCCGCAACCGCATTCTCAACCACGCCGAGGGTTATCACAGCGCCCGCTCGCGTCTCTTCGCGTACGCGCAAGAGGTCGTTCGCAAGGCGTGGGTCTACGCGTATGCCCATCGCCGCCGCAAGAAGCGCGACTTCCGCCGCTTGTGGATCGCGCGCATCAACGCCGCTGCGCGCCAAAACGGGACGACCTACTCGCGTTTGATCAACGCGCTCGCGAAGGCGAACGTCGCGCTCGACCGCAAGATCCTGAGCGACCTCGCGATCCACGACGAGAAGGCGTTCACGGAAATCTCGAAGGCCGTCGGCGCTTCGAAATAACCGCGGTCAATCCTTCGCGTCGCCGCGAGCGAAGATCGACGCGACGTAATTGAGCACGTCCGTCGCCGACACTTCGTTGTAACCGAAGTTCTTGATGAGTCGCGTCTTGATGACGTCGATCTTCTCCTGCGTGTCTTTGTCGACGACGGCGGAGACGAGCGTCTTCAGCTTGATCGAGTCCTTCTGATCCTCGAAGAGCTTGAGCTCGAGCGCGCGGCGAAGGCGATCGTTGGTGTTCCACTGGAACTTCTTCCCTTCGACCGCGAGCGCGCCGATGAAGTTCATGATCTCGCGCCGGAAGTCTTCCTTCCGATTGTCCGCGATCTCGATCTTCTCCTCGATCGATCGCATCAAGCGCTCGTCCGGATCTTCGTCTTGTCCGGTGTAGCGGTTCTTCACCTTCTCTTTGAGCGTGTACGCTTTGACGTTGTCGATGTAGTTCGCGGCGAGCTTGCTGATCGCGTCTTCGTCGGCGCTGATCGCGCGCTGCACTTCGTTCTTCACGATCTCTTCGTACTCGCGCTTCACGAGCCCGATGATCTCTTGGTAGCGCTTGCGCTGTTCTTCGTTCGTGATGAGCGAGTGATGGCGGAGCCCTTTTTCGAGCTCGTTCAGAACCATGAACGGGTTGATCGTGCCTTCGCCTTGTTCGTTGACGAGCGCGTTCGAGATTTTGTCCTGCACGTAGCGCGGTGAAATGCCTTCCATGCCTTCGCGCTTCGTCTCTTTGCGCAGCTCTTTGACGGTGTCTTGCGTGTAACCCGGCAAGACTTTTCCGTCGTAGAGCTTCATCTTCTGCACGAGCGAGAGGTTGTGCTTCTTCGGATCCTCGAGGCGCGTCATCACCGCCCACATCGCCGCGACTTCGAGCGTGTGCGGCGCGATGTGTTTGCCTTTGATCTTCCCCGTGTTGAAATCTTTTTCGTAGATCTTGATCTCTTCGGTGAGCTTCGTGATGTACGGGATGTCGATCTTGATCGTGCGGTCGCGGAGCGCTTCCATGAACTCGTTGTTGAGGAGCTTCTTGTACTCCGCTTCGTTCGTGTGACCGATGATCACTTCGTCGATGTCGGTCTGCGCGAACTTCTTCGGCTTGATGCGGTGCTCTTGCGACGCGCCGAGCAAGTCGTAGAGGAACGCGACGTCGAGCTTGAGCATCTCGACGAACTCGATGATGCCGCGGTTGGCGATGTTGAACTCGCCGTCGAAGTTGAACGCGCGCGGATCGCTGTCCGATCCGTACTCGGCGATCTTGCGGTAGTTGATGTCGCCGGTGAGCTCGGTCGAGTCTTGGTTCTTCTCGTCTTTCGGTTGGAACGTGCCGATGCCGACGCGATCTTTTTCGGAGAGCACGAGCCTCCGGCATCGAATGTGGTTCGCGACGAGCTTCGACCAGTCACCGCCGTAGCGCGTCATCAGCGCCTTCAAGATGAAGCGGCTCGCGGGATCGAGATCCCCGTCGACGCGCACCTTGAACTGATCGTTTCCGAGACCGAGCTCGCGCACCGCGCTCTCGCGCCAATCGGGAGGGATCAAACGCAGCGGCTCTTCGTTCATCGGCGACGGGAATCGATCGGTCTCTTTTCCCGCGAGCCCCGTGTCCTGGAGGTTCACCCAATCGAAGCTGTAGATCGCGCCTTCGGGTGATCGCGAGTAGTGCTCGGCGCCTTGCTTCAAGAGTCGCGCGATCGTCGATTTGCTCGACCCGACCGGCCCGTGGAGGAGAATCACGCGCTTCTCCGGCCCGTACCCTTCGCTCGCCGCCTTGAGCACGTGAACGAGCCGCATCAGCGGGATGTCGAGCCCGTAGATCGCGTTCATCCCCGTGTTGAGCTCGTCTTTGAAGAAGTTGTATCTTACAAGCTTCTTCTTGTTGTCGATGTACTCCTCCGTTCCGAAGGAGATGATCATGTCGTAAAGCCGCTGGTACGCGTTGCGCGTCACCTGCGGTCGCTCGCGGACGATCTGCAGATACTCCTCGAACGAGCCTTCCCAGTGCAGCTCGCGATAGAGCTTGTAGTCCTGCATCCCCGCGATGCGTTCGGTCATCGACGTGCGGTCGGTCATGACGGGGAGAGTAACACGTCACGCGTGTCGCGCGTTCCGGGCGCGCTGTCCCGATCGCGTGCCCCACGAGGGACATGCGATCGCTGAGCTTCGATTACGTGCTTTTACGATTTCGCGTGCTTGCGCCGCTCGATGAAGGGCCTAAGATTTGCTCCGGGTAGGTCACGATGCGCGTCCAATTGCTCGCCCTTCTTCCCGTCGCTCTTCCCGCCGTTGCGCTCTTCACCACGGGTTGCGGCGGTTTGTACGAAGACGTGCCCGTCTACGGCGAGGACGGACCGAACGCGGCGGTCGACGCGCGCATTGCGCAGATTCGCGCGCAGGCCGCGCCTGGCAGCGTCGAAGCCATTTCGGCGTCGCAACCGGTCGAGGTCGGACAGAATGTCGACGTGAACGCGGCCGAGCCGCCGGACACGTATTCGGACACCGATCCGTCCGCGCTCACCGACTTCCAATCCGCGCTCGCGCCGTATGGCGCGTGGAGCGATGACTCGACTTACGGCACCGTGTGGCAGCCCGACCCGAACGTCGTCGGAGCGGACTTCCAGCCGTACGTCACGGCAGGTCACTGGGACTACTACAACGACGATTACGTCTGGGCGAGCGACTACGACTGGGGTTGGGCGCCGTTCCACTACGGTCGCTGGGCTTGGATCGCGGGCCGCGGCTGGTGTTGGATTCCGGGTCGTCGCTACGCGGGCGCCTGGGTCAGCTGGCGCGTGGGCGCGCCGGGTTACGGCTACATCGGTTGGGGACCGCTCGCGCCGACGTGGGGATGGCGCAACGGGTCGGTGTTCGCGCTCAACGCGCCGCGCGTCCCGTACGCGTTTTGCGACACGCACAGCTTCTTCGACCACGATCTCCACGGTCACATGGTCCGCGGCAACGAGCTCACCGTCGTCGGCGGCAGCACGCGTCCGTGGAACGAAGGAAGGACGCCCGCGAATCCGACGGTCGGAGGCGCGCCGCCGCCGTCGCGTCTCGGCGTCGTTCCGCCGCCTTCGTCGATTCACGCCGCAACGCCGGGCACGCCGGGTCTCGCGCGCGCGCTCGCGTACTCGCGGCCGAGCACGGCGGTTCAATTCGGCGCGCACGCACCCGTCGCGAGCGCGACGATGCACGCGACGCAAGTGCCCTTCCGCGGCAACATCGATCATCCCATCGCGACCGCGCCGCACTACAACGGCGTCGCTCCGACGCCGTACCACGTGTACCCGAACGCGCATTACCCGTCGCAGACGATCGGCGCGCAGCGTTACAACGTCGCGCCGCGCTACAGCGTGCCTTCGTACGGATCGTATGGATCGTACGGACGGTATGGCGGCGGCGGATTCAGCGGAGGCGGTTATCACGCGCCCGTCTCTTCGCCGACGTACAGCCACTCGTACTCGCACGGCGGCGGGTTCCACGGCGGCGGGCACGGCGGGCATCGCTGATGCGCCCGCTCCACGTCGCGGCGCTCTTCGTTCCGCTCGTCGTCGCGTGCGCCGTGCAGACGCGCGTCGACCACGAGGGTCCCTCACCGTCGCAAGAGCAGCAACCGATCACCGTCGTCATCGACACGAACCAAACGATGGGCAACACCGGCGGCGGCGACGGGCTCGGCGTGTTCGTCACGTACAACGCTGGCGGCCACTGGCGCGTGTGGTGGACGTGCGACACAAACGTCTCGAATCTGCCGTGCGATTTCGACGTGCAGATGAGCGGGACGAGCGTCACGAACTCGGCGTCGACGTTTTCGCAGCCGAGCTCGGACGTGCTCGATTCGTCGACGTCCAACGTGCTCGTCGCGCAGACGCACACGACGACCGGCGTCGAGTCGGTGACGTTCGACGCGACGCCCGGCGCGGACGTGACGGTCGACGTGACGGTGAGTGGATTGCGCGACGGTCGTTTCTTCTTCTTCGTTCAAAACGGACAAGTGAACGGAAACTTCCAGGGCACGCTCTCCGATCCGCTGATTTTCGAGCCGTCGTCGCCCTGAAGCGCGACGCGAGACGACGATGCGCGCGGTGGTCGGGCTGGGAGCGAATCTCGGCGATCGCATCGCGCAGCTTCGCGCGGCGGCGGCGCGCGTCGCGGAGCTCGGTGCGCTCGTCGCGCGATCGAACGTGTACGAAACGGATCCGGTGGGTCCTCCGCAGCCGCGTTACTTGAACGCAGCCGTCGCGATCGAAACTTCGCTCGCGCCCGACGAGCTCATGAAGAAGCTCCTCGCGATCGAAGCGTCGATGGGACGCGTGCGTGCCGAAAAAAACGGGCCGCGCACGATCGATCTCGACGTGCTGTGGATCGAAGGCGTCGCGCGCGCGAGCGACGTGCTCGTCGTTCCGCACCCGCGATTGACGGAGCGCGCGTTCGCGCTCGGACCGCTGCTCGACGTCGCGCCCGACGCGCGCGATCCACGGACGGACCGCGCGTACGCGGAGATCGCGATCGCTCGCGCGACGCTTCAGCTCTTCGGCGCGCTCTGAGACGCGTCGTCGCTCGCGTCGAGCGCGCGCTCGAGCTCCGCGTCGTCGTCGGTCTCGATGACGCGTACGAGGCGCTCGCGGAGCTCGGGATGAACGCAGCGCTCGGCGGCGACGCGCACGCGCGGCTTCTCCTCGTCGGTGAGCGTCTTCTTCAGCGCGATCGCGGCGGCGATGCGCGCGCTCACGTCGGCCGTCGCGCTCTCGACGAGCGCGAAGAGCGCCTCGCGTGACGCGGTGACGTCGCGGTATGCGCTCTGCGCGCCCTCGCCGACGCGACGAAGATCGGCGAGCCAATCGCGCGTCGCGCGCGCGTTGCGATCGAGGACCGTCGCGAGCTCGGGCGTCGCGCCGCCGAACGCACGAAACGCCCGCTGCGCTTGCCCGATGCGGCGCATCATGTTCGCGAGCTCGTCGTCGTGCGCGGCCTCGCGTCCTTCTGCGACCGGAGGCAGCTTGACGTGCAGCGTCTCGCCCGTGGTCGTCGTGAGCGAAATGCCGTTGCGCTCGCGCTCGACGTTCGTGATCGCGTCGTGCGGAAGAAATCGACCGCGACCCGCGAGCGGCGCGATGACGAGCCCGTCGGCCCCCACGCGCAACGTGGCGCGGCGCGCGGTCTCGAAGAGGATCAGCGCGCCGACGAAGCTCAAGATGCCGACGCCGAGAAACGCGACCGACCCGAGAAGAAGCATCCACAGCATGGCGAACACGCTCGGCGCGAGCGCGATCGCGAACAACGCGAGCGCCTTCCGGCTCGGCGCGACGCGCACGGAGTACGACGCGGTAGCGTGCGCCGCGTCGAGGCCGAGCGCGCGAATGATCGCGTCGCCTTCCACGTTGTTCGGCACAGCGATGTCGATCGCGTTCTTTCCGCGCAACGCGACGAACGTGTCGCGACCCTCGTGCAAGAGCGACGCGGCCGTGAAGCGCGCGCGCGGATAGAAATCGCCGTCGACGCGAACGCCTTCGCCCGTCACCTCGACGCGCGACGACGTAATCCGCGGGTGCGTCAGCACGAACGCGATGATCACGGGCGCGATGAACGCGAGCGCCCAAGCGCTGCTCGCCGTCGCGAACGCGAGGAGCGAAAACGGAAGCGCGGCGACGAGCCACCAACGCGAGTGACGCCGCCGAACCGTCGCGTCGATCACAACCCGTACGCGCGCAGCTTCTTGTGGAGTCCTTCGCGCGTGATGCCGAGCGCCTTCGCGGCGGCCGTTTTGTTGTTGCCGTGCTCGCGGAGCGCTTCGATGAGGAGCCAGCGCTCGACTTGGTCCATCATCTCTTTGAGCGTGCCCTTCGTCGGGCGCACGCGGTCGACCATCCCTTCGACTTGGCGCACGCGCGGCGAGAGGAGCTCCGGCGTGACGAACCCTCCAGGGTCGACTTGGATCACGAGGCGCTGCACTTCGTTCTGCAGCTCGCGCACGTTGCCGGGCCACTCGTAGCTCTGGAGGAGCTCCATCGCCTGCTGGGAAAATCCTCCGGCCGCTTTGCCGAGCTCTTGCGAGAAGCGCTGGAGAAAATAGTTCGCGATGAGCGGGACGTCGTCACGGCGCTCGCGGAGCGGCGGCACGCGCAGCGGAAACACCTTGAGTCGGTAGTAGAGATCTTCGCGAAAGCGTTTCTCGGCGACCTCTTTTTCGAGGTTGCGGTTCGTCGCGGCGACGATGCGCACGTCGACTTTCTTCTCCGCGGTCGCGCCGATCGCGCGAATCTCACCTTCTTGAAGCGCGCGCAGGAGCTTCGATTGGAGCGAGATGGGCATCTCGGTGACTTCGTCGAGAAAGAGCGTGCCGCCGTCCGCGATTTCGAAGAGGCCCTTCTTGTCTTCGTGCGCGCCGGTGAACGACCCTTTCTTGTGTCCGAAGAGCTCGCTCTCGAGGAGGTTCTCGGGCATCGCGGCGCAGTTCTGCGAGACGAAGAGCTTGTCGCGTCTTCGCGATCGGTAGTGCACGGCGGCCGCGACGAGCTCCTTGCCGACGCCCGTCTCGCCTTCGATGAGCACGGTGACGCGCGTGTCGACGACTTTGTCGAGCTGCGCGAGGAGCGTGCGCATCGCGGGGGACTGCCCGATGATTTCTTGTTTGCCCGACGTGCGGCTCCCGGTGCGCCGCTCCTGCTCGCGTCCTTTGAGGAACTGATTCTCTTTTCGAAGGCGCTCTTCGGCGGCCTTCAAGCGTTTCACGAGGCGCGCGTTGGCGACGGCGAGCGACGCGTGGTGCGCGAGCACCGTGATGAGCTCGAGATCTTGCGTCGTGAAGACGCCGGCGCTCTCGCGGTTGTCGAGCTGGAGGACCCCGAGGATTTCGTCGCGCTTCCAGAGCGGCACGGCCATCGTCGAACGAATCGACGCGCCCATGAGCGACTCGGTCTGCGCGACTTCGCGCGGCGCGTCCGCGGCGACGACCGCCGCGCGCTCGGTCACGACTTTTCGAAACACGCTGCGCGTGATCGGAATCGCGCCGCTCGGTTGCGGATCGCCGCGTACGCGCGTCATCACCGGGACGTAACCCGAGACGCCCGCCGCGGGCTCCACGTCGTCGTCTCTCAGGATCATCGTGACGTGCGTGGCGCGCGGGACGAGGTCGAGCACCGCGTCCGCGATCGCAGCGAGCACGTCGGACAAATCGTCGGCCTCGCCGATTCGTTTTTGCGACTCGTAGAGCGCGCGGAGGCGCGTCGTGTCTTGCTCGATTTTGCTCGTCGCCGCGGGGATGTCGTCGATGCTGCGCGCGACGAGCACTTGCGCTTCGCGATCGTCTTCGTCTTCGACGGTCACCGCGAGCCTCACGCCTTGCGCGCCGTGACCGAGCTCGATCACGTCGCCGTTTTCGAGATCGAACGGCGCGTCCGCTTCCACTTTGTGTCGCTCGCTGCCGCGCAGGACCGCGGTGCCGTTGGTCGAGCGGAGATCGTGGAGGACCCAGTGATCGCCGCTCGTCTGGATGCGCGCGTGATCGCCGGACACGTGATCGTCCGGCAAGAGGAGATCGTTGCCGTCGGCGCGGCCGATGCGCAGCACTTCGGACGTGGACTCGACCGAAGCGCCGCGCTTCTGTCCGCTCTCGACTGCGATTCGAATCATGTGGTGCGCGTTCGCGCTCAGTTGCCGCCGGCGCGCGCGCGGAGCATCAGCGCCACCTTCGTGAGCGCATCGTCGCCCTTGAGCGCTTCGGCGTCTTTGCGCTGCGTGTCGCCGTCGACGATTTTGTCGAGCGCGTCCGCGTCGCCGTTGTCGCCCTTCGGCGCGAGGTGGTTGATCGCGACGGCGATCGCGAGGCGCGCGCCCGGGTTCGTCACCTTCGGAATGTGCGCGATGAGATCCTTGCGCGTCTGGTCGTTGCCGAGCACTCCGGCCATGTGCGCCGCCTTGATCGCCTTCCAGTTCGCGTTGATCGTGGCCGGGATCGGATCCTCGAGGAGCTTCACGTAGCAGCCCGCGTCGGTCGCGCACTTGTCGACGGCCTCGCTCGCGTACTTGAACACGGAGCGCACGTTGTCCGAGACCGACTGCTTCTCTTTCACGGAGAGCCCGCTGTTCTCGAGGTTCGTGAGCGCCTTCTCGACGTTCGCTTTGTCGGCAGGTCCCATGAGCTTGATCGCGGATTGGATCGCGCCGACCTTCGCCGAGAGCATGTTCGTGCCCTTCGCGTTCGCGCTCTCCGAGAGCGCCCAATTGCCGAGCGACTGATCGAAGAACTCGCTCGAGACGCCGAGGAGCTGCGCGCGCTCTTGGCCGGTGTCGTTGTCGCCTTTGTCGGCGATCGGCGGGAGCTTCGCGTAGATGCCTTTGAACGTCGACACGAGCGCGGGCGTCGTCGGGAACCAAATGAGCATCTGCGCCGCGGCCGCGCGGTTCGTGTCGTTGTCGAGCTGCGGGATGTAGCTCACGATCGCGTCGCGCGCGGAGTTGAGCGACGTGTACGCGAGAACGTTGATGATGATCGGAATGTAGTCCTTCGTCTTCGGATCCCAGTCGGCCTGGAGCTTCGCGAGATCGGGATCGCTTCCGTTCAGCGCGCCGGCGAGGAACGGCTCGCAGTCGGCCGGCATGCGTTGAATCGCAGCCTGCGCGAGGTTCGCGATGCCGAGCTTGTTGTGCGTCATCAGCACGGTGACGAGCGGCTTCGCGGCCGGTTTGTATTTCAGCTCCTTGATGAGTTGGATCGCTGTCGTC
>Ga0335078_10002495_pt1 | contig 27862 bp, 30 predicted proteins | sample Lox_Sample_32_FD_206711 | JGI IMG/M metagenome (GOLD analysis project Ga0335078, IMG submission 206711) | Soil microbial communities from Loxahatchee National Wildlife Refuge, Florida, United States - Lox_Sample_3.2 | ecosystem: Environmental > Terrestrial > Soil > Wetlands | place: USA... | reverse complement strand
ACAAAATGGGGCAAAGCCAAAGAAATGGAAACGTCGCTATCTTGTGGCTGGCAAAGGGATTAGGTGTATTTTCAGCGAGATAGCACATGACCGGTTTTGCTTTTCAAGACCGCCGCCTTCAACCACTCGGCCACTCCTCCACATTGAAAGGGAAGGACTTACTTACTGCGCTTTCGCGTTTGCTGCCCATTTCCGCTGCCCATTTCGAGCAACTTTATGGCATCGATGCTCGCTTGGGGCAACGTCTTGATGTACGACGCCTGCGTCACAGCAACGCTCGAGTGCCGCAGGATCGCCTGAATCACTTTATCCTGAACACCCTTGTCGTGCAATGTGGTTGCCACGCCGCGGCGGAATGCATGCCAACCCTTCCACTCCACCTCGGAGCCCGCTTCCTGTAGGATCTTCTTAATTCGCTTCGCGCCGGCCGTGGATAGATCCATCGGCGTGTTGCGTGGACCAGCGAACACGAACACGTTCCCCGGGTTTCTCTTGCGATGCTCTTCCAACTCCTGAGCAACGTTGGGCAGCATGGGCACCGGAGCCTGACGCGCCGTCGTCTTGGGTGAGACCTCGTGGCCCTTCCAGAAGTTCCCCAAAACGAAGATCTGGCCCTCCCCGATGTACTCCCACTTCAGACCACGAATCTCGCTCACGGTTAGGTTTACCCTAACCAAGAGGATTTCCGCTCTTAATCTCCGAACAGTCGAGATTATATACTCTCACGTCTAAGTCCTGTGACTGGGCTCACAGAACTTTACTGTCCGCAGTCGTAAAATATTTTGCCTTACTCAAAAGTTAAAACGGTCTTGTTCAACCTGCCAGTATTGACAGTATCTATTCACAGGTCACGGTCTATCATCAAAACTCCTTCCATTTTTGTTGAGCAACGGCGTTTGCGTTTCGCCCAGGTCGCAGCGACGCGACTCAAGAAAAACCAAATCGCTTTAGTTAGGAGAAGCAAATCATGCCAGTGAAAAATCCAAAAGAGTTGTTTGTGTTAATACTAAGCAACGTCCGGCACGGCACGGAGCGTGCCGCGACTATTTATAAGGAGCTTGGCGAAAAGGCACAGAATCCGGAAATCCAGGAGGTTCTATCGGCACGAGCCTTGATATCCCAGCAAAACTTGGAGAAGTTGGACGACGCCTTCAAAATGATCGGCGAGCAGCCGGTGAATGTCACCGGACGGCTCCAGGATCTCTTTGTGGAGGAGTTCCGCAAGGAGCTTGCGGAGATTCAATCCCCGGAGGCGAAGCGGATTTTCGTGTTGGCGAAAGCCATTCATTTGAGTCATCTTCGCACGGCGGAATATGCTGCGCTGGTCGCGGCCGCCGATGTTACCGGCAACCATGGCGTAGGCGTGCTGCTAGAGAGCTGTCTCGCCGACCACTTGGCGTTCGCCGAAAGGGCGAGGCGCTTGATCCGTCGCATCGTCGAACTGAAGGTCGCGGCGAGAGCTGCGGGCTGAATTCTGAGTTGGCTAATAGACTAACGGAGAGTCCGCATGATCCCGACCTCGCCGAAGGGGGATCATGCGGTCTTCCAAACAACGAGCCCGTATTACGTAAAAATGATTGCTCGAACTGGCAACTGAAAGTGAACCCTAAGTCGTTCAAATCGCGAGTGCATCGACTGGAGCCGAAACGGCTTGGTTTTTGTCCACTGAGTGGCGAAGAACAGGTTTAGAGTCGCGGATCATACCGGCGCCTGCGTCAACGCACCCTCTGCTTCCGTAAAAGGTTTCTCGATGGCTCTTCGGAGCGCCAAAGTCAGGGGGATCGCAAGTATTGCTCCTGGCAGGCCAAGGAGGAAGCCCCAAATCACGACCGAGAGCATGATCTCGAGAAGTGAGATATGCAGACCCTTTTTCATCAGCATTGGTCTTACCACGTAATCTCCTGCCATCTGCGTGACGATCAGCCCGCCCGCCACCAACAGAGCCCTTTTCCAACCCAGCATCAGAAGTGCCACCAGGCTGGGCGGCACCAACGCGATCACGAACCCGAAATTGGGGATGAACTGGAGGAGGAAATACAGGAAGCACCACACGAAGGGAAAATCCACCCCGAGAACAGCGAGGAGCAGCAGATTGGCCAGCGCAATGACGGCGCCAGTCTGCGCAGAAATGGTGACAAAACGCTGAACGTCTTTGCCGTAGTAGATCAACTTCCGAGCGAAGGTGCCAGCTTTGCCGGTTTCCATATAAGTCATTTCGATAAGAAAGCCGAGTCCCAGCAGAAAGACCATCAGTCGATCGGAGAAAAAGCCTATCAGCATCGGAACCATTGCGCTTGCGTACTCGACGACCCGATCGAAGTCATACAAGTTCTTAACGGAGTTATGGGTGGATTGAATCCCATGAGCACTCAAGAACACGGCAACTCGCCCGTACAGGCTGCTGATGCGTTCCTCATAAATCGATTGCTTCGCCATCATTCGATGGCCGGCCTCGAACAAGGCAAGCGAGATGGCAAACCAAATTGCGACCCACAAGACGGCAGTCAACGCGATTGCCAAGCTTTGGCGAAGCCGGAAACGATGCATAAGCCATTTCGGAAATGGCAGGAACACGTAGGCAGCCAGCAGCGCTATCAGAACAAGATTTAAGATGTGGGACGTTGTCCTAATTCCCCAAGCAACGAGCACGACGTACGCAGCTGCCTGCAGTGCACGTCGCTGCCGCGACGGCGAAGACTCGCTAATTGTTACCTCTCTACTCATTTGGAGCGATCATGCATGGGTTCTAGATCTCGGTCTCATCGTACGGTCTACACTGAATACGGTTGCGGAAACTCGCGGTTGACTGGATCACAGCCCCTCCCGCCCGGCGGAAATCTCTTGGTTCTTCTCCAAAGCGCCCTTGATTGCCATGAGAGATTTCTGCAGAGAAGAAGCTGACCGGCCCACCGCGGCATTGCGGACAATGGAGCCCTTAAAACCGGTCAGCCCGGCCTGCTCCGATCCCATGAACTTGATGAGGTAAAAGCCAGATTGCTTTGGATCGTCGCCGCTGACGCAAAAGGTGAGATCCAAGGCCGTCTCAAAGTAGTGGCTTGAGTAGAGTTGTTTTTCAGCGATCGTGTAGGCCGGCTCATGCGGATTATTGCTCTGCATAGTCACTACTTGCACCACACGCAGGGTTGGCTTCAGACCAAACTTCACTTTGTCCCAATAAAACATGTCCTGCACGTTAGCGGCCTTGGCGTTTGGATAGTCGAGAAGGTAGTTATACAAATCCGGTATTATCTTCGGCAAAAGCTGGCTGTAGCTGAGCATATACTTGAATTGCTCCGACACCTTCGTGGGGTTTTTCTTATCGTTGTAAACCCCCAAGGCTTGGTTCCCTTCCTTCTGATAAGCGAGCAGACGATCGATTACAATCCCGTGGAGATACTGATTCACCTTTTCCTCCGCGTCGGGAGCGGACAAATCAACGGATTTCTGAAGCGCTTCGATGCTGCTGGCGGGCACCTGGAGCTGACAATTATCGGGCTTGCAATTCTTCAACGCCTTTATGTCCTCGCTGTCATAGGAATAGCCCTTTAAGTCAGAGGGTTGCGGAGGATCGCTGAATTTCTCGATGGCCTCGTATCCCGGGATCTGGCGAAGGCGGTCAAAATCATAGGCGAGTTTGAGATATCGTTCCGGAGGCGCCTTGACGTAGACCGCGCCGAATACGAAAATTTCATCGGGAACGCGGGACTTCGCGACCTTCGCAACCGCCTGTCCTCCCCGGATGGCTGCAATCTGATCCTGACTCAGTCCAACATTTTGTTGGAAATAGGTACTCAGTTCTGAACTTGTCTGGGAACGGCATGGGCTCGTGGCACCAGCGATCAGGGTGACCAGCACAGCAGCCTGCACAAATCTTCGCTTCATTGTACCCTCCTAAACATTCCCGCATGGTCGCCGCGCCGTAAGGCCCTACTCCTTTCGGCCCGTACCCAATTCATGCGGTTACCGGCAAGTCGGTCCCAAACTTCTTGTGTTAACGAACTCATGAGAAGTTGAGCTACTAGTTGCTTGTGTGAAACAGCTCCACAGCCGCGAAGGGTTCAGCCGACCAGGGCCGGAATCGATTGATAGTAAATTTCGTGGGCTGGCCGGGCTTCACTTCCACGTGCAGGTAGTTGTAGTCCTCCTTAGGTGCCTCGCCCTTCCAATACTGGTCCAGCGGGTAACCATCCGGAACCTTGAGGTGCGTCCTTCCCGGCAGAATCGGGTCCTGTTCCGCACCTCCGCCGCCGAGCACCAAATACTTCACCCCGTCTACCTCGTAGGCCTCGGTCGTGTGCACGTGTCCGTTGAAGACGACGATGTCGAGGTCCTTGGCGTACGCGGCAATGGTCTTGTGAGGATTTTGAGCTTCGGGGATGGGGCCCATGCCGGAGCGGCAGAAGGTGGGGTTGTGAAATGCAATGAAGATTTTCTTGGCGCCGTTAGCCTTGGCCTCATCCAGCCACACCTGTAGCTGCTTCATCTGTTCTTCGTACGTGGGGCGAGTGCCAGTCCAGCCGGTGGGGTCTCGATAGTCATATTTGCCGGTCCATAGGAAGATGAAACGCACTCCGTCGAAATCAAACTTGTAGGTCAGTTGTTTGTCGGAAACTCCGAATTTTCGGAGATACGGAAACGAAGTCAACAGACCTTCAACATCGGAGTCGTCCCACACTTCGTGATTACCTACGGCCGGAAACACACGCCCATCGATACCGGCGCCCCTCATCTCCTTATCCGCTGGCGGCAACTGTTTCAACACTTCTTCGTTTACCAACTTCCAGTAAGGGTTTTCGGAGGGTTTGTCGCCTTGCAGGCGAAACATGGTGTGGCGCACGCCCGGCATCAGTTTTATGTCCTCGACGGACGCCTCCGTCACCCATCCCTTGTCCAAAGTTAGCGTGGTCACTTCACTGCTCGTCATGAACGGCATTATGACCTGCACCAACTCGTTGGTCGTTGGATCGTAAATGAGCTTCACATGCTTACTGACCATCTCTGCCGACACCTTTTCCGGGAGCACCAGTGAAAACAGGTCTACCATCAGCTGCGTCGCTTCCGCTTCTTCACTCTTTTTGAATGGTAAGTACATCATCGACCGCGAGTCGCCATACACGTCAAACGAAAATCCACCTTTGGCGGGATTTGATTTCTGCTGTGCGTTCAAAGGTCCCGTCAACATCATAACGAGGGTGACGGCGCAGGCGACGACCTTCAGATGATGCAAATTGGAATCTTGAATTAGACACATGGCCGCGACCGCCTTCCGCGACGCTGTCTATTACTTAAAGACCAACGGAGGCCCGCTGACGTGCTTAACCTTGAGTGCGACCGTCACCTCGACGCGGTTGGCAATCTTGATGAAGGGAATGCCGCTATTCATCCCGTATTCTTTGCGGTCGAAGGCCATTGTCCCATTAACGGTGGCAGCGCCAGTCCCTTTGCCGAGCACCTTTAGCTCCAACTTCTCCGGTCGGGTCACTCCGCGAATCGTAAAGTCGCCATCCAATTCAAAGGTGTCGGGACCGGTCTGGATGACCTTCGTAGATTTAAATGTGATGTAAGGGTCTTCGTTGACGTTGAAGAAATCCTTGCCCTTCAGCTTGCCGTTCTTCAAGCCGCTTCCGGTATCCACGCTGTCGGCATAAATTTTGATGTCTAAAACGCCCGACTCCACATCCGTGGACGTATATTTGAGAGTAGCGTCCCACTTTTTGAAAGTGCCCTGAATTGGGACCGACGCCTCGACGTCAAACTTAATTGTGCTCTCTACCGGCGTGACCTCGGAAACAGGAACATCCTGTGCACGGCTCGCTGGCGGGAGCACGGCGAACGCTAAGAGGCAGAGGACAGTTAATCGCATCGAATACCTCCCTGAGCATAGAGCGCGTAATAGCACAGCATTTACTTATGCTTTCACTGGTGGTCACCGGTTTCCTAGTGTCAGAATTGACAGTCCAGATTTGTTGAACTGTTGAACTGTTTGAGAAAGTGTCGGCAACGTGGCCGGCTCTGCCCTCACTTGGGCATGAAGGAGATCACTCCGATCACCGCGCCGCCCAGCACCAGAAGTGCAGGATTGATTTTGTATCGCAGCAGGATCAGCAGGACGCCAACGGCAATCGCTGCGGTTTCGACGCCGGAGATCGCCCCTTTCGCCATCGTGAAGCAGCCTGCCAGCAGGAGTCCAATCGAAACTGGCGCAAGTCCCTGTTGAACGGAAGTCCTCCATGGCCATTTCTCCAGCTTGTCCCATCCTCGGGCGACGACAAATGCCAGCACCGCGGTCGGCGCGAAAAAGGCAATCAGTGTAGCCACGGCACCGAGCATTCCACCTGCCCATTGTCCGATAGCGACGATCATCATCATGTTCGGACCAGGAGCCATCTGGCCAACGCTGTAGAGATGGATCAACTGGGGAAAGGTGAGCCACTTGTGGACGTCGACCGTCAGGACCTTCATCTCGGGAAACGCCGCCATGCCGCCACCAACAGTGAGGAGCGACAGATAAGCGAACACGCGAATGAGCGCCGGAATCTGATTCATAAGGCCGCATCCTCTTTCTGTTTTTTGCGAGGCCGATGGAAGAGAATCGCCAGGATTCCGACGACTACCAGAGTACGTGGGACCCCTAGATGCAGCCGATTCACCGCAATCACTGTAAGTGCCATGAAAACGAAGTCAAACTTGCCTGCGAGCGACGTCTTGCTGAGTCCCATAACCGTAGAAAGGATCAGGCCAACCGCCGCAGCTGCCACTCCTTTTAGCGCAGCCGTGATCCAGTCGTGGTCACCGTGGATGCGGTAGGAGATGCCCACGATGTACATAAGCACGGCGCCCGGCAGACAGATGCCAATGATGGCAGCGGTGGCACCCAGTGCACCACGCACCTTCTCGCCTACCAGGATCGCCATGTTGGTGGCGTTCAGACCAGGCAGGCTCTGGCTAATGGAAAGCATTTCGACGAATTCTTTATCATCAATCCATTGTCGTTTGGTTACCAGGCTGCCGCGAAGGTAAGGCACGACTCCGCCGAAGCGGGTGGCTCCGATGATCAGGAATTCGAGGAAGATTTGGCCAATCGAGACTTCGGCGGACGATCGAGACGCCTTCGCACCAGACGCGATAGCGGTATCGGCTGCCCGTTCCAAACACGTTTCGTGTCCGTCTCACTCATGGCTTTGGGGCGCGTTGCCGTTTAACCGATAGACCATACCCGTCTTCGTCGTACCCAATGAGATCCAATCTTTTGTCGCGTACTGCAGGCTGATGAAAAACTGCTCGAGGCGCTTCTTGGCCTTCGAGTGCACGTCTTCTTTTCGATCGAACTTGGCCTGAAATGCGAACTCTCCCACCAGCGATTTGTGTTCTCCCCGCGTGCGCCACAGTGCCACATTGGCCTTGGCGGTAATGCCCTTGCCGAAGTCCAGCTCTCCGAGGTCCAGCAATACTTCCTCGACGATTGCCCCGTTCACCAGATTGACACTGCAGGCGCCGATGCCCAATGTGCCCATCGCCGAGAAAACTCGGCAAAGCGTAGCCATCGCAGTGCGATCTGGCCGGTGCACCTGGCTCAATCCAAAAACGCAGTTGTGGGAGTGGAGCAAGCGGTAGCCGCCGATTTCATCCTTCAACGGCAGAACCTCCGTCTTGAACTTGATCCGGTGCTTACCTGCGATGTTGGGCCGCACATCCACGGCGGCAGCTTTCTGTTCGTCGGGATGCCGGAACTTGAAGACGATCTCCGGATCACCAACGGGGAAACCGTCGACGTACGAGATGCGCCGCCGCAAAATGAAGGCATTGCCAAAGTCGCGGAAGCAATCAACGGACGTAAAGCGATCGGGCTTCAGGATGAGTTTGGCTTCCAGATATTGAATTGCATCGAGGGGATGACCGTCGGAGTACGCGGCTTTTCCCGTATTGATTTCTCTAACAGCCTGCGTCGCCGCCCGTGCCATAAATCCACCAAGGAACCAACCTTAGTCCCTCTTATCTCGGGGGACAACTAGGAGTATTGACAGGGCTGCCCGCCCAATACTAACAGCCACTAGAACCGTGGAGCCCTGAGGGGCAGTTACGTTCAAATACTTACCGCCCTTTTCCCGCCTCAGAGTTTCACGATTCCGTGCCTCTCTTGTAAAGCCTTCTATCAGCCGGCTCGTGGAATTGGCGGCGACTATTATGACTTCCTTTCTCTGTCTACCGGACGCTGGGGTATCGCCATTGGAGACGTGTCCGGAAAAGGAATTGGAATTGGTGCCGCCCTGCTCATGGCCAGTCTACAGGCCTCCCTCAGAGCACAAGCGCTACAGTCACATTTGGACCTTTCGGCGATTATTGGGGGCGTCAACGATCTCGTTCACGAATCGTCCCCCACGGGTGTTTTTGCGTCACTCTTCTATGCGGAGTACGAACCATCGAGTCGCAGGTTGCGATATGTGAATGCTGGCCATAATCCGCCGATCATCGTGAGGCCCCGGACGCAAAGCTGCGAACTGTTTCACTTGCGTGCTCAAGCTGTGCCTATCGGCATGTACGCGGAGGTCCAGTTCGAGGCAACGCAGTTCCAATTGGCGAAAGGCGACATTGTGGTGGCATACACAGACGGAATCACGGAGGTGGCCAACCCTTCTGGCCAACTCTGGGGAGTGGAGAGGCTCGAGAGTCTGCTGCGGTCTTGCAGCCAAATGGCGCCCGGGGAAATCGTTGAACGCATCCTGGCCGAAGTATCCGAATTTGCAAATGATGAGCCACAGCATGACGATGTAACGCTTGTGGTAATGAAGGTTCAGGAAGGGTGCGACATTTGAGGTTGCTTGATAATCGCGAGCTGTCGCTCGTATTGTCGGCTTTTCGTCCTTCAGGCCGATTCAAATCAAGGCTCGATGCCGATACGATTATGAAGGCGTTTCCGCATCACAGCACCGCATCTGGGATCGTCAACGTAAGGGGCTGGCACGCGGCCAGCCCCTATGCTATTTGCACAGCGCGATGCGCCGCCCGGACCTTTCGCAGATTACTTGGATGTCGCAGCGGCTGCGGCTGAGGGCTCCACGCGCACCTTAATCTGTTTCGGCTTCGCTTCCTCGCGCTTTGGAACCGTCAGCGTCAGCACCCCATTTTTATAGTCGGCCTGAATCGCCTCGACGTTCACCGTGTTCGCCAGTGAGAAGCTGCGGCTGAACGAACCATACGCGCGTTCCACACGCAAATAGTTGTCCTCGTTCACTTGCTTCTCAAACTTGCGTTCGCCCCGAATCGTCAGAATGTTGTTCTCAACGCGAATATCCAGCTCTTCAGACTTGATGTCGGGAAGGTCTGCCTTCACGACTAAGGAATGCTCGGTCTCGAATATGTCCACCGCTGGCGCCCAAGTCGTCAAGTTCGCTTCATCCGTGCCACGTTCAAATGTTTCGTTGAACAGGCGGTTGATTTGTTCTTGGAGACTGGAAGCTCCGCGAAAAGGTTGAAACTGCGCGAGAGTAGTTCTCATGGGATAACCCCCGTAAGGTGATATCAATGGTCTTATAAAATCTGACTGTAATGGTGTCAAGTACTATTTTACCCATTTTGAATTGGGGCGCACATCATTCGGTAAAGCTCTGATAAGGCTGCACGTATAGGTCAATTGAGGAGCCCTTGACCTAGAAAAACTGAACTCAGCGGGGATGTTCCCTCCCTCGATGGAACCTTTGCCAATGGCGGAAGGGAACGACGTTGTAGGAATGTTATCCCGCGAGGACCGTCGGTTGTCCTCATTTGTACGTGCGGCAAGCGTTTGTTTTACGAAAGGGTGAGCGCCGCAAGGCGCGCAATTGAAACAGGAGACGACAAATGGTCTCAAGAACGAAAAAGGCTGCTTATTCCGTGCTGGTTTCGGCGCTGGTGATCCTGCTGGTTGTCGGATTTCTTCGGTATGGCGCATTGAATTTACCTGGGCATGCGGTATTAGGCTCAGAAAAAGTGTCGGTGAGGTTGGTGAGAAACCCAGCCCCGATCAGCCTGGGCGACTTCAAAAATGGTTTTTCTTCGGTATTAGCGCCGCACTTCCCGCGGTTGTAAGCATTTCGTCGACGAAAATTGTGAAGCAGCAGGGCGGCAACCTGCCAGACTTCCGACAAATCTTTGGGAACCAGCTCCCGCCGGGAATGCAGCAGGGGCCTCAATCGTGGCGAGATTTGGGTTTGGGCTCTGGCGTAATCGTGAATCCCGATGGATATATCGAATACTATCGCGAGGCGAGCGCCCTTCGCGTTGTTGGCCAACGGCGTCGAGCTAATCACAATAGTTCCACCGACCAGCCGAGCTGCACTTTAATCTGTTTCACCCCGCTGTGCTTGGAGGCATTGTGCATAGCTCCGGGCAATTGAACTCGGTCGGGATAAGCCGGGTTTCATCGGGATCACTATCCACGATGGTGAGAACTGGCGTTACAAATTGCCTGCAATGGTTGGTCAGGTCGTTCGTGTTCAATGAACTAGCAAACCGCCGCCTAAGGCTTTTTCCAAACCAGGCGACCCCAGCCCTTGAATACGCACTTGCTCCCGACAAACCAGATACGCTAAGCATGTGGTCTAGCTGTGACAGAACTGTGTCAAAACCCTATCTGTTTTGGCTGTTGGGGTTAGCTTTCGAGCGAAAAGCAGATGCCCCAAGTTATTGTAAATAAAGAAAAGCGGAAGGAAGAAATAGAAGGCTTGGAATTGTCTCGGCGGCTACTGTATGGAATTTATGGAACGGATGCAGCTGCCTGGTGAGCAGGAGTGCTAGTGAGTGCTCGAACTCGTTGGTCCAAATCAAGCCTCTGCAACGACAACCGCATGTTTTATCAATAGGTTCCAGATTACCCCTCAACCATCCGAATTGACACGCGCGAGGTCCCATAAGGTCGTGATGAGGGCAAGTCAAAGCGACACTGGGTCCTCCAGCAGGTGAACCAGCAAGTCTCTTGGAATGTCAACCGCGCAACCCAGGTTCTTGCTGCGCGGGGCCCAGTCGAGCAATGATTGATATTGATCTCGCGTTGAGATGTTTCCCAGCCACACTGTTTTCGCTGGGGTGACAATCCAGACGACGTTCGGCACGTCACAGGGGCCGAGGCATCCGCTTACCGAAAGCTGAACGCGCTTGAGCAGACCGCGTTTTCTCCATTCCTGCTTTAACCACTCTACCGGCACTTCGGGGCGTCCGCGTTCGACCCGACCGCAACAACAGCCCTGACAGACAAACACCTGAGCGATTACTCTTCGCTTCGTGGTTAGCACGCGCCGCCCATTTCGTTCATTCGATTGTCAGACCTTCAGTATTCCAATAATACTACTCCCCAGTATATACTCCTAGCCAGTATGGCACACACAATTCGAGACAAGGAAAAGTTATTGAACCGCGTTCGCAGGGTTCGCGGCCAAATCGAGGCTGTTGAGCGCCTCCTAGAAAACGAAAGCGACTGCGAGGAGATTCTTCAGCAGATTGCCGCTTGCCGTGGCTCGATTAATGGACTGATGTCAGAGGTTTTGGAAGGACACATTCGCTTCCATTTGGTCGAGCGTCGCCACAAGCAAAAGTCACGCACGAGCAATGCAGTTGACGATGTGATCAGCATTGCTAAGTCCTATTTGAAGTGAAGTCGAGTTCAAACGATCGGGGAAAATATGCCACACGTAAGGGAAAGTTTGCCAACTGACGCTGCTGTTCCTGCGATTGCCGAATCGGTTGCCATGAAGGCTGACGATGATGCTCACGACCATGAGGGTCACGACCATGGATTCGAACTGCAGGAAGGAATACGAATCGCTTTGGTGGCAGTTGCGGCAGCCCTCGTCTGGTTTCGGGTATGGGAGCCGTTTGCTCACGTCAGCATTATAGGAATCGTTGGCACCTTGATCGGAATCTATCCGATTCTCAAGGAAGCGGCTGAAAATGTGATGGAACGCAGGATGACGATGGAGCTTTCCATGACCATCGCAATTCTTGCGGCGCTGGCAATTGGCCAGTTCTTCACGGCGCTCATTATTGTGCTGTTTGTGCTGATCGCAGAGGTGCTCGAAGGCCTGACGGTTCAGCGCGGTCGCACTGCCATTCGAGAGCTCTTGAATCTACTTCCCAATGAAGTTACGGTTCGGACAAATGGTAGGGCGGAACAACGCAGCACTGAGAGCATCCGTCCGGGCGAAATAATTGAGGTCAATCCTGGAGCACGTATACCCGTTGACGGAGACGTGGTCGGGGGCAATTCGTTTGTAGACCAGGCCACGATAACGGGAGAGTCTCTTCCGGTCGAGAAACTTCCCGGCACATCGGTCTTCGCAGGCACGGTCAATCAGTCTGGCGCACTGGAGATCCGGGTCAGCAGGATTGGGCGCGACACAGCGTTTGGCCGCATTCTCAACGCGGTTGAAGAGGCGGAACGCTCACGTGCTCCGATCCAAAAAACCGCAGACCGGCTTGCAGGCTATCTCGTTTGGTTTGCGCTCGGTTGTGCCGCCCTTACGTTCATCATTACTCACAATCTGACCTCGACGATATCTGTCATCATTGTTGCCGGAGCTTGCGGAATCGCAGCCGGAACTCCTTTGGCTATTCTGGGAGGAATCGGGCGGTCAGCACGTGAAGGTGCAATCATCAAAGGCGGTTTGTATCTCGAACTCCTGAGTTCGGTGGACACCGTGGTTTTCGACAAGACCGGCACCCTGACGTTCGGAAATCCTGAAGTCACTTCGATCCTAGCCGCCAATGGACACACGGAGCGGGAAGTTCTTCAAATCGCCTCAATTGCCGAGCAGAGATCGGAACATCCTTTAGGCAAGGCCATCGTAAACAAGGCCGCGGAAGCCCAAATGGAAGTATTTGCACCTGAAGAGTTCAAATACGCTCCGGGCAAAGGGATCGATTGCCGTGTGGATCACCGGAGAATTCTGGTAGGAAATAGAGCGTTTCTTCGGGACAACAATATTTCCCTTAACGGGGCAGGGTCTCATCCAGATCCGTCGTCAGAGATATTGGTCGCCTGTAATGGAGTGTATCTCGGTGCCATCGGGATCGCGGACACACTGAGACCGGAAGCTAAGCAGTCAGTGGCCGCACTTCATGCTCTGGGAATTCGCACTGTCCTTTTGACTGGCGACGCCAAAGTTGTAGCAGAATCGATTGCCGAAGATGTCGGCATTGACGTTATCCACGCAGAAGTCCTACCGGATCAGAAGAGCGAGGTCATTAGACAGCTGGTCAAGAGTGGTCAAAAGGTCGCGATGGTCGGCGATGGAATCAACGACGCGCCGGCACTGATGCAAGCAACGGTCGGAATTGCAATGGGGTCGGGTACTGAGGTTGCTCGCGAGAGTGCAAAGATCATGCTGATTGGCAACAATCTCCTGCGATTGGTGGATACGATCAAGATTTCCCGTCGTTGCCATCGCACTATCATGCAGAACTTTGCTGGGACCTTGGCCGTGGACAGTGTGGGCGTAGGGTTGGCCGCGTTTGGTATGCTCAATCCCCTGCTCGCGGCCTTCATTCATGTGGCCTCAGAGCTTACATTTATCTTGAATTCGGCCCGGCTTCTTCCAGGAAGAAAGCGATGAAGGAAGCCTGGAGAACCCAAACAAGGCGTTTTGCGCATTCTGGACAAATCTCGTTTTGCGACTCCGAAATCATCATTCGTAGTCGTTGGGATCGCGTTGCCGATTATCGTGAGCTTGCTCGTGTTCTGGCCACCGGTCGTAAGGTGGATTGAGGAGCATATTGAGTGGCTTGACTGAAAACATCATGCCTCTTTTTCAGCATTCTCGCTAAAAAATCCTGTGAAAATAATATTGTTGACCGTCTTCGCGGCCCTTTCGACTCTAATCGGTGGCTGGCTTGCTCTTCACGCCCGCCGTCATATCCACCTGTTGCTCGGTTTCGGAGCGGGTGTCTTGCTGGGTGCCACGTTCTTCGACCTGCTGCCTGAAGCCATTGAGACTGCGGGCCAACGCGGCTGGACCAGCCGAGAAGTCCTTGCATTGACCGTGTTTGGTTTCCTGATCTTCTATCTCGGACAGCGGTTTCTCGCATTGCAAGTATGTCCAGATGGCGACTGCGGAGCCAACCGTCACGTAGGGCGTATGAGTGCGGTTGGACTGATCGCGCACAGCACAATTGACGGAGCCTCAATCGCAGCCGCTGCGCTGATTTCGTGGCGAGCAGGGTTAGTCGTGGCAATTGGGATCATCGTACACGACATCACCGATGGACTAAACACGATTCTGTTGGTGACACGTGGCGGCTCACCTGAAAAGAAGGATTTCGCTTTCTTAGTTGCAGACGCCCTTGCGCCCATTTTGGGCGGAACCCTAGTCGTTGTCTCTGCCATGTCATCACACCAACTTGCGCTCGTTCTCGGAGTCACTTCTGGATTCTTCCTGTTCACGGCAACTGGCGACCTTCTACCTGACGCCCACCGCCGTTCGCCTGGGTTCAGCGTCTCAGCGGCAGTCGTCGGGGGCATCCTTCTGATTGGCCTTGCTGTGCGATTTGCGGCGATTTAGGTCGTGCAAAATGCCCGCACGCGGTCTAACTGGTACGAGCGGCATGCGCCAGAAACCTTCGGAGCGCCGCTGGGTTACGCAGCATGTGGAGATCTGCTTGGGCCGCGTGCGTAGAGATCGCTTCCAAGAGAATTGGACGGCTCTCCCGACGATATCGAAAGAGCCAGAGCCAAAAATCGGCGCGCGCGATCGTCGGAGGTCGCGCCAAGCGCAGCGAACCAGCGAGGAGTCCAAGAGAATAATCGTATCCGCCGCACCAAGCCGTACTTCGGCCCAAACCGCCGGCTTTTCCCAGCGAAGTTTGGATTAACAGGCCCGCTCTGGAACCGCTGACCGCAGCGATCGACTCTGAAAATGCGACATGCGTTTGAAGAAGGACAAAGCGGGGATGCTCTGGGTCGACCGAGTTGGAGATCGTCGCTCCCAGGCGATCCTGGCGCGACATTTTTTGGTGGAAAACCCCAACACATGAAAAACTCACTAAATTTCGCGAATACCTGTCTCAAAGTCGTTGACACGCGCCGAGTTCAATGCGCTTGTTCTCTCAGGGCACTTGACCGATTCTGTGTACGTGGATCGCGTTAAGATTTCTGTCAAATTTATTGTATGTGTCTCTTGACTCTCACGTCCTAGGGAAATCGGAAAATTGGAAGGGTCCTACCAGTACACACGTGAACGGTAAGGTCGTTTGAACTAGCGCTTGCGCTAACGTTAATCAGGACCCTGGAACAGGAAACTCGTACACGTCAAGTACTCCGCCATTGCAGCCTACTTCAGCAGCGGAGCAAGAATGCGGAACAAGGCCGCACCGAGGATCGCTGCACCGGGAATCGTGAGCACCCAGGCCCACACAATCTGGCGCGTCACACCCCATCGTACGGCGGTCAAGCGATGTGACGCGCCGACACCGACGATGGCTCCAGTGATGGTATGCGTTGTGCTGACGGGAATTCCAAAATGCGCGGTGCCTAGCAGCGTTAGCGCTCCCGCGGTTTCCGCCGCGAATCCTCCGAACGGCGTGAGCTTGGTGATGCGCTGGCCCATCGTCTTGATGATCCGCCAACGACCAGCCATCGTGCCCCCGCCCATGGCCAGGTGGCAGCAAATGATGACCCAATACGGTATCCGGTAACTCTTCATCATGCCCGCGGTTACCAGCGCAGCAGTGATGATGCCCATGCCCTTCTGCGCGTCATTGGTACCATGGCCGAGGCTGTAGCCGGCCGCTGACACCAACTGCAATCGCCGGAACCATCTGTCCAGTTTCCATGGCCTCCGCTTGTGCACGATCCATGTGGTGACTATGCTCACGAACAATGCGACCCCGAACCCAATAACAGGCGAGAGCACGATGAATACCATCGGCATCGTCCATCCGGACAGGATCAGTGCTTTTGTCCCCGCGAAGGCTATGGCTATCCAATTGAAGTGGTCATCGGCTGGGGATCGAAGACAATCGAGGCACGGACGCGAAATATCAGCTTGCGTGGGATGTTCATCGACATGTCTCAGCCGCTGTGGCTGCATGCAGAGTTTACGGTTCGGCTCTCTCTTCCCGAGCCCATCGAATTGGATTGCGTAGTGAAGCGTGTTGAGCCGGGACGCGGCGTGGGGGTTGAGTTTAAGGATCTGCCCGAAGCAGAGCGAGAGCAGCTTGAATCGCTGGTTGCGCGCCTGGCTGAAAAATGACGCGACCCGGAAGCCTTGGTGGCGAATCCGAGACGGCTGTCGAGATTTGTCGGGTGGTCTGCCGGAACCACGGGTAGATCGACGAAAGTCTCTGCACCTCGCGCGGTAAATGCGCTGGGTTGCTTTCACATAGTCTTCTGGTTCTGCAAAGAAGATATTGGGCACGAACGATTGCGGATTGCGATCATAGAGCGGAAACCAGCTCGATTGAACGCGAGTTTCGATCTACAAAAATAAACAAAAAGACGTTGTCCATATGAATGACTGCAACTTTTTGCGGGAACCGGGGTTATTCCAAATTTTGGCGCGCAACCGCAGACGAGGGCGCATGTTTTTGTCGAAAACTGGACCTTTGTCCCGTTTCCTGCTGTCAGAGGAAGTGCATTTGCTTCTGCCTCGTTTAGTGCTACCATCAGCACTCCTCTCTTTTTTTTGACGGTGCGCCCCCGAGGATCGGGGCGAAAAGGCGCTTACCGAGGACAGTAGTGGGCCGTCGAAGAGGCCATAGGGTGAGGTCCACTGCGGGATGAGGAATAGGCTTACACCTAAGCAGAGTTTGGCCAGGACGATGGGTATTGCCCTGGTCGTTATCGCCCTCATTTTCCTCGTTCAGGCCGTTTCCCATAGCCATCCTGATGGACAAGAACAAGCGGCTTGCCAACTGTGCCAAATTGCACACACCGCCATAGTGGCCACCGGGGCGGTGTGTGTGCCATTTGCAGCCCTGGTGCCCACCGGACGCGTCAAGCAACCGACTCTTTTCCTTCACGAGGAAGACTTCTCCTTCGGTTCCCCCGCTCGTGCGCCTCCAACGGACACCCTGCTCTAAATCGAGGTTTATTTCCAACCATTCAGCGCCGGTGCCTCGAGGCCGCGCGACCGCTTTCTTTTTAGCGGGCCTACCAACGCTCAAGACAATCGCTCCCAGTGGGGCGTGGAGGAATTGATGCGATTCAGTTTTCGGCATTTGGTAATAACAGTGTTCATGGTGTTTGTGTTTGTGGTTAGTAGCAACGCGCAAACCGCGGGTTCGGGGTCGATTCAAGGAGTGGTGAAGGATCCATCCGGCGCCGTTGCGGCGAAGGCCACCGTCGAAATAGAGAATGGTGTGAGCGGTTATACCCGAACGACGTCGAGTGGCAGTGACGGAAGCTTTAAATTCATAAATGTTCCTTTCGATGTCTACCACATGACGGTGAGGGTGACGGGATTCGCCACGTATACCCAGGATGTACAAGTACGGTCGGCGGTTCCCACCAATGTCGAAGTGGGATTGAAGGTAGGAACGGAAGTGATGTCGGTCACGGTGGAGTCCAACGGAGCGGATCTGGTGGAGAATGATCCAACGTATCATACCGACGTAGACCGTGGACTGTTCCAAAAAGTACCGCTGGAAAGCGCGACTTCTGAACTTAGCTCCCTGGTCACGCTCACAAGTCCCGGTGTCGCAGCGGATTCCAACGGACTGTTCCATGGGCTAGGTGATCATGCCTCGAATTCGTTCTCGGTGGACGGACAGCCGATCACCGATCAGCAAAGTAAAGTGTTTTCCAATCAACTTCCCACGGATGCGGTTCAATCAATGGAAGTCATCGCGGGCGCACCCCCGGCCGAATTTGGAGGCAAGACAAGCTTAGTGATCGTGGCCACCACTCGTTCGGGCCTCGACATGAGCCAGCCGCATGGAGACGTGTTCGCTTCTTACGGAGCGTTCGGAACCGTAAATGGCGGGTTTGACGCAGGATATGGCACCGACAAACTAGGTAACTTTATCTCCGTAAATGGACTGAATACCGGCCGTTTTCTGGACGGACCGGAATTCAACGTCTTCCATGACAAAGGCAATGAAGAAAACATTTTTTATCGCGTGGATTACAAGCCGACGACCCAAGATACCCTCAGCCTGAACTTCCAGTACACGCGTTCGTGGTTTCAAACCCCCAATTCCTACGACGCACAATTCGCGACGGGATGGACGTTCAATTCCGCGTACCCCATCTGCCCGGCGGGACAAACTGGCAACTGCGGTGGACTTGGACCGACTGGCCAGCCGGTAGGAACGCAGGATCAGCGCTCAAAAATCCAAACCGTCAATATTGCGCCGACCTGGACGCGGCTTCTGAATACAAACACGGTCTTCACGTTGGGTGGATGGTTCCGGCGCGACGGGTACAACTACTATCCCAGTGGGAACCCGTACGCCGACCAGGCACCTGATCTGCAGTTCGAGACGGTTAGCCAGTACCGTTCTTTGGCAAATGCGGGAATTCGGGCCAGTGTCTCGTACGTCAAAGGAATAAACAATATAAAGGCGGGAGTCGACTTCGAGAACACTGGGCTTAAAGAGAACGATCACTTTGGCATCGTGGACCCAACGGTGAACGTTGTTTGTTTGAATGCGGACGGAAGCATAAACACGGACCCTTCGCTGGTGGACCCGGCAGCCTGTGGTGGCGTTAGTAATCCCGGGGGCTCGGTTAATCCTGGATTCATTCCGCTTCTGGGTTGCTACGACCTGACGCGCACAGCGCCCCTGCCGGTGTCAGACGGTTGCCCGGCAGGACTGACCACCAGCACGTTGTACCAATTCGACAGGAGCACCAACATCAAGGAAGCGGCGCTATACGTGCAGGACACCATTTCGATTAAGAATTGGAGTGTCTATTTAGGATTGCGCGGGGACATATACAGCGGTCTTTCGAATGATGGAATCGCGGAACCACGTGCGGGCGTTGCTTACAACATCAAAAAGACCAACACAGTGCTGCGGCTTTCGTACGCGCGCACCATGGAGACACCGTTTAACGAAAATCTGATCCTGGCGAGCACCGGTTGCAATGACCCGGTGATTTTCGCTCTGCAATCGTCGGTGCCCGGCGGGCAGTGCGTTTCATCGTCAATTCCTCCGCTGAGTCCTGGGCATCGGAATGAATATCACGCCGGACTGCAGCAGGCGTTTGGAAAATACCTAGTGATCGACGGCGAGTACATCTGGAAGTACACGCAGCGGGCGTTCGATTTCAGTGTGCTCGGGAATACCCCGATTACGTATCCGATCGAATGGAACAACTCGAAAATCCCGGGGTATGCCCTCCGTCTGTCCGTACCGAACACCCACGGGTTTACAGCGTATGTGGTGACATCCAGCGTGGCGGCACGATTCTTTACTCCACAGGTTAGCGGTATTGGCGCCACGCCCCCGACGCCCGGGGGATCCTCTGTATTTCGAATCGACCATGACGAACTGAACAATATGACCGCGCACATACAGTACCAAGCACCGTGGAAGAGCTTCGCACCCTGGATCGGTTTCAACTGGCGCTACGATAGCGGATTGGTAGCCGGACCGGCGCCATGTTTCGGAGGCGAGTCTTGCTCGAGCCAGCCGGGCCCGGATAACCCGAATAATCTCGTCGATACGTCCGGACTGACGCCAGACCAACAGGCCCAGGCAGGGTTGTTCTGCGGGAACGTTTATGCGACTGTGACGACCCCGATCAGCTCGTCCTACGGGCCGAATCTCTGTCCGGCGACGCAGTATGGTGGCAAGTATGTATCCATTCCAGCACCGGGAACAGAGGATGACGACAAGAATCCGCAACGCATCCAGCCACGGAATTTGTTCGACATGGCCGTTGGCACCGATAATATGTTTCATGGCGACCGATACAAGTGGAGCCTGCGCTTCACAGTAATCAACCTGACGGATAAACGAGCGCTGTACAATTTCATTTCCACGTTCAGCGGCACGCACTATGTGACCCCGCGAACGGAAACCGTCGAACTCGGATTCCATTTCTAACCGATCTACACGGAGGCAACGCCTCGCGCGAAGGGTCTTGATCGCGAGGCGTTGCCTTCGCGTTCTCGTGTGAGTGCGTCGTGGTCGCTCCTCCCATGCGCAAGTTGACTCTTTTCGAGATGCGCAGGCTCGCCGAACGGCGAGGCGGCCGGTGTCTGTCCGAAGCGTATGTGAATTCGAGAACGCCTTTGTACTGGCGATGCCGGATTGGTCACGCATGGAAAGCAATCCCCACCAACGTGACCAAGGGCAGTTGGTGCCCAGAGTGCGCGCACCGAAAACGTCTCACGCTCGAGGAAATGAAGAGGCTCGCGGAACGGCGCGGAGGCAAATGCCTGTCGGAACGGTACGTCAACAGCGAGACAAAACTGACGTGGCAGTGCGGCCAGGGACACCAGTGGGAAGCAGCGCCCGGATTGGTGAAGGGGGGACGCTGGTGCCCGTACTGTGCGCATGTGGCCCGTTTGTCGCTTGCGGCGTTCGCGGACATTGCCGCAGCGCGAGGGGGACGGTGTCTTTCGACCGAGTACCGTAATGCTGAAACGGCACTGTGGTGGAGATGCGCGGAGGGGCATGAGTGGCGCGCAAGCGCCGCGTCGGTGAAGGCGGGGAGATGGTGTGCCGTGTGCGCCCACAATCGACGGCTCGTGCTCCAAGAATTGCAGCGCCTCGCCGAGAAGCGTGAAGGAAGGTGCCTCTCGTCCCGCTACAGGAATAACCGTCAGCCGCTGCTGTGGGAGTGCCGGACAGGCCACACGTGGAAAGCCGCAGCGGCCAATGTGAAGGGAGAAGCGAGAAGGAGAGGGACGTGGTGCCCGGAGTGTTACAACCTGCGGCGGAGATTCCGGGAACGGGATTCGATCGAGAGCATGCAGCAGTTAGCTCGCAGCCGCGGTGGGCTTTGCCTCTCGGAGGAATACACGAACTCCAAAAGCAAACTGCTTTGGCGATGCGAAAGAGGGCACCAATGGGAGGCGGTGCCGGTTGCCGTCCGAAGAGGCTCCTGGTGTCCCGTGTGTGCCGGAAATCAGAAACTGACGCTTGCGGAATTTCAGTCCCTCGCGGCACAGAGGGGCGGTAAGTGCCTTTCGGCGCGTTATGTCAATAAGGAGACGGCTCTCCGCTGGGAGTGCGCGCTTGGACATCGTTGGTCCGCCGCGCCTGGCAAAGTAAAGCGCGGTGCATGGTGCTCGCGATGTGCAAATGAGAAGAGACGAAGCCCATGGAAGAAGCCCGTCGTCGAGTACGAGACGCTAGAAGCGATCCTCGTGTCGTGTCCCGCACATTCGGAATATGGCGATCGCGCACCCCAGGCAAATGCAGCAGACGATCAAAAACAGTGAATCCATGCGGAAGTTAACGATTTCGGGAATGGCAGTTGTCGCTCGAAAGCGAGGGGGAAGATGTATTTCTGCCCGCTACGTGAACTGTGCCACTCCGCTTTTGTGGGAATGTGCCAAAGGACATCGATGGAGCGCCGTTCCGGGGAGCATCCGTAAAGGAGCGTGGTGTCCAGAGTGTGCAGGGGTGCGACCGGGCACGCTCGAACAGATGGTGAGAATCGCGCGGTCTCGTGGCGGTCGGTGTCTGTCCGAGCGCTACATTAACACGGCCACGAAATTGGAATGGCATTGCTGCAACGGTCACCAATGGCGGGCCACGCCGCTTCAGGTCAAAAAGGGACATTGGTGTCCGTTCTGTGCGCGCGTGTCGCCTCTGACGTTGGGTGTCTTGCAGGAGATGGCGTCACGCCGAGGTGGCCAGTGTCTTTCGGTGGTTTATATGAATTCGTCTCATCCCCTCCGATGGAAGTGCAGCGTGGGCCATGAGTGGCTCGCGACGCCCCGGTCGATTCGCGCGGGGCACTGGTGCCCGTTATGTGCGCAGAACCGGAGGCTGAGACTCGAAGAAATGCGACAGATTGCACGAGAACGAGGAGGGCAGTGCCTGTCGACGAACTACAAAAACGGGACCACGCCTATGTTGTGGGTATGCCGATTCGGACATGTGTGGAAAGCGCGTGCGGCGCAGGTAAAAAGCGGCCGCCGAAGAAAGGGGAGTTGGTGCCGGGAATGCTACAACTGGCGGCGACGATTTCATGGGAGACACAGTCTTCGTGCGATGCGGGATCTGGCGATTTCGCGAGGTGGGGTGTGTCTAGCGGCGGAATACATCGGCAGCAAGGTCAAGTTGAGTTGGGAGTGCACGTTGGGGCATCGCTGGCAGGCGGCGCCCTCGTATGTGATGCAGGGCAGTTGGTGCCCGGTGTGCGCCCGGAATCAGCGGCTGACGTTGCGGCAATTTCAGGAAATTGCTGCTACCCGAGGTGGCACCTGCCTCTCGGAAACGTACACCAACGCGCGGACGGCACTTTGGTGGCGATGCGCCGATGGACATGAATGGAAAGCGGTCCCCGCGAGAATCAAACGGGGCTCCTGGTGCGTGACCTGCGCTCATGCCGCTCGGCGAAGCGTCTGGACGCGTCCGCCTGCCATTAGCGGGAAGAAACCTCGCAAAGCGAGGTGGGCCGGAAGTCGCGGCGAATGGACAGTCGGAATCGTCGATCGAGGATTGCGATGAAAGTCGCGAGCTAGGCTTGTGGGAACATGTAGTACAGCCGAATGTGCCGGAAAGAAGCGTTAGGAGGAGCAGATAGAAAAGGGCCGCGGCAACGCGCTAAAAGCGAAAGGTTAGGTCGCCCTGGACCACGCGCGGCGAGACGAAGTGTGTGCCCGAAAAACTCGAAAGGAAATTGTACAGGGCCACTTTGTTCGCCGAGTTGACGACGCTGATCTTTCCGCTGAGGGTGTAGGTGTCTTTCTTCCACAGGCTGTCCGCACCGACAGCGAAGTCGAAGAGGTTGTGCGGGCTAATGCGGGACGGATTCGTGTCGGGATTGTAGGTGCCATGCGCCACGATGTGGATCAATGTCGCACCGTAATGGGGTGAGTTGCAAGTTCGCAGCGGCTGATCCAAGGTCGCAAACACATTGCCGCAGTACAATCCAATCTCCTGCTGCTCGTCGCCCGTCAACGTGAGCGCAGTCGCGTAGTTCGGAACGCTCACTACAACCAGTCCGCTATCAAACCTCCACGTGAAGCCCAACCATAGGCCGCGCATGTTCCGTTGGTGAAACTGATACTGGACATTCGTGGTTTGCTCGAATCCCTGATCGTGGTCAGGGCGGGCTACGGGTGCGTACGCGGTGCCGAAGTTGATGCCGCCAATTTCCGGGCTGAATAGGCGCGAGCGAGTGTGCCCCAGAACGGCGAAGGCACTCAAGCCGTGAAAATTGTTGAGAGTCGCACGAACCATCGCGCCGTCGATCTTTGATTCGCGGAACTGAATGGGAAAGTTGAGCGGGGTATTTAAGATGGTATTGAAATCGTACGCTCCGTTGGTGTACTTCCAGAAATACTCGGCCTGAATGTTGAATCTCGGACCGAACTGCTGCTCGAGGCCCACGTTGTACTGATTGCGGCGCGCCGGCGTGAGAGGCTGAACGTTCGGTCCGTGGCACTACTCGAGAGCAGTTTCTACGCCTTGAAGCGAGACGCTGCACCCGGAGTCGATGGAGTGACGTGGCAGGAGTACGGGACGGGCCTGGGCGAGCAGCTGAAGGACTTGCACAGCCGCGTGCATCGAGGAACGTATCGAGCGCAACCTTCGAAGAGAGCCTACATTCCCAAGGCGGATGGACGACAACGTCCGTTAGGGATCGCTGCCCTGGAGGATAAGATCGTCCAGCACGCAGTGGTGACGGTCCTCAATCAGATTTACGAAGAGGACTTTCTGGGGTTTTCGTATGGTTTCCGACCTGGGCGACGCCCGCATGATGCGCAGGATGCGGTCTGGGTAGGAATCATGAGGAAGAAAGTGAATTGGATTCTTGACGCTGACATCCGGAGCTTTTTCGATGAAATTCAACACGATTGGCTCTTGAAGTTCGTCAAGCATCGCATCGCTGATCGACGGATACTTCGCCTCATCGGAAAGTGGCTGAGGTCTGGAGTATCGGAAGAAGGGCAATGGTCGAAAACGGAGCGGGGAACTCCGCAAGGCTCGGTGGCATCGCCGCTGCTTGCGAATGTTTACCTCCATTACGCTTTTGATCTATGGGTTCAGCACTGGCGACAACATCGGGCGACCGGAGAAGTAATCGTTGTCCGATATGCCGACGATGCTGTTTTGGGATTTCAGCACCGCGCTGACGCGGAGTGTTTCCTCGAAGATTGGAAGGAACGCCTGTGCCGGTTCGGGCTAGAGCTACACCCGGACAAGACTCGTCTGATCGAGTTCGGGCGCAGTGCAGCCGCAAGCCGAAAGCAGCGAGGAGAGGACAAGCCGGAGACATTTAACTTCCTCGGCTTCACTCACATTTGTGGGCAGAGCAGGAAGAGAGGCAAGTTCCTTGTCCTACGCAAGACCATCCGACAGCGATTCTCCGCCAAGCTGAGAGAGCTGAAGGAGGAAGTTCGACGACGTTGACGGATCAAGTCCGTGGCCGTGAACCTCACCTGCTTGCAGTCCGGTACGGTTACGACGGCGGGCGTACCGGATTCCCGGTCTATCGAAGACTCATCCATGGCTGGGCATTGCGAAGGGTTTCAGTGAGTAAGTTCCTAGCCGATTATCTGCAGATTTGCAACTGTATTACAGCGATTTCATGGGTTGGGAACGAAAAACTAGCCTCTTAGCCACCTGAACAAGGACCTTCATAGGATGCGACGGAATCACCAAGATGCGGCCTGCGCTAAAGAAAGTAAAGTTGGCCGTTCTCGTCAAAGCGTGCGGAAAACGATTGTCGCGTCGGGAGCTTATTGAATTGAGAGCTGGCAGGAAAAAACCGCATCCCAAAACGCAGGAAATGCTGTTGGCTGTTCTTAAAGACCTTGGCTTAATCTGACTGGACCGACAGCCGGCGCTAGTACGAACTTGTCGGTAAGCCGGATTTCTAGGAGTTGACGTGTGGCTTGGCTCCGTAAAATGCAGCGGAATCTCAGAAAATCTCGATATCTTCTTGTATCGCTTGCTTTGACTTATCGTCGTGATACTATTCGCAGTAACTGGAAACGGTGTAGCCAGGCATCGGCCCCCAGGCATGTCGCTTACGGCGGTGATCTTAGAATGTCCGACTAGAAGCCTGGCGCCAAAGTGAGAAGTGCGATGGCTTTTGGGGGAAAACGCATAGGAGCCCCGGCCCGGGTTTTCACGATCGCCCTGGTTGTATGGCTTGCTGTATTCCTCACTCAGGTTACCACCCACATCCACCAAGACGGACAGAGCGAAACTACCTGCCACGTCTGTCAGGCGGCACATCTCAGCTCGACCCTACCATCGGGAGCTTTGACGGTCTCCGTAACTCCTCAGTCTCTGGGATATGTCGAGTTTCTTACCGTCGCGTTTCACCCAAACTCTTTTTTCCTTGATTCCCCGTCCCGCGCGCCTCCTTCCTTCCCCTCGTAATCCCTGAACGCTGCAACAGTTTAAGAGATACGTCCACGTTTCCAAGGGACCTACCACGCCGCATTCGGGCGGCGCTTATGAACACTATCGGATCGCTCCCAGAGGGATCGGAGGAAAAATGGAGATTTTTCGGAGGTTTACGCCAATACTCGTGGCGTTCGGTTTGCTCTTTTCAGCAGCGACAGCTCGCGCGCAAACGACTTCGGATAACAGCCAACCGGCTCAGGCACGGCCTCAGAACCCGTGCCCGCCCCCGCAACAAGGCCAGAACGGCCAAAGCGCGCCGCAAAATCCGCAGCCTGCCCAGAATCCTCCCGCTGATGGGCAGCAGCCATCCGCCACGAACGGCCAAAGCCGGGGCTGCGCTGATCAGTCGCAGGACCAATCGACGGATCAACAACAGCAGAAGACCGTTCACCCCAAGAATTCCGAGGAAGACGTCGAGGCCATCGGCAATCGCAATATCGGCAAGGGCGTGAACTTCTTCTCACTCGAGAAGGAAATCGCTCTTGGCAAATACTACGCTCAACAAGTTGAGCGCACCTCCAAGATGATTGATGACCCGGTGGTCACGGAATATGTGAACCGCGTTGGCCAGAACCTGGTACGCAACTCTGACGCGAAAGTTCCTTTCACCATCAAGGTCATCGACTCCGATGAAGTGAACGCCTTCGCGTTGCCTGGCGGCTTTTTCTTCGTCAACTCCGGACTGATTCTGCGCGCGCAGGAAGAGTCCGAACTCGCTGGTGTAATGGCGCACGAGATTTCGCACGTCATAGCGCGGCACGCCACCAAGCAGATGACCAAGGCCGAACTTATTCAGATCGGCGCGATGGTGGGCATGATCTTCATGCCATATGGTTGGGCCGGATACGGATTGTATGAAGGCTTGCAGATGGCTATCCCGCTAACCTTCCTGAAGTTCTCCCGCGATAACGAGCGAGAAGCGGACTTCCTCGGCATTCAATACATGTACAAAGCCGGATACGACCCCAACGCCTACGTGACCTTCTTTGAGCGCATCGAGGCCGACGAGAAGCGCAGGCCGGGAACGATTCCGAAGGCATTCTCCACCCATCCGCCGACTCCGGACCGCATCACCGACGCTCAGAAAGAAATTGCGCGCATCCTACCGGAGAAAGATGAATACATCGTCACGACTTCCGAGTTCGATCAGGTGAAGCAGCGTTTGCGCAACGTGATGTTCGCCAAGCACAGCCAAGCTGGTCCAAACAAGCCAACGTTGCGAACCAAGACCGAACAGAACAAGACCGGTCAGGGGCAGGGTCAAGGTCAAGGTCAAGGCTCGGATCCCAACAGCTCCGACGATGACCGTCCGACTCTGAAGCGCCGTCCGGATGACCCGAACTCTACGTCGCCGCTAACTACAACCACGCCGCCGCCGAGTTCGCCGACTCCGAGTTCACCTTTACTTCCGTAGTTACAAGATTCGATTCCTCCGAAAGGGCGAACTCACAAGGATTCGCCCTGATGTTGGGCGTGCCCAAGTAATCGACCGTCGCGGCACTACTAAAACGATGACAATTGTTTCCGGTCTACGAGGTCGCATGATGCTACGAACGACTTTTATTGCTTTGGGCTTCGCGCTTGCATTTCTTTTGTTTGCCACGCGAACCCCTGCGCAAGGGGAAACGACCAGCGCCATAGTAGGCCAAGTGACGGATGCGACTGGGGCGTCGGTTCCAGACGCGACGGCAACCATCACGAATCATGAGACTGGATTGCGCAGATCTCTCAAAACCGACGAGGAGGGCCGGTTCAATTTCCCGCAACTCAAGCCGGGAACTTATTCCGTCAAAGTCGATGCGACCGGGCGTCATCGTTGGAGCCATGACGGAAACCAATTTCAGGGTGAGCAATCCCACGCTCATCGGGCATGTTCCTTTAGAGACAGACAGCACCAAGCATCATGATGCTGAAGCTGGGCATTGCGACGATGAAGGCGCTCGGCCGAAAAAAAGGAGGGCGGTGCATTTCAAGCCTCAGGAACGTTCTTCACGAGCCAGTCAACGGTGTCGTACGCGTCCGTGGAATGGTCCACTTCGCTCGAGTTAAGAGGTCCCCTCAGCGGGCGGGTCATCACGTACTCCCCGTCCGAACCGTGCTTGCCACGTACGTCATGAAAGACGTGAATGTAGCCGCCACGAAGACCTCGTCGCCCTGAGGCAAAGTCGCAGGCATGTGTGCTGACCGGTTACGGTCGGCCCGCTTCGAGGCGTTGTACGGGGTGCGGGTGAGAATCATTGGAGCGTTCTTAGCCCCCTTGGGAATGACGATGACGGTGTGCAGTTTCCCGCCGTCGCGCATCGGGATCGTGACTTCGCGTTTGACATAGTCGTAGGAGGTGGTCGGCGCG